>Ga0181574_10000314_pt1 | contig 44591 bp, 47 predicted proteins | sample 101ome_24_FD_145600 | JGI IMG/M metagenome (GOLD analysis project Ga0181574, IMG submission 145600) | Coastal salt marsh microbial communities from the Groves Creek Marsh, Skidaway Island, Georgia - 101410AT metaG (spades assembly) | ecosystem: Environmental > Aquatic > Marine > Intertidal zone... | reverse complement strand
TTTTTAAATCAAAAACAATTCGCTCACCACTGATCACAACTGTATCATCGGCGACCTTGCCAACGCGGAATTTTGGCCCCTGCAAATCAGCTAGAATACAGCTCGGATTGCCAGTCTTGGCCTCAAGAGCGCGAATAGCATCAATCCGCGCACCCTGTTCTTCACGCGTGCCATGTGAAAAATTCAAACGAAAGACATTGACCCCGGCGGCGGCTAATTTGCCGAGCATTTCAGGGCTTGATGACACATTGCCAAGGGTTGCAACAATTTTCGTTGCACGCTGGAGGGCAGGAATTTCAGCAGTCATTTAAAAACAGTCTTTCTATCGCGTCAGGTTAGCGGTTGATATTATTCCGGCCAAATCTGGCATTGGATCCAAATTTGGCATTAGATGAGCCTTATCCATTAAGGTTGTAACGGGTAATAGCCTAGGATTTTCACCAGTTCTGATTCTAGGGCTGATTAGAGGGAAAGCAAAGCGGCAACTTCCAATTCACAAAATTTTAACATTTCAGATCCCGCATCGACATTCGGTTAGTGGCTTGAGAAACGGCAAATTTAACGCCATACTCACCACGATAAATTCATTCCGCTTAATTTAGCCGCTGATCCTGCCTGCTGGGCGTATTTCACAACAGAAAGCAAAACGATGATCCAAGGTCTTATTGCCCCTATCCTTACCCCGTTTGACGACAGTCTCAAGCTTGACCAGTCACTCTATAACGACCTTGCCAAACATCTGCTTGCCACCGGCGTTAGTGGCCTTGCCCCCTTTGGCACAACCGGCGAGGCATTGTCGGTTAGCCATGGCGAGCGCAAAGCCGCGCTTGACGGGCTTGTTGCTGCTGGCATTGATCCAGCGGTGATGATCCCCGGAACGGGGCTGTGCAATCTTCCCGATACGATTGATCTTTGCCAGCATGCCGTATCGCTTGGCTGCGCTGGTGTGATGGTATTGCCGCCCTTTTATTTCAAGGGGATGAGTGATGCCGGCCTTTATGATTATTATGCCCAGCTTATTGCCGGCGTAAATGACCCGCGGATGAAGATCTATCTTTACCATATTCCGCAAGTATCCGGCGTTGGTCTATCAATTGAGCTTGTTCGCAAGCTGCATACTGATTTCCCCGATATAATTGTTGGCATCAAAGACAGCTCGGGCGTCTGGGACAACACCAAAGCACTGCTTGAGATTGACGGGTTGATCGTCTATCCGGGGGCAGAATTACCGGTGATTGAGGCCATCCGGCTTGGCGCGCCTGGCTGTATTTCGGCAACGGCGAATTTGAACGGCACCGACATTGCCGAGGTCATTGCGCTTTGTCTTGCAGGCGAATGGGATCAGGCCGAAGCCAAACATAAAAAAGTCTGCGCAGTGCGGCTAATGTTTCAGGATTATGCGCCAATTCCGGCACAAAAGGCGCTGCTCGCCAGATCAACCGGTCACAGCGCATGGGGCAATTTGCGCCCGCCAATGCGCCCGATGGATAAGGATAAGCTCGACGCGCTAGCCACCGGACTTGCCACCGAATTTGGCATGCATTTCTAGCCGGTTTTGCCCTGCATCATGATACTGACTTTCAAGATAACGATAAAACGAGTTGAGCTTTGATGAAGGTTTTTATATCTCTGGTGGGATTTGGCGTCACGATTGCCGGCCTCTTTGGCCTTCTGTGGGCTTTTATGCCCGGCTTTAGCAAACAGTTTGAACCGCCAAAGATCATTCAAGTCAAAGCCTATCTGGATAATCGTTGTTCGGTCACTAGTGATGCGTTTGTTGCCAAAGCGCCCGAACAGGGACGCACTGCAAAATTCTACGATGGGGTGGCGATCATGCGGCTACCTGAAGGGGCAAAAATCCAGCTTGCCGTCTCCAGCGCCTATCCGGCCTTTACCTATGAGGATGTGCCGCAGGTGGTTGCCCCGACCGTCACCCTGATAGCTGATTGTTCAGTATCGCCAAGGCTGCGATCAATTTTTGGCTCAATGCAAGATCGCTTCAAACAATAGCTACATCACCTTTGCCACGCGCAAGGCCGCAATTTCATCTGCTGTCAGCCCTGCCCATTCTGTGATGACCTGATCATTATGCTCGCCTAGGCGCGGCGGCGGCGTGCGATATTGCGCTGGTGTAACCCCGAGACGCGCCGCATAGGCAGTCGTCGAGATCTGGCTACCATCATCACGCATCTGGTCAATTCGTGCGCCACGAGCCTTGACATGCGGATCGGCAAAAACCTCGGCTATATCATTGATCGGGCCGCATGATACGCCGGCTGTCTCCAGCTTGTTAATCACCTCGGCACGATCCAGCGCTGCGATAATATCGCCAAGCATTGCATCCAGCCGATCACGATTTTTAATGCGCGCTTCATTGCTGGCAAAATCGACATCATCCGCCAATGCAGGCACGCCAAGCGCCGCGGTTAGACGGATAAACTGCTTATCATTGCCGCAAGCGATAATGATAAATCCGTCCTTGGCCTGATAAACCGTATAGGGCACAACGCTGGGGTGGCTATTGCCCATCCGCCCCGGACAAACCTCGGCATTCAGCCAATTGGCTGACTGGTTTGCCAGCATCGCAATTTGGCTGTCCAATAGCGCGCAATCAATATGCTGACCAAGGCCAGTCTTATGGCGATAGGCCAATGCCGCCAATGCCGCATTCGCCGCAAACATTCCGGTGAAAAGATCACATACCGCGACCCCAACCTTCATCGGCGCACCACCCGGGCTGCCATCAGGGTGACCGGTTATGCTCATCAATCCGCCCATGCCTTGTATCAAAAAGTCATATCCTGACCGGTGCGAATAAGGGCCAGTCTGGCCAAAGCCGGTAATCGAGCAATAGATAATTCCCGGGTTAAACGCGGCAATTGACGCATAGTCGAGGCCGTATTTTTGCAATCCACCCGGTTTGAAATTTTCGATCAGGATATCTGCCTTAGCCGCCAATTTGCGGACAAGATCAGCCCCTTCCTTGGTTGAGAAATCAATTGTCACCGAACGTTTGTTCCGGTTGCAAGCGGTGAAATAGGCCGCATCGTCGCGGCTTCCATCGCCATTTCGGGTAAAGGGCGGGCCCCATTTGCGCGTATCATCGCCGCCATCCGGATTCTCGACCTTGACCACATCCGCGCCAAGATCGGCAAAGGTCTGGGCGGCATAGGGGCCAGCCAGAATCCGGCTAAGATCAAGCACCTTTAATCCGGCAAGCGCCATTGGGATATCGCTATTTGTCATCATTCTTCCATTCGTGAAAATTGGCCTGCTTCACGGCTGCTATTGTCCGGCGAACAATGCCGCCGGCAAACCATTATAAACCCGCTCATAATTGTCAATTCTGCTGATTTTCAATTTACAGCCTATGGGAAAATTGGCAGGCTTACCATTCGCTAATTTAAAAAATCAGCTGGCAAAAATAAGGCTGATTTGCCAGTCATAAATTTTGAATCCCACCTACCGTTACAGCACCACTAACCGATATGGATTTGACATGGATTTTTCGCTAAACGCCGAACAGCAGATGCTTCAAGATACCGCGCGCCGGTTTGCCCAAGACGAATTACCTGCCCATGCCAAGACCATTGAAGAAAATGACACGCCGCCTAGCCTTGCGCTTCGCAAACGTTTCGCCGAAATGGGCTTTATGGGGATCAATCTGCCAACCAGATATGGCGGTGCTGGTCTTGGCCATTTTGAGGCCGTGCTGATTCTTGAAGAGCTCGCAAAAATCTCGGTCGCAGTCGCCTTTCCGGTGTTTGAAGCCAGCTTTGGCCCGGCCTTGGCGATTGCCCATTTTGCGCCAGAGCCACTGCGCCAGCGTATCCTGCCCCACGTCTGTTCAGGTGACATGGTTGTGGCGGTTTCAATGTCGGAACCACAAGCGGGGACCGCGCTTACCGATCTGAAAACAACCGGCAGAATTGACGGCGACAAGGTCATTTTAAATGGCAATAAACGCTGGTGTTCAGGCGGCGGCCATGCCGATGCCTATGTTGTTTATTGCCGGCTGTCTGATGCGCCGGGCGCAAAGGGTATTGGCGCGGTTCTCGTCGAAAAGGGCGCCGATGGATTTACCTTTGGTGCGCCGGAATCACATATGGGGTGGCGCGGCATTTCCAGCGCCGATATGTATTTCGACAATGTCGAGGTTCCCGCTGACAATATTATCGTTCCGGCTGGCGGCTTTAAGAAATTGATGGAAGCCTTTGACCTTGAGCGTTGCGGCAATACCACAATGAGCCTCGCCTGCGGTCAATCTGCGTTTGATTATGCGTTGGCTTATGTGCAAGAGCGCGAGCAATTTGGGAAACCGATCATCGAATTTCAGGCGGTGCAATTACAGATTGCGCAAATGAAGATGAAGCTTGATGCGGCGCGGCTGTTACTCTATCGCGCGGTCAATAATGCCGAACAGGCCCTGCCCTCAATCGCCGACAGCTCAATCGCCAAATGCTATGCGAACGAAATTGCCCGCGACGTTGCCAGTGCCGCGGTACAGCTTATGGGCGGCTATGGCTATTCCAAATCCTATCCGATGGAACAAAAAATGCGTGATGCGTGGGGATGGGGTATTGCTGGCGGATCAATTGATATCCAGAAAATTAATATCGCTGCCGCGCTTGTTGGCAAACGGTTCAATCAGCGCGCATAACCCCTAATCATGCCCCACTAGTGATGCCCTGCTAGTCATGCCAAATCCGGCCAAGCACATTCACCCAGTTGGCATGGCATAATTTGGTCATTAATTTGGCATCATAGCCATGGGCTATCATGGCACGGCGCAACGCTGGTAAACCGGCGGCATCACCGATGACCTGTGGGACGGTGGTGCCATCAAAATCTGACCCAAGCCCAACCCGGTCTTCACCAAGATGTTCAATCAGATGGTCGAGGTGGCGCAGCATGATATCAAAGCCGGTATCGGCCTGCATACGCCCATCAGGGCGCAAAAAAGCGACAGCAAAATTCAGCCCCACCATCCCGTCACTTTCGGCAATCGCGGCAAGCTGGCGGTCGGTTAGGTTACGCGCGTGCGGGCTAATGGCATAGGCATTGGAATGGGTCGCCACCAATGGTTTGCCAGAGATTTTCGCCACATCCCAAAATCCAGCCTCATTCAAATGTGACAGATCAATCAGAATGCCATTTTCGTCGCAATAGGTGACCAGCCTTTTACCATCTTCGGTAAGGCCAGCGCCGATATCACCAGTGCTGGGATAGCGGAACGGCACACCATGACCAAAACGGTTTGGCCGACTCCAGACCGGGCCAATCGACCTTAGGCCAGCCCGCCGAAACATATCAAGATTATAAAAATCGCGATCAATCGGCTCGGCACCTTCAATATGCATGATCGCGGCGATCTCGCCAGTGGCAATCGACGCCTCTAGCATTGCCGTGCTGGTACAGATTTTCAAATAGCCAGCCTGTTCCATCCGGTGCAAAATTGCCGCTTGTGCGACCGCCACTGGCAACGCCTCATCAACGGTAATTTCCGGCGGTAACGGCAGGTCATAGACCGGTAAATTCATTTGCGTCGTTTTGGCGTCGAGATCAATCGGCGATGGTACCCAGATGGCAAAAAACCCACCAGCAAATCCGCCGTTACGCATCTTATCAACATCAAGATGCCCCGCCATCCCCCGGCTAAATTGCGCAATATCAGCAGGCGCATCGGCGGTCATGCCGGCTTTGTGAAGCACCGATAGGATATCGTTGTGACCGTCAAAAATTGCCGGGGATATTGGCGGGAAACTCTCGGTCATTTTGCTGATAATTCCCCAGTGATGACATAATTCAAGATTGCGGCAATCTGATCTGCCGTTTCAACAACAGCTAGCGCAGCCGCATCAACCTCCTTTAGCGCATGCTGGTGATCGCTGCCATGCATGATAACAAGCGCCTTGCCAAGGGCGGCGGCATATCCGGCATCAAAGGCAGCGTTCCATTGCTTGTATTTCTCACCAAATCGCACCACCACAACATCCGCCCGACCAATTGCAGTGCGGGTACGAATGGCGTTCAACTTGGCACCTTTGTGATCATGCCAGATCTTATCCGGCTCGCCGCCCATGATCCGGACACCGCAATCATCCGAGGCATCATGATCGGTAACCGGCCCAAGAAAGGTAATATCAAGTTTTTTCTGCGCGCAAGCGGCCGCCACCTCATCACGCCAATCAGTGTGAATTTCGCCTGATAGATAAACCGTTAGATGCATCACTGATGTCTCCCTTTTAAGTTTTATTTCGGCCGGATACGCGCGCCGGTTTTAGCCTCATAAGACAGCGCAACAAGGCTCATATCAGCGTCAGCGCCATGGCTATCAATGGCCTCTTGCAGGGCACGAAAAGCTGACGCGCCAAGCGGCATATCCTGCGCCATTGCTGCCGCCATGCCAAGCGCCAATCCGGCATCTTTTCGCATCAATTCCATTGAAAAACCCTGATGCATTTTCCCGGAAAGAATATTATCCGGCAAAGTGATCTCGGTTGCATAATTACGGCCCGAACTTTTTTGCAGAATATCAACGGCACGATCCGGATCAACACCAGCATTTACCAGCAAAGAAACCACCTCAAAACTTGCCATGCGGCAAATCAGATTTAACAGATTGTTACCCGCCTTTAACGCATGACCCGCGCCAACCGGCCCCGCATGAAAGATATTGCAGCTTATGCGTTGGAACAGCGGCAACAGATTGTCATAAAGCACCCGATCGCCACCAACGATAATTGCGATCACACCCTCGCGGGCGCCGCGCGGCCCACCACTGACCGGCGCGTCGACAAAATCAATGCCCGCCGCCGCAAGCCGCGCCGCCTGATCGCGGCTTATTGCCGGATCACCCGAGGTCATATCGATAAAAACCTGTCCCGGTTTCATCCTGCTGGCAATGCCACCATCGCCAAATAGAACAGACTCGGTTACCGCCGAAGTTGGCAAGCAGGCAAAAATAACATCGCATTCCTCGGCGATCATAGTCGCATCTGCACCCGCCATTGCACCGCCGTCAATAAAGGGGGCCATATGCGCGGGGTTTGGATCAAAAACCATTAAATTCGGGGCAAGCAAACGCATGGCAAGTGCCGCCCCCATATTACCAAGTCCAATGAAGCCAAGTTTCGAATTTTCATTTAGCGGGGTTTTGGCGGCGTTTAAGTTCATTAGATATAATCCTGCTTTGGCCACTGGCAACAGCACGTCATGGCATTGGTTTCACCTCGTCTATGAGGCGCGATTTGGCCTAAAAAATCCAGTCATGATTCCTCAATTTATTTCATATTTGGTAAAAAAGTCAGTTGCAATTTAAGCGATGCCCGCCAGAATTATCCCCTAAAGAATGATCGTCAATAAGTCTCGTAATTTCACCGGCCATCCAGCATTATCATTTTCACGCTAGCCGCGCGCTTGCTGCCGATCCCGGCAACGCCTCTTTGGGAATTCATCGACAATGGCACCGCATAGACAACAGAAACAGCCTCGGCTTTTGGCGGCGCTATCAGTTTTCGCCTTTTGTCTTATGATGATTGCGGCCAGCCGTGGTATGGGCGAGACCTATGCTATTTTCCTGTTGCCCTTAAGTGATAATTTCGGCTGGAGCCGGGCAAATGTTACCTCGATCTATTCGGTCTATATGGTGGCGTTTGGCTTTGGATCATTGCTATCCGGCCTTGTTTTTGATCGTCTTGGGCCGCGGTTCAATTATGTGATCGGGCTTGGCATGCTGGCGGGCTGTTATGGTTTTGCTGGCAAGCTCGAATCTATTCTGTCTTTTTATCTTATAATTGGTATTTGCGGTGGTGTCGGGGCAGCAATGGTGGGGATTGTACCAACCCAAAGCCTGATTTCCCGCTGGTTTACCCGCGGCCGCACAACCGCGCTGTCGATTGCCTATTCAGGCCAAGGCATCGGCGTGATGATGCTGGCACCAGCCGCGCAAATCACCATCGAAGCGGTCGGCTGGCAAGATGCCTATATGCTGGCAAGCTATGGATTTATGGTCGTCTTTGGTCTGATCTTGTTAATGCCGTGGGTAACGATTACCGCTGGCGTTACCCCGCAGCAAAAAAGCGCCACTGCCACTGCCAATGTGCCGTTGGCACCCAAAGAAGGCCCATCATTAGCAGAGGCGATAAAACGTGCTGAATTCTGGGGATTTTTCACTATTTTTGGGGCGTCAGCCATTGCCGTTTTTTCAGTATCCCTGCAAGCGGTTGCCTATCTGGTTGAGCGCGGATTTAGCACTGTAGAATCAGCGTTTGCGTTTGGCTGTATTGGTATGCTGACGATCCTCGGCATCGCACTTACCGGGATTCTAGCCGAACGATATGCCCGCCATCTGGTCGCAACCCTCAGTTATGGCCTGACCATCATCGGCATTATCGCACTCGCGGCCATGCAGCTATATCCAAGCTGGTTTCTATTGGTGGTGTTCGTGGTGGCATTCGGCCTATCAGCAGGCGCACGTGGCCCAATTATCACCGCACAAATGGCCGAGCTGTTTGCCGGACAGGGGCTGGCATCCATTTTTGGCGCTACCAATATTGGGCAGGGATGCGGGGCGGCACTTGGTGCGTTTCTCGCCGGATATCTCTATGACATTACCGGCGGCTATAATACCGGCTTTGCCATCAGCCTTGGCTTTGCCTGTCTTGGCCTTTCGATGTTCTGGTTTGTACCAGCAATCCGGTATGGCAAAAAACAATCTGCCACCCTCTCAAAAGATGCGCCCCGGGCCTGACCTAGATGCGCATTATGCCTTGGCGGCGGTAAGACGGCGCATCACCGGCGAGACCACCTGATCAGAAATATGAAAATCCCATAATGCCGCCTTATCCGAAGCCACAAAATCGTCAAACGCCGCATCCAGCCCGTCAAGATTGCGGAAGGTAACGCCGCCAAGACCAAAGCCGCGCGCCATCGAGGCAAGATCGGTTGCACCAAAGGCCGCGCCCTCTTCATCATGGCCGTCAACCCGCAATTTATGAATTTCTGATCCGTAGGCCGCATCATTCATCATAATCATTAATAGCTTGATTCCATGCCGCTGAACCGTTTCAAGCTCTTGTGCATGCATCAAAAACCCACCATCACCATCAATCAATACGACCTGGGTTTCGGGCCGTGCCGCGGCAACACCGATCGCATAAGACAGGCCATTACCAATGGCGCCAAATTCCCGGATCGTCAGAAAATTATCCGATGACCGCCCCGTCATATGCGCCGCATAATAAGAGCAATGGCCCGATGAATTGACCATAAACCAGTCTTTTGGCAATTTCTGGTCAAGCGCCTTGATCATCGCGCGCGGATCCACCACATCGGGTGCCACCTGAAATGGCATTGCATCAGGATATTCAGCCGCATCCTGTTTGGCGACAAACGCGTTACGCCAGCCACTATCAGCCGGCGTTGCGCCAAAATCACTTTCGATCGCCGCGAGCAATGCCTCAACGCCGATTTTAGCATCCGCACCTAAATGGAAATGTGCGGCAACGCGGCCCTGACTATAGATCACTGGTTTGGTGTCAATATGCAGAATTTTTGCATTTGGATATAGCTTGCCAGCATCGGCAGAATGCGATGCAAGGCTCGTGCCCACCGCAATCACAAGATCGGCATCAAAGCAGGCCTCACGCGCGGCATCAGAGGCAAATCCACCAACTACATTCAGCGAATGGGCTGAACGGTGGAATAGGCCACGAGCCGGAAGTGTGGTCAGCAACACCCCACCAATACGATCAGCAAGCCGAACACAAGCAGGGCCAGCATCGGCCAAGATCGCCCCGCGCCCCCCAATAATCACCGGCTTTTTCGCGCCCGCCACCATCGCGGCCATTGCCGCAACATTAGCCGGGTCGGGGAATGATTTTCCTGCCGCCGGGATCAGGTCACGCGCCTTTAAGACGCTATATGCAAGATCGCCCCACTCGCTTTCCTGCAAATCAAATGGCATGCCGATGACAACCGGAATACCGGTAATCTGAGTGCGGGCAAACGCATCTTGGATTTGTTGGGTAATGCGCGGTTTATGCAAAATACGCACATATTCCGCACCGCACGCCGTCACAAAAGGCGCCTGATCAATTTCCTGATTATACCAAGAATTCTTTAATGGGGACTCGCCAACAAAAAGAACCAATGGGATGCGCGCGCGCACTGCGGCGGTCAGGCCGGTCATAACCTGAGTCAAACCGGGGCCACAGGTAACCGTGGCAAGCCCAGGTCGTCCGGTGACACGGGCATAAGCCATCGCCATCGACACGGCACAATGTTCATGCCGTGCATAGGTAAACGGCACACCCAAATGCGCCAGCGCACCGGCAAAATGCATATTCCCATCACCAAGAAGGGCAAAACAATGGCCAGATTCCTGCGCCTCAATCGCCGCTGCAACTACATCATAGGTTTTCATCAAATGCGCCCCCAAAGAAACAAAACATGAAGTGATCAATCCTCGCCGCACGCATTAGCTGGCGGCAAATTCTTTTTTCAATGCAGCAAAAAACTGCCGCGCCAGATGTTTGGCGACGCCCATCAAGATACGTTGACCCACACCAGCGACAAGCCCGCTTACCTCGCCTTGAGCCTGATAGGAAATCTGCGCTGTTCCGTCTTCGCCTTCGGTAATTGATACAGCCGCATTACCGCCACCAGACCCAAGCGAGCCACTGCCCGATACGGTGATAACACAGCTATGTGGCGGGTTCATTTCGGACAGGGAAACCGCGCCCTCAAAACTGCCACCAACAGCCGCCACCTTTAATTCCAGAGACATCAGATACTGGCCCTCGCCGGTTTCGGTCATGCTGGTACAGCCCGGGATCGCACGTTGCAAAACCACCGGATCAATCACCGATGCCCACAGGGTTTCCGGGCTAGTATTGATTTGCTCACTGCCATTTAGCTCAATATTCACTCTATCTCTCCTGTTTGACTGCAGCCGGCCTAAAGCCCGAATAGCTGGCCTGCGACACCGCTGACCAGCTTGGTCCGCACGGCCGTGTCCAGACCATCAAGAACCGCCAATGGCGACGGGTCACCAATCGGAAACGGCATATCCGATCCCAGCATAATGCGGTCACTGCCAACGGCGCTGAGCAGAAATTCCAATGCCGCCGGATCATGCAGCAATGTATCATAATACAGCATCGACAGAGCCTTCGAAGGATTGGCAAGCGTATCTTTATGGAGATTGTAATTGCGCATCATCCGGCCAAGTACATATGGCAATGCCGACCCACCAATGCCGATTACGATCTTGGCATCATGATAGGTTTCGACATGGCCAGAATAGATGATACGCGAGATCGCAATCAATGTATCGGTAATGCGCCCGATGGCATTATTCATTCCATAGTCATTAACCCGGTCATCGCCTGAGTCAAACACCGGATGGATAAACAGGATCGATTTATTGCGATGCGCCGATTCCCAAAATGGCGTTAGTGTCGGATCATCCAGAACCCCGCCTTTACCCTTTGGCTGGGTTCCAATCATTGCGCCCTTGAACCCTTGCTGATGCGCCTCATCAAGCACCATGGCCGCCGCACCGCCATCTTGCATCGGCAAGCTTGCCAGCGGCATAAACCGATCATTTTCAGCGCAAAATTGGCGAAGGTGATCATTGATCATGCGCGACCAGCGCTGGCCGTCATCAACAGGCATTTCATAGCCAAACATATCAAGCCAGCCGCCAATTACCTGCAAATCAATCTTGTTGGCATCCATCCAATCAATCCGGCCCTTTGTATCAGACAGCATCTTTGAAGCAGGGCGCGTTGGCTTGCCGCCAGCAAAGGAAAAGCCAAAGCTGCCCGTATCATCATGCGCTAGCGACAATGAGGCAAATTCACTCGCTCGATCCTCGATTGCGGCAAGCAGGCTGGGGGGAATGAAATGTGCGTGGCTATCAATAATCATGATGGTTGGTCTCGCAATAATAAAAAGATAATGAGAATAGGGGCAGCCTTAAGATGTTTTTGCAGCAATCGCATCACTGATCGCACTCATCCGAATGGGCAGCTTTTCAAAATGAATACCTAGTCCGGCAACCGCATCATTGATCGCCCCCGACACCGCCGCTGGTGAGCCAAGATAACCGCTTTCACCCGAGCCTTTCTGACCAAAGACAGTATGAGGCGACGGTGTGCAATGTTTGACAATCTTGATGGCGGGCACTTCATGCGAAGATGGCATCAGATAATCAAGAAAGCTTTGCGTCAATAGCTGGCCATTGGCATCATAGGCAAATTCTTCAAACAGCGCCGCACCAATACCATGCGCGATCCCGCCATAAGTCATGCCACTGACAATCGCCGGATTTATTACCGTTCCGCAATCATGACCGATGAAATAGGAATGAATATCCGGCCGCCCAATGATTGGATCAAACGAAACCAGCACAAGGTGAAATTCAAACGCATAGCAGGGATACATCTGAACTTTGCCATCAGCTGGCAAAGCCTCGCCCGTTGGCACCTGCATAATATCAAAGCTGGCAAGCCCCGGATCCATCCCATCGGGAAGGCTGTGATATTGCCGGTGCGCCAGCTCAATCATATCATCCCAGACCAGACTGCGACCATCAGGGGCTATTACATCACCGCTTTCATAACGTAGCTGGTCGACATCCACCGCAAGATGATGCGCCGCAATGGCCATAATCTTTGCCTTTAGCTTTTCACCGGCCCGCGCGGCCGCACCGCCAAGCATAATCGCCATGCGGCTGCCAACGGGTGAATTTCCGGGCAAGCTCTCAAGCGAATTTGGCCGGGTGATACGGATCAATTCAGGATTGATCTGCAATACTTCGCCAAGGATTGTTGATACCAGCGTTTCATGTCCCTGACCTGATGATGTTGTGTGAATTCGCGCGGTGACACATCCCAACGCATCAACATTCACCTGACAGGATTCCATCCATGTTGACGTTTTATTGCTTTCATTTAGCAAAGGTTCAAACGACGAATTACCGCCACTTGGCTCAAGACAGGCAGCAATCCCGATGCCAGCCATCATCCCATCAGCCCGAAGCCGGTCACGTTCAGCCAGCATCGCAGGATAATCAGCTGCCGCCAAAACCTTGTCGATCACCGCATGATAATCACCACTGTCATAATGGCTTCCACTTGGGATCAGATAGGGGAACTGATCCGCGCGGATGAGGTTATGCTGACGAAGTGCCAGCCGATCCATACCAAGATATTCAGCAACGCGGTCCATCGCCGTTTCAATGGCATAATTGGTTGGTGCCTGTCCAAATCCGCGCACCGCTTCTTGAACGGTTTTGTTGGTGGTTACCGACAATGCCTGATAGGCCACCGAATTAATCTGATAAGGGCCGACAATCGCGCTGATCGGCTTGCCAAGCTGAAACGGGGCCCGGCCTGCATAGGCACCAGCATTATCCAGCGCACGCATTTTCATTGCCCGCACCGTACCATCATCATCAAAGGCCACGGTAACATCAAATTTACGTTCCGGGCCATGCGCGTCGCCTGCCCGCATATTTTCCAGCCGGTCTTCGATCAGACGGACGGCGCGCCCTAACTTGCGTGCGATATAGCCGACCAGTACCGAATGTTTAATTCCGCGCTTTACCCCATAGCTGCCGCCAACATCAACATCATAGTGAACGCGGATGGCATTTCCGGGCAGGCCAAGACTGCGGGCAATCTGATCGGCATATTTCGGCATCTGAATAGACGCCCAGACATCCAGCATCTGATCCCAGCCGTTCCATTCAGCAATCACCCCAAATGTTTCGATTGGCACGGTAGAGTTTCGCCCCCATGTTACCGAGAATGACAGGCTATGCGCCGCCGCTGCAAAATCCTCATCAACCGGTCCCCAGACAAATTTCCGATCAAGCAGCAGGTTGCTGCCATGCTCGGGATGCACAGGTGTACTGCTATCCAGCAAGGCCTGCTCGGCATCAAGAACAAATGGCTGCGGCGTTGCATCAACAATAATTTTTTCCAGCGCATCTTCGGCGATAGCACGGCTTTCAGCCACCACCGCGCAAACCCATTCACCAGCATAACGCACCCGCCCAACCGCCAATGGAAAGCGGCGAACATTGGGTGTATTCAGCCCGTTCATCAACGGCTGAACCGCGCCAGCAATCTCGTCACCAGTAATCACATCAATAACGCCGGGCATGGCAAGCGCCTTGCTGGCATCAATGCTGTTGATCACCGCCGCCGCATAATGCGACGCCAGCGGGGCGACATGCAGCATATCTGGCCGTTCAAGGTCGGCGATATATTTGCCGCGTCCGGCAACAAAGCGGCGATCCTCAACCGGACGGCGCGGGGTTGAGAGGAACTTGTATTTTGGCTCACTCATCTGATTGCCCCCATCAAGCCGGCGTCATGTCTGGCGCACTGGTATCGTTGCGCTGACGAAGCCGTTCTGCCGCCAGCATAATTGCCTCGACGATCTGGACATAGCCGGTACAACGACAAATATTGCCCGAGATAGCCTCGCGAACATCATGTTCGCTTGGGGCAGTATTGACCGATAACAAAGCCTCGGCCGCTAGGATCATACCAGGCGTGCAATAGCCGCATTGCAGGCCATGAGCCTCGCAAAAGGCATCTTGAATGATGCCAAGCTCGCCAGCCCGTGCGCCCAGCCCACCAATGCCCTCGATCGTGGTAATGTCAACGCCTTCTGCCTGCACCGCCAGCATTAGGCACGACCGCACCGCATCTCCATCCACCAGCACGGTACAGGCACCACAAACCCCATGCTCGCACCCAGCATGGGTGCCCTTTAATCCAGCAACATCGCGCAGATAATCTAGCAACGTCACGCGCGGTTCAGTCGCTGCAGAAACGGCCTTACCATTAATGCTCAAAGTCACATCATTCATTGATTAAGGTCCTTTAATATTTCGTCACGCGCATCACGAAGCGCGCGGATAGCAAGCTCGGTTGCAACACGTTTACGATACGCAGCAGATGCATGAAGATCCTCGACAGTTTCAACCACCTCCATCGCCGCATGGACAACATCACCAATCACGGCATCATCCAGTGATGTCCCGATTAACCCACCAACATCCAGAGGTTCAGGAAAATCGCCAACCGAGCCGACCCCAAGATAAATACCAGTCACGCCTACGCCGACCTCGGCATTGATCTGTGCCGCTGCCGAGGCCAGCGCATAATCGCTTTTGCGCGGTGCCACCTCATGAAAACCAGTGCCGCAAATCGCTGGTGCTTTAGTAAAGCATAGTTTCGTCAAACATCCAGCAGGCGGGGCAAGGGTCAACATCGGGCCAATGAAAAAGCTGGAAGCGTCAAATATTTCATCAGCACCATCAACACGGTAGGTAATCTCGGCACCCAATGTTGCCGCCACTAGCGCGATTTCTGCCGATGGATCAGCATGGGCAACCGAGCCGCCAATCGTTCCACGAGCGCGAGTTGGCGGATGGCCAACAAACGCCAACGCCTTGAATAATAGTGGCAGATGCGCTTTGACCATTGCAGAGGCCCGGGCATTGGCTTGGCGAACCATTGCGCCAATTTCGATATGGGTTTCGGTTTCGACGAGGCCGGTTAGCTCGGGTATATGCGCGATATCAACCAGCAATGAAGGGCGCGACAAACGCATTGACAACATCGGGATCAGTGACTGGCCACCTGCCAGAATCCGGGCATTGTCGTCACTAGCAAGCAGGCCGCAAGCCTCGTCGATTGTGGCTGGGCGTTTGTAGTCAAAGCGAACAGGTTTCATCCGGTTCTATCCGTTTATCAGCTAAAAAGGCCCGATATCATAGAGTTGCGCCGCAGACATTTAGGATGCGAGCAGAACCAGATTGATCAGGCACATTTGGGGTCATTGGGGGAATCCAGAGTTCATTAACAGGTAATCGCTCCTGTTGATTAGAAGATGCTCACGTAGGCTTGTCAAATCAAATTCAGAAAATTTATGATTAGAAACAACATCAAAAAAGGCCGACCCATCGGCCAGCCTTTTTCAGACTCATCGCGATATTTACCGCCTTGGTCAGGGCGCCAAGCTCTTAAAGACCAATAACCTTTACCGCTTGCTGGGCCGGCAAATCGATTGATTTTTTACGACTGATATATCCTTCCATCAAATCATAGATGGCTGGACCTTCAACATTTTCATTTACCGATGCCCAACCACCAACAACATATTTCCGGTCGGCATCCAGCTTTTCGCCCGTCTTGGTCATGGTCATCTCGCTAATCCGGTTACCCATGCTGGCTTTTGGCGCACAGGTATAATTCATTCCACCAACACGCACCATATCGCCGCCCTGCTGATAGAACGGATCGACATTAAACAGATTGTCACAGACATCCTCGAGGATGGTTTTGATCTGTGCGCCGGTCATTTCGGTTCGGTAGACATTCGGGTAATTCATACTGGTCTGGGTATAGAGATCATCAATGCTGATGTTTTGGCCGGGAAGCAATGTTGTTCCCCATCTAAATCCCGGGCTTAGCGAAATTTCAACATCACGCTCTTCTATAATGCCCTGACAAATCAGATCATCCCATGTGCCGTTGAAATTGCCGCGCCGGTATAACAGCCCGCTCGTTGTGCCAATCACCCTGTTACATTCGGCCTCATAGGGTTCCCGCAACGCATCAATATGCGCCGCCATCTCGGCATCAGGAGCGATCACATCCGAGAAAACCGGGATTAGCGTTGAATTATAATCAACAACCTCGCCGCCTTTGACATCGAGATCAACACGGCCAAGATATTTCCCGTGCGACCCGGATGATAACAGCAATGTTTTATTGATCTTTAGCGCTTGCGGCACCGCGTCATGCGTATGGCCGGTCAGAATCACATCAATGCCCGAGACCACCGTTGCCAGCTTTTGATCAACGTCAAAACCGTTATGCGACAGTAGCACCACAATCTGGGCACCGGCATCACGCGCCGCATTCACGTTTTTCTGCACAGTTTCAGGACGAATACCAAAGGACCATTGCGGCACCATATAGCGTGGATTGGCAATTGGCGTATACGGGAAATGCTGACCGATAACAGCCACCTTGACCCCGCCCTTTTCAAAAAAGGCCGTGCTCTCAAAAACCGGCTCTTCCCATTCTGTATCAAACACGTTGCCGCCAAGGAACGGGTAATCCATCACGCCGATGATTTCATTAACCCGATCAACGCCAAAGGTGAATTCCCAATGCCCGACCATCGCATCTGGCCGCAGCATCGCCATTGCATCGACCATGTCCTGGCCATTGGTCTTTAGTGAGGTATAGGACCCCTGCCATGTGTCGCCACCATCAAGCAGCAAAACCTTGTCATCACCGCGATCAGCGCGGATTGATTTGATCAATGTGGCAGTACGGTCAAGCCCGCCAAGCCGCCCATAGGTCTGTGCCAAATTGGCGTAATCGACCATCGTATGCGCATAGGCAAGCGGTGTTCCGGGATCAATGTTGAAATGTTTCAAAAAATCCTCGGCAACCAGATGCGGAGGCCGTCCCTCAAAAGCACCAACACCATAATTCTCCGATGGTGGGCGGAAATAAACTGGCTTTAGCTGGGCATGGATGTCGGTAAGATGCAGCAGGGTGACCTGACCTTTGCTGTCAAATTTTAGCAAATCATCTTGGGTCATGGCTTGCTGCGCGGCAGCACGGTTCCAGTTTGATGTAGTGCCATAAATGCCCGCAGTTACGGCGGCCATTTGCATAAATTCGCGACGAGACAACATAAATCTATTCCCTATTCAAAACTGGTCAACATAAACATTGGTCAACTGTCAGCGGCAACATAGCGCCATACCAACTGATTTCTTTCCACGCGGCCAAATCCGGGTGCAGGAAGATGGGTAGCCGCCAGCCCGACCTTATCAGCGGCCAGCCGGTCAAGCAGACGTTTGCGTGCCACAGCCCCCTGATCGCGGTCCATATCGGACTCGTTCAGCCAGTCTGGATGCTCAAAAGAAATCACCGAATGGGTCAGCGCATCACCAGCAATCAGCACTGATCCGGCTGGATCATGCAGCAACAAAGACGCGTGGCCCGGCGTATGACCGGCGCTGTCAACAACTTCGATGTTCGGCAGAATTTCATCCCCGACCCTAAACAGTGAGATTTGATCACGCAGCTTGTCAAAGCGTGACTTTGCACCAGCGGCAAAATTTTCGCGGCCAGCTGGCATGACGCTCATCGCATCATCCGAATCCCAGAAATCCCACTCGGCCTGACTAATATAATAGGCGGCATCAGGCATCAGCAAATCGTCAAAATCATCAAGGATACCCCAGATATGATCGGGGTGTGCATGGGTAAAGACCACATCAGTGATCGTGCTGATATCAATATCAGCCGCATCAAGTGCGGCCGGTAATTCACCAAGGGTTGGCAAAAAATTTACCCCGGAGCCAACATCAAACAATATCTTGCGCTCGCCAAGATCAAGCAGATTAACATTCACCGGACGGCGCAAACGCCCATCGGTAACTCCACTTTTTGCCAAAATCTGATCACGTGCAGCGACCGGCACATCAGTAAATAATGTTTCAACCGGTAAATTCATCACCCCATCGGAAAAGCTGTAGAGCCTGCCACCGGCAAACGGCTGACTTGAGGCAAGCAGGCTATTTGGTATCGCGGCCAAAGCCATGCTGGCCGCCATATAAGCGGTAAATTGACGACGGGTGAAACTCATTCTAAACCTTCTTCCCATTTAGTGACCGGCCTTTATGCGCCGATTTTGGCAAGGTGATTCCGGCGAGGCGCCTTACGCCCCAGCAGACACCTGATTAGTTTATTGGCTTTCAGGCGTCACATCAATGATACGTGCGCGGCCAATAATTTTGGTTGAAACCTTACAGTTCGTCATGCATGGCTCGCCTTTTGGCTGACCATCGGGACGCGGATCGGGCAAGCTAAAACCATTTCGATTTGGCATTTTGACCGAGCCAATAGTCTTGTTGCTTAGCACAAACTCATCGTCAATCACGTCATTCATATTAAGAATATACGCAACAACCTGGTAGGTCTCGTCATGGGTAAGTGATTGAGCCTCGCCAAACGGCATCGCGCGATACACATAATCATAAACCGTCGACGCATAGGGCCAGTAGCTTCCAACGGTCTTAACCGGATCAATTGTTGCCAACGAACCATGCCCGCCCGCAAGAATTGGCCAGCGGTCAACACCCTCACCAAAGTCGCCATGACACGCGGCACAACGTTCGGCATATACCGCTTCGCCCTGTACGGCAGTGCCGCTTCCAATCGGAGCACCCTTACCATCTGGTCGCACATCGATATCCCAGCCAGCAACCTGTTCTGCCGTCGCGATTGTGCCAAGGCCAAATGGGCGCTCGGACGCCAAAGCCATTCCCGAAACGGCCACAGCAAACCCAGCTACAGCAGCAAAGCCGGTAACGATTCTTATGTCTTTTTTTGTCTTATCCAAGCCGTACATTTTCCACCTCGCCGTTTGACTTCACCAACCAAGTAGCAATTGAATTATTATGATAGATCGAATTAACGCCGCGCTCCTTTTGCAGCGCTTCAATCGTTGGCTGGACATAACCAGTTTCGTCTATGGCACGAGATTGAACCTTAAGCTCTTCACCGTTCCATTTAAAAGGCATTGTAAAACGAGTTAGGCTTTTATTTAGAATTGGGCCATGCAATTCAGCAGTCTGCCAATTGACCCCACCGTCGAGCGAGACATCCACACGAGCAATCTTGCCGCGTCCTGACCACGCCAAACCTTTTAACAAATTCTGGCCCTTCGAAATCATTGGCTTTTCTGGACAAGGCGAGGTTACGACTGACTTGGCATCCATAACCCAGGTGAACATTCGCGCCTTACCATTCTCCATAACATCAGTATATTTTGAGGTTTCTTCGCGTGCCATGTAAGGCGCATCGCCAAATTCAAGCCGGCGGATCCATTTCACCCACATATTACCTTCCCAGCCTGGCACGACGAGGCGCGCCGGATAGCCCTGTTCAGGCCGCAGCGCCTCACCATTCATCGAATAGGCGATCATGCAATCATCAAGAATTTTCTCAATAGGAATTGAGCGATTCATGCCAGCCGAGTCCCCACCCTCAGCAAGCACCCATTTGGCAGAAGGCTTCACCCCAGCTTCACGGCAGATATCGGATAAACGGACGCCACTATATTGGACGTTATGGACCATTCCAAAGGTATACTGACAACCATTAAGCTGCGCCCCACGCCATTCCATGCCGCCATTGGCCGCACATTCAAGAAAATGGAACCGGTTCACTTGCGGAAACCGTTTAAGATCATCAATGCTAAAGAGTAATTCACGATCAACTAAACCATTGATCATTAATCGATAATCAGCTGGCACTACCTCTGGAACGCCGCCATGGTGGCGCTCAAAACACAAGCCATTTGGCGTTACAATGCCGTCAAGATCCTGCAAGGGAGTAAAATTAACTGACGATTCAGCACTCGCCGTGAGCCATTCAACCGTGCGCCTGATAACGTGCGACTCATGCTCGGATGGCATGCCATAAGGATTGGCATCCACCCCCGCGCCAAGATAAGGCGTCCATTCAGAAACATTAGGCGGCAAATTTGCAGGATTAGATTCCGCGGCACCAGCCAGGGGAGCTGCCGCCATACCGCCAACTGTGGCTGCGGCACCGCCAAGCAATTGCCGCCGCGAGATTGCACTTTTAATTGTTTTCTGGCTCATATTACTTTCCCCGAATTATCTGTAATCTTAAGGCTGTGGTTCACAAATTTAAACTAGCTTTGAGCCGCAGTACGCGCAGCTTTCATCTCTTCCCGAAGGCGCTGGAAGTTATCATTGTAATACTTTTGAAACCTCGGTTCTGTTTTATAGGCTCCGGTTTTTACCCACTGCAACATCCCCATGAAAGTACCTCTCATGAAAGCGCCAGGCATAACAGCAGCTGCAGCTTCTGTTAATTTCTCAACGTCTTTTTTTTCAGTGATGAAGTAGATTGACGGGGTAAAAACCACACCCCAGCGGGCCGCCATTTCGTTCTCAGGCAAAACTGTTCCATCTAGGTCAGTAACATCCCGTGAACCAAATATATCCATCTGAACAACCAAGAAATTCTCTCGAACATATTTGTTTATGGCTGGTTCACTTAGTATTTCTGTCGCAACTTTCTCACAATATATACACCCTTTCTGATCAAATTTGACCATGAGCACCTTGCCGTTGGCTAGCGCTTCATCGACATCATCAGCAAGCTCAAAAAAAGACTGATGGTACCAGTCATAGTGATATATACCGTCATCACCCATTGTTGGCTTTAAGACCCCAGCAGAGGCGGAGCCCAGAAAACCTAAAAGGGCGAAAAAAGATAAAACCTGAATCATTGCTATTCTAAACATCACCCTACTCCCTGGAAAAATGAAACATTACGCAGAAGCCAGAACCCCGCCTGAGACAAAGTGCCCGTCATTACCGCCAACCCTGTGACGATTAACAATCCGCCAAGCAGCCATTTTACCGTGCGCGCCTGGCGAGTAAAATAAGTGAATTTTGACAGAAATAAATCAGCAAAAACAGCAACTAATATAAAAGGCAACCCCATACCAATACCATAGGCAAGAAGTAAGCCCGCCCCATCATTTGTTCCTGCAGACAACATTAAAATAGTTGCAAGGACAGGCCCAACACACGGCGTCCAGCCGAACCCAAATGCCAGCCCTACAAAATAGGCACCAACTGTACCAAACCTTTTTGAAGACGGCATAAACCGTACATCGCGGTTAAGAAAACCAATGCTAAACAAGCCAACAAAATGTAACCCAAGGGTGGTGATCAACCCTCCACCAATAATTTGGAAGAGGTCTAAATGGCGCGCAACAAAGCTGCCGGCCATACTGGACGAAGCGCCCAAAACGACAAAAACTGTCAAAAACCCACTGACAAATAAGGTTGATGCCATTACCAATTGCAAACGCACTGCAATGGTTTTGCCATGTGGATCAGAATTAATTCGATCCACGTGATTTGACTGATTGCCAAGCCCGCTAAGGTAGCCAATATAGCCGGGCACCAATGGTAAAACGCACGGTGACAAAAAGCTCAGCAAGCCCGCGAGTAATGCTGCCCCAAAACTAACCGTCACAGGAATGCCCCCATCTAAATGTATCCCCTAGCAAAATACATATAAATTATTCTATCTATTTACTATCATATAGGTTTTTTAGATTATTTCAAAATAAAATACCCCACACCGCCAAGCAGTATGGGGTTAATTTGATGTGGCGGTTCTTTTGAAAACCGCTCTCCAATTAGTTACGGTAAGCCGGCGTCTCCACCTTGAGACCATTCCCCCGCCACGCAACATAAAGCTCAAGCGCGACATAGTCTTCATGGCCGTATGGCAACGGCGTTGCCCGGATATTCTTCATACAACCCCTGAACCGGCGATGGGTTGAGCCAACACCATTCCACTTCAGGCGATATAGTGGAAAGCCATTGATATTGCCTTGTGACAACATATCAGCGCGAATGTAGTTACCGTAATTGTCCTCGTGACAATGTGCGCATGACATGTCCAACTGACCTACGCGCTGGTAGTAAAGCGCCTTTCCACGTTCAAAAGCAGCTGCAGCTGGCCCGTCAACGGCAACGTTCACACGCGAACCGCGAGATTGCATCCGAATAAAGGCTGTAATGCCCAGCATATCGCGTGACTCCCACTTGTAGGGCTTGGCACCCATTGCAGTTTCACGACACATATTGATAACCTGCTCCAATGACATCATCGTCCCAGCAGCTTTATGAAACCTTGGATAGACCGCTCCAACCGTATCCAGCGGCACTTCGGCACACCCTTCAAAAACCTGCGACAATGATTTACCAGCACTACCGTCAACCGTGTCCCACAGCTCTTCACCATGGTCCGCAACAAGCATTGCTGGATTTGCAAAATCATCATCCTGCACGTCACGAATCATCGCTTTACGAAAATCATAGCCAGAAACAATCTCACCCAGAGGGTGGTTCTTGTCAGCTGGTTTAATCACTTCGGCAGTGCCGTCATGATATGGAGTTTTCGCAAATGCGGCTCCAGCCACCAAGCTAAGTGCCATTGTTATTGTTACCGCTAGTCGCATTATAAATTCCTCCCTTTTTGCCCGTCAGCCTTCATCCTTGTATCTAGGAAACGGCCATCTTTTTACTGGCAGTATATTCTGCGCCACCATCTTCGACCCACTTAAAGGTGAACTCCCCAGATTTACTGGCCTTAAATGGAAAGGCGATATAGGGGTTGGCGGAAACTGCAGGCTCAAAATTGGCCGTGAACACGTCTTGGCCATCAAAGCTTGCTGTAAATTTATTGATAATCTTACGCGGGATTTTATTCCCTTTTTTGTCCTTCGCCCGGCCAGTGTGCATTGGATGCGAAATCAAAGCCTTAATTTCGACAATATCACCGGCAGCGGCTGTCTTTGGAACTTTAACACGAGGTTTAATTTTTGCCATTATCTTGTTCTCCGTTCGCTATATGATCAACCGCCACAGCCACCAATGGTGACCTTGACAGTGGCTTGTGCCTGCTTGAAGCTACCATCGTTCATTTCAGCAAGAACAACGATGTTCTGAGTTTTCGCCAAACGCATACGTGTCGAGGCACTACACGCACCCATTGCCGGGGTGAAATTAAATGACGCAACTTCGGGTGTTGGGTTCCCATCAGCCATGACGTGGACCGCCTTCACATAATTGTCAGCAGTCATTGGGCTATCGACCGAGAACGCCACCTTAACTGCGTTTCCATTCTCGGCAATTTCTGGAAGGTCAAGCTCAATTGAGCCTTCACCGACTGACTTGCCACCAGTCAAGCCTTTGATCTTTGCAGCGACTGCTGCTCCGTCTGCATACGCAGGCAAACCCATGACGGTGGCCGCACCAACGGCACCAAGCATGCTCAGAGCTTGCCTACGAGAGATTACTGTAAGGGTTTTTGTCTGTTTCATTTTCGTCAATGCTCCGAACTATTGGTCAGTTTTCAGCGTTTTGAGATAGGCAACCACATCTTCGACTTCCTGCGCAGTCAGAATTGACTTGCCAGCAAATTTTTTCAGCGGCCGATTGTATCCAAATGTGCGGTAGAATGACGGCATCATTGTGCTGTCATTTGTAACCTTTGAATTAACCAGCTGGAGGCGTAGCTCACCTTCGTTCAGTCGATTGCCCACTCCATAGAGTGTAGGAGCTGTTTCGCCATGGAACTGTTGCTCAGGGATTGGCATGACATGACATGCGAGGCAATTACCTTTTTTGCGGCTGATTGCAACCTTCCGGCCATTTGCCGCATCGCCAGCTACACCGGTCAATGATTTTGGGATAGAAACATCATCGACAATTTCATATGGAACAAGCCCAGCATCACGAACCATCACTGAGGATGAATGGGCGGCAGTAACGCCAAGCGCAACAACCCCCACAATGGAATAAAAGATAGTTTTCATCATTTCCCCGCCCTATTATCTAAAGTCTTCACATTTGATACATGCGATTTTTTATTTATTTTGATATGAACATAAAAAAAACTGTTTGTAAAACCACTTGAGCCCCTTCAGGGCATTTTTTTTCTAATCGTGCTGGCAAATAGCCCTAAAACTAACTGCGCATTTTTATAGCTCTTTTTTAATTTTTTTTTGGGCGTTTTAGAGGCTAAGGCGTTGTAAACTCAGACAAACGCCACCAGAAAAGCTCGGCTCCCGGGTAACCAATAATCCGGCCAATTTCTTCACCATTTTTAATGATTATAAAAGTTGGCGTCATCGTTGCCGGCGTAATATGCACAAGATCAGCGGGCATTGCTGCATAGAAATCATGCCTGCGGAGGGGCAGGATTTTTGCATCTTCAGTCCGCGCATAACCATGCCCAACCTCATCCTCAAAGGCCTCGCACCATGGACAGGTTGATGAGGTGACCATCAATAGTTGGCCTGCAGGATAGTCATTTTGCAAAGCATTAGCACCAGTCGGCAATAGCGCAATACCAAGCCAAAAAACTAACAAAGCCGTTAAACGGAACACAAAAAGACGGGCCGTAGTAGGATGGGCCATACTAAAATGGGCTTTACTAAGATAAGGAATCGCCAGACCAGATATCGCTGGATCATCATTACTGAACTGATAGATCAGCCGTGATCTGGATCGAAAGCTAGCCCTTGCCATGCCGCGCAAGTGGTATCGTCGGCTTGAAGACTGTCGAGAACCTTCCAGCCTCGTCAGCCGCGATCAATTCAGCTGAAACAGCTGGCGACGCTGCCTTCATTTCACCAGTCCCTGCCCCCAGAACTTCACTTCTGATACAATTTAGTAGCTTTTGCACTTGCGGATCGTTGACCTGATAAAAGACCTGACGTGATTGCTTGCGTGCGAACACCACCTTCTGTTTCCGCAGTAACGCCAGATGCTGCGATATACTGTGTTGTGGCTGATGCAACGCTTCGCATAGCTGACCTACAGATTTTTCACCGTCATTTAGCGAAAAACAGATAGCCAATCGCAACGGGTGTGATAGCGACTGAAAAACTTCTGAGGCGCGGTTCATCAACAAATCAAAAGCCGATTTACTTTTTTCGTGCGCACTCATAGGTAGCCCTTATCCCAGTTAGCAAGACCGGATTATATTCGCAATTTATATAGCCACCATACTATGTATGAAAACAATCACCAAATTCAAGGGCTTCGTTGTTATTATTTCGAGATTGACCGCATCAACCGTTGCAGCCAGCCTTTGGTGCCACCAGAAACGGCATCAGCCGCGGATTGCATAAAAGCATCACCTGGATTCCAATTTGCCGGCGTTGCCCTTGGCGTTTGATAGGTGTCGATGAGAGCGCGCTGCACGCGCAGCAATTCATCAACAGACCGGCCAATATGCATCGGATAATGGATTAGCGCCTGCACCTTTTGCGCAGGGTCAATAAACATACAAGCGCGTACTGTCGATGTGGTTTCACTATGGCTGTCAATCATGCCATAGGCGCGGGCAATATCCATCGACACATCTTCGATCACCGGAAATTTGACACTCAGATTAAATTCGGTTTCGATCCATTCGATCCAGCCCATATGGCTATAGACACTATCAACCGACAGCCCCAAAAGCTGTACATCCATTTCGGCAAACTTATCCTGCTCGCGTGCCAGCGCAACAAATTCGGATGTGCAAACAGGGGTAAAATCGGCCGGATGGCAAAACAGCAAAATCCAGCGGCCAGCAAGCGCCGATAAGCGCACCTCGCCCATTGTTGACCGTGCCGCAAAATCAATTGCCGGCGAGCCTATCAAGGATCTATAAGTTGTCTCTGGTAGTTGCTCGCGATCGTCGGATGGGTGCATTGCTTTGCCTTTAAAGGATTTGCCGCTAGATAACCGGTGGCCGATTAATTATGATGGTCTATGCTCACTAGGTTGCGTGAGAAAATCAAGAGGCTGTGAGCAAAGAACGCGTAAATCAACAACCCAACCATCACCCGATTGGGATTATTCACGCAAAGATTGTTTAAAGATCTTTTACCCAAGCAAGAAAATGCGCGACCGCCGCTTGCGTTTGGTTTGGTGACACAATATCGCCAGCAATAATATGGGCAAATTTATCATCAGCGGCCGTCATGCGGGCAATAATGGTCGTGGCGGGACCACCCCAAGATTTTGCAAAGGCAGCGGTTTTTTCCGGCACCACTACCTGATCGTCAAGGCTGTAATAAAACAAGGCGGGGATTTGCACATCGGCAAATGATTGCGCATCCACCGCCGCAACAATCGCCGCCATTGGTATCAGCGCAGTGGTTGGATAATCAATTGTCCAATAGCGGGCATGCTGTTCGTTGCGGGGATTACCCTTTTGCCACGATCCAACAACCAGCGGCACCCATTGCCGTGCAAAGGGCCAGGTCAACAGACTGGCTGCACGGCTCTGGATGGCAAAATTTGGCGAGATAAAAATGATTCCAGCAATTTTTTCCATCGCCGCCGTATCGAGGGCGGCCGCAGCCGCCAGCGTGCCGCCGGTTGATGTTGCCAGAATAATTACCTTCTCACCAATCTTGCCACCAATCTCAACGGCTTCGCCAACATCATCCATCCAGTGCGCAACAGTCACCTCAGCCATCGCCATCGGGGCGCGGCCATGTCCGGCAAATCGGCCAAGATAGAGATTTGCCCCCAAGCCAGCAGCCAGCTTGTCTGGCACTGGACGAATTTCTTTTGAGGTCGCGGTAAATCCATGAAGATAGACAATCGAAATTGGTGTTTTTACGCCGGCTTCACCAGCCCAGATAATCTGCTTTTCAACCCCGTCAATAATATCGTCAAATCGCCCCTCACGCGCGGCCAGATAGGCATCAAGGCCTGCTTTCTGCATCTGGTTTTGAGCCTCACTGCGGTCAAGCGAGATGGTAAGGCGCACCGGTTCACGCGCGCCAAACAACCATATGCCAAGAATCAAAAAAGCCAATCCGGCGAGACCAGCTTTTACCGCTTTTCGTGTCAATTACCCCCCTCAAGACTGCTGATTAAGCAAGATGTTAATCCAGCGATGCCCCGATAAATTTTACACCATCCCATAAATCTGGCGCCAATCAGTTAAACCCTACGAAATTGACCGCCAAGGTCAAATCACTTTCGCCAATAACTGCATTTCCGCCTTTGCCGAAGGCACACACAAATGCTAAACCTCGATCATGGAAACAAAGATTAATCACCTTGAAGAACAGATGGCGATCTTGCAGCACGAAATGGCACAGATGAGCCATGAGGTTTATGCACAGCAAAAAGAACTGTCTCACCTGCTGCTCGAGATCGAAAAGCTAAAGTCACGGCTAGAAGGGGTGCAGCCGGAAAGCGGCATTCTGACAGCAAGCGAGGATATACCGCCGCCGCATTATTGATTGTCTTGCGATGGTGCCCGGATTGCACGTGCCGCAAGCCACCCCAAAATAATCCGGCCATATGGAGACCGACCCAATGACTTTGCCAAAGACGCCATCATTTTCGGTTGCCGGAAAGCGGGCGCTTGTTGCGGGTGCGTCATCGGGTATTGGGCGGGCTTGTGCTGCCGCACTTGGGGAAAATGGCGCCGCGGTAACGCTTTTGGCGCGGCGTGCCAGCGCCCTTGAGACAGTTGCCGATGAGATGCGCCAGGCTGGCATGATCGCCGAAATATTACCGATCGACATAACAGATATTGACAAGGTGCAGACCAGCATCGCCGCCAAAGGGCCATTCGATATTCTGGTGAATTCAGCTGGTGTTGCGCGGCATAGCACCGCCACCAAAACAACGCCGGAAGATTTCGACTTTGTTGCAAATCTGAATTTCAAAAGCGCCTATTTCCTGACACAGGCGGTTGCCAAAGGGCTGATCACATCCAAAAAAGCCGGATCATTGATCAATATATCGTCACAGATGGCGCTGGTCGGCGGCGTTGATCGCGCCGTTTATGCTGCCACCAAACACGCGGTTGAGGGCTTTACCAAATCAATGGCGATTGAATGGGGGGCTTATGGGATTCGGGTGAATACGATCTGCCCGACCTTTATCTTGACGCCGTTGACGGTGCCAACCTTTAATAACCCTGAACGACGGCAATGGGTTGAAGATAAGATCAAACTCGGGCGCGTTGGCACTGTTGAGGATATCATGGGCGCGGTGCAGTTTCTCGCATCTGATGCCGCTGCACTGGTGACTGGTTCGGCGCTTATTGTCGATGGTGGCTGGACCGCCGATTAGGCCGTCGCGGGACAAGAAAAACAGCTATTCCTTATCCAGACCATCCTCATCCAGATGGCGCAAAAATGCCTTTGCCGATGGGCTAAGCCCAGCAAGGTTACCCCCTTGACTGATTTCATTTGCCATTTGCTTGCCAAGCTCAACCCCCCATTGGTCAAAGCTGTTCACATCCCAGATAAAACCAGACACGATGGTAATATGTTCATACAGCGCCAGCAGCCTGCCAAGCGCATAAGGCGTCGTTGTCTTCCAGCTAATCAGCACTGACGGACGGTTCCCGGGGAATTGGCGGTGCGGGGCCACGGCATCAACAACACCAAGCGCCAGCGCCTCGGCCTGCGCCAGCGCATTAATCACCAATGCGCGGTGGCTATTCTGCCACATCGGATCATCTGGCAATCCGGCCGGCTTGCGTGCCACCAGAATATCAATCGGCACGATATCAACTGACTGATGAAACCATTGGAAAAAACTATGCTGCGCATTAACACCAGCCTCGCCCCAGACAAGCAAACCTGCGGGCCGGCCAAGCGGATCGCCTTGCCTGCTGACCGATTTACCGTTGCTTTCCATTTCCAACTGCTGTGCCCACGCTGGCAATCGCGCCAAACGTTGATCATAAGGCATCACACCATAGGCCATGCGGCCAAGATAACTACGATGCCAGACGCGCAACAACCCCATAATGACCGGTATATTCTTTGCAAGTGGCGCAGTTTCGAAATGCTCATCCATCGCATGGGCGCCGTCTAACAGCTGTCCAAACGCCTTGCTGCCAATCGCAATAATGACTGATAGGCCAACCGCCGACCATAGCGAATAACGCCCACCAACACCCTCATCAAAAGTAAAAACATGATCCGCATCAAGCCCCCACCCGATAGCCCGCTCCGGATAGGCGGTGACCGCTACCATGGCCTGATTAGGCTCAACCCCGCCAGCCTCTAACCAGCCCTTGGCCAAGGCGGCATTTGCAAGAGTCTCCTTTGTGGTAAAGGTTTTTGAGGTGGTTATGAACAGAGTTGATTGCGGCGCGCACTGTGCCAATGTATCGAGCAGCGCATTCGGATCGATATTACCGACATAATGAATCGCTGGGCCATCATGGGCGCCGGCCAGACCCTGAGTAACCATTGCCGGCCCGAGATCAGACCCACCAATACCAAGATTAACAACCGATTTGATCCGCTGATCAGCCCGTATATGGTCGGCAAAAGCGATCAATTTCTGGTAATCATCGCCGCGCCGATAATCCGGCGTGCGAAGGCGACAATGCAAAACTGGCCGGTTCTCGCTGAGATTGATCGGTTTGCCAGCCAGCAATGCATCAATAAAATTTGGCAGCGCTTTCGCCTCAGCCAGCAAAAGCAGCCGGTTCATAATATCATCTGTCACGGGTTGGCGCGTGCAATCAACCATCAGATCTTCGAACTGAAAACACAGCGCATCGCGTCCGTCAGCATGGATCAAATCGCGCAGATGCACCGATGCGATGCCATCTGCATGGCGGCGCAACTCGGCTTCGATCTTGTCGAGCTTTGTGTTTTGATTTGCCATCTGCGACGCCTCGAGCCCAAACCAGCCACGGCCTTGACCACGGCCTTAATTAGCAACGAGCTACCATCATAGATTCAACGCAATGATGCAACCCAGTTTCGGGCAAGAAAATTGTGATAGATGAAAAACAGCCCCTCGCCCCGATGCTGCAAACGCCCCAGAACGATGCGACAGACCCAATTACGCAACGTTAATTTGTGCTGGATGCACCTGTTTCACATTCCGGCGACCTGGCGTTTGATGCAATGCAGATCGCACCAGCGATTCGTGATCTATCCCAAAATGCCGGTATAGATCGATAACACGGCCGGTCTGGCCAAACGTCTCAACGCCATGGCCGGTTGTTGGATTACCCCGCACCCCGCCAAGCCATGCCAATGTGGCAGGATGCCCGTCGATAACCGTTAGAATTGACGCATGATGCGGCACATCAGCCAATAGCTTTTCGATATGCGAGATCCGGTTCTGGCTCTTGCTGGCAGCATTAAAATCGGCATAGATGCGGTCGGCCGAGGTTACCGCAAGAACCCCGATATCACGGCGAAATTCAGCAAGATGGCCCGCTGCGTGAATCGCCTCTTCGGCAATCACGCCCTGATAGGCAATCACCAATTCGCAATTTGGCCCGGGACGCCGAAGCCAATAAGCGCCATCAATGATATCCTGCGCCAATGCCGAATCAATACGGCGCTGTGGCTGTTCAAGCGGCCTAGTCGACAGCCGCAGATAGACCGAGCCACCATCATCAGCCTGCATATGCGCCAGCCCCCATTCCATGATCACCGCCAATTCATCAATAAATGCCGGCTCAAAACTGCTGAGACCGTCCTGACTCATGCCGATTAGCGGTGTGCCAATCGATTGATGCGCGCCGCCTTCCGGCGCAAGGGTGACACCAGATGGGGTGCCAACAATCATAAATCTTGAATCTTGATAACAAGCGTAATTCAGCGCATCCAATCCACGGCAAACAAACGGATCATAAACCGTGCCAATTGGCAAAAGCCGCTTGCCGAATAGCTCGGTTGATAAGCCGGCAGCAGCAAGCGCCAGAAACAGATTCATTTCGGCAATGCCCAGCTCAATATGCTGGCCGCTTGCATCAAATTCCCATTTGGCAGTTGATGGAATTTTTGAGTCTTTAAACACATCGCGGATCGGAATACGGGCAAACAGCTTTTTGCGGTTAATCCATGAACCTAGACTGGTGGTGCCCGAAACATCTGGGCTAAGGGTCACAAGACGTTCGGCAATCACATCATCACGGCGCGCGATAATATCCAGTATTTTACCAAAACCGGCCTGCGTCGAAGCAGATTTCGACGCATCAAGTGCCAGTGGCGGCACATCAATCACCGCATCATCAAAACGGCGTGTCTTGGTCTTGAAAAAGCGCACCTGATCCAGCCATTGCTGAAAACCTTGCGGATCATCCACCGCCTCCAACCGGTCCCATTCGCGGCCGACGCGAACACCCATATCAGATTGCCATTGCTGCATCTGTTGCGGTGTCATCAAGCCACCGTGATTGTCTTTGTGGCCGGCAATTGGTGTTCCCCACCCCTTGATTGTATAGGCCAGAAAACAGACCGGACGATCATGGTCAATTGCGGCAAATTGCGTCGCCATTGTCTCAACGCAATTACCGCCCAGATTTTCCATCAATCGCGCCAGTTCATCGTCACTGCGCCGATCAAGGAATGCGGTAAAATCACCCTGATCACCAAGATCATCAAGCAAACGCTCACGCCACACCTTGCCCCCCATAAAAGTCAACGCGGCATAATCCTGATTGGGGCAGCGATCAATCCAGTCCTTTAGCTTGGCACCGCCAGCCTCGGCAAAAGCTGCAATTTGCAGGGCGCCATATTTCAGCCGGATTACATCCCAGCCAAAGGCGGTAAAGGTCTTCTCGGCGCGTTCCCACAGGCCTTCATGGATAATGCCATCCAGCGACTGCCGATTATAGTCAATAACCCACCAAGTATTGCGCAAATCATGTTTCCAACCTTCTTGAAGACATTCATATATATTACCCTCATCAAGTTCGGCATCGCCCATTAATGCGACCATCCGGCCAAGCTTGAGGTCACTGCCCCATTTCTTGGCTTTGATATAATCTTGGCAAAGCGCGGCAAAGCTGGTGATCGCAACCCCAAGCCCAACCGAGCCAGTGGAAAAATCGACATCATCAACATCTTTGGTACGCGATGGATAGGATTGCACACCACCATAGCCACGAAAATTCTTCATCAGCGCAACATCAAGATTACCCATCAGATATTGCATAGCGTGAAATAATGGCGAGGCATGCGGCTTTACCGCAACACGGTCTTCTGGGTTTAGCCCCGCAAAATACAGTGCCGTCATAATCGAGACCATCGAGGCACTGCTGGCCTGATGGCCGCCAATTTTAATGCCCTCATCATTTGGCCGCAGATGATTTGCATGATGAATCATCCAATGCGAAAGCCATAAAAGCCGTGTTTCAACCTGCCGTAACCGGGCAAAATCCATGTGATTTTCCATCGCTTAATCCTCATCAAAGCATGGGAAGATATTACTATATATTTTGATGGAAAATTTGCCTATATTGCCATATGAAATCCAGTTTTATAGTGATAAACACTAACAATATTATATTTGGTAGCGAAAAATGATTGATGACTTTGATTCGCGGATTATCCACCAATTGACGCTTGATGGGCGGATGTCGATCAATGAGTTGAGCGAACGGATCAACCTAAGCCAGACGCCGGTGGCCCGCCGCGTAAAAAAGCTAGAGGAAAGCAAAATCATTACCGGCTATACAGCGCTGGTGGATGAAACCCGATTAGGTTTCAGTTTTTCAGTCTTTGTGTCGGTTCGGCTTGAGAAACAGATTGACGATAATCTGGCAAAATTTGAGCGCCGGATCAGCACGATGCCCGAAGTGGTCGATTGCTGGCTGATGACCGGCAGCTATGATTATCTGCTTCGTGTTGTGACACGTAATATTGAAGATTATGAAAAATTCCTACTTGGCGAATTGACCCGCACCGAGGGGGTGGCCTCGATCGAATCATCAATTCCACTGCGGCGCGTTAAATCGCAAACTGCACGAACCAGATAGGATTGCATCAGGGTTAATTAAAAGATTTTGACACACCAATCGAAATTGTAACCTTTGGCGGCGTCACACATTGCTTTTCTTCTTGTAACGCCCTGATATGCCGGCGGCGCGCCGGCGCATTGTCACCAAGCTGGGCAGCAAAATCAAATTCGGCCTTCAGCCCCGTGCAATCTAGACTCTCATCACCTTGCTTAGTCAATATTGACCGGTCCGGCGCGGCGCACCCACCCAGCAAAAACATTGATGAAAACACCAGAATTATCAGTAATCGCATGGCTAGGGCTGATACGGCACGACCGGTGATTTGGCAGCCGTCCATCCAACGATACCATCTGTCAAATGGGTAACATCACTATAACCAAGCTGGCTTACCAACGCATTCCCGATAATCCCGGTCCGGTTTCCGGTTCGGCAATAGAGCATAACCGGTGTATCCGGCGTTGGCACAATGGCGGTAAATTTCGCCTGAAATTCGGGGTGAAGCTGACCAGATTGAGTAAAGGCGGTAATGGTATGCGCACCCTCAATGATACCGGTTTGCGCCCATTCTTCGGCGCGGCGGATATCAATCACCACGACACCCTTTTTCTGTGCAGCCTTCAAATCAGCGGGGCTAGCATCAGCCAGTTTCGGCGGGATCGTAATCGCGACAAGCTCGACGTCAAAGATCAATGTTGCATTTGGTGGGATCACTGATCCGGCACCAGCAGCACCGTAGCCAAGCTCGGGCGGGATTGTCAGCACGCGCTTTTCGCCAACCTTCATTCCCTCGATACCCTGTTCCCAGCCCGGGATCACTTGCCCGCTGCCAAGGGTAAAGCTGATCGGCTCGCCGCGTTTTTGAGAATCATCAAAAACAGTACCATCGGTCAAACGCCCCTGATAATGCACCGATACCTGCATACCCTGCTGGGCAGTTTCCCCATCGCCATCGGCAGTGACTTCATATGACAAATTGGCTGCGTTCACACTAACCCCCAAAAACAAAAAAACCGACAGCACGGCAGATAACAGCCCACGTGTCTTTATCCAGTGAAGAATCTTTATCAATTTCTTTAACCCTTTTTCGGTGGGCCGGTGTCGATAGACCCTCATTCATCTCATTTTTTTACGCTATATGCTAGCCCTCACTCCATTTGCGCTGACAAGTGTAGAGGGATCACACGCGGATCACACGGACTATCTAGACACTCATTCAGGCTTATTGCTAAATCACTTTAACTGTTTTCATTTTCTACGACTTATGTAGGCTAAAAAAATAAAGTAAAAACTAGGGAGTTTCTCATGAATAAGTTGCTAACCACGTTGGCTGCAGGATCTGCAGCCCTGTTCTTGTCGACGTCGGCATTCGCCGCCGATGTGACGATGCGAATTTCATTGCAATTGCCAATGAAAAGTCATTTGGGACAAAATCTTCAGCTCTTCAAGAAAGAGGTTGAGGCGAAATCAAATGGCAGCATTGAAGTACAGATTTATGACTCGGCGCAGCTATATAAAGACAAGGAAGTGCCAGCAGCTGTGGGATCAGGCGCCATCGAAGCCGGCGTTGCTTCGCTAACGCGCTATGTTGGCGATGTGCCAGCAGTTGATATTTTCTATCAGCCGTTCCTGTTTAATTCTGAGGAAAAAGTCCGCAAGGCAGTGGCCAAGGGATCGCCCATTCGGGGGCCAATTGATGAGGCCATCAAGGGCACCGGTTCAAACGTTCTGTGGTGGCAGGCCTATGGCGGTGCAATCATGCTGTCTAAAGGCGGACCGATTGCAAATCCTGATGATATGAAGGGCAAAAAAGTGCGCGTCTTTGGCAAAACACTTGGCCAATTTGTCGAAGCAACTGGCGGTGCCGCAACATTGGTTTCTGGGTCTGAGCAGTATCTTGCTTATCAGCGCGGTACAGTCGATGCCGGCATGACCGGGGTTTCCGGCGTCAAGTCGCGCAAGCTCTATGAGGTGATGGACACAATCACCGTTACCAACCATGCCGACATTGAATTTATCGTTGTGGTTAATTCGAAATGGTGGGACGGGCTGACCGATGGCCAGCGTAAAATCATTGGTGATGCCGCAGGTGTTGCCGAGGCGCATGTTCGCAACTACATCGCCGAGATTGAGGCTGATGCCTATAAGGTAGCCAAGGAAAATGGCATGAAAATTGTGACCCCATCTGATGCTGACATTCAGGCGTTTAAGGCGGCGGCCGCATCCGTTTATGACCAGTATAAAGCCAAGGCAGGCCCGCTTGGCACACAGCTGTTGGACGCAGCATCAAAACTGTAAAACCATAACCAACCCGGCGCCGGTTTTGCCCCGGCCCCGGTTTCTTTTTTTCGAGCTGGGTTGCCTGTCTTTACGGCCCAAATCTCTTTTTTTGGACTTTCCAATGACGTCATATATCTCAAACTTTGAGCGCCTAATGACTATCTTTGCGTGGATTGCAGCCTGGCTCTTTGTGCTATCAGGGCTGATGCTTAGCTTTGAGGTGATCGCGCGCTATTTCTTTCTATCGCCAACTAGATGGGCGGCTGAATTCAGTCAGCTATGCCTGATCTATGGGACGTTACTCGCGATGCCGTGGATTTTACGCTTTCGGCGCAATATTCAAATTAACGCGATCACCGCAAAACTGCCTGACCGTGCGCATCGCGTTACCGCAGTGATAACCATGGGCATTTTGATCGCCTTTTGCGTTTATGTAACGATCTATGGTTGGGATATTTTCTATGATTCATTTGAACGCGGCCGCACCACTGGCAGCCTGTTAGATCTACCGATCTGGATCGCCGAATTACCCGTTCCAGTGTTCTTTTTCTGTCTTGCAATTCAAGCCATCATCGAAATTAAAAAATTGATCGACGGGCACCCCATTCCTGCGGGAGGGCATGAATGAAACTCGTCATTATTCTGGGTTTAATGTTTGGTTTGCTGCTGGCCAGCTTACCCGTTGCTTTTTCACTCGGCAGCCTCGGGCTTGGGCTTCTGGTTACTGGCGGGTTCTCGCCGCTAATGGCACCACAAGCAATCTTGTCTACATTGGACGGGTTTATTCTTCTGGCCGTCCCGCTGTTCCTGTTGATGAGTAATATTCTACTCTATGGTGGATGCGGCAAGGACCTCTATGCTGCCGTTCAGGCATGGGTTGGGCACTGGCCGGGCGGGCTGGCGATTGCGACAATTGTATCTTGCGGTATTTTTGCGGCTATTTCGGGCGTGTCGGTGGCCACCGCCGCAACGATTGGCGTCGTGGCAATTCCAGAGATGATCGAGCGCGGCTATAACAAGAAATTTGTCTATGGATTACTTGCGGCCGGCGGCACTCTGGGCATTTTGATACCGCCAAGCCTGCCGATGATTGTATATGGCTTTATAACCGAAGAAAGCGTGATCGCATTATTCCTTGCAGGGATCGGGCCTGGCATTTTTCTGATCGGTTTGTTTATCCTGTTTTCGATTATCTATGCGCATTTCTTTGGCGGCTATACGCCAAGCGCACCAGCAAGCTGGCAGGAGCGACGCCGCAGCATGATCAAGGTTGCCCCGACGATCGGGCTGGCATCGCTGATCCTTGGGGGTATTTATACAGGTGTATTCACCCCAACCGAAGCTGCCGCCGTTGGTTTTGCGTTAGCGCTAATCCTAACGGTCGGGATTTTACGCTCACTGTCATTTGCCAATTTCAAAAAGGCGGTTTTTGAGGCGATGATTACCACCGCCGCGATCTTGATCATTATTGCGGGTGCTAAGATTTTCGGAAAGGCAATTACCCTTTACCGGATCCCACAGGAAATTTCGATGGCAATCCAAATGCTGATCGACAGTAAAGCCATGTTTATTTTTGTGGTCTGTATTGTGCTGATTGCGATGGGGCTGGTCTTTGAAACCTTGTCGATGGTGCTAATCATGGTACCGGTATTATTGCCGGCGGCGATGAATATGGGCATTGATCCGATCTGGTTTGGCATCTTTATGGTGATCATGGTCGAATGCGCGCTGATTACGCCGCCGGTTGGGCTTAATCTCTATGTCATACAATCCGTCTCGGGGGCACCGCTTGGCGATGTTGCCAAGGGCGTATTGCCATTTTTGGCGCTGATGCTTTTCACTGTTTTCGTGATGTATGTCTGGCCGGATTTAGCACTCTACATACCATTCAAACTCTAATATCTGACAAGGAATGTGCGAAGCGATGGCACCTAAAAACATAAACAAGATGGCCGCGACTCTGCGCCAGCAAATTGCGTCGGGAAGATTTCTGCCAATGCCAAGCTGCTTTGACGGATTATCGGCCAAGATGATTGAGCAGGCAGGCTTTGACCTTAGCTTTATGTCCGGCTTTGCTGCATCAGCTTCGCGTCTTGGTGCGCCTGATCTGGGGCTGATGTCCTATGGCGAAGTGCTGGATCAAGCCCGTAATGTTACCGAAGCCACATCAATTCCGGTTATCGTTGACGGCGATACCGGCTATGGCAATGCGATGAACGTCTATCGCACAGTCAGCGGCTTTGCCAGAGTTGGATGTGCCGGCGTTCTGATCGAAGACCAGCTATCACCAAAACGCTGTGGGCATACGCCGGGCAAAGATGTTGTCAGCCGCGAGGAAGCCTTTGACCGGATTCAGGCGGCGGTTGATGCCAGCCGCGAAGATACCGATATCGTCATCATGGGGCGTACCGATGCCAATCACACGCATGGGCTAAGCGAGGCCATCTATCGCGGGCAGCGTTATCACGAGCTGGGTGCCGAAATTATTTTTATTGAAGCACCGAAATCAATTGATGAAATGCGCACCCTTTGCCGCGAGGTCCCGGGATGCAAATTGGCCAATATTGTCGAGGGCGGCCTAACACCTGATTTGCCGATGGGCGAACTTGAAGAGATCGGCTATCAGATGGCGGTCTATCCATTGACCCTTTTGGCGGCATCAATGCAAGCGATGAAATTGGCGCTTGATCACATCAAAACTGACACACGACAAGATGCTGGTCTGATGGATTTCTCCGAACTGCGACACCGGATCGGCTTTGATGATTATTATGAGGCATCATCACGCTATGAGACATCCTATCGCAAATGACGGCCGTTGGGCGTTGGCAATTTCGTCAAATACACCAGATGATGTTACCGGTTTTCTGTGGGCGCTATGTTGGGCAATGACACGCAACTGATCGAGGCTGTTATGCGCAAATCCATATCAACATTATTTCTGGCAACAGGTCTATTTGTGTCGACCATTGCAACCGGTCAGGCCAAAACACCAATCTATTGTGAGACGACGCAGATTCTGCAAACGGAACGGCATAAAATTATTACGTCAAAAAATGAAACATTTAGAATGACCGTATCAAACGATATTGTGGCGTTCGGCATCAATGGATTTACCGGTGGAACCAACGCATTCAAGATCTCGCGATTTGAGACACTGACTGACTGGCAGGCCGATTATGACCGGTTTTATATTTCATTTTTAGATGGGAACTTTTATTTTGCTGCCGTTTTCCCGCACAGCTCACGGGCTGTTAGCGCAAAGTGCCAGATATATTGAACAAAAAAGCGCCGCATAAAATGCGACGCTTTTCTCAGGTTTCAATGTAATCAGATATTGCCTTTAGACATCTCGGACGCAATCCGTTCCGCCTGACGAATGGCAAGCGCGACAATTGTCAATGTCGGGTTTTCTGCGGCTCCAGTGGTAAACTGGCTGCCATCCGATACAAACAGGTTCTTGATATCGTGCGTTTGTCCCCATTTATTGACAACCCCATCACGCGCCTTGGCAGACATTCTGTTAGTGCCAAGATTATGTGTAGACGGGTATGGCGGTGTTGGGAATGTTCTGACCGCACCCACGGCATCATAGATTGCGGCACCCTGCTTGTAGGCGTGGTTACGCATTGCGATATCGTTTGGATGATCGTCGAAATGGACATTAGGGGTTGGCAAGCCAAACTGATCCTTAACATCGTAATTTAACGACACACGGTTTGTTTCTTGCGGCATATCTTCACCAACAATCCACATCCCAGCCATGTTCTCATATTGATCGAGAGCTGACGTGAACTCACGCCCCCACGCGCCAGGATCAAGGAACGCCGCCATAAACGGAATACCAAGCGACAATGTTTCTAGCTCATAGCCGCCAACAAACCCACGCGATGGATCATGCCGAGCTTCGTCTTGGATGATGCCCGCCATCGTCGTGCCACGCCACATTCTAACCGGCTTGTCGAAAGTTGCATAAACAGATCCCGTCATGTGGCGCATATAATTCCGGCCAACCTGACCAGAAGAATTTGCCAATCCATCAGGGAACATCGATGATGCCGAATTCAACAGCAGGCGCGGGCTTTCGATTGAGTTTCCGGCAACGCAAACAATCCGCGCTTTTTGAACATGCTGTTTGCCATCTGCATCAGCATAAACAACGCCAGTAACCTTACCAGATGCGTCATGTTCAATCTTCAAGGCTTGCGAATTGATCCGAACCTCAAGATTTCCGGTGGCTTCACCAACAGGAATCTCATTATAGCCAGCTGACCATTTCGCCCCCCATTTACATCCTTGGAAACAGAAACCTGTCTGCTGACACGCAACAAAATCATCATAATCTTTTGAATTGATTGCCATGCGTCCGGTATGAACATTCTTGTAACCGAGTTTTTTAGCACCAGCCTCAAACACTTTATAATTATTGTTCCCCGGAAGCCCGTCACGGCCACCCGTTCGGGTAACGCGAAGTTTGTCTTCGGCCTTTGTGTAATAGGGGTCCATGGTTTTTGCATCAATTGGCCAATCAAGCAGGCTAGCACCCGTTACATTGCCGTAGACAGTCTGGGTTTTCCATTCATGCTCTTGGAACCGCAGCGATGCCCCCGCCCAATGCTGGCTTGAACCGCCAACGCCTTTGACAATCCATGCAGGCAAACCGGAAAAATCCTTTGCAACGCGCCAGCTTCCAGACGTTGAGCGACTATCAAGCCACGAAATCTGGCCAAAACTCGCCCATTCATCATTGACAAAATCTTCAGGGCCATGCCGGCCACCAGCCTCTAACGCTACGACCTTGACACCTTTTTGAGCCAATTCACTGGCCAATACGCCGCCACCTGGTCCGGTGCCGATCACAACAACGACACTGTCGTCCTTTTTATCGAAAGATACAGACATATTACCCCCCCTATACCCACTTAATATCGTTAAAGCCGCGATCGATATAACCGCCTTTACTAAAGCTCTCACCCTCATATCCAAACACTGGCCAAACTGCCTTTTGATTGTAGAGGCCGGTGATCAATCCGCCGCGGATTTGCTGGAAAAACGGGCTGGATTCCAGTGAGCGAAGAATATCAACCCGGTCACGTTCCCAGCCAGCGGCAAGATAGCTTGCATGCCCGCGCCCTTCGGCGGCGGCATTCAAGGCTGCGATACCATCTTCAACCGGTTCTTTCGACTCGGCCGTGTCATAACCCTTTACCGCCGCCGCATAAAATTCATCGGCAATATTGTCATGCGGATAAATATCACGTGCCATTTGAATTAAGGTTGCCATGGTGCTTGGTTTTAGATGCGTGACTTCCAGTGCCCAAGCTGCATTTGATGCGGCAACGAAGCCGCCACCAATGATTAGCAGTGAGCCAGCGGCGACACTCGACTTCAGCAAATCTCGTCTTGTGAGTGTTTTGACGTAACTCATTATTTCCTCCCCTATTTCCTATTTTCCTATTTAAAACGCCCGTGTCTTTGAAGCACTTCGATCTCGTAACCATCTGGGTCTTGAACAAAGAAGAACTTTGCCAAAAGGGCGCCATCCTGCTCAAACTCAACGACCTTTCGCGGCGTGAGTCCTGCGGCTTCAAAACGCGCATGCTCGGCGTCAATATCATCGACGCTGACCGCTAAATGGCCGTATCCATCGCCCAGCTCATAGGCTTCTGTTCGGCCCTTATTTATGGTGAGTTCCAATTCAAATTCAGTCTCTGGATTGCTCATATAGACCAGCGTAAAGCTCTCAAAATCTAATCTATCGGCAACTGCGAGATTGAACGCCGCCTCGTAGAAAGCCACTGATTTGGCCTCATCAAGAACGCGTATCATCGAATGTATTGCTTTAGCCAATTCTCCCCTCCCAAAGTTTTTTGACCTTATGGTTGGTAAAATCTTAGGGGGCGCAAATTGGGGCGTGGTAGTATTACTTTACTACAAAGGCAGTTTATGGGAAAAAATTTTTCAATTTCTCGTTTGTCTTAGCTGAACGGACAAGCAGATTTGAACTTGGATTCAACGTGATAAGCTGCATTTTCTTAACACAGGCGCAGCGTAGCAATGATGTGAAGTTTTTTGCTTCACCGTGAATTTCCAGAACCTCGGAATGAAGGGTCGACAAGAATGTGGGGGTTGAGACACCTTCCTCTTCGGCCATTGTATCGACAATCGCCCAGAAAGATCTTTCCAGCCTGATCGACGTGCTTTGTCCATTAAGGCGAATATTCCGCGTTATAGGCTCATAAGATTCTTGCGGCTGATTGGCAAATATTTCACACATTGGTAATGACCTCCGTGGCTCTATGTCAAAGCATTGAACCAGCGCGTTATTTTGTCAATAAACAAAATCTGAGCCCTATTGTAATCAACGGCGGGCTGATCACGAGAGCTTATATTTAGAGTGGTACAATATGCCAAATATTTTTAGTCACTAAAATATTCTCAAATTGCGCCTTTTTTAGTTTTTAACCCTAATTTTTATCATTTTTATAGCTTTAATATATTATCACCGGGCGTAGCGTGAGTTCTTCAACATATGGGATGAAGTGGCAGATATGGCCAATCAAGATGGCAGATCACCCAGGCGAACCGCGGCAAAAAGACAGTGCTTTGCCTGATTCATTTGGCCTGATGATTTTGGCGCTATGATTTTTTTTGGGAAAACTGCCAACAAGAATCGCCAAATTTTTGAAATAGCAGCCGGTTCAGATAATTTTCCACGCGCTCTGGGTGAAACTCGGCGTGCCACTGTATTCCCACGGCAAAGGAGTTATAGCCATCTATCGTGATCGCCTCAATAAGCCCATCATGTGAATAGGCCTCGACCGAGAGCCCTGCGCCTAATTGGTCAATGCCCTGACCATGCAGGCTGTTGACGATATAGCTATCCTGTCCCAGCGCCTTTCGTATGAAACTATGTTCGGTAAATGCAATCTGGTGTCGAGGCTTGAAGATTTCCTCCAACGGCGCATCGTCATTTTGGGGCATTCGGTGATCATCTTTATCTGCTTGTTGATGCACCCGATAAAAAAGCGTGCCGCCATAGGCAACATTGATCTCTTGAATACCGCGGCAAATTCCAAAGATCGGCATTTCACGTCGGACAGCCTGCGGGATGATATCCAGCACGGTTCGATCCCTGTCCGGATCAATAGGCTCATCATCCGGAAAATCTTGTCCGTTGAAATGATGCGGCTCTACATTGGCCCTGCCCCCGGTTAGGACAATCCCATCTACCATATCAAGCAAGGCGCCAAGATCATTGTCTCTGATACAGGTGGGAATCAGAATTGGCACAACATTGGCGAAATTCATCACCGATTCGACGTAACGTTTTCCAGTAGAATGCGATAGCTGTCTGCCGTTAAAGCCGACGGTTTCATTCGTAATAACTCCAACGATTGGTTTACGTTCCATTGACCTGCCCTGATATGCGCATCGTTCTATGAGTGTCTGATCGAAGAGTTTTGATCATGCTGGCACAGCCAAGAATAGCCACATTACTGGGATAATTGACAGCCCTTTTCGCGGTAGCTGGTCGGGCTGGCTGGGTTTCCTTTTTTATGATTTGCCGTGCTGACAACTCTATTATGCGATGAACGCAATGCATCGCCTAATTGAAATTACCACCGCAATACCCATTTTGTCTAAGAGCCACCCATGAACCTCATTTGAAGGACGTTGATTATGAAGGCTAACAAAATTATCCATATCGTTGCCACCATTCTGGCGATTTCATTTAGCACAGCGGCCGTTGCCGCCGGCAGTGATGATTATGCGCCCACGGCGGCCAAACCAGCGGCATATAATGCGGCAGTTGGTATGATCAAGGACAAGAATTATGCTGACGCGATTATCCAGCTTGAGGCGGCTGAAAAGGCGGCGCCAAAGGATGCTGATGTTCAGAACTTGCTGGGATTTGCCCACCGGAAATCGGGTCAGTTGAACAAAGCCGCGGAACATTACAACGCTGCATTGACCCTAGACCCCAAGCATAAGGGCGCCTTAGAATATCAGGGCGAGCTGTTTTTGATGCTCGGTGATAAAGCTAGCGCCGAGAAGAATTTACAGAAACTCGACAAGATATGCTGGCTTGGATGCAGTGAGCTGGATGACCTTCGCACGGCGATCAGAAACCATCAGCCGTAAAGGGCGGCGCCGTGCGCTTGCTAGAGTTTGATTTAGATCATGAGGTAGCCTGTTTTGTCTTTGAGTCCATTTCCCCAAAACCGACTTGGTAAAATTATCTTAGTCGTCTCGATTATCTTTGTGCTGCTGTTTGCATCATTGGTGGTGATGCATTGGCTGAACAATCCCGAAAGCCTAAATCCGGTATTTGGGTGACCAATATTCGGGTAACCGCTTCATGACAATCGCATAAAAGGATGAACGACGTGCAGCTATCGATTCTAATTCATGCCGCCAATATTGGTTTTATGGTGATGTTTACCGCCGTTGTTGCGCCAACGGTTTTTAAGGTTTTGTCGCAAAAGGCAGCTGGTGCATATCTCAGGAAACTATTCCCAAGGATGTTTCTGTTCGGCTTTATAACGTCAAGCTGTGCTGTCGTTGCGGCGATCTTTGAAAATCACTCGATGAACGGATTTATATCGGCTTTTATTGCTGTCGGGTTTTTGGGGAATGCGTTCATTTTAACGCCAAAGATCAATCACTATCGCGATGCTGTTCTAGATGGTGATGTGGCGGCAAAAACGATGTTTGGCCGGCTGCATCTTATATCGGTTGCCGTGTTTCTTATGCAATTGCTTGCCAGCGGTTACATCGTCATTGCGGGCTATTTAACGCACTGAAGATGTAGGATTCTGGATCAATCTTCCGTCGCACCAGCATGATGGTGTCGCCCGCCAATTCATCTCATTGCGGGCTATCTATAGCTTT
>Ga0181574_10000313_pt1 | contig 44678 bp, 41 predicted proteins | sample 101ome_24_FD_145600 | JGI IMG/M metagenome (GOLD analysis project Ga0181574, IMG submission 145600) | Coastal salt marsh microbial communities from the Groves Creek Marsh, Skidaway Island, Georgia - 101410AT metaG (spades assembly) | ecosystem: Environmental > Aquatic > Marine > Intertidal zone... | reverse complement strand
TCGGCGGGTATTCTGTGCAGAGCACGGTTAATAATTTCAAAGTCCTTGTGTTAAGTATCAGTAGTAGTAGTCAGGACAATGAGTTGAACATAAGTAATTAGTAGTAATAGTATTTTAAGTAATAATATCTTTTGTCTTGTGGTTAATCTAAGTTCAATGCACGTGCCAAAGGTGAGGAATAATGTGTCAAGTTGTTGATAATCAACATATAGTGTCGATTTTTTGCTGATATTCAAAATGAACCAAAATCCCAAAAAGAGAAAATAGCCCAAAATGGAACCAAATTTGAGAATGCTTTTGATGTTTTTTTTATCACTTTTGTCAACGTGGAGAATCAACCGGGAATTGGAATAGCTATCGCAAGAGGTTTGTTTGGGCTGGTAGCCTTGATTGCAATCGCATTTTTGTCAAGTAAAAGGCGAAAGAATATTAATTGGCGACTGGTTCTGTCCGGTGTTGGCATGCAGTTAATACTTGCATTGCTCATCTTTAAAGTGCCTGGGTTCGACCTAGTGTTTGAATGGTTGGCAAACGGTTTTACAAAACTGCTGAGCTTCACCGATGAAGGTGCTCGATTCATTTTCGGAAATTGGCCGGAGAATGCTTGGATCAGTGCATCAGAGAAAGACAACGCCCCGCTCTGGCAGATTGGCTACATCTTCGCATTCAAGGTGCTACCTACCATTGTTTTCTTTTCAGCATTAACTTCCTTACTCTATTATCTGGGCATACTTCAGAAAATTGTTTACGGCTTTGCCTGGATATTGAGCAAAACCATGCGACTGTCCGGAGCAGAAAGTTTAGCAGCGGCGGCTAACGTATTTGTTGGGCAGACAGAAGCACCACTTGTCGTGAAGCCTTATATCAAGAACATGACCAAGTCTGAAATACTTTGCCTCATGACTGGAGGGATGGCGACTATTGCCGGAGGTGTTTTTGCTGCATTCATTGGTATGTTGGGTGGTTCTGATATTGCCCTTCAACAAGAGTTCGCCAAACATTTACTTACAGCTTCTGTTCTATCCGCTCCAGCGGCCATTGTATTTGCAAAGATGTTGCTTCCTGAAACAGAGAAGGTAGATCAAAAACTTGAAATCGATGAGTCGAAAATTGGCGATGGACCGCTTGAATCAATTTCCATTGGGACAACAGAAGGAATTAAACTAGCGGTGAACGTTGGAGGTATGATATTAGTTTTCTTGGCCTTCATCGCTATGATTAACTTCGGTTTAGCTGACGTTATCGGAGAGTACACCGGGCTAAATAAATGGGTTAGTCGAGTAAGCAACGGTCAATACGATACCTTTAGTCTACAAATGATATTGGGTTACCTTTTCGCACCGGTTGCTTGGATCATAGGCGTTGGCGCAGATGATATCGTGATTGCCGGTCAATTGCTCGGAGAGAAAACTGTCATAAACGAGTTTGTGGCGTACATTTCATTGAGTGATATCAGCGGTCCTAATTCCACGTTATCTCATCGCACCATAGTAATCATGACTTACGCGCTTTGTGGATTCTCAAATTTTGCAAGCATTGGGATACAAATTGGTGGTATTGGAACCATTGCTCCAAACCAACGACCTGTTCTTGCGCGATTGGGTATGAGAGCGCTTTTGGGAGGAACATTAGCTTGTCTGATGACAGCTGCTGTTGCAGGTTTGTTCTATGCTTCCTAATCCGGAAAATAGATCCTTCTTTTACGGAGATGGTTTTTTTGAGACCATCCGTGTAATCAATGGTACCATTCCTCTGCTGGATTTTCACTTAGAAAGAGCTCAAGAAACAGCTCAATACATGTGTATGGATTGGCCAGGTAATAATGACTTATCTCAGCGCATTGATCGATACCTGAGGAAGTATAAGGATGGTGTGCTTCGGCTTACTTTTTATCGTTCCGGGGATGGCTTACATCAACCAAATTCGAACGCGATAAGCTTACATATCAGTTTCAGGGAGAGTGCACCTAATGGGACTTCTGTATTTCATTACAGTGAAAAAAAAATAGACTTTCAGGGATTGAGCAATTTGAGGGCGCGGAAGGTATCCATATATCCGAAAGAGTCTAAACCGATGGTTAGGCAATCGAACTACAAACTGACATCTGCCGCCTTTTATGTTATAGCCGGTTGTTACCTGAAAGATCAGTCTGAAATAGACGACTTAATTATCATGAACACTTCAGGACGGGTTTGTGAAGGGCTTAGTTCCGCCATTGTGGTTCAACGTGTTGCTAAATTATTCTCACCACCTTTGTCAGAGGGCCCGGTAGACAGTGTTTATGTCCGCTTTCTTGAAAAACATCATGGCCTACAAAGAGAAGAACTCTCTATAAATGACCTAGACAAAGCTGACGCGGTTTATGTTGTTAATGCGGCAAAGGGTTTTCAGCGCGTCGAGTTAGTGCGATAGAATTTCTGCCATCCGAATTAATTCCGGATTCACTTTTTTCGATTTAGCAATTGCGTCCTTAAAATCTGTGTATGTCAGTTGACCAGCTACGATACCTACAGCTTTAGAATCTTCTCCCTTGATCAATGCTCTCACCGCCTCATAACCTAACTGACTGGCAAGAACTCTGTCGCGAGCAGTGGGTCTGCCACCTCGTTGAATATGTCCTAGAATAGTGGTTCGTATATCAATGTCCGGATACCTTTCCTCCAATTGGTGTTGAAGTGCCAATGCGCCACCTTGTTCATCACCTTCTGCCACCACTATGATTGAGAATGACTTAGTTCTTCTGGAAGAATCGTTAAAGTGTTCAATTAACTTCGTCATCTCATCTTTCTCCTCAGGAATAAATATGGCCTCTGCACCTCCAGAAATACCGACTGCCATACCGATGAAACCAGAGTCCCGACCCATTACCTCTACCATAAATACGCGATTATGCGAATCTGCGGTATCACGAATTTTATCGATTGCATCGACCGCCGTGTTAATAGCGGTATCATAACCGATGGTGAAATCGGTGCCAAAAAGATCGTTATCTATAGTGCCCGGAACACCTATGGTAGGGATGGAATGTTCCTCGAACAGCTTCATGGCTCCGGTGTATGAACCATTACCACCGATACAAACTAAACCATCGATTCCTCTTTTGCGAAGGTTATCCGCTGCAATAGCCCGACCTTCAGGTTCGTAGAATGCTTTACACCTCGCCGTCTTGAGGATCGTACCACCAGATTGTAGGATGTTCGCCACAGATCGTGACGACAGCTCTTCCATATCGTCGTCTATCATACCTTGATATCCGCGCTTGATGCCATAAACTTTGATGTTGTTGTACCGAGCTGTACGTACCACAGCACGAATACAAGCATTCATTCCAGGAGCATCTCCTCCTGAAGTGTATAGGCCTAGAGTTTTCAATTCATTCATAGGTGCAAAAAAAAGGTCGGCACTGCCGACCTTTCAAATTTATTAAATCTTAATCTCTTAGTCTTCTTCTACAAGAACGTCCAGAGAAATAGTGTTGTCAACTCCAATTGAGTTCACTTTGATTAAGCAAAAACGACCACCTGTGGATACTGGCTTAACAAAGAAAACATCTCCACCTGCAACTTCAAGGATGTTTGCAGTTGCAGCGCTACTAGTTACCTCAGCAAGAAGCTCTTTAGAGTCGCTCATGCCGCTGAAATCAGCAACTGAGAAGTTTGTGGCTCTTAGCATGGTAGCATTTCTTGTTGTCCAATCATCAACTTTCAATTGAGCATTGATGTCGTCTGAACTAGGAGCTCCAATTAAAGAAGCACCATTACCACCTACAACGTAGATAATATCAATGTTTGCAGAGTTTGCACGAGCGTCGGCCAATAAGTTAACTGACATATCGTTCAAGTTCAACGAAGAACCAAGTGTTGCTGAATTCTGGTTGCCAAGTGTTACGCTGATTGTTCGTACAGCCTTTGGAACTGCCGTACGGTTAAACGTGATTGACTTGGTTGTAGAGTTGCCGTCCACGTCAATTACAGTGAAATTCCAAGTTTCAGTTCCTGGCTTTTCAGAAACCATGTTGGTGAAATCAATGGTGAAAGAAGTCTCGTTGATTGTAGTATCACACAATGTGCAATTCAACGGAGCAGTAGCAGGGTTACCATCGTAACTTACGGTAACTTCAAGCTTTTCAATTTTCTTGTCGTGACTTGCATTTAGTCCAACTGTGAACTCAGATCCTGCAAGGATGTCGCCATCTGCTGATACGTAGTCATCTCCTGCTAGGAAGTTCAATTTTGGCTTAGAGGTTTCAACGGTGTCGTCGGTACATGCACTGAAAGTCAATGCAGTAGCCGCTACTAGACCGATAAACAGTTTGAATCTTGCGTTTTTCATTACTAATTGTCTATAAGTTTTGGGCAAAGATAAAGTTCGCCACACTTTTTTTTAGGTAATTGCTCAAACTTACCGAATTATTACTAGTTGACATGGCACTGGAGTGGTTAGATTGGGTCTTGCTTGGAGCGTTCTTCGCGCTGTCACTCGGCATTAGTTTTAGGTACAAATCACTTGGTGAATCAGGGCTATCCGGTTTTTTTCTAGGCGGGCGTAACATGCCTTGGTACCTCGCAGGTTTGAGCATGGTAGCAACTACGTTTGCTGCAGATACACCTTTAGCCGTAACCGAACTGGTTGCTCAGGGTGGAATATCGAAGAACTGGTTGTGGTGGAACTCACTGGCAGGTGGTGTGCTTACCACGGTATTCTTTACGCGTCTTTGGCGTAGATCCGGAGTGCTAACGGAGGTTGAATTCATAAACCTCAGGTATTCGGGGAGAGCCGCTCATTTTTTACGACTGTTCAAATCCGTATATCTTGGGCTGTTTATCAATGTGATGATTATCGCATGGGTTAATCAGGCGTTTATGGCTTTGGTTGAAGTATTTTTTGGTGTTACCGGTCCATGGTTGATCGGCATAACAGCCATTGCCATGGTCTTTGTTTTCTTCTACAGTTCAATTTCCGGATTAAAGGGTATTGCTGTGACCGATGCGATTCAATTTGTCATTGCAATCGTGGGATGTGTTATACTTGCGGTACTCGTTCTCGATACAGATCAAATAGGTGGGATATCTGGGTTGAAAGCGCAACTACCTGAGTCGGCATTTTCGTTCTTCCCCACACTTACCGGTTCAAACATTGGGAAGCAATTCGGATTAACGCTAGTTACCTTCCTCACGTACGTTGGGGTGTTGTGGTGGAGTTCGTGGTATCCCGGGGCTGAGCCCGGGGGTGGAGGCTATGTCGCACAGCGAATTATGGCTGCTAAAGATGAGAAGAATTCTGTCTTTGCCACCTTGTTTTTTCAAATCGCACATTACTGTGTAAGGCCTTGGCCTTGGATTATAGTTGCACTTGCAGCCCTTGTTCTTTATCCTGACCTACCTGCTGCTGATCAAAAGCTAGGTTATGTGATGGCCATGAAAGACTTCTTGCCGATGGGACTGCGTGGCATGTTATTAATCGCCTTCCTTGGTGCATATATGTCTACCATCTCAACGCAATTGAACTGGGGAGCAAGTTACTTGGTAAACGACTTCCTACTACCGTTAAGAAAACAGAAGGATGAGGTATCAGCTCAACAGACTACGCGCATGAGCAGAGTTGCAACATTTGCCATCATGTTTGTTGGACTCATCGTAACAACACAAATAACCACAATCACAGGAGTTTGGGAGTTTATTTTCCAATGTGGCAGTGGTCTTGGTTTAGTTCTGATTCTACGCTGGTACTGGCATCGAATAAATGTGTGGAGTGAGATTACCGCCACGATAACACCGTTTTTGGTTTATGGATATATCTATTATTTGCGAACCACAGCGGCACCAAGTTCATTAATAGAGCCATGGTACAACGATTTTGCTTACGGAGTACTGCTATCAGTTGGTGTAACGACGATTGTTTGGATTGTAACTACACTGCTTACAAAACCAACCGATGAGGCAAAACTTCAGGAATTCTTCGATCGCGTGAAGCCACGTGGAATTTGGGGCAAATTTGGCACGCCTGACAATTCGGCCATGAAATGGTTATGGATGGCGTGGTTGTCTGCCGTAGTGATGATTTACTGTGCATTATTCACTTCCGGAAAAATCATTTTCATGGAATGGCGTGAATCTATGCTATTCGGGCTTTTAGGTGTCCTCAGCTTTTTCATTTTCAGGTTCTCTGCTCGGAAGGGCGAACTCTTTCGCTAGTTGGCACAGAGATTGTCAACTACACTACACGAATTAGGTGATGAATAATCTGACAACTTGACAATGTTTGACGAGAATAACCCTTTCTTCCAAATTGAGAATGATGACGACATCGATAATCCGGGTTTTGTAACCCTGATGACTCAAGACGAAGAGAATGAAATAAATAAGCAAGAATTCCCAAGTGAATTGCCCATCCTACCACTGAGAAACACCGTTTTGTTTCCGGGAGTAGTTGTGCCAATTACACTTGGACGAGATGCCTCCATCCGTTTGATTAAAGATGCTTACAAGAGCGACAAGACAATTGGCGTTGTAGCACAGAAATCTGCTGATGTAGAAAACCCTAGAATTGAAGACTTGTATCAAATCGGTACGGTGGCCTACATCGTAAAGATGATACGAATGCCGGATGGTAACACAACAGCTATCATTCAAGGCAAAAGAAGATTCCGAGTAAAAGAGGTAACTCAAACGGAACCGTATCTCAAGGCAAGTGTTGAGCAGACAGAAGAGAAGAAGCCGAAAACGGGTAAGACCTTCAATGCTCTTCTACGCACAGTAAAAGAGATGGCCACTCAAATTGTTGAGTTGTCGCCAAACATCCCAACGGAGGCCAACTTTGCTTTAAAAAACATCGACAGTCCACGATTCTTGATTCATTTTATTGCATCAAATCTTAACGTTGATATTGATGCTAAGCAGGAAATCTTGGAGATGGACTCGCTGAAACCAAAGGCTGATCAAGTGCTTGAACACTTGAATAAAGAACTTCAACTCTTGCAGTTGAAAACCGAAATTCAGTCGAAGGTTAAGGTGGATCTTGACAAACAACAACGCGAGTACTTCTTGCATCAGCAAATTAGAGCCATTCAAAAAGAGCTAGGCCAGGAATCGCCGGATCAAGAGATTGAGAAGCTTCGTGCAAAGGGCATGAGTAAGAAGTGGCCTGAAGCTGTCGCTAAAGCGTTTAGCAAAGAGTTAGACAAACTCCAACGTACAAACCCGGCTGCACCGGATTACAGTGTGAGCCTGAACTACGCAGAATTGTTGCTGGAGTTACCATGGGACACTTACAGCAAAGACAATTTTAACCTCAAGCGTGCAAAGAAAACCTTGGATTCAGATCACTTTGGTTTGGAAAAAGTGAAAGACAGAATCTTGGAATATTTGGCTGTACTCAAGCTAAAGGGTGATATGAAGAGCCCAATTCTTTGCTTATATGGCCCTCCGGGCGTTGGTAAAACATCGCTGGGTAAGTCTATTGCTAGTGCGGTTAGCAGAAAATATGTTCGTATGTCTTTAGGTGGATTACACGATGAGTCTGAACTACGTGGTCATCGGAAGACGTACATCGGGGCAATGCCTGGACGAATCATTCAGTCGCTCAAAAAGGCTCAGACATCCAACCCAATTTTTGTATTGGACGAGATTGATAAGATAGGAAGCGACTTTAGAGGTGATCCTTCATCAGCATTGCTCGAAATCTTAGATCCAGAGCAAAACAATGCTTTCCACGACAACTATGTGGACTTGGATTACGATTTGTCAAAGATCATGTTTATCGCAACAGCAAACCGTTTGGATACCATTCAACCCGCCTTGCTAGATCGTATGGAAATCATCGAGATAAACGGATATACGCAAGAAGAGAAGATAGAAATTGCCAAGAAGTACCTCATTCCAAAGCAACGCAAGGAGCATGGTATCAAGGCAAGTCAGTTCAAAATGTCTGACCGCGTTATTGGCAAGGTAATCGAGGAATATACTCGTGAGTCCGGTGTTCGTGGTTTAGAAAAGAAGATTGCATCGTTGGCTCGTTTCCGCGCGAAGCAAATTGTCCTAGGCGATGAAGTAGGAGGGAAGGTTTCTGTGGAAGACGTTGAGGAGATTCTTGGGAATCAACGCATGGAGAAAGAGGTTTATCAGAACAATGATATTGCCGGAGTAGTTACTGGTCTGGCTTGGACTTCTGTTGGAGGCGAAATTCTTTTTGTTGAGTCGAGCATGACTAAGGGTAAGGGCAAATTAACCTTGACGGGTCAGCTGGGTGATGTCATGAAAGAATCGGCTATCACTGCACTTACTTACCTGAAGTCGAATCATGAATACTTGGACATAAACCACAAGTGGTTTGAAAACCATGATTTTCATATTCACTTCCCTGCAGGCGCAGTTCCTAAAGATGGTCCGAGTGCAGGTATAACGATTTTGACGTCGCTAGCTTCTGCACTTACTCAGCGCAAAGTGAAATCTCACCTTGCCATGACAGGAGAGATAACCTTAAGAGGAAAAGTGCTTCCTGTTGGTGGTATTAAAGAAAAAATCCTTGCTGCTAAAAGAGCTGGTATAAAAGAAGTAATCTTATCGGATGTTAATAGGAAAGATATTAAAGACATTCCTGAGCACTATCTTGAAGGACTTCAATTCCATTTTGTGAAGAATATGCTTGAAGTGTTGGATTTAGCACTTCTTGAGGAGAAAGTGAAAGACGCCCGAGATTGGTCTAAAGACCTATCGGAACAAGAGGGATAAGACATAAGTCAATCAAATAAAAAAAGGGCAGTCATCGACTGCCCTTTTCTTTTGCTAATATCTTTTGCGTTATCTCGGTGCAGAATTGTTTTGCCCCGTAAATGCATCCATGTCAAACAGTAATGTGAATCGTACTGTGTTTTGTAATGGGTGTTGTGTTTTGAATGGCATTAAGTATGAAATGTCAAGTCCAAATACGTTGTAGTGGATACCAGCTCCAAGTGTCATGTATTTACGACCTCCTTTTGTTTCTGCTTCATGGAAATATCCTGCACGAATAGCAAAGCTCTCGTCATACCAGTATTCCATTCCAACGTTCACGATAAACTCGTTTAGCTCTTCTCTAAATCCCCCTGGCGCATCTCCAAACGATTTGAACATACCGGTAAGGGTTGGAATATCCGAAGTATTCCAACCAGTGATTTGGCGACTGCCATCAGAGAAAACACTGTCTTCTCCAGCACTGTTTTGAAGGTAGATTGGCTGAGGAGTTGGTACCATCAATTTGTTGAAGTCAATACCGAATCCAATTTTGTTGTGCTCATCGATTTCGGTCTCCCAGAATGTTCCCAACCTCAAGTTAACCGGAATGAAATCACGGTTAGCGTCGTTGGTATAAGTGATTTTGGACCCCATGTTGGTGATACTCGCACCTAAGGAGTACTTCCATTCACGGTCAGAGATTTTGATATCGTCTTTGTAATATGCTCCAATGTCACCAGCAACTGCTTGTCCTGGTCTGATTTCCGCACTTGTTGCACGTTGTGAAACTAAACGGCTATTGATGTAGCGAGTTGCAATACCAAAAGAAAATTTCTCAGAAAGCTGCAAGCTGTAAGATAAGTCGAACGAAAACTCTTTTGGTTCGTCTGAACCCTGTGGGTTTCCGAATTCATCGGTGAATTGGATATTACCCAAACTAAAGTAGCGAAGTGAGCCAGAAACCGTTCCACGCTTGCGGTCTCCAACTTTTGCATATCCAGAGAGATAGTAGAACCAAATGTCCGGAACAAGTCGGCGTAACCATGGAGCTGCTCCTAACGACAAACCTGCGTCGTCTTCAACAAAGGCCATCTTACCCGGATTCCAATGTAGACCATTGGCATCAGGTGATGTAGCTACCCCGATATCTCCCATTCCGGCTGCGCGAGCATCCGGTGAAATGGTTAAGAAAGGAACTGCTGTTGTGATTGTATTTAACTGACCCAATAGGTTTTGGTCGGTGTTTAGACCTCCCTGGGCCTTAACCATTTGGCTAGTCAGAATCAAAGGTCCTGCAGCAACTAATGCAAAAAATTTACTTGATAACTTCACTTAGGATTACGTTATGTTTGATAAACGCCAAAGGCAAATTTATATTTTTATTTCGAGACGAACTATTTAAGTATGACCAATTTCTGAGTAACGTCAGCCATGGTGCCATCCTCTGCTTTTGCAGTGACTTTGTATAGATATACCCCACGTGCAAGCTTGTCGCCAAACTCGTCTTTCCCGTCCCATTCAAAGTCGTCGAAATGAGCTTCTGCTCCATCTAAACTGGTGAAAAACGACTTTATAATTCTACCCGATGGCGTTAGAACTTGGAGGTGCACATCCAATTGTTGGCCCGGCTTGTTGTGGTCAAAATGGAAAACGGTATTTGTTGTGAATGGGTTTGGAAAGTTCAAAACGTGGTTGAGCGCTAGATAAGCATCTTCTGCCACAATGAACTCTGTTTCATCTTCACTCGAGTTGTTGTATACATCCCACACACGAACTTTTAAGGTGTGTCGTCCCGGTGCAATATCTTCCAGTGGATAGCGTATTTCACCTTCTTGGTATGAATCGAGCTTGGATTGGTAGAAATCGTTCAGTAATATGATTTCCTCATTCTCGGTACCGGCGTCGATTATGGCGGTTAAGTCCCGACCAATTCCATTACCAACTGTATTTATTCCGTTTTCATCGTACACCTTCACCAACATCAGTGGGTTAGGATCTGTTGTCCCTCCAAACACCCACGTTTCATCGTTCAGGAACAAATCAATATCCGGTCCGGTGTTATCATCCGCGAGATTGGTTTCAGAACCACCAATCACCGTAGATGTATCCATTCCTCGTGCATCAATCTGACCGTTTTCGGCGAAGTAGGAAATCTTGCCTTTCCCGTAGTTGTATGAAATATCTTTTGGAACCACGAACTGGAAAGAGAATTCGCCATTGGTGACGGACACTTTACCTCTGTAAAGAACACTGTTCTGCATGGTATAAGGTAGTACATCACTTTCATTTTCATCATTTCCCAATGTTTGATAATTCAGGTACTTGTCGAAGACAGTGGGGTAGACAAAGCCGTTGAAATTAGAAGCTAAATCCCCGTTTGGTTTGCGTACAATACCGTCGATCTTGATTTTTGAAAATGCCTTAAAAGTATCCTGACTCGCGCTTCCTGCATTTACACCGTTTATCTTGGTGGTGAACACGTCGTATTCCGGGATAGCCAATTCCATGGCAGGATCTGCAAGCAGTGAAAAGTTTCGCAAGTTTATAGCTCTACTGGAACTGTTCTTTGTTTCGGTGAAAATATCGCCGAGCTTTCTAGAGCCCGACATCGTGAGGATGTTATTGTCCCATAACTCTTTGGATATTTGAGTGTTGAGTGAAATTTGAACCAACCTCATGGTGGTTACCAAACCAATGGCTCCGCCGTTTTGATTGAAGAGCATCAGTTCTCCGGGAGAATCTTGTGCCGGATCATCAAACCTACTCAACTCGCACGTTGCTGTAACCATTAAGGCCAACTGGTTGTAGTTGTTCCAACTTCTAATTTCATCACGAGTTACAACCCGCTCATGTGCCATACCACTGGTTCCACCATGGCCTAAGTAATTGAAAACTAAATGACCTTTTTCAAACGCTTCGGTAATGGCTTTATTCACATCCGGATACTTTTCACCCGACCCAAAACTTTGTTGTTCGTACGCGTCCAAGTAAATCTTGGTTATGTTAAAAACCGGTGACTGATCTTTGATATACCCACTCACCGTTTCCGTGTCGTAGAAGTGACGGTTGCGATCTTCATCGTCGCCGAGAAAGGTCACTCGGTTTTGCCAGTCACCAAATGTGATGGGGTCGTGGTAATGGATGATTTTACTTACTGCGGTCTGCGCCTGTGTTGTGTTACGACAAGGTATGCGACCAATGCCCAAGTCAATGTCTTCTCGCAACAAGTTTTGATCGTACAGTCCCTCTCCATCGTCTAGAATAGCATAAAAGTCATCAGAGGAATATGAGTTTTCCGGAACTACAACCTCTCTACTTTGAAAGGTGGGGACAAAGTTGGTGTTGTTGTCTATTCGGTTGAAATAATCGTATGAACCATCACCAAACATCAATACGTATTTAAGCGTGTTTCCTGATGTTTGGCCGTGTTTGTAAAGCATTCGGATGAATTCACGCAAGGCAATGGGGTCTTGCCTGCCGCCGGAAAATTCATTGTAAATATCATGTACAAGAACCACTTGAACACTCTGACTGTATTCATCTCGATGAAATTGAGCGAGCTGATCGGCTTGTGACTTGAACTGTTTATGTGTAATTATCAAAAAGTCAACAGGTTGAAGTCCATGAAGATTTTGATTTGAAACTTTTCCTACAAACTCCGGGCTCCACTCTTTACCGGGATTAAAGAGAGCAAAGTGAACCGCCTCGTTTGATGTGTTAACGATACATTCATCACCGTTGTTACCCGAATAAACTGATTGCACAGAGCAGTTTGCATAATCCGTAACATCCCAGACACGATAACCGCTACTTTCAAATTTGTATTTCACGGAGCTGTAGTAGCTTGCCTCGTGAGATCGCGCGATTACCTGATTTCCTTGGATGTTTAAAAATACCGGAATGCCCAGTGTATAATAGTCAATCCATGCATTGCCCTCAGAGCCATTGTTTACAAAGGTGTAGTTTAGGGTTGTGGTGGATTGGGGTGAGAATGTACCGCTACCGCTCAATAGACGACCAAATGTTTCGTCATATGCCCCATCGACACCGCTAACAAAACCGGAAAATTTCGTTACACCATTTATGGAAAAGCTCAAGTTGCCGTTAGACTGAATTACTCTCCCGGCTAGTCTGTGGTTAAAATATGCCAGTGAATCCGTGTAAACATTCGACACATTGTGCGTGAAGGTTTGAGTACGTTTACTATTAAATGCATCACCAAACCAATATCGTCCACTTTGTATGAAGTTGGTTTCCTCTTTTTCGTTGTGAATCAGGTGATAGAAGTGATCGATCGTCGCATCGAACGAATTCCCATCACCACTGGGTTTAGTAGTTATTGTTTTCTGCGGATTTCCTCCGGATGTCACGAACAGATATGCTTTATCGGCATATAGATTTTTGTCGAGTTTATATCGGTTTCCATTTCGTACCCATCGGTTAGGTGATTGCGCATAAAAGCGAAGAAAATCAGATTCATCCAACCGATTGTCTCCATCAACATCAACCAATTCAACCGAAAGTTCAACCAAATCATCTGTGGTAATATCGTCGATTGCTTCGGGTCTGTTCCCACCTGGAAACCCAAATACTTTTATAGTGTTTGCATCAATATTTGATACATCCATCCCTGAGCTTGCCAGTATCTGCCCAGTGAGTTTATACATACCTTCTGCCGTGATGGAAAACTTAAACCAGTCACCTGAACTAAGGACGGACTGATTGGTGAAGATATCTGCTTTGCGAAGTTTATTGGTGCGTGGTTGAACGCCATTGTCGATGTAAGTCTGTAGTGAATACTTTTTGATGAGCTTGGCAGAATTACCTGCGACTACAACGGGAATGAACTCAACGTTCAAAATTGGTTTTCCTCTGGAGTACGTCACAAACTGTTCAAAGTGATTTGAATTGAGTGAGGTTGGGACAGAGTTTTCGTCCGTGGTCTCTACTTGAAGTCGCACACGAATTCTTTCATTTACCAGCGGAATACGTATGTGTTTGATTGGGTAATATACACCGTCGTGCTTTTGGTAGCCATCAGGCTTTGAAAGCCTAAAATGAAAATAATCTGACGAAGCGTGCAGCGTTTTGTTCCACACTAGGGTCTCAGAGTTGTAAGTGGATTGCCCATAGGCGATTAACCCGGAAAAGGCGAGTATCCACACGATGGTTGCAATCAATCGTTTCATTCTCGGGGTAGGTTTATACGACACACAATGTTAATGGTATAAACACCAAGTTGATTGAAAAATTGTTTTGATTCCGTCACAATTTGGTTTGAACCAAAGTTGGGAATTGCTCCTTTTGCCAGATTAAACTGCTCTGGGATTCACTGCAGTTATATAATAAAGCAGAAGAATTCAGGTTAATTGATAGGAATATTTTGTTTCGATTACCGAAACCGACTATCTTTACAAGATATTTTGCAGATTGATTAAAACGAGGTTTTAGAGAACAAGATGAATAAGAAATTCGCATTGAGTTTATTGGCAGTAGGAGCGATGTTCACCTTTACAGTGGAAGAGGCGGCTGCACAAGATCCGGAGTTTTCGCAGTTTTACGCGACTCCGATTTACACAAATCCGGCTATGGCTGGTACTGGACAATGTCAGCGTGGTGGCGGCGGTGGTCGTGCGGTGTTAAACTATCGTAACCAATGGCCAAGCTTGCCGGGAACATTTGTAACTACGGCAGCTTCATACGACCAGCACTTTGATAAAATCAATGGAGGTATTGGTTTAATGGCTGTGCGCGATGTCGCAGGAGAAGGTCTATTGACAACCACTCAGTTTAGCGCAATTTATTCATACCAACTTGTTGTTACTCGGAAACTCTTCATGCGATTTGGTCTCGAAGGTCAAGTGATGCAGCGCGGTTTAGACTGGTCTAAACTTCGATGGGAGGATCAGATTGACGCGACACGAGGTTTCGTTTTGTCTACACAAGAACCTCCTGGACCTCCAAAAATCACTACTCCAAACTTCAGTACTGGATGGTTGGTTTACACAGAGAATTTCTACGGTGGTATTGCCGTTCATAACCTAATCGAGCCGATTCAGTCGTTCTACGGCGACCCAGAGGCTAAACTTCCTCGTCGTTACACCGCTCACATTGGTTCTGTAATACCATTAGATAAGAGACGTAACCCGAATAGCACATTTAGTCCAAATGCATTATTCATGATGCAAGGTCAATTTACCCAGTTGAATGTTGGTTTTTACTTAAACCGTGGTCCACTTGTTTCCGGACTTTGGTTCCGTCAAACACTCGGAGAAGTTCGAAACTCTGACGCCTTGATGCTATTGGTAGGTTTCAGAAAAGATAAATTTAAGTTCGGATATAGTTTTGATCTAACAGTCGATTCCAAGAAAGCTGCTGCTCGTGGATCACACGAGATTAGCACGGCTATTGAGTGGTGTCCTCGCCGTCCGGTGATTAAGCACAAGCCACTGCACTGTCCTGATTTTTAAGGAATCAATAGACTTTTACACAATATTTGGTTAGAATTGCAGTTAAGTAGAAAGACGAATTTTTCTATAGTTCCTATGAAAAGAAATAACACAGTCCTTCTGATTGCACTAGGTGTCGCTTTAAGCTTCACTGCGTGCAAGAAAGAAAAGTCATCCATCACAGGATGGAATTATAACGACGCCAAGTGGGGCGGTTTTGAGACTTACGATTATGCAGGTCAAGAAACTGGACCAGGTTTGGTATACGTTAAAGGAGGTAACTTCACAATGGGTTCATCCGAGCAAGATGTGCTTTACGATCGAAACAACTTCGAGCGTAAAGTAACGGTTGATGCGTTCTATATGGATGAAACCGAAATCAGTAACCTACACTATCTTGAGTATTTGTATTGGTTAAAGCGCGTTTTCGTTGACCTTCCTGAGGTATACGAAACTGCCCTTCCGGATACAAACTGCTGGAGAGACCGTTTGGCGTACAACGAGCCTTATGTAGATTACTACCTTCGCCACCCGGCGTACAAAAACTATCCTGTAGTTGGTGTTAACTGGTTGCAAGCAACTGAATTTGCAAAATGGAGAACTGATCGTGTAAACGAGATGATTCTTATTCGCGAAGGAATCTTAAAGCCGGACATCAACCAAATGAACGAAGAGAACTTTAACACGGGAGCTTACCTAGCCAGTCAATATCAAGGATTGGACGGGAAGCACCTAGTTAAGGATATCAACATCAAAAAAGGAACACGTAACGTAAAGATGGAAGATGGTATATTCTTACCAGACTACCGATTACCTACAGAAGCTGAGTGGGAATACGCAGCGACTGGTAACGTCGGAGCTTCGCTTTACGAAAACATCAATGATAAGAAAATCTATTCTTGGGGAGGACTTACTGTTCGCCATAAAGGAGGCAAAGAAAAAGACCGTGGTCTTATCAATGCGAACTTCAAACGAGGAAAAGGTGATCAGGGTGGTATTGCGAGCTGGTTAAATGATGGTGCGCTAATTACTACTGAAGTGAAGGCTTACTGGCCAAATGATTACGGCTTGTACAATATGAGTGGTAACGTAAGTGAGTGGGTTATGGATGTTTATCGTTCGCTATCGCTTGATGATAACACAGACTTCAATCCATACCGTGGTAACGACTACAAGAAGCCTAAGTTAGATCAGTGGGGTGTCATCGATGTAAAAGACTCGCTTGGTAGAATCGTGTATGAAGACGTTGAGACAGTTGACGTTCAAGAGAGAAGAAACTACCAAAAAGCGGATAACAAAGGTTATTTGGACGAGGAGACGTACAACGGAGATAACCAAATGTATGAATATGGTGTTTCTTCGTTGGTTAACGACAAGGCTCACGTATTCAAAGGGGCTTCTTGGAATGACCGAGCTTATTGGATGTCACCAGGAACACGTCGTTTCTTAGACCAAAGACAATCACTATCAACATTAGGCTTCCGATGTGCAATGCACAGAGTTGGAGCACCTTGATAGAAAAAAGATTAAAAAGAAAAAGGGATGGTTTTACCATCCCTTTTTTGTTGTCTTTAGTTTCTTAACTAGCAGTGTTCGTTGTACGCTGTTTGAAGGTTGGCAGAAATCATTTCAGCAGAGCGTCCTTCAATGTGGTGACGCTCAATCATGTGAACCAATTCACCGTCTTTAAACAACGCTATAGACGGAGAAGATGGAGGATACGGCATCATGTACTCACGCGCTTTATTTGTTGCGTCTCGGTCCTGACCAGCAAAAACAGTGTAGAGCTTTGATGGTTTTTTATCACCCGTTAAGGAGTGAACCACTCCTGGTCGAGCTGAACCCGCTGCACAACCGCAAACTGAGTTTACAACAACCAATTGCGTTCCTTCTTTATCATTCATAGCCTGGTCAACTTCTTCTACAGACTTAAGCTCTGTGAAGCCGTTACCGGTTAATTGTGCCCGCATGGGGCGTACTAATTCTTCTGGATACATAGTGTTAATCTAATTGTCAGTGCAAATATTATTACATACGGCAAACAATGCCTAATGCGAAATGTTTTTAAGAGCGTATTTAAACATTACCTTTGCACAAAATTTTAGAATTCAAATATGACTACGTTGACAACAGCAACAAACTACAAAGTAAAAGACATCAGTTTAGCAGACTGGGGTCGTAAAGAAATCAGGTTGGCAGAAGCTGAGATGCCAGGTCTTATGTCACTGCGTGAAGAATACGGTGACAGCAAGCCTTTAGCAGGTGCTCGTATCGCAGGATGCTTGCACATGACAATTCAGACTGCAATTCTTATCGAGACCCTAACCGCTCTTGGTGCCGAAGTAACTTGGTCTTCATGTAACATTTTCTCGACTCAGGATCAAGCAGCTGCTGCAATTGCAGCTACTGGTGTACCTGTTTTTGCATGGAAAGGCATGAACGAAGAAGAGTTTGATTGGTGTATAGAGCAGACACTTACCGCATTTGAAGGTGGAGAGCCTTTGAACATGATCCTTGATGATGGTGGAGACCTGACTAACATGGTATTGGACAAATACCCTGAATTAGTGGGTAACATAAAAGGTTTGTCTGAAGAGACAACCACGGGTGTATTGAGATTGTACGATCGAATGAAGGCAGGAACACTTCCTATGCCGGCAATCAACGTAAACGACTCAGTAACCAAGTCAAAATTCGACAACAAATACGGTTGTAAAGAGTCTGCAGTAGACGCGATTCGTCGCGCAACTGACATTATGATGGCTGGTAAAGTAGCTGTTGTAGCCGGATACGGAGACGTTGGAAAAGGAACCGCTCAGAGTTTGAGAGGTGCCGGTGCTCGCGTTATCGTTACGGAAATCGATCCAATTTGTGCGCTACAAGCAGCAATGGACGGTTTCGAAGTGAAGACAATGGAGAATGCCGTTCCTCGTGCTGATATCGTTGTGACTGCTACAGGAAATAAAGACATCGTAACTGAAGAGCACTTCCGCGCGATGAACGATAAAACAATCGTTTGTAACATTGGTCACTTCGACAATGAAATCGATATGGCTTGGATGGAAGACAACTACGGAAACACCAAGTACGAGGTGAAGCCTCAAGTTGATGTTTACAATGTTGACGGAAACGAGATAATCATCCTTGCACAAGGACGATTGGTAAACCTTGGTTGCGCTACAGGCCACCCATCTTTCGTAATGTCTAACAGTTTTACCAACCAAACTCTAGCTCAGCTTGAGTTGTGGAACAACACAGACGCATACGAGAATAAAGTATACACACTTCCTAAGCATCTTGACGAAAAAGTTGCTCGCTTGCACCTTGCTAAAATTGGTGTTGAGTTGGAGACTCTTTCAGAAGAACAAGCTGACTACATTGGAGTTAATGTAGAAGGTCCGTACAAAAATGATGAATACAGATACTAGGTCTGTTTATAACAAGAATAGAAAAGCCTGCAAACATTGTTTGCGGGCTTTTTTTATGCTTAAAAACTCTACTTGACCTCAGGCCATCCAAGTTTTTAACTACTGTGATCCTGTCCTTTGTAGTTTATAGTACACCTAATTCCAATACCACCCGACAAACCGCCTTTGCGAGAGACGTCTAGTTTGTGTGGAGCATAACCTATCCGAGGCTCTAACCAGAGTATAGAAGTCTCGGAACCCAATGGTACACCTGTGAAGGCGCTTAAGCTATAGAGCGAAGCTTTTGCGGGGCGCTTTGAGTCAACCCACACCTCTTGAGGTCCGGCAACATTTGGCCAGCGTGATTTATATGTTGCAATAAGTTGATGATGAATATTACAACCAGCACCGATGTACCAGCTGCGATTTTTATCTTTTTCGAAATCCCAAATCAATTCAAGTGGAACCGTAAGTAAATCAAACGACGCTGTGCGATTCCCTTTTGTCGATGACCCAAAATTATCAAAATCATCTTCCCACAATAGCTCAGGAGAGAAGCTATATCGAACAATGTCAATACTTACACCGATTCTAGCTCGTGTGTTTGTACTTAGTCTCCAGGCATAGTTCCCGCCGAAAGAATAGCCAAGTCGCGCATAATTAGACACATATGATGCACCATCTGTTATTAAGGCCTGATGGGTTGAAGCGAAACAGCTATAACGTGTCTTCACCTGACCGAATGTAGAGAAACTATAAAGAGTAGTTAGTGCAAATAGGACGATTGGTTTGAGCGATTTCACTGGTCTAAGATAGCGAAACGGTAAACGCGGTGTACTTAAAAATGATTTATTAATTGGTGAATGGATTTGGATGAGGAAAGAGTTTCAATTTTAAATAAGTGTCTCCATGGAGACACTTATTTACCTCCGAAAACCTCCCAACGCCGGAGGTAAATCATCATTCGTGAACCTGTTATCCCCAATTCTCCGGATCTTTACGCCACTCGGCCAAAGCAGGTAAATGTTCTTCACTCACGTAATCCATGGTTTTAGCAACTTCGATGAGTTCACTATAGCTTCCCAATGAGAAGTGAGCACAATTGGCATTTGAGAAATTGTTGGCTGCAATATCAAATCCATAAGTGAAGATCGAAATCATTCCAATTACCTCATACCCCGCATTGCGGAGGTAATCAACAACCTTTAAACTGCTTCCACCGGTTGATATTAAATCTTCAACTACCAAAACTTTAGCGCCTTCTTCTAACCTCCCTTCTAGCTGATTCTTCATGCCGTGCGCTTTCGGTTTTGGCCGACTATACGCGTATGGCATTGCTAGTTCGTCTGCAACCAGGCCTCCAATTGCAATTCCTGCTGTTGCCACACCACACAATGCAGTAGCCTCACCAAAGTTCGCTTTAACAGCGTCTGCAAGGGCTGTCTTAATAAAATCTCGAATGTTTGGATAAGACAACGTTACACGGTTGTCACAGTAGATTGGCGACTTCCAACCGCTTGACCAAGTGAACGGATCGTTAGGTTGTAGCTTTACTGCTTTTATTTCTAGTAAATATTCGGCTAATTTGGCAGAGATTTCAGTGGCATTTCCCATGCAGCAAAAGTATAAAATATTCTACCGGAGACACTGTTTTGTAATCGACAAAACAGGCACATCCGATACATATGATTTGGTGTTAAACCGTTGTACAAAGGGAATGCTGCGCTCTATATTGGAATACCTAAAAAAATCCGACGAAGTATATACCATTTTGGTGACAGATTCTGGTCTCGATTGTTTCCTTGCGGCATGTAAGCGAGTACTGGCGGGCGGTGGCGCTGTTTACAACTCCAACAATGAATTGCTTCTTATGAAACGCAAGGGTAAATGGGATTTACCTAAAGGTAAACTGGATAAAGGAGAAACGGTACTCGAAGCCGCCGTGAGAGAAGTTGAGGAAGAAGTGAATGTATTTGATATTGATGTGGAACAAAAGATTGGATTAACCTATCATATCTACTTCGATAAGAAATGGTGCTTAAAAGAAACCCACTGGTATCACATGCATAGTGGGGATTGGACAAACGCTACTCCACAGTACGAAGAAGACATCGATGCAATACGTTGGGTAAATCCTGCCGACATAGATATCGACAATCTAAACACGTATCAGAATATTAGAGTTGTGCTGCAGAAACATCTACAGCGTCCGGAAGATATTTCTTGAAATCGCCTCCATGACGTATGAGGTCTCGAATAACGGTTGAACTCACAGCCGTATATTGCTGTTCACTCAATACGAATACGCTCTGAATATCTGGATCTTGATCTGAGTTTACCAAGGCTATCTGCTTTTCGTACTCGAAGTCCGCGGCAGTGCGTAAACCTCTGAGAATGAATTGGGTTTGATGAGCCTTACATGCCTTTATGGTTAAACCTTCGTACGACACCACTCTGACACGGTTGTCGTGTTTAAAGCAGTCTTGAATCCAGTTCAAACGCGTCTCCAAATCGAACATTGTTTTTTTAAGGGCATTCACCCCAATGGCCACAACAACTTCATCGAACATGGTTAATCCCTTGTTAACGATGTCTAAGTGTCCGTTGGTAAATGGGTCGAATGTGCCTGGAAAGAGAGCGCGTTTCATCTATCAAAGATACTAAAATTGGAAAATGGCGAATGCAGACTGACCGTATTTGCGAACTTCTTCAAGCTTGGGGTGAGAACAGTTTAGACCGGTTTCATGCTCGATGATCAGAATTCCGTTTGGAAGAAGGAGATTAGCTTGTTCGATCAATTTTGGTAAGTCTGCAATACCATGCATATGATACGGTGGGTCTGCAAAAATTAGATCAAATTGATCAGAGCTCTGCTTTATGTAGCTCAACACATCTTGAGCCCGAAACTTAATTCCTTGTATTCCTTTATCCTCGGCAAATTGCTGCGCTTGCTTACTTACACGACGATTTTTCTCAATAGACAGAATATCTTCACAACCTCTAGATGCTAATTCAAAGCTGATATTCCCGCTACCTGAGAATAAATCAAGTGCTTTGATAGACTCTAAATCAATTCGGTGAGTTAGAATTGAGAATAGCGATTCTTTTGCCCGATCGGTAGTGGGGCGGATTTCTCCACCTTTGGGTAATGGAATAGTTAACCCTCGATGCTTTCCTGCAATTACGCGCATTGGACGGCCATTTCGAAGATACTGTTCTTCTTTCTTGAGTCTTTAATTTCAGCTATGTAAGGTTTGAATAACTGTTCGATGGAAGCAAAATCAACGGAGCCGGAGTCACCGTGTACATGTAGGCTTCCCCTTTCGATATCAATATCCAACTGCTCTATTGCCAACATCACAAAGTAGAATAGGTCTTCTGTTGACTTTGCATCATAGCGATTGAGCAATTCAAGTTTACCGGCTTTGGTAATTAACACAAGTAGGTTGTCATTGCCGGGCAGTACATGAATGTCGTGATAATCGCTTTTGTGCACGTCACTAACATATTTGAGAAATATCTCACCGTCGCAGTGATACGTTAAACTGTTATACTTTTCTTTTAATATTTTAAGAAGCTCAGAGTCAATACGGTACGACATACCCATTTCATTGCTAATCAGGACGTCTTTGAGCTGCTCTGTTGGTTTTAGAGTATATGATGTCTGAAACAAAGTTCTTCGTTCCCGATTGCTGGTAAACGAACTAGGGTGAAGAATAAACGGAACACCACTCCATATGAGCACAACTGTGCTGTAAATCTCCTTGAACAACAAAGTGTTAGTCAATAAATCGGAGAGCATTGATACATCAGTAACAGCGTACTCACCGGTTTTTAAGACTTCTTGATGCTCAGAAACGATGGCATACAAAAGTCTGTCACCATCCAGTGTAAGGAATAATTTGTGTCTGATTGAATGGGTGAAACCCGAGCTCACAAAGCCTACTTCCAGTTTCCGGAATACGTCGCCTCTGTAATCGAACCTACCTGAAGAGGAGGCTTTGGATGATTTGGGTTGCGACGCTGTTTATCGAACGGATATGGGTCTGTAACCTGGAAAACAGGCACTTCCACGTTTCCTTGAACAATAGTTGTTGCCAGCAATGTAAATTTCGCGGTGTCAGCTGGAGGAACAAACATGATAGAATCAACAACAAAGTTTTTGAACATACTGTCCTTGATGCTCACTTCAACAATTTCTTGTCGGTATACCGTCGTTGTATCATCTTTATCACCGTATTCTACTGTAATTAGCAGCTTACCCGTATTGATAAAGTTGATTAGAGTATCGTAGTTATCTGTGAATTTACCAAAACGATCTTTGTAGGCCAGTTCGGCTTCACGGATTTTTTCAAGTTTGTTAATTACCTGACCTTCAACCTTTTCAACTTCAGCACGGTAGCGCATTTCACCCGCTACAGATTCGTATAAAAGATAGGCCAGCAAAATAGCTACTAGGGCGAAAACGACTTTTAAGATGTTGTTTACCATTGTCTTCGTGTCTTACGGCAATATTACTAAAATCGGTGAATTATATTTTACCCGGGGTGTTATGGTTTTATAATGCATCCGTTTGAATTGATAAGCGGTTAGGCATAACGGTTACCTACCCAAATAAATCGCTTGTTTACGTATTCCGGGTTTGTGAAACTAGCATTTCCGGCAGGGTTTCCTCCCGTTACATGGAAATCACTAAATGCTGCGTGTTGGTTAACAAAAGCCGCTCCACCGAAATTGAAAGAAACCGGCGTAAACGTTGCGTTCATCGTATTTTCAATTGTATCCTGCATGTCAGCATCCGTTGTATAAGCCAAACAAGTTAGGGCTCCTTTGGTGCGAGCCATTTCAGCAGCGATTTCTAATGAAGCTTCTCGACTGTCTGTTTTCACTACGAATATGATTGGTCCAAAGCACTCATGTGAGTATGCGTCTCTGTTTGCTGCATCGGTAATAACAACTCTTGGGGTAAATAATCGAGCGTTTTCGAACTCCGGATTGCTGATGTCTATGCCATCAAGCCCTAAGTTGCCTCCAAAGTTGCCACCTTCTGTGATTCGCTTGATCGTTTGGTCGTTTTGAATACTTCCCAACGTACCTGCTCCCATTTTCGGGTGATTTACCAAACCTTCTACGCTTTTCACGATAGATTGAGCCACTTCGTCAAAGCTTACCGTGCCGTCAGCCGTAGTTACACCGCTAGCCGGGACATAAACGTTTTGAGGTGCAGTACACATCTGACCGCTATATAATGAAGCAGAGAATGCAATGTTTTGGGCAACTGCTCCAATGTCTTTAACCGAGTCAATAATCACAGAGTTGACACCGGCTTTTTCTGTGAAAGTGGTTTTATTAAGTCCTTCGATATAATCACCAAACGCATTTCCGCCAGTGTAATCAATTAGCGTAATTGATTCGTGTTCTGCCAGTTCTTTTGTACTTGGTTGTTGAACCGTGTCAACCGCCATTTGAATGATATTGGCGTTTAAACCATTTTCAACCAATACATGACGCAATTCTGCAATGACAATAGCAATTGGTAAAATGGCTTTCGGGTGAGGTTTAACAATTACGGGGTTTCCAGTAATTAAGCTGGCATACATTCCAGGTACGGTATTCCAAGTAGGGAAGGTAGAGCAACCAATAACAAGCCCAATTCCTTTTGGAATAGCTTTCCAGTTCTTTCGTAATTTAAGGTCAAACTTACCCATTGGTTTCACCCAATCTACTTCGGAAGGGAATCTTGAGATCTCTGCATATCCCATGGCAACGGCTTCCAGTGCTCGATCATTTGCGTGTGGGCCAGACGCTTGGAAAGCCATTAAGAAGCTCTGTCCGGTTGTATGCATAGTCGCGTAAGCGATCTCAAAATAACGTTTTTCAACCCGAGCAAGAGACTCAATAAGAATCGCAGCTCGATCTGCAACACTCACAGTGCCCCAAGTTTTAGCCTGCTCAGCATTGGCAATTAACTGCTCCACAGAAAGTTGAGGATATGTAACGCCAATTCCTGTTTGCATGTAAGGAGAAACCTCTTCGCCAATCCAGCTGTCCGCTTCAATATTCAGTTCTTTGAACTCGTTATTCATAGAACCGGCAAACCAGTTTCTACCTGCGTCATTTGCTTCCGCGGGATAGGCTTTTGGATGTTCTGGGTATGGAGTATAGTACGTTCTCTCGTGCAAAGCTTTTACAGCATCTTGCAACGTTTTTTCATGCTTTTCAAATAAGGCCATTGCTGTTGTCATAGGTCGGCAAATTTAGTGCTTGCAGCGTAAATATGTGGTGCAATTGTTGGCAAGTAATCCAAAGTTTAAGTCCTTTTCACGGAGGGTTTTTAAAACATCCTTTATATTGCCGACGTAACAACCATGCCTCGCAAGATTAATATAGCTATTGATGGCCACTCAAGTTGTGGAAAGGGAACTCTGGCCAAGAACCTAGCCAAAAAATTAGATTACCAGTTTATCGATTCCGGTGCGATGTATCGTGCGGTTACGTTGTATCTGATGAATGAGGACATTAGTCTCGAAGAAGTTGAGGCAAATCCTTCGGTTCTGAATGCGATACACATCGAGTTTAAGCTCGATCCAATGCGTGGGTTTTACAACACGCATTTGAATGGTGAAAATGTAGAGCGGGAAATTCGAGGAATGGGAGTTTCAGGTCGCGTGAGTGAAGTAAGTGCTGTAGGTGCAGTTCGGTCTTTTCTGGTTGCAAAACAACAAGAAATGGGAGAGGAGAAAGGCGTTGTTATGGATGGTCGTGACATCGGAACAGTGGTGTTCCCCGACGCGGAATTGAAGATTTTCATGACTGCACTTCCAGAGGTTAGAGCCAAACGTCGATATCTTGAACTCAAAGAAAAGGGTATCGAAGCTAACCTTGATGAAATCTATCAGAACATATTACACCGCGATAAATTCGATTCTACACGAGAAATAAGTCCTCTAATGCAAGCTCCCGACGCCATCGTATTAAACAATACCGAAATGACACGCGAAGAGCAAACACGCATAGCACTTACGTGGGCCAAAGGTGTTATTATGGCCGGATAACGGACGCTACGCGTTGAGCAATTCCTGCACCGTCCAGTCCAAATTCCGTAAATGCTTCTTGTCTAGTACTTTGCTCAATAATTTGATCCGGGAAACCAAGAATATGAACTCGTGTAGCTTCACCTGATAGTATTTCCGAAATAGCGCTTCCAAATCCACCCACGATTACACCATCTTCCACACAAAATATGTGACTGTATTGCTTTCCCCAAGTCACAATGCCATCTATCGGCAAAGGTTTAACTCGCTTAATATCAATGAGTTCGCAACTAATGCCTTTGCCATCTAACAACTGTACCGCACTCTTTGTGTGTTCGAGCATCGTTCCGGCGGACAAGATTAGTGCGTCTTTACCACTGCTAATCATCCGAGGATCAATCGACCAATTTTTATCGAATTCGACATCCCAGTTCGAGTTTGTTCCTTTACCTCTGGGGTAACGTATTGCAACTGGTCCATTGGCGTGATATGCTGCGTAAAGCATTTGCCGGAGTTCATACTCGTCGGAAGGTGCCCAAATCTCAAGATTAGGCACAGACCGTAAAAACGAAATGTCGTATAAACCATGGTGGGTTGGGCCATCTTCTCCTACATGCCCGGCTCTATCTAAACACAAAACAACCGGCAGGTTCTGTAAACATATATCGTGAATGACTTGGTCGTACCCACGTTGAAGAAATGTGCTATACACATTGCAGTATGCTTTCATCCCATTTGCCGCCAATCCCGCAGCAAACGTGACTGCGTGTTGTTCCGCGATTCCAACATCAAAACACCGCTCAGGATATACATCCATCAACATCTTCATGGATGAACCGGATGGCATTGCCGGAGTGATACCAACTACGTTTTCGTATCGGTCGGCTAGGTCTACTAATGTCTTTCCAAAAACGTCTTGGAATTTTATGCCAGGTTTTTGGGAACCTACTGACTCAGAAATCTTTACGTACTTAACCGCATGCCATTTGGTTTGTTCTTCTTCGGCTGGTTTATACCCTTTCCCTTTGATGGTTTTTATGTGCCAGATGCGAGGCTTCTTGGATTTGTTTATCTGTTTCAACTGTTCAACCAGGTTTACAACATCATGTCCGTCCTCGGAATGGTGGTATTCGAACCCAAGTTGGCTAAATATGTTGTTGGCTAAGTCAAGATTCTCCAAATAGTGGTTCAGAGCCCCTGCGTTCGGGTCTATTCCCATCTGGTTGTCATTGATTATGATCAGTACATTGGACTCAGAAACTGCAGCATTGTTAAGCGCCTCCCATGCTTGGCCTCCTGTGAGACTTCCATCACCAATAACGGCAACGTGCTGTCGGTCTATATTATTTATACGGTCAGCCTGAGCCAGGCCCAGTACTGCAGATATAGAAGTACTTGAGTGACCGGTGCCAAAATCGTCGAACTCGCTCTCAGAACGTTTTGGGAAACCACTGATTCCACCTTTTTTTCGAATTGTGTGAAACTGATCCGCCCTCCCGGTTAAGTATTTGTGCAGGTATGCTTGATGTCCCACGTCCCAGACCAATTGGTCAAATGGCGTGTCAAGAACATAGTGCAACGCTATTGTGATCTCAACTGTACCCAGGTTGGCGCTAAAGTGTCCGCCGTGAGCTAGGATGTCTTCAATAAGTTGACGGCGATACTGTTCACAGATCTGCTGAAGCTCCGTTACAGGGGAGGAACGTAACCGTTTTATATGTTCCGGAAGGTTATTCAAGAGTGCAAATCAACAAAAGCCGCAGGAATAACGGATGACTATACTAGATTCTTTTCCATACGGAAGTGAGGTATTCCAATCTCTTCAAACTGTTCTCCTACAACAGCGTAATTTAAACGTTCGTAAAAATTGAGTGAAACTTCCCTTGCGTGAAGCTCCATTATATTGAAACCCAATCCGGTAGCAAATTCCTCAGCAAATTCTACGAGTTTTTGTCCGATTCCTTTACCTTGAAATTCTTCACGCACCGCCACTTGTCTCATTTTAATAAAACCGTTACCCAAAGGTCTTAACAACAGAATCCCAACTAAGTTGTCGCCGTCCGAAGCCGCAATGTGATATTCATGTTCATCCGTTACCATATTTTCCTTGGTAAACTTAAGCCCCAGCGGCGTTCTCAAGACATCTTGTCTTAGGGAAACAGATTCTAAATACTCCAGTGAGTCGTACTCAATCAAGCCAACGTTTATTCGGGTCATATAAAATCCGTTAAGTCAAAAGTTTGATCAAGCTTAAACTTGCCATTATCCATGTTGGCTGTTCCACATTCGTTTTTAAAGTCGTGTTCGAAGAATAGCACGTAATCCTTGTCAATGGCTTCAGTCAGAAATCGTTCATTTTCGTCCATGCGCACCAATGGTCTGATATCATACCCCATAGCATAGTGCGGAGGTATGTGCGCTGCGGATGGAATCATATCGGCACAGAATACAAGCGTTTTGTCTTTGTACTCAATCTTAGGACACATCATCTTCTCGGTATGGCCATTTGCCATAATCATCGAAATGTTCTCCGTAAGTTTTAGGTCGTCACCAATGAATTTAAGCTGACCGCTTTCTTCGATGGGCAAAATGTTGTCTTTCAAGAAGGATGCTTTTTCCCGTGCGTTTGGGTTTATCGCATGATTCCAGTGGTCTGCATGGCTCCAATATGTCGCATTTGGGAAAGCAGGTTCCATAAATTCTTTGGACGAGTTCCAACGAATAGAACCCCCGCAGTGATCAAAGTGAAGGTGTGTTAGTACAACATCCGTGATATCTGCGAAATCAACACCTGCGGCATGCAATGATTTTGAGAGCGAGTCATCACCGTTTAGGTAGTAATAGCTAAAAAACTTCTCACTCTGTTTATCGCCAATTCCGTTATCGATTAGGATAAGTCGATCGCCGTCTTCTACCAGTAAGCATCGCATCGCCCAATTGCATAGGTTATTGGCGTCTGCATCATTGTAACGTTGCCAAATGACTTTTGGGACAACCCCGAACATAGCTCCACCGTCGAGTTTAAAATTTCCAGTATGTATCGATTTCAGTTGCATCTTACATTTTTACAAATTTTATAACCTTACCCACATTACCAGATTGGATAACCATGAAGTAAACGCCGGGTTTATAGCCTCCGGCATCAAAAGTGAATTGCCTGCTATCGACTGTTGGGTAATATTGAGAAAACACCGTTAATCCGAAGGTACTTCGTATTTGAATTAGAACGGGTCCTTTGTCGTAGAACTGCAAATAAAGTGAGACCGCATCTTGCGCTAGGGTTGGATAAATTATTGCGTAGAAATAATCATTCACACAAACCCCATCATACTGAACTTGAGTTACACCACCATTTCTGAACGCAGTGCACTCATTGCGGTAAGTTTTGTTATCGCACCCACAAACCGGCAAGAAGCTTGGATCGTTACACTGAAAAAATGAATCAGCAATGGTAAGATCCACACACGGTTGGTTTAGCTGGGCGTTTGCAAAAACAGAGCTCAAAATAAATAAAGAAATTGCCAGTAGTCGCTGCATGTTGCGAAGTTAATCTTTGTATTAGGAGAATACTGATTCTTTTTTAAACCACCTGCCTCTCGTCATCTCAAACCAATGGTGTGGCAGGTTTTCAAAATCAAATTGTTCCTTTTCTTCAAAATGAAGCTTCTGTAAAACAGTTTGTGAAGCAACATTTCCAGGTGCGACTGCTGCACAAATTAAATCGGTGTTCAGGTGCTTGAAGCCCCAGTCTAAAGCCGCGATTGAAGACTCATTAGCGTAGCCATTGCCCCAGTATTTGGGCATCAAGCGATAACCGAGGTCGGTATAATTGAAATCTCTTATCTCAGTTTCATATTTTAATCCGGACCAACCTATGAATTCTCCGGAGTCTTTTAGTTCCACAGCAAGTCTGCCAAAACCATTAGCAGTGTATTGATTGTGTATGTGATTGATTATTGCCGGAACTTGGTCTATCGTCTTCAGTGGTTCGTTCCCTAAATATCGATGAACTTCCGGGTTAGAGTCTAACTCAAACAAATCGTGTGTGTCTGAAACCAATATTGGTCGTAGAATTAATCGATCAGTTTCGAGGTGTACCAACTTCATTCAGATTCAAGTTTAGGACTTAATCACAAGAAATGAAAAGAAGGTATTTTCGTCTCGTGCACCTTTATCCAACTGAAATAGAGCAAGAAGCGCGAAAAGCCCTTGCTGGATATCCCGAACTCAACGACACGCACATTGAGTTTAAATGGGGGAAGATTGCTCGCCAAAGCTTTATGCTGGCGCAACCAATTATACCCACCTTACTCAAGCATCGAAGCAAGCGAGGCTACCAGATTATAATGAAGCGTCACTTCTTTATGGACAATCCGAAGTTCCCGAATGGCCGAGTTCTTTCTAATGTGATTGTTGGGTGGTTAGCACACGAATTGGGTCATGTGCTAGACTATAAGGATCGTTCTAGCATCAATTTGATGTGGTTTGGCGTGATGTACTATTTCTCACATGACTTTTTGCGAAAGGCCGAGATTACAGCGGACAAGAACGCGGTGGCGCGAGGATTCATCGATTCTATTGTGGAATCAAAGCGCTTTGGCCGAAATCCAAAGTACTTCCCGCAGTCCTACATCAACAAACTCAATACCTTTTACCCGAGTGTGTTTCAGGTAATGGAATGGGCGGAGCATTAAGACAATGACTGAATGACTGAATGATTGCATGACTGAATGATTGAATGATTGAATCAAATCGCGTTTCTTTGAGATAATCAATAAAGCCTTTGTTGCCTGGTTTCAAGACGAGATGGTTTTTAAGTTGGGGCGTGAAGAAATCGCACAAATTCAGTCTAAGTCTGCCGGTTCTCAGTTATTAGACCCATCCGGTAAGAAACGCCCAATGAAAGACTGGCTTCAAGTACCTGCTGAGTTTAGCGAAGACTGGGCAACACTTGCAAAAGAAGCACTGGAGTTTGTAGAAGGTTAAGCTTCGTTAACGGTTTGCGTTAATAGTTTGTGTTAATCGTTAGCGTTAACGGTTAACGTCTACTTCGTAATTCGCTCAAAACCAAGGTACTTATGCAGTACTTCTGGCATTCGAATACCATCTGCTTCTTGGTTGTTCTCCAACAAGGCTGCGACAATTCGAGGTAGTGCTAACGCACTTCCGTTTAGCGTATGCGCCAACTCAGTTTTGCCTTCTTCGTTTCTGAATCGCAACTTCAAACGGTTACTTTGATAGGTTTCGAAACACGATACCGAACTCACTTCTAGCCAACGTTCTTGTGCTGCGGAATAAACTTCCATGTCATAAGTCAAGGCACTGGTAAAACCTAAATCCCCTCCACATAAACGAAGTACGCGATATGGTAGTTCAAGTTTCTGGAGTAGGCTCTGAACATATTTACTCATATCCTCCAAAATACCGTAAGACTCTGATGGGTGGGCAATTTGGACAATCTCAACTTTGTCGAACTGGTGCAAACGGTTCAAACCACGAACGTCTTTCCCGTAACTACCTGCTTCTCGGCGGAAACACGGCGTATATCCCATATTTTTGATCGGAAGTTCTTCACGCTTCACAATCACGTCGCGATACAAGTTTGTGATAGGTACCTCAGCCGTTGGAATCGCATACAGGTTATCAACCGTCATGTGGTACATCTGACCTTCCTTGTCCGGTAGCTGACCTGTACCAAATCCTGAATCTTCGTTGATCATGATTGGTGGTTGCACTTCTTGGTAGCCCATCTGCAATCCTTCATCAAGGAAGAAGTTGATTAAGGCACGCTGAAGTCTCGCTCCTTGACCTTTATACACCGGAAATCCGGCACCGGTAACTTTTACTCCTAGTTCAAAATCGATTAAATCGTACTCATCGGCTAATTCCCAGTGAGGCTTGTTTTGCGTTAGAGCAGGGAGTTCGCCATGATTGAAAATTATTTCGTTATCCTCTTCGCTGGTTCCGGCAGCTACGTCATTGTGCGGGACGTTCGGAACATTGGTCAACCCAGTGTTCAAGTGTTCAACGGCTTCTTTCAGCTTAGCCTCTAGTTCTTTAGACTGCTCCTTGATTTCGCCCGTTTTCGCCTTTAGAGCTTCTGCATCCTCTTTTCGGCCCTCTCTGAAACAAATGCCAATTTCTTTCGAAATAGAATTCATTTCGGCCAAAGAACTATCCAATTGGGTTTGCAAATTCTTTCGTTCATCGTCAAGAGCAACAATCGATTTTAGTTCTTCCTCAAACGACTTACCGCGCTTGGCAAGACGTTGGTTGATGTCATCAAACTGACTGCGAAGTTGATTTACTTGTAACATAGCGATTTCCTTCGCGGCAAAATTGCCACAAATACAAGGAGTTACCAAGCAATCTTCCACGAGTTATTGACAGTTTGAGTAAAATATTTCGGCGTGGGTATAGTATGTTTGACAATCGAATGAGAAACCTCAGTGTCAAGCAGATACAAATCTTGAAATATGCTACGCTCGCTTTGAGTGTAATCTGCTTACTGCTAATTCTCAAGCCCTACAATAAAGCTTATCGGAATTGTACAAATGACGATTACGCGTTTTGGGATCAATCCGTAGATTCAAATTCCTATGCAGTGAATTATGGTGGTGTTGTGGATCTCGAAAGTGTTGGACCTCTTGCCCAGATTGAATTACAAGTACGTGAAACCGGTAAATATCGATTTAAACTAAACAGCACAGGGCCTGTAGATATTGATATTTACTACAATGGTTACAGCCGCGACAGCATAACCTTAAACCAGAAAGACGATTATTCCATCAGGTTGAGGGAGAACGATTTTATCCGTTTTAGAGTTAATGATGTTAATGGTAAAACAACTACCACGATAAAGCTTGAACAACGCCAGCTGCTCACTCAGCTATCAATTTATCTGTTTCACTTAATGTGGATTTGCTTGTTCGTGTTGTTGGTGAATCATGCGTCCTTTCATTCCTTAGTATACACAAGTATTTGGTTATTGACGGCAGTATACGCCGAGCACTTGTATGAATTCCAATCGTGGTTTGTACCCATGATGGGCATGGCTGCGCTATCCTATGTCATAGCTTATGTGCCGGGATTTTTCACACGAATTGGATATTGGTATGGACTAATAGGCGACTACCTCACCATCGGACTAACTTTAATCAACTTACTCTTTTTAGCCAACTTCAAGTTATATGGATTTCGCATGGATGAAGCCACAATTGTGGCACTTCTTCAGTCGAATGTTAAGGAGAGTTTAGAATACGCTGTCTCCAATCACGCCCTTTTGTTTTGGTTTACATTAATTGTGTTGTTACTACTCCCGGTCGGTCTGCGCTATGTCGTTCATGATGATGTTAAACCAAAATTTCGATCAGGCTTTACATTGCTCATCGTTGTATGTGGTATGCAAGCAAGTCAGATGTTTACCACCAGTCTGGCATTCAACCTGCTGATAGACACCTATGGAGATTACTATGAACAACTCCAAAAGTTCAATGAAGTGCAAGCGCGGTTCAAAACAACTAATACCATTGAAGCCACAAAAGACGAAGTAGGGGAGACATATATCTTTGTAATTGGTGAATCACAGAGCAAGGAGCACATGTCGCTGTATGGCTACCACCGGAACACAACTCCATTTCTCGATAGTTTAAATGAGAAAGGAGAGTTGGCTGTTTATCAAAACGTTTACTCCTGCCACACACATACAATCGAGGTGTTGAGTAAAGCTCTAACGGCAGCCAATCAATATAACGGGAAAAAGTACACGACCGAACCCTCTATTATCAATGTGATGAATGCGGCTGGTTTTGAAACCGTTTGGTTAAGCAATCAGGTAAAGCTCAGCAATTGGGATAACGTGGTATCCGCTATCGCAGAAGGATGCGACCGAAGTATTTTTATCAATAAGAACATAGGTGAGACGGTGAGTGGGAGCCCGTACGACGAGAATTTGTTACCGGAACTTCGCAAACTTTTGGCAGAACCGTTGAAGACCAACCGGGCCATTTTTGTGCATTTGATGGGGAATCATGGAGCGTATAACGAGCGCTATCCGTCTAACTTTACTTGGGGAGAGGTTGGCGATTTAGGTAAGGCGTACTACGGAGCCAATAATAATTTGGATGAGTGGGAAGCTTACGATCGTTCGATTCGATACAACGATTCGGTAGTATTTGAAATCATCAAAGCAGCGGATGAATCTTGCGACAATGTCTTTGTGCACTACATGGCAGATCACGGTGAGGATTTGCAAGAGGGTAGGGGACATAATGCCGGCTTGTTTACCTGGCGAATGACTCAGATTCCATTTTTTGTATGGTACGATAATGCTTGGATGGCCACTCACGATCAGGCTTCCGAGTTAAAGATTTGGATTGATCAACAGTCGACATTTACCAATGATCTATTATTTGACTGGACCCTTAAGTACACCGGAATAACCGTGAAAGGACACAACGGATACGGAAATTTTGTCGATATGTTGAACCATGATTCACTTCTAGTTGCGGGCCGTAAAGTATATGGAATCAACAATCCCTTTAATAGTAATCTGATAATCAACGATAGTGGGACATGGACATATGGTGCCAAATTCTCAGTTGGTATTCATAGAGTAAACTCCCTGGGTAAACTTAATGATGTGTTGAGTGGAGATCAATTCTCTTACATTGAACTTGACGTTAAAATAGTCGACAACAAAGTAAAGGTTGGTCACGGTGAAGACGCCGTGATGTCCGGAATTACGCTTCAAGAGTACACTGAGGCAACTGACTTCGACAAAGTTAAACGACTTTGGATCGATGTTAAGAATCTCAGCGAGGATAATGCTGAAATTCTATTTGCCAGTTTGTCTGCAATAGATAGCTTATCAAAAAGTGACATCATTGTCGAATCTTCAAATCCGAAGGCATATCGCGTTTTAAACAGACTGATGCGAGAAGGTTATGCTGCGTGCTTTTATATGCCAACAAATCTTGTTTCCGAAAGTCAAGCTATGCAGGACGCTCAAATTAGGCGCTTAACCGAAAAGATGAAGGCCAGTGGCATAAAACATCTATCCTTCGACAGCGGATTATATCCGGCCATGAAACGCAATGAAGCCAGCATGCCAGGAATGAGCTGGCATACTTGGAACACCAACTATGATATCAGACGAGGTGATTTTTGGGATACTTTCTTAAAAGAGGACTTTGTCAACGACAACCGAGTAAAAAGCGTCTTGGTGACCTACTCCAGCGTGTTTGATTTGTAATGGTCTTCTCCAACCAATAATTTACTTTTGCAGAAAATTTATACAATGGCATTAGACTTAATCGTAATCGGAAGTGGACCTGGTGGATATGTTGCTGCAATTCGCGGTGCTCAACTAGGTATGAAGGTAGGTATTGTTGAGAAAGCTGAGTTAGGTGGTGTTTGCTTGAACTGGGGTTGTATTCCAACGAAAGCGCTGCTTAAATCTGCACAGGTTTTTAGCTACATCAATCACGCTGAAGATTACGGTATTAAAGTAAAGGACGCAGAAGCTGATTTTGGTGCTGTTGTAAAGCGAAGCCGCGATGTTGCCAATGGCATGAGCAAGGGAATTCAGTTCTTGATGAAGAAAAACAAGATTGAAGTACATCAAGGCTTTGGTAAGCTTGTTGGAAAAGGAAAAGTTGAGGTAGACAATGATGGTAAGAAAACCACCTTGGAAGCTAAAAACATCATTCTTGCCACCGGAGCTCGCGAACGCGAATTACCAAGCCTTAAGATTGATAAGAAAAAGATTATCGGATACCATGAAGCCATGGTGCTTCCGAAACTACCGAAATCACTGGTAGTTGTAGGCAGTGGTGCAATCGGATCTGAGTTCGCGTATTTCTACAATGCCATGGGGACGGATGTAACTCTTGTGGAGTACATGCCGAACATCGTTCCAAACGAGGACGAGGACGTATCAAAAGCGCTAGCAAAAGAGTTTAAGAAGCAAGGAATCAACGTGATGACCAATGCGTCAGTTGAGAAGGTGGATACGAAAGGAAAGAACTGTAAAGTTTCTATCAAAACGGCCAAAGGTACGGAAGAGATGGAAGCGGAAATCGTCCTTTCTGCAGTTGGAATCCAGACAAACCTAGAAGGTATTGGCTTAGAAACCATGGGCATCAAAACCGAAAAGGGAAAAGTTGTGGTAGACGATTACTACCAAACAAATGTTCCAGGTGTTTACGCAATTGGAGATATCGTTGATGGCCCGGCTTTGGCGCACGTAGCTAGTGCTGAAGGCATCATCTGTGTTGAGAAAATGGCAGGAGAGAATCCAGAACCATTAGATTACAATAACATCCCTGGTTGTACCTATTGCGCTCCTGAAATCGCATCTGTAGGATACACAGAAGCCAAAGCGAAGGAAGCCGGATATGATATCAAAGTAGGTAAGTTCCCATTCTCTGCAAGCGGGAAAGCAAGTGCCGCCGGAGCAAAAGAAGGATTCGTTAAAGTAATCTTCGATGCCAAATACGGAGAGTTCTTGGGAGCTCACATGATTGGCATGAACGTAACTGAAATGATTGCTGAAGTAGTTGCTGCGCGCAAGCTTGAAACTACCGGACACGAAATCATCAAAACTGTTCACCCTCACCCAACAATGAGTGAAGCGGTGATGGAAGCTGCAGCAGCGGCGTATGATGAGGTGATACACCTGTAGCAGTGCGCGAATGCGTGACTGCTTGAATGAATGAGTGTGTTATTGCCATTGGCTATTGGCCTTTCGCCGTTGGCTTAGGTGATGATGGTATGATTGGGTGATTGAATGACTGAATTGCGAGTCCATAAACTCTCAACTTTCCATTTTCCATTTTCCACTTGAGTGAGGTTTCAACCCACGGAAAAATCTGCTATTTCTTTGTTATTTGAGCATTGAGTGTTCGACATTGGACTTATTGTTTTGGGGGCAAGCTATTTACATGTTCGAGCGAAATCAGCATCCACTTAGCGATTTCATTCGTGTTGGCCAACAGGCTATTCGGAACCAAAACATAATCGCGCATGGTTGCACCATGAGACATCAACGGTCCTGACTCATATTCCGCTTTAAATTTCGCTTGGTCTTCCTTTGATAGGCGAATTCCAAATTCACCTTCTTTGTTAAGTAAGCAGTGCATATAACCGTTCGACGAGGTATAAGGCACGGTCTTTCCCTTTCGGTCTAGTCCTGCTGCCTCAGCAGCCATATCAAATTTGACCAGGTTGTCTTTAAATTTCATAATAGGTCAAGAATTTCTACGTTCGTAAAAATACAATGGCTCGCAGTAAGTTCATTCTATCCCTTTTGTTCTTTCTTGTATTGAATGCTTCCCGGTTGTATTCTCAACGAATCTATGTTGACCTTCAGATAACGCAATGTGACGGCGATTCGGTTAAAACCTCCGTCCTTATTATAAACCACACAGGTCGACAACATGCCGTAACTCACAGCACAAGTAGTGTGGTTTGGCCTTATGGAACGGCTGTGTTTGGCTATATTGATGGAGGTGATAGTGCTAGTTACGACTTTAAAACTCATCGAACAGGTGATAGCGCTTATGAACATAGGTTTCTCTTGGATACCTTTAGAATCAATGATTTTGTAGAGTATTCTGATTACTATGATGCTTGCTCAGTTAAGCTCCATATTTTTGATAGTAACCAGTTTAACAATGGAATCTACTCAGGAGCTAAATTTATTCTGCCAATATACTTTGGTTTGGATTCTTCGGTATAGAGCGCTGATGCTAAACGTGTATGTGAGTACTTATATGAAACATTGAGGGAGAACCCGGATTACAAATTCGAGATTGGAGTCCATTTTGACGAACGATATCCTGAAAATCTTAGTACTAGACGGTGATATATCTCGAGCTGAAGCTATTCGAGATTATCTTGTATCAAAGGGAATTCCTAATACCCAATTAATCGCCAAAGGTTATAAAGACGATTCACCTATAATCAGAAATGCAAAAACTGAAGCTCAACATCAACGCAATCTTAGGGTAGAAATAACAGTGTTAGGAAAGAGAAACTAATGTTAAACCTCGAGTCAATTAATTTGTCATTACAACAAAAAAGGTAATTCTCAATTTTCCATTTTCAACTCTCCATTCGTATGGTCGGTTTTAATCATAGTTCTGAATCCTGATTACCTTCGCCTCATGAATCTCCATTCATTTACCTTTAATCCATTTCAGGAAAACATGTACATCCTGTGGGATGACACGAAAGAAGCAGTAATTGTGGACCCTGGTTGCTACAATGCATCAGATCAGAAGCAAGTTGCAACCTTTGTAGAGCAAAACGATCTCAACGTTGTTGCCTTACTGAATACACATTGCCACATCGATCACATCTTTGGAAATGCCTTTGTGGTTGAACGGTTTAACGTACCATTTTACATGCATGAAAAGGATTTGCCGGTTTTACAAAGTGGCCAACAAACTGCAATGATGTACGGTTTGAATTACGACACTTCACCCAATCCGAAATCATACTTGGTTGAAGGCGAAGAATTCTCATTTGGAGATACAACACTTCAAATACGGTTTACTCCAGGGCACTCACCAGGAAGCGTTTGTTTTATAAATCACGAGTCAAAAACCATAATTGGTGGAGATGTGCTATTCAAACAAAGTGTGGGTAGAACGGATTTGCCGGGCGGCGATAGTGCCACGCTAATAAATTCTATACGTACGGAGCTTTTTACCTTGTCAGATGATTTTACGGTTTACTCTGGTCATGGACCAGAAACTACCATAGGGTTTGAGAAACAATACAATCCGTTCTTGAACGGAACGTACCAACTTTAGTTGTCGAGTAACTCGTTGTCAGTCTTGCCTTTTTGTTTTCGGGCAACATAGCTCACAATCATGCCAACCACAGCGATTCCCAGGAAAATCAAACGTCGTTGGTTACTCTTTCGCTTGCGCTATTGTAGAATGCGTTGTTGTCCCATCATATGATTAAGATTACGCATATTTTGTTCTTGCCAAGCCTTTTTGTTCTGCTCTGTCAAGGTTTCTTCCATCTTTCTCATGGACTCATCAAGCGCTTTCATGCTGGAATCTAACTCAGCCGACATGCTATCCAGTTTTTCAAGATTTATTTCTTCAACTTCTTGATTTTGAGGTTCTCCTGCAAAACCAGGAATAAACAGTAGACCGGAAAGCAGGGTAAGGATTAAACGATTCATATCAATAGTTTTCTGGTTTTGCACGTCTGAAATCAGACAGGTTTTTTGAAATCGTGAAATAGGAGACATTCACACCAGGGAAATAGGTCACCATGGCATAATCGAGCATAAACTTTTTAATCGCTATACCAACTCCCCATGAAAAACCAGCCGCTCCTTTCGTAACTTCAGGACCCAATTCTCGCCGTCTCATGTGGTTATAGCCACCTCTGATCTGGAAATTCTCGGAGAAAACCAGCTCTGCACCAAAGTTTACGTGACGCATGATTTTATCTCCCGTAGACACTTGGGCGCTTATCACTTCGCCCGTTTCCAAGTCAATGTTCTTGTTGCGAGAATTTACGTTAACATAGCTAATATCTGGCTGCTGCAGGTTGTGACCTACCACTGTCATTTTCAGTGGGTTGTGCTTAAGTTTTTTGCTAAATCCAAGTTGGATGTCCAATGGAAGATCTTCTACCACATCAGTATATGGAATGGTGTTATATCCTAAGTTCCGTGCAAGAGCAGAAGCATGGAAAAGATTCGCTGTATCGTGATAAGCCCCACCGAAATCCAGAGCAAAAGCGGTAGCGACATACTTTTCGTAAACTGAATAAAGGAACTTTAGGTTAGATCCATACGTGAATCTATCGTCTTTTTTCCAAACGTTGCCATATCCCACCTGAAATACATAGTCCTGAGCCCAGAATTCCCCAATTACTTGTCCGGTAACATCCGTCTCAATAAAGTATCCATAGTCTGTGAAAGCGATAGAACCCATCATGGTTCCAAAGTTTTTGAAATGATGTGCGTAAGCTGCGAAACCGCTGTTAATGTCCACAAAGTAGTTGTTGTAAGAGAGGGTTGCCGAGTTATGCATTTTCTCGTTTAAACCTGCAGGGTTTAGGTAGCCAACTCCCAAATCTCTTCCAAAATGAGCCATTGTGCTGGATCCAAGTGCCGCTGTCTTTCCGGTCGGGTCTATGTTGACAAATGCGAAAGATGAACTCCCGCCTAACTGAGCATGGCCATAAAACCAAGTCAATGAAATCAGAATCGAAAAAAGACTACGACGAATCATGTTTTACTCAACCATAACGACCGGTGGGTCGCATTATTTTGCTAATATAAAAGGTATTTCTGCCGCATCGACTTGAATTGTGTTAAGTCTGACTCCCAGCTGGTATAAATGTCTTCTGTACTCATACCACTTTCAATCTGTTTTTGCAGTTCAGGACCTCCAGCCAGTTTGGTAAAAAACGACTTGAAAAATTCCCCATTTTCAGACTTATTTGTTTCATAAAAGAGTTTCAACCAATCGAGATAAATTCGGCGGTTGGTAAGAATGTATGTATTGGCAAATCGAGTTAAATCGAATCCTACACATTCTTGATTCTCGTATTTAGGATGATCCGAAACTCCGGGTATTGATTTCGGGGTAAACGTTAGACTACCTCTGTCCTGAAGAGGTCTTCCAACAATCTGAAAAGGTTTGTCAGTACCACGACCGATACTCACATTAGTTCCTTCAAATAAACCTAAGGACGGATAAAGGTAAACAGACTCCATTGTTGGAAGATTTGGAGAAGGTCTGATTGGAAGCTTATACAAACTGTCGTGCGTGTAATTGAGACACGGCACCACAGTCAAATTACACGTGTCTCCACCTGACAGCCAAGCTTCACCGTTAATCATGCGAGCGAACTCACCCACTGTCATTCCGTGAACCAATGGAACCGGATGCATGCCGATAAACGACTTGTATTGTGGATCAAGCGTTGGACCATCGACATAATGACCATTTGGGTTAGGGCGGTCCAAAACAACCATTTCTTTGTTGTTCTCTTCACAAGCTTCCATTAAGTAATGCATACTCGAGATGTAGGTATAAAAGCGCACACCTACGTCTTGAATATCAAAAACAATCACGTCCAGATCTTTAAGCATATCTGCAGATGGTTTGCGTGATGAGCCATAAAGAGAAACGATAGGCAATCCGGTTTTTTGATCAACAGTGCTCTTTACATGTGCACCTGCACTGTGATCGCCTCGAAAACCGTGTTCAGGTGCAAAAATCTTGACCAAGTTTACACCCCATTGTAAGAGCGTGTCGACAACATGGCTGCTTCCAACCGTACTTGTTTGGTTTACCATCATTGCGACCCGTTTTCCTTTCAAGATGGGAACGTATTTTTCCAGTTGAGCAGCACCAACAATTATAGAGTTTGTCACCACTTTTATTTCTTGGTTTGTCGCTGGTGTTGTCTCACTTTTTTCCGAAGCAGTAGACGGTTTGCGCTCACCGCAAGCCATGAAACTCAAGAAAATAAGAATAGACGTCAATAGGCCAATTTTCTGCATTTTTGAACGTTTGCTGATTGAGCAGTCGAAAATATGGATTTAAGCTACTTCGTAGGGAAAAAGATTGCCACGCAGTCGGGAAAATCGTTTACACGATTAATCATCCGTCTGGCAGTTGCTGCTGTAGGAATTAGTTTGGCCGTAATGATTCTGGCGATAGGTGTTGTTCGAGGCTTCCAGAATACTGTGAAGGATAAGGTTATTGGGTTTGATGGCCACATTCAGGTCCGCAACCTTGACCTGAACCAAAGCAGCGAACTCAAATTAATCGATATTAACCAACCGTTTTTAGAAGAGGCTAGGAAGCACTCACAAATTGAATCCGTTGCACCATTCTGTATGAAGGCCGGTATCATTAATACCAACCAGGAAATTGAAGGCATGGTTTTTAAGGGTGTTTCGTCCAACTACGACTGGTCGTTCCTGGAGAGTAATTTGATTTCCGGGCGCTTACCGGCGCTTTCGGATTCTCAAGATACCTATGAAGTTATTCTCTCAAAATCGGTTGTAGATCGGTTGGATTTGGATACCGGACAGCGGATTGAAGTTTACTTCATCCACAATGCTAAAGTTCGCCGTCGGAGATTAAATCTTGTCGGGATATTCAATACTGGCTTAGGTGAGTTTGACAAGACAGTTGCGTTTACGGACATCAGAGTGGTTCAGCGAATCTATACACCGGATTATAATGTCGCGAGTGGATTTGAAGTGACATTGGTTGATTTAGAACGCATGGAGGACATGACGGATTGGCTCGATGGAATAGTGGGTATAAGCCTTCGGGCAGAAAGCGTAGAAGATCGTCATGATGTGATTTTTAAGTGGCTCAAAATTGTTGATTCCAACGCGTTGATAATCATAGTCTTAATGACGGTGGTCGCTGTAGTAAACCTTATTACGGCGTTCCTAATTTTAATTGTGGATCGCACTCAAATGATTGGAGTGCTTAAAGCCCTGGGAGCGCGAAATGGGCAAGTGGTGAAGGTCTTTTTGTACAAGGGAGTTTCCATGGTGTTACCCGGTTTGATTATCGGGAATTTAGTTGGTTTAGGACTTGCATTTATCCAACTAAAAACCGGACTAATCACCTTGCCGGAAGAAACGTATTATATGTCAACCGTTCCCCTTGATATATCCTGGGATTTGGTAATCGCATTAAACGTTGGGACATTGGTAATAACCATGTTGATGCTGCTTATCCCGGCTATAATGGTCAGATTCATAACACCGGTAAAGGCGATTCGATTCCAATAGAGTTTTGAGTGGAAAATTGAGAGTTGAAAGTGTACATTGGCTATTGGCTATTGGCTATTGGCTATTGGCTATTGGCTATTGGCTAACATTCAATCATTCAGTCATACAGTCATTCAATCATTTCTTCCTAAACCACCCCTTCTTGCGATATTTCGGAACGTTCTCGTAGTTGTACGGACAATGACGGCATTTGTTCCCGCAACAAAAGCCACGCTTACGATGATAGGCTTCCGTCATTACCAGAAGTCCATTCTTGTCAAAATAGTAATCCTCATTGTTGTCCTTATGCTTCATCTGTGCTCAGCGATGCTCCACAGTTAGAACAAAATCGTGCTTCTTTTGTGTTTGGACCATTGCACTTACCACAAATTTTACGACTGGCACGCTTTTGATCAGCATACTCAACACTAACAATTCCGGTAGGCACGGTAATTACAGCGTATCCTAGAATCATTAGAATACTGGACAAGACTTTTCCGGTTATGGTTACGGGTGTGATGTCTCCATAACCCACAGTGGTTACGGTTACAATTGCCCAATAAATACTCATCGGGATACTCGAAAATTTGTTTTCCGGATGATATTCAAAGTTGTAGGCGGCATTCTCAATCACGTACATGCCGGTCCCAACCAGGATTACAACAATTAAGATGAAGCCCAGAAATACGGTGATTTTGGCACTGCTGGCACGTATAGCTTTTGTAAGTCCGGATGCTTCCTTGCTGTAGCTGGTAAGTCGCATTATCCGGAAGACTCTCAGGAGGCGTAAAGCCCTGATAACTAAAAGATATTGAGATCCATGCACAAAAATACTCAGGTAGGTAGGTATCGTGCTGAGTAGGTCAATAATGCCCCAAAAGCTGAATATGTACTTACTTGGTTTCTCACTTAGAAGAATGCGCACAAAGTATTCGATACTGAACAGGATGGTAAAGCCCCATTCCAAATAGAGCACAATTTTTTGGGTGTTCAAAGAGATGTCCGGAACTGTGCTCAACATCACCACGAAAACGCTCAGCAGTATGGCCCAGAGCAGGATTACATCAAACAATCGTGCATCCGGAGTTTCTGCTTCGAACACAATCTCACGCCATTTTTCTTTTGTCGTTAAGTGCTTTTTGTCCAGAGTTCTTTGTGACACGATTGGGTATTTACTCAGTTGATTCGTCTAAAAAATATCGGAAACCAATGTTTAGTTGCATGCTAGTTCCAGATGTAAATATTGAGTTCCGAATGGCTGCATGATTCGGTGTAGTGTGCGTAATATCAAAGAAGTTATTTCCGGCAATCCCCAACTTTGGGTTTGCAGAAATACTGATGTTAACCGATTCATTTATAGGATATTGGTAGCCAATATTCAGATTAAGCATGACAACTTGAGCATTGAATCCATTGTCGGTTATGGTGTATGATATATTACCTTGATTTAAGTTATTTGGATCTATGGGTACCTGCGGACTGAAGTAGGTCTCCTCAATTCCGAGTTTAGTGAACGCCAATAGAGTGAAACCTGTACCGAAAATAAGGTGACGTGGTTCGTATTTTCCTTGCCAAGTTTTAACCCGATTGAAATTAAAAGGAATCATGTAGGACGTAAAAGTATTAATTGGCGTATTGGTAAAGTACGCTCCACCGTCTTCCGTAAACAAGGTGACATTAACTCGATAATCGGATTTATAGATTCCTGCTTCAAGCTGATAACCCTCTTGAGTAAGAACACCGCCGGTTACGCCAAATGTCGCAGCCATTGGGTTTGCAATCTCAATGCTGTTGTCAAACGGTCGGGCTCCAGAAGAAGCCAGTCGATACAAGTCGAATTTTGGACCAATGTCCAAGCCAATGTAATAACGTGATTGAGCCTTTATATTCAAGGCACTCAACACTATCACTAGAACCGTTATACTCCTTTTTACGACCATAGGCTAAGTTGTGGATCTTTTATTTTAAAGCTTTTGCGGTGAAAAGGTGACCTACCGTGTTCACCTACCGCTATACGATGTTCGGGGGTTGGATAGCCCATATTTTGTTTCCAATTGAAAACCGGGAACTCCTCGTGCAATTTAGTCATGATATCATCTCGGTGTGTCTTGGCAAGTATAGAAGCAGCGGCAATATTCTGAAGTTTACCATCGCCCTTTACCAGCGTCTCATGCGGAATTGCACCAAACGGTTTAAACCGATTTCCGTCCACCATTATGTATTCGGGGACTGGTTTGAGTTGTTCTAGTGCACGGTGCATGGCCAGTATGGAAGCGTTCAAGATGTTGATTTGATCGATC
>Ga0181574_10000311_pt1 | contig 44789 bp, 35 predicted proteins | sample 101ome_24_FD_145600 | JGI IMG/M metagenome (GOLD analysis project Ga0181574, IMG submission 145600) | Coastal salt marsh microbial communities from the Groves Creek Marsh, Skidaway Island, Georgia - 101410AT metaG (spades assembly) | ecosystem: Environmental > Aquatic > Marine > Intertidal zone... | reverse complement strand
AATAATAATCTGTGATGTAATTTTCGCTATTCGCTATTCGCTATTCGCTATTCGCTATTCGCTATTCGCTATTTCTCCCATTGCACAACCCAAATTCCACGCAACTCATTTGAGTTATAATCAATGGCTTTGTCCTCCGGGTATTTTGATTTAATCGCTTTCAACGTCTCTGCCGCGATATCTGATTGGGTGCTCCCGTGGCATTGAAGGCACATTTCGTTGGTAAGGATTGGGTAATAACCAACGTAGTGTTTGTCAAATTCGGTAACCAAGGGTGATGGCTTAATCCCGTTCTGGATTTTTTCTTTGCCATCGGTTAGATATCGTAGCTCATCCTTTGAAGCTTGATTTCTCGGATTTCTTGGCTGATCTGAAACACGTTTAATTCTGGCTCTGAGGTGATTCGACATGCTGTCGGTAAGGTTTATAGCACTTAGGTTACAGAAATCTACGGCTCCATGACTGCCACGAGTTTTTATAGCGTTTAACAAATTTTTGCCTAGCACGGCTTTAGTCTGAAGCGCTAAAGATTTACCGTATTCTGCCGGACTTACTTGTGGGACTTCTGTTTTATAAATCGCTTCATCCTTGGCATACCAATCGGATGCTGATCTGTCGCTGTGAAAAAGGTAATACGCAACAGCATCAAATACTTCAGCTGAATAGCTCATGTTTGGCATAATTCCGTACTTCTTGACAGACTCTGGCATTTTGCTTTTTTCAGTTGAGGGCGATCCAACAAATTGAGTGAAATCGGTCAGAAACGATTCATAGGTTGAGTTATCCTGGAGATAGCTCTGGGCAACTTGGTCAATGGTTGGCGCTACAGATGTGTTACCAGAAGGACCTGTTGCATGACATGACATACAGTTTTTTTGAAAGCCTACAAACCCAGCGGCCATCTGAACTGAGTCTACCTCAGTATTGCCCTCATTCCTTGAGTCGTTATGTTGTTTCGAACATGCGCTAAACAATAAGGTAGCGCTCACGCATATAAGCGCAGTCGTATTAATCAAGTTCATAATTGCAAGTTAGCACAGCGAAACTGGTCTTTCGAATGGTTTAAGTTTATGGTTGTATTGATGTCGTTTATGACTCACATCAGTTCGAGATTGTATTTGTCCAACAAGTAAAGAGCTTCTTCACGCGGGAATCTTGCTTTGTCAATTGAATTGATATCCGGATTTAGTCGGATGTTTATCGACCCAGACAAATCTGCTCCCACAAGCTTAGTTTGATCAAACAGCGCTTCGCTGAAATCGCAGTTAGTGAGAAGACAGTTGGATAAATCGCTGCTTGCAAAATCGACGCCATTCAGGCCACAATGGTCGAACGATGAATTTTTGAGGTCAAGCTCGAAAAATGAACTGTGATTGAGTTTGCATTTTCTGAAAGCTACTTCAAATCCAATTCGGTTCACTTGATAAAAGTGTAGGCCAATGAGCTTACATTCATAGAATTGGATATTTCGAAAGCCGCATCTCGTAATTTTCGCATTACTTAAGTCACATTGGTTAAAATCACAATCTTCGAAACGCGCCGCAGTTAAGTCTTTACCTGTGAAAATGCAATTGATAAAAGTGCATGATTCAAAATCTGCCTCGGTTAAATCATCCACTGTGAACTGATGGTTCGTATACGTTTGGTCGTATTGGTGCATGGTGTAAATTTAGTTGAGGGCATAAAAAAACCCAGACTCAAAGCCTGGGTTTCTTTCGTTAAGAAGAAAAATCTTAGTTCACTTTACCAGAAAGCTCAGATCCAGCTTTAAACTTAACAACGTTTTTCGCTTTGATTTGAATTTCTTTTCCAGTTTGTGGGTTACGACCTGTTCTTGCAGCACGCTTAGACACTGAGAAAGTACCGAATCCTACTAGGATTACTTTGTCTCCTTTTTTCAATGCACCTGAAGACGCATCTAGGAAAGAGTTCAATGCAGTTTGAGCTTGTGCTTTAGTGATACCAGCGTCAGCTGACATTTGAGAGATTAACTCTGATTTGTTCATGATCTAAATTCTTTAAATGAAGTTAAAAATATCAAATAATAATAAACCACTCAATCGGCTGTAACGTGCATGAACACTGATAATTACCGATTTCGCTGAGCAATGTTAACCAATTTAACCAATACCAAACCCGATTTCTGCCCTATTTGTGAATAATTCCAGCCGATTTGTGAATAAGTGCGAATTTTGAAACGCTTCAATCCCAGTAATGATATGGGTTTGCTCATAATGAGCAATTCTTTTGGAGTATAAATCGGTTAGTTTATTAGTCAAGTTTTTACCGGATTCTTCGATCAGAAGTGGACGGTTGTCCGAATTCAAGTCAAGATTCTTGACTATTTCCGACAAATCTCGTCTCAGATACACGGAAATGCCATTGTCGTTCATCCAATCTAAGTTTTCATGAAAACACGGGCATCCGCCGCCAGTAGCCATAACAAAGCTGTCGGATTCCATAGATACTTCACGAAGTGTTTTCCCTTCAATTTCACGAAACACATCCTCTCCTTCATTGAAAATATCAGAGATTGTTTTGTTAGATCTTGTTTCTATGGAGTGGTCTAAATCGATAAAGGGCATCCGCAATGATGAAGCAATTTGCTCTCCCCAAAACGACTTCCCGGCACCCGGCATCCCTACAATGAAAATCCGTGCCAACTATTTCTGTATTCTAGGATCCAACAATCGATATAAAACATCCACCAACATATTCATAACAACAAACAACGCCGCAATAAAAACGATACATCCCATGATTACAGGTAAGTCACTCGTTTCTAAAGCATGAATCGTGAGGCTACCTAAACCACGCCAGTTGAAAATGAATTCAACAAAAAACGCTCCGGCTAAAAGTGACGCGAACCAGCCCGAAATAGAAGTGATTACCGGGTTCATGGCAGCTTTGAGTGCATGCCTAAAGTATATTGTTCTAGACGATAACCCTTTGGCTTTTGCAGTGCGGATGTAATCCTGCTTTAACGTATCAAGCATGGCATTGCGTGTAAGCTGAGTGATAATGGCTAATGGGCGTATACCCAAAGCAAGTGCTGGAAGTACCAAATTCTTTAGTGCAAGCACTCTTCCTTTGAATGGATCTACTTCGTACAAGCTGCCAGATAAGTTGAGTCCGGTTATATCACTCAACACGTGTCCGAATAACCAGCTCAGCACGATTGCCGAAAAGAATGATGGAACAGAGATTCCTATCGTGCTCAGAAACAAGACTGATTGATCTATCCAACTTCCTTGTTTTACACTGGCAATCACACCCAAAACAATACCTATAATGGATGCGATGAGGATTGATGCCAGGGCTAGGACTGCAGTACCTTTGAATGCATCTTGAATTAATTGAGAAGTGGCCTGACCCGTTTGAAAGCTTCGCCTCAACCACGGATACTTAAAAACTAGTGTGTTGCTACCTATTGGTAGTGTCTTAATGTGCCTCGTGGATATTTCAGTTTGTTTGTTGTAGATAGAAATGGGGGAGATGTCGTTCATGAAGAGGACATACTGTTGCCACTTAGGTTTGTCAAGACTTAGGTCTCTTTTAATGGCGTCTAGCGTGGCTTCGTCTGTACGATCTGTTACTAAGATTTCTTCAGGAGATGGAAAAGAGAAGCTAAATAGCCAAAAGACTACGGTGGCAACGCTGAAAAGTATCAGACCGGCATATCCGAACCGTTTGAGATACTTACGCATTACTTTACATGTTTAGCAATTTTCTTGAATTTGGGTAGTCGGGTAGAAGGCCAAACTCGCTTCACTTTTGAAGTATCTGTAATCAATAACAAACCAGGATTGGAGCGAATGATTGATTTAATGTTGGTATTGTCACCATAATAGAACTCAATATCAGAGAGTTGATGTTTATGACGGAACTCTTCAACTTCTTCAGGTGAGCTGGCCGTAAGGGCCCAAAACGGGTGACCGAGTTCCTTCCATTGTGAGGCAATTTCACGAATCTCAGGCATAGCTTTTTCGTTTGCCTTCTTAACATCGTGCATAACCATCAACAACTTGTTTTCAGTCAACCAGAAATCTTCGATATAGTTATTGGTCTGTTCTTTATCGTAGAAGACAAAATCGTGAATTGGTGGCTCATATGCTTCTTCCAATGTTTGTTCATCCACAACATCAACATACTTCCACTTTGAGTAGTCAATCTTCGGTTCAAAGCTGTTTTTATCGCTGTCGTAAACTACTTTTTGTTGAGCACCGGAACCGTCTTTTGCTTCGTAAAGGTATGTAGTTATTACATGGTCTGCGGCGCGTTCTCCGTCTGGTACAACCATTTGAGCTCGGATGTCTGTACCTTCCGAATAATGAAGGAAATCAACAACCGGTAAGTAGTGTTTGCAGTACATACTGAAGCCAACCAGTAATAACGTAAGCACTGTTAGAACCTTTACTGCAAAAGAGTTCGAGAAGACAGGGGTGATGTGTTTCTTACCCCAATAAAGCAACAATACAAATACACCTATAACAACGTTTTTGTAAAAGCTCTCTTCCGGATTCATTGGTATCGCATCGCCAAAACATCCGCAATCCGTTACCTTGTCATAAATCCATGAATACAGTGTTAAGAAACCGAAGAAGACGGTGATTAAAATCAGCATCCACATGGTAAAATTGCGTTGCCACCCTATCAAAAGCGCAAAGCCTAATATTGCTTCGATCCAGCTCATAAATATGGCTACGAAAAGTGCATAATCCCTAAGTGCATTAAACAAGTTTACCGCCCAGTTCGGTGGCTTTACATATTCTGAAATCGCCACATCGTGTGCCGATGTTTCTAGCTGAAAGTCTTTTATCGGGAATGTCTTTGAATCTATTTCGGAGCCGTTAATCGAGCTCTTGAAAGAGAGGTTATTGTTGTAGCCTGAATCGAGTTTTGTCGTGAGTGCAAACTCGTGTACCGGGTTCCCATTTTGTATAATCGATACGGTCGATTTTCGTGTGCTGTCCTCACCTACAGACGACCAAGCACTTTGCATAACGGTATAGCTTAGAACTTTTGACTGTGGTAAGAGGGATGTTGTGGTTTCAAACGTTTGATCACCAAGCTGAATAGTTGTTTGAATTGTATCTTGTTCGGGAGAAAGATCATCGGCGAACACCGTGAAATATTCATCCATCTTGTACGAAAAACCGGTAGGGTCGTTCAGTTTGATTAATCCGGATAGGATAAATAAAAGTCCAATGAGGATACGACTTGTGTTGACTACGAATTTCATGTGGTTCCTTCCACTTTACGGATCAAAGCAAAGATAGCATAGTTCATCATATCCTGGAAGTTCGCGTCGATACCCTCGGATATTAGCGTGCTACCATCATTTTCTTGGATTTGTTTGGTGCGAAGAAGCTTCATCAAAATCAAGTCGGTAAATGTACTCACCCTCATGTCTCGCCACGCCTCACCGTAGTCTTGGTTTTTCTTTAACATGAGATCTTTTGTGCTCTGAGTAACCTCATCATACCAAGTTGTGGCGGTTGCAGCATCTAAATCTGTGCTTTCACCAACATCGTACTTCAGTTGTATCAGAGCCATCACGCAATAGTTATAAATGCCGATAAATTCATTTTCTAAACTTTCACCCACCAAGTTCTCTTTCGACTCTTCAATACTGCGTATGCGCTTAGCTTTGATAAAGATCTGGTCGGTCAACGATTCCGGCCTTAAAATTCGCCAGGCAGTGCCGTAGTCTGTTGTCTTTTTTGTGAAGATGTCTCGACATTTGGCTAGGGCCGCATCATACTGCTGTGACGTTTTATTGCTCAAGGTATTCGTTATTTGCAATGCAAAAATATACGAGTGTTTAATTCATCAACCATGACCGGTCAACAGACTATAAACATTAAAGGCACATTGATGGAGGTTGACAAACCTCTGGTTATGGCAATCCTAAACATTACCGGCGACTCGTTTTACGACGGTGGACACTATAACAATGTTGATCAGGCTCTTTATCGGGCGGAAGATTGTATCAAAAAAGGAGCGAAAATTCTTGATGTAGGTGGGGCAAGTTCGCGTCCCGGGGCAAAGGAAGTGAGCGTCGATGAAGAACTGTCTCGCGTATTACCGGTGGTGCAGGCGATTTCAAGTAAGTTGCCGAATGCTGTAATTTCAATTGACACATACAGAGCGCAAGTTGCCCGAGAAGCGATAAATGCCGGTGCTCACATTGTTAACGATATCAGTGCAGGAGAGGATGATGTTGATATGATTGCTGCGGTAGCTGATTTGGGTGTGCCATACATTGCCATGCATAAGCAAGGAAAATCTCAAAACATGCAGGATAATCCTACCTACACTAATGTGGTAGACGTTGTGGTAACGTATTTCCGAGGCCGACTTGAAGTCTATCAAAAGGCTGGTATAAAGGATGTGATTTTAGACCCAGGTTTTGGTTTTGGGAAATCCGTAGAACACAATTACAGTCTTCTCAATCAGTTAGGCGTTTTCAGGTCCCTATTTCCTAATCCCTTGCTGGTGGGCGTGAGTCGCAAATCAATGATTAATCGAGTTTTAGGAACCAAGCCTGAAGAAGCATTGAATGGGACAACTGCATTGCATGCTATGGCGTTAATGAACGGAGCTCAGATCTTACGCGTTCACGATGTCGAAGAGGCAGTACAAGTAGTTCAGTTGTATGAGGCTTTGAGTGGAACGTCTTAACCGATTTGAAGTGATTCTTAATTTTCGATCCTTCATTTTCAATTCTCAATCCCGACCTTTGTTATATGGCTAAGAAAAAGAAACTCTCTTCGTTTAGCGATTTGGGAGGCATGGTCTATAGCACAGATCCGGATTATTCTCCTGAAATAGATGATGAAGAAGTAGACGAAATACCGCCATCTCAACAAACCCTTTATGTGTCTTACGACAAGAAGCAGCGCAAAGGCAAAGTGGTCACCTTAATAGAAGGTTTTGAGGGCTCCGATGAGGCTATGAATCAGCTCGGTAAAGAACTAAAATCTAAGTGTGGGGCAGGGGGTAGCGTTAAAGATGGACAAATCATTATTCAAGGAAATTTTGTGCAAAAAGTGCTGGATCATTTGTCAAAACTGGGCTACGGTGTGAAGAAAAAGGGCGGCTAAATTTGCTTTTGACAATAAGCGTTTACCTTTGCAGCCTTAATTCAAAGTAATCAATCCAGAAGAGAGATAAAATGAAGACAGCGGGATTAATCTAAAAGCATCCCAATAATAGAAACCTAGTTCTACTCATTTCCCGAAACAAAAAATTATAAACAGATACAGATGAAAAATCATCCTATTATTGATCGAATTCTGAACAATGCCGGAGAGGCACACATAAACCTTACACCAGATCAACTTATTGAGCATGCAGTTGCCAATAAAGAAGGTCAACTAACTGATACCGGAGCACTCGCTGCGGACACAGGTGAGTTTACCGGGAGATCTCCAAAAGACAAGTTTGTGGTTGAAGACGACATCACACGCGATACAGTGTGGTGGGGAGATATAAATCAACCAATTGCTCCTGAAAAATTCGATTCACTTCTTGAAAAAGTAATTAATCATTACACGGGTAAAAGAATATATGTGCGCGATGCATATGCATGCGCAGACCCGACCTATAGATTAAACATTGGTGTTGTAACAGAATCTGCATATCAGAATCTATTTGCCAATAACTTATTCCTGCGTCCTACACGCGAGGAGATGGAAACTCAAGAGCCAGAGTGGTTGGTAATTGCTGCTCCTAGTTTTATGGCAGACGCTGCAGTAGACGGAACTCGTCAGCACAACTTTACCATCGTAAACTTTACAAAGAAGATTATCCTAATTGGTGGTAGCGGATATACAGGAGAATTGAAAAAAGGTATTTTCTCAGTTTTAAATTATACCCTTCCAACAAACGAGAATGTGCTTTCTATGCACTGTTCTGCCAACATCGGTAAAGACGGAGACACTTCGATTTTCTTCGGATTGTCGGGTACTGGAAAAACAACACTATCTGCAGATCCAAATCGTCGATTGATTGGTGACGACGAGCACGGTTGGGCAGATAACTCCGTATTCAACTTTGAAGGAGGTTGCTATGCAAAATGTATCGACCTTACTGAGGAGAAAGAACCACAAATCTGGAATGCAATCAAGCGTGGCGCGTTAGTAGAGAACGTACGATTCTTTGAAGGAACTAATCAAGTGAACTATGAGGATGTATCGGTTACTCAAAACACACGAGTTGCCTATCCGATAAATCACATCGACAACATTGCGGTACCTTCTATTGGAGGAGAGCCTAAAAACATTTTCTTCCTAACGGCAGATGCGTTTGGAGTGTTACCTCCAATTTCGAAACTAACTCCTGGTCAAGCTGGATACCACTTCATTAGCGGATATACAGCAAAGGTTGCCGGAACAGAAGCTGGAATTGTTGATCCGGTTGCTACGTTTAGTGCATGCTTTGGTGCGGCCTTCTTGCCATTGCACCCAGCGAAGTATGCTGAGATGTTAGGCTCACGTATGCGTAAAGCTAATGTGAACGTTTGGTTGGTTAACACCGGTTGGAGCGGTGGACCATTTGGTGTTGGATCTCGAATGAGCCTAAGCAACACACGTGCAATGATTACTGCAGCACTTGAAGGCGATCTTGACAACGTGAATTACGAAAATCACCCGGTATTCGGATTGGCGTTGCCAACTACTTGTCCTAATGTGCCGGATGAAGTTCTTAACCCACGTAACACATGGGCCGACAAATCTGCCTACGATGAGAAAGCAAACCACTTAGCGGGATTGTTCAATAAGAATTTTGAGCAGTTTGCTGATGGTGCGAACGATGAGATTAAAGAAGCAGCTCCTAAAGCTACCTCTGCATCTTAATTGAATAAATAAAGAATTGAAAGCCCGCAGAAGTTGCGGGCTTTTTTTATGATTTATTTTTGGCTAGAACGTTGATGATAGTTCGCATCTTAAACCGTGTTAAAAGCAACAAAGAGGAGAAATCTATTGGCTTTGTACCAATATCAGTAGGATTTATCGATGATGCACATGGTTTGCCTTGCATAAAATTTAAATTTGCACGCTAATTCAAAAGAATGGATAGAAACTCGATACTTGGTTATGTCCTCATATTCGTCATTTTCATGGCTTGGATCTTCTACGCAAGCAACAAGTCGGAAATGGAGCGAATGGAGCAGGAACAAGAACAAGCTCGTCTAGATTCAATTGCCGATGTTGCAAGACAAGACTCAATTGAACACGCAAAAGCGCATCCCGTGGAAACTGCTGAAGCTGAAACCACAATTGCTGCAACTGAGGTTGTTGATTCTAATGCGACACAAGAGGCAGAGACGGTTACTGTACCTGATGTTCCGGAGGAATTCTTTAGCCTCAAAAACGACAAGATTAATGTAACTCTTACCTCGAAGGGAGGTTCTGTACACAGCGTTGAGCTGTTAACATACAAACGGTCCGACTCCACGGATTTGGTTTTGGTAGAACCAGGCAAAAACCGTTTTTCGTTTCAATTGCCTCTTAGAACAGGGGCAATAAACTCCGAGGATCTTGATTTTACGGTTAAAACTACTACCAAGGATAGAGTAATTCTAGAGCACAAATTCGCAGGTGGCGGTTCGATAGAGCAGGATTATCACGTAGGAGAAGGTTATATCCTTGACTACGATATCCGATTTATAGACCTCGAAGAGAAACTTGCTCGCAAGGCCAACACATTGCCTCTGCAATGGTCCATGGAACTTGTTCAGCAAGAGCGCACGCTGGATAATGAGCGTGGTGCGTCAACGCTATATTACAAGTACGCAACAGAAAAAGGCGTGGAAAGCTTGTCAGCCAGGTCAAACGACGATGACGAGTTACAAGCCGGCGTACAATGGATAAGCTTCAAGCAACAATTCTTCATGTCTACATTAATCTTCCCAGAAGGTTTGGAAGAGTCGGGAACTGCAGTTTCTGTTGTGAAGGACGAAGAAGAAACAAACATTGCTTATATGACTGGCGAGTTTGATATTCCATACAGCTTTGCTTCGGTAGACGAGCATTCAATGCAGTTCTATTATGGTCCAAACCATTACCAAACTTTGAAGAAGTTGAAGCTAGGAATGCATCGAACCATAGAATTAGGTGGGTGGCCAATTAACCTGGTTAATAAATATGTCGTGATTCCAATTTTCAATTGGTTGAGTAAGTACATATCAAGTTACGGAGTAATTATTCTGTTGCTTACACTGTTCATCAAGCTTGTGTTAATCTTCCCGATGTACAAGAGTTACCTGTCAACCGCCAAGATGAGAATCTTGAAGCCCGAGATTGATAAAATCAAAGAGAACGCAGGCGGAGATATGGCTAAGATGCAGCAAGAGCAAATGAAGCTCTACAAAAAGGTTGGAGTGAGTCCGCTGGGAGGTTGTCTCCCTCAGTTGGTTCAGTTCCCAATTCTGATTGCCTTGTTCAGATTCTTCCCAAGTAGTATAGAATTGCGTCAAAAAGCATTGTGGTGGGCGTCTGATTTGAGTACATATGACGATCCAATCAAGTTTGGTTTTGATATTCCATTGATTGGTGACCACTTGAGTTTGTTTACATTACTCATGGCTGCTTCTTCGATGCTTTACACAATCTACAACCAGCAGGCAACAGGCGGGGTGAACAATCAAATGAAGTTCATCATGTACTTGATGCCAATCATGCTGTTGTTCTGGTTTAATAGCTATGCAGCAGGTTTGAGTTATTACTACTTCCTAGCAAACATGATAACGTTTGGTCAGAACTTCATTTTTAGCAAGTTCATTGTTGATGAAGACAAGATTAAACGCCAGATGGAAGCTAATAAGAATAAAAAAGTAAAGGTTAAGAAGTCACGCTTTCAAAAGAAATTGGAAGAGGCGGCGAAAAAGCGAGGGGTAGACCCAAAGCAGTTTAACCGATAATCGAAACGATTTAAGGATGAAGGCGGCCGCGGTTCCAGTGGTCGCCTTTTTTTGTGAAACAAATTCTGTCGTGAAGTCTACTAGGTCTTCCTTGCCAGAATTCGAAATGACTCGGGGCTACTCTGTAGCCACCCCAGTGGTTGGGACGCTTAACCGGTATGTTTCTGTGCTTTTCTAACAACTCGTTTACAAGTGCTTCTAATTCACCTCTTGTCGTCAGTTCTGAGCTTTGTTGTGATGCAATCGCGCCTATTTGACTCTCATAGGGCCTTGACGCGAAGTATTCATCAGACTGTTTAGCGCTAACTTTTTGTGCAGTACCCGTAACTCTTACCTGACGCTGATGATTTTGCCAAAAGAACAAAAGTGAAACGTTGGGATTGAGCGCGATTTGCTCACCCTTGTGACTTGTGTAATTGGTGTAGAAAACAAACTCTTGTTCAAAGACTTCTTTGAGTAATACGATTCGCGAATCCGGTTGATTATTAACCGAAGTACTCACCACCATGATGTTCGCTTCGATTTCTTCTTTCGAGGCTTCGGTGTACCATCTTTTAAAGAGTTCAAAAGGGTCATTTCCGGCTTCCTCTTCGGTTAGATGGAATCGGTCATAATCTATTCGTTTGTCACGTAAATCCATTTATCGACGACCAAAGTTTGGCATACCCGGTATTCTTCTTCCGGGTTTCATTTTATTCATCTGCTTCATCATCTTTCTCATGTCTTCAAACTGTTTCATGAGCTTATTCACTTCAGTAATTGATGTGCCACTACCTTTTGCAATACGCTTACGTCTAGATCCATCAATGATGTCTGGCTTTTCTCGTTCTTCAATAGTCATAGATCGAATGATTGCTTCAACGCCTTTGAACGCATCATCTGAAATGTCAATATCTTTTATCGCCTTGCCCATGCCTGGAATCATACTCATCAAGTCTTTGATGTTACCCATCTTCTTGATTTGATCGAGCTGTTTTAGGAAGTCGTCAAAATTGAATTGATTCTTACGAATCTTGCGGTTAATCCGCTCGGCTTCTTCTTTGTCGTACGTTTCTTGTGCTTTCTCTACCAGGGACACAATGTCACCCATGCCAAGAATTCGATTGGCCATACGATCTGGGTGGAAAACAGAGAGCGCATCCATTTTTTCACCATTACTCACAAACTTGATAGGTTTGTTTACAACGGTTTTTATAGAAAGGGCAGCACCACCACGGGTATCACCATCTAGTTTGGTTAGCACAACGCCATCGAAGTCCAGTACATCGTTGAACGCTTTTGCAGTGTTCACAGCATCTTGTCCAGTCATCGAGTCGACAACGAAGAGTATTTCATTTGGTGAGACGGCTTTCTTAATGTTGCCAATCTCCTCCATCATTTCTTGATCAACACTCAAACGACCCGCCGTATCTATGATTACCACATTGTTTTGATGCGTCTTGGCGTGCTTAATTGCATTCTTTGCAATATCAACAGGATTCTTGTTGCCTTCTTCGGTATAGACATCAACCCCAACCTGCTCGGCCAACACCTTCAACTGGTCAATTGCCGCCGGTCGATAAACATCACCTGCCACAAGTAGCGGGTTGCGACCTTTACTTTTGATGTATTTAGAGAATTTTCCAGAGAAAGTTGTTTTACCAGAACCTTGTAAACCAGCGATCAGAACTACTGCAGGTGATCCAGAGATATCAATATCAGCAGTTTCGCCACCTAAAAGGTTGGTCAGTTCGTCGTTAACGATTTTGGTCATTAACTGACCAGGTGAAACGCTCGTAAGAACGTTTTGTCCCAACGCCTCATCTTTTACCTTGTTGGTGAAGTCTTTGGCAATCTTATAGTTTACGTCAGCATCTACTAACGCACGACGGATTTCCTTAACAGTTTCCGCGACGTTAATCTCAGAGATTGTTCCTTGTCCCTTTAGCGTTTTGAACGCCTTCTCCAGCTTACTCGATAAATTCTCAAACATGCTCTAAAAATGAAGGCACAAAGGTAATAAAAGTGTGGGTTTGTGAGACCTCCGAGGCAGAGAACAACTATGGGAAATGAAGCAGCTGAAATTTGACTGTGGATTGGGGTGTTAAAAGTGATTTGGAGTTACTAACAGTAGGGTGGTTGATGAAACTCACTTGGAGGAATTGGGCGGATCATATGACACGATTGGCGTATCTTGAGTCTGGGGAGGGGTGGTTGTAAACCCTCACCAAATCATTTAGTGTTCCAATCAAATTTCAAATCACCCCCATAGTGTTTGTTTGAGTTCGAGAAGCAGTTCGAGAATGAATTAACGAATGCGGAAGGAGGTTGATATGGAAAGTTGTCAGTGAGATGTTTAACTTTCGATGGGGAAGGGGCAATGCCATTCCCTCGCACAAATCATCTTAAATGCCAAATGCTATTGACACAACCCTCTCAACGTGTTAGTTCGAGTTCGAGAAGCAGTTCGAGAATGAGTTATCGAATGCAGAAGGAGGTTGATATGGAAAGTTGTCAGTGAGATGTTTAACTTTCGATGGGGAGGGGCAATACCATACCCTCACCAAAATCAACATCAAATCAAAGTTTAGTTGAATACACTCTCCAAACGCATATGCTCGGAATTGATTTTGCTGCCTCAATAAACCCGCACCGCATTCAAATACTTTCGACAGTGATAAAAGCAAAAAAAAGTCGCCCGAAGGCGACTTCCAACACAATAACAACGTTATCGCATTAGCCTAACCATTCCCTTCTTGTCATATATCTCCCGATCTAGCCCGGTAACACGTATGTGATACATGTAGGCTTCGGATTCACAAGGTTTGTTTCTGTATGTACCATCCCAACCCTCTTCGATGTTGTTGGTTTGGAATAACTCTTCACCCCATCGGTTGAAGATTTTCATTTCATATTCACGATAGGTTCCATCATTTACCAAGTACACGAATTGTGGAGTCGGTCTGAAGATTGGATTGTGACCATCGTCATTTGGACTAAATGCGTTTGGAATCCATACAATTGATTCCCCGGCAAGTTTAATCTCATTTGAAACACTAGTAACTGTGCTATCATGTGTGCTGGCTACAATCCTGAAAATGTAGTATTCATTCACTTCGTCATGGAATTCTTTATCGATGTAAGCGGTTTGGCTTCCGTTTACCGTAGCAATGGTTTGGAATTCACCGTTTACTAGTAATTGAATTGAATATCGAGCAACACCTTCGTCCCACTCCTCGTATGCAGTCCAACTCAAATGACTCATGTTGTTTGAGTAAAACCCTTCAATAACCATAGGCTTTCCATGATATCCAGCAGGTCCTTCAACATGACAGTGATCTGCAGTTCTTACTTCGTAAATGAAGTTTTCACTCGCAACATCTACCATATCGTCGATATACTCAGTTTGGTCTAGCTCGTTACTTTCAAGAAGATCCATTGTGATTGGATCATACTTCGAGATAACGTAGTGATTTGTATGTTCAAACTGTGCTGGATTCCATTCTACTTTAACGTACTCGTTATTCTCTACCGTTGCAGTAACCACATCCAGCGGTAATCGATCAGTTACATAGAAAGGTTTGTCAGAAGCAAAGTTTGAATGTGAAGTATGGCTCTTATTCGACGTACGTATGCGGTACGTGTACGTTTGTTCGCACAGTAACTTGTCTGTGTACGTCGTAATGTCTCCATTTACAGTTGCTATTTTTTCAAATGTTTTCCCATCGTTGCTTCGCAGTACATCGTATTCTGAAATTGTGCCCCAACCTCCGTAAGGTGTCCAATCCAATTGAAGCGCAAAAGTGTCTTTAACAGTTACAGTTAATACGATAGGACAGTGCGGGTCTGCGAAGTTCCCTTCCTCACCACAAAGGCTGGTATGCATCAATGTGTAACAAGACTTGCCAGCTGATGAGTAGTGCCCCAGATTGGCGTTTGTCTGAGCATTTGGTTCTCCTTGATAAAGTGCAGTATTGGTGTTGTTGTCGATTAGAGATGTGTGATTCACATATCCTGGATCAATCGAGGTCCAATAAACTTCAACTTCATTTTGATTGTTTATAGTAACGTGAGTAATCTCTGCGTTTGGGATATCTGCAGGCCCTTTGAGTTCGACAATTGATGAAAACTCATCTTTGCAACCCACGATATCTTCAGCAATCACGCTTACATCTTTGTCTCCACTTGATTTGAATGTCATGGTGAACTCCGGACTAAATACGGTGTCAATTACATCCGCGTCCTCAATCCACACATAATGTTTTATCGGTGCGTACGCTTCAACATCCACTTTTACATTGATGTCCTGTTTAATACATGGTCGATTTTGAACTTCGAATGAAACTTTTGGAACACCGTTCACGGTTACAGGGATATTTGCTGTATCTGCACAGAGATTGGTGTTGGTTACTTCGAGTTGAACCAAGTGAATACCCGGGTTGGAAATTGAAGGGTCGAAACCGACTTGAGTAGATAATTCTACCGAGTCTAAAAGCCAACGACGTGTTGAGATGTTTTGGCTCTGGTCTGTTAATGCGACTTGAACAGGAGAGCAACCTTCAATTTCCGTTTCCGATGGTATTGCAACTGGCGACCGCAGAACAGTCACCGTATCTTTACTTTCTGCTACGGCAGCGCATCCTAAGCTATCCACGATATAAAGTGTGGGTAGGAAGCTTTGCTCCATTGCAGTAGTTTTAACCTTGTATGTGTGGGTTGTGAACGACGTTGAATCGAGAGGACTTGCGTCGTCGAAGTTTAAAAAGAAACTTGCCACTGAGTGACTCTCATTCACAAATTCTACTTCTAATGGCTCACAACCTTTGTAATTCTTTATACTAAACTCTGGTACCGGTCCAAATACTTTAACAATTCCTGGTTTAACAATTACATCTTCGCAACCGAGGTAACTTTTGGAAGTGAGTGTTACATCAAACCCTTGGTCATATCCTGAATTGCGGTAGTAAATGTTTGCTACATGTTTGTCGGTGGTCTTTAACATTGTTCCTTCACCGAAATCCCAGATAAACGTGTCCGCTCCAACACTTAATGTATTGAACTGCGCATATGCAGGCGCACAGAATAAGTGTGTGTCTGCTACTTGGAAGTCGCTCGTCACAACAATGGATTGTACTGTTTTTGAAGCCGTATCGAAGCATTCATTGTTCTTCGAAGCAACAAGCTTTATGGTGTATAAATCTTTATCTTTTGGTGTGAACCACACTGGGCTCGAGTTCGTTTCAATGTCGTAATCACTATTTGATTCTACAATCCATTCGTATTTGTCCGGTCGCAATTGTGACTGATTAATTAAAGCCTGTTTGCTGTTCGCACACAATGAATCTCTTTCGGTGCTAAATTTTGCAATAACCCCGGCAGTAATCAATCCGCTTGTAGCGGTATACTGACATCCCATGGAATTCGTAACACGCACATACACGCGATACATCCCCCGTCGAGCAAATGTGAATTCTGGGATTTTATCTCCTTTTGCAAGTAGTGTTACGCCTTGAGTTGTTGATGCGTACCACTCATATTCTAAGCTGTCTGAGTTGCTGCCATAATGTAGGTTCTCACTCACGTTGAAACTTGGTTTTACCGTAAGTGGTAAACATCCGTCATTTACATCAAGTGAAATAGAACCATGTATTGTGTTAACATGAATTGATGCTGGCTTGGTAATGGTGTCAAAACAGCCATTCGCAATTTTGTGGCTGTAACGAACGCCATATTCACCGGGTAGGTTGAGTTTTCGCTTTCGGATACTGTCGGTATCATCCCCTAGGTTAATAACGGTCTTGCCATCTTCATGGATTAACTGATAGCTGAATTTAAATGGAGCAAAACGCGGTGTTGTTGTTGCTTTTAATTCAACAGTTTCATCTTTACACAACACATCATTGCCAATTTCAAAAGACTTCTTTGGCTCTACGATGTGTATGTAGCTCTTTCGCTCAAGTGAGTCAATACAGCCAATAAGGTTTCCTGCATATAGCTTAACATCGTAAAGGCCTGGTTTTGAGAAGCTTTGTTTAATTGATCTTCCCTTTCCCTTGTTGTATATCGATGTACCATCAAGATCATACACTACCCAGTAAAACGAGTCAGATGATATGTAAGAGCTTGCAGGTGTAACACTGTTCAGTGTGATTAACTGGTTAACACAACCTATACGCTCAGCGCTGGTCATCGCTGGCCGAATAGAATCAATTCTGATGTAGTTGCGGTATTCGGCGGTGTCTGCACAACCAAATTGATCAGTCGCAATCATACGCACAGAGAATCTTCCCCAATCAGATGAAGTGAATTTAAGGTTTTTGCCGATGGAGTAATGAACTAAAGTCGAGTCTTCGGCATAGACATACCAACGGTAACTCAACTTGGAGTTGTTATACGATGTGGATTTGTTAACTAGGTTTGTTGTATGTGGGACTTTACAGTGATAGTGGTCCGAGCTGGTAAACTTTGCTTCCAAATCTTTAACCTTTACGGCTTCTTTTAAACTGATTTGAGAGAAGCATCCAGCATAGTCCAATAAGACAGTTACATCAAATTCACCTGCGCTTGGGTATTCGGTTCTCACTTTGGTTTTTGTCAACATAGTGGTGTCAGGAGATCCTCCAAGTACCCAAGTATACTTGCCGTCTGCTATTGGATTTCGTATTTCGAGCTCAGATGCATTTTTACGACATAATATTTGGTTACCAACTTTTACATCAAGTTTTATCGAATCACCAAATGCGAGATAGTTGTTCTTCACGGTCTTGTGAGTGCATCCATTTGATGTGGTCACAGCCAAACTGGCATTGTATTTACCTGGTTTTGAATAGGTGATTTTAGGTGGATTCATACCATTGAACTTGCCTAAGCTCGTTTTAGGGAACTCCCACAATGTTTCTATAATTTCCTCGCCATTAGATGTCACTCTAGGCGCGAATTCTACAGATTTAGTCACACATCCGGAACGTTGATCCGCAACAAAGTTGACGGTTACATCTGGGTGAACAACAGCAACATCACGGAATTCGGAAACATTGGTGCACCCATAGTTGTCACGGATAACCATGTTTAAGTTTTTGCTCCCTGACGTTTTAAAGCGGTGAATCAATTTGTTGGAAGACTCAAAGTAATTTGTTCCGTCTACTACCCAGCTAACTGACGCAGTATTCGGTGTGGTGTTTATCAATGTAACCGTATCAGGACCGTCGCATAATTTATTTCTTGATATCTCGAAGCTTGGTTGAGGTTTTGCAAGAATTTCTGATATGTTATTTTTTGTGATGTTACAAGTTTGGCCATTAGGGAAGGTCACTGCGACGGTAACACTAACCACGGTTGGATTCACATAGAACTTGTACACGGTATCAGAATGTTGACTCGGGCCTTCTCCAAAATCCCAAACATACTTGGACCCCACAGGAGCTCCAGTAACCTGAAAGTTTAACATGCCAGGTGCACACTGGTGTGTTTCGTCAACTGTAAGATTTAGGGTGTTACACTGTGAAAAAGCTGCAATGTGCAGCACAGTAATAGCAAAAGCAGTAGTTAGTATTTTTCTCATCTTAACTGGCCTTTAAAAAAAATTTGTCGCATTACCAGTGGTTCAAATATAGACTAAAAAGTCTCAAAATAGGAAATAAGGCAACAACATGTTATTATTTAGAACAAATATAAATAAATGTATTGTCTCACAATTGTTTGTTCCTGTAGTATTTCGTTAATGACTATTTTCGCCCCATGAAAAAAAATCCTGTAGTAATTGTGGTAATTGTTGCTCTTGCTTCATGCGGAGGACCAACAAAGGACGGGACAGCATCAAGTTATGAAACGAACCAAGAGTTATATAATCGAGCGCTTGAAAACAATGATTTCAAAACAGCGGCTGTAGCACTTAATTACTTGTTACTTGCCGACTCAACAAACTTGGAATACACCGATTCGCTCGCTCGTGTATACCTCAAGGCAAGAAATTTTGATGCTGGTCTAAGGTTGGGTCAAAAAGTTCTGGATAAGTATCCAGATAATTACGGATTGTTGGAATTGGTGGCAGTAGCTCAAGGATATACTGGGGAGTATATTGCGTCACTCAAGAATCTAAAGAAGCTTCACGAAGAGTTAGGTGATATTACATACGTGTTTATGATGGCCCAGGTGTATGTAGATCAACAAAATTATTCTGCGGCACTAGAAAAGCTCGACCAAGTAATTGCGGATTCGGGCACAGGATATTTTGATGCAGCTGCTTCTAACGGAACTCAGCGAGTAAATATCAAGGCCGGGGCGTATTATTTTAAAGCACAGGAAGCGCTTAACAAGGCTCAGGGACTTAACGATGGATATTACACTCAAGGAGTCAACTACTTGAAAAAAGCATTAGAGTTAGCTCCTAACTATGAGGCTGCTTTGGCCTTGGCTCAAGAAGTTCAGATGATAGCGCAGCAGTCTGCCTACCAACAAAATATGCAGCGACAAGGTCAATCCTCGCCGTCTGACGAAGAATTGCTCCGACAAAAGCAACTAGAAGAAAAGCGTAAATACGAAGAATTCATGAAGCAACAAGGGAAGTAGTTATACCTTCTTTCCCTTCCATGTGATCTCGGCTGCGTTGCGTTCTTGAGTTAAAGTTCGAGCTAACGTGAAGAAATAATCTGAAAGTCGGTTTAAGTATTGAACCACTTCAGGTCTAACATCAATTTCTTTTGAAAGTGTAACACAATTGCGCTCTGCTCTTCGACAAATTGTTCTGCACTGATGTGCAATCGCATTCTCACGCGAACCACCAGGTAACACAAATGCGCTGAGCACTGGAAGTTGATCTGTTTGTTTGTCGATCCAAGATTCAATCATCGAGATATCATCCGGTTCGATGCGTTCCATTTTTAATTTGCCAAAAGCTTCCGCAGTCGATGCGAGCTCAGAACCTAGACAAAACAGTGTATTCTGTATCGTAGTTAACTCGCCGGTATATGCAAGGTCGGAGACCAAAGCATTCAGTTCACCTACAAACGAATTCAACTCGTCAACGGTACCATACGCTTGTATGCGCAGGTCATCCTTGTCTAGATTGCTTGCGCCAAGTATTGAAGTTTTTCCTGAGTCGCCTTTTTTCGTGTAAACCTTCATTAGTCCTTTTTTATCACTTTGGGCACCCGGAAGTAGTCTGAATCAGCGTCTGGTGCATTTCCAAGTGCTTTGGATTTTTCTAGTGATGGTTTAACAATGTCTTCTCTTAAATGTTCATGGCGATCAGACATATATATCAACGGTTTAACGTCAGACGTGTCCAATTCATTCAACTGATTGCAAAACGTTAGGATTTGTTCTAAATCTGCCTTGATCTTTGGTTTGGCCGTAGCGTCAAACTCCAATCTGGCTAGATGCGCCAACGCCTCTATTTTTTTGTCTGAGATTTCCATTTATGCAAAGTTAGTTCTATCGATACTATTTTGAATGATGTTGTATGTAGACTCAATTAAAGAGGATAGGTCTTTATCCGATAGCTCATTCGTTTCAATGGGCTTGTGAACAACCATTCGCATCTTACCCGGTGTTCCCCCACTATGAAATCCACCTTGAGGAAGTCGTTTCCAGTTGTCCAAAATACTCACTGGTACAATTGGAACGTCCTCTTGAATGGCGAGTCGAAATGCACCTGTTTTGAACCGAACCATTTTGGGGACTTGATTTGCTATACCACCTTCAGGGAATATGCCCAAACTGTCTCCGTTTTGAATGGATTCTTCTGCAAGTTGATATGCAGTGATTGATGCTCTAATGCTCTTCCGATCTACGGATATGTCTATCGTACGGAAAAAGATTTTGAATAGAGGAATTTTACTCAATTCGCTTTTCGCCAGAAATCTAAAGTACTGACCAACCTGAACGTTTAGGCTCAATATGTCGAGATAGCTAAAGTGGTTTGCGACAAATATGTATTGTCGTTTCTTATCGAGTTTCTCTTCAAATTCGGTTCGAGGGAATAAGCCTGAAAATGCCATAATTGTCCTACCCCAGATTGCTCTCAATCGATGGGCATATTGATACCACTGTTTCCGACTCAAAAAGAGCAGAAAAAAAGGATACAATAGAAGGAATACGAGTAGAAACCAGATGAAAAAATAAACAGCCCAAACGTATCGCAAGGCTAAGAGTGGCTTTTTCATGAAATCTCTGATTCGAGATAGTTTTTCAGTTTATGAGCTTGCTTGTCTACAAAACTTCTAAGTTTTGGTTCGGCCATCATCTTCATAAACACGTTTAATTCAGCTTGAATTTTTCCGGTTACCACAGATTCTTCGCCTTTGTCTTCTATATACCATTCAATGGTAAAAGGGAAAGGAAGTTTGCCTGAAGGTGTAAGTTCAATGAAGGATTCTGGGGACTTGTTTGTCACTTCGATGCTGAAATGCCCTAAACCTTTAACTGAAAGAGAAGCTTTGTCCACGTCGGCCTCCACGTCTCTAGTTTCGTCTTCCGGTAACAGATTTTGATAGTTTCTTAAATCCGTTAAAAACTCATATACCTTGTTGGCACTCCGAGCAATTTTTAATTGGTCGCTGTTTATTTCTGTCTTACTCATCCTGCTAAACTTTTTCGATCTGCAATAAATCCGGCAAAAAAAGCGGTGAATACAAGCCCAATAGCTAAATACATACCGGTATCAAGTAAGCTATGGTATTTCAAACTGAACTGGTTGTCGATTTCTTGGCGAGCTTCCGCTTTTCGAGCCATTTCTTCAGGATTGTCCTTGTTAGTCTCAAGCCAATGATTGTAACTGTACTCCTTTGCATCATTAAAGAAACTGCCATCAGGGTAGTGCATCATAGAATACCCAATGCCACTGAATGCCGAGCAAACTAATGCTATCATCAAACCGCTAAAACTCACCCGAAGGAAACTCACCGAGCCATACATTTTGCGGATGAGAACTACCGCAAAAACGATGCATCCAAGCAAAGCCAGTATTTTACCAAATAGGACCCCGCCCATTCTGTCGAAACCAACACGGCCACTGTAAATCATATATTCGAGGACTGCAGATAGACTACCTGCAATGCCACCAAAAATCAAATAATACTTACTCATGATTTCTTCTGAGTGGGGAACTAAGCTTCGCCTTCTCGTTCGTCACGTTGTCTTTGAAATTCTTCGAAGTCATATTCGGGCATCAGCTCCGATTTTACGTGATTTACTGTTTCCGTGAAGGCGTCCATGAACTTGTTAAAATCCTCCTTGTACAGAAAAATTTTGTGCTTGACATAATGTCCGTCCTCGAATCGCTTTTTGCTCTCGGTAATTGTGATGTAGTAGTCGTTACCCTTGGTCGTTTTTACATCGAAGAAGTAGGTGCGCTTTCCGGCGCGAACCCGCTTTGAGAATACTTCACGATTGTCTTCCATCTCCTTACTTTCTTTACTCTTCGCCTATGTTCCATCAAAAAAAGCGAATATTCTTCGCTTTCACAAGTAAAGTTTTGGAGGTGTTTTTGTTAAACTTTCTGATTTACAGCGGATTGAGCTTTTACCATATCGGAATAGGTGCTTGGCCTGCTCATTAGCTCCTTCGGCCTTCCTTGTTCTATAATTTTACCATCGTCCATAACCAGGATAAAATCTGCATCCTCTACGGTAGATACTCGGTGGGATATCAAAATAGTTGTCCGGTTTTTACTAATCGACTTGAGATTGTCTTTAATTTTTCGCTCTGTTCCGGTATCAACTGCAGACAACGAATCGTCTAGAATTAGAATGTCCGGATTGCGGACAAACGCTCTTGCTAGAGCAACACGTTGTTTCTGTCCACCACTTAGTGTTATCCCGCGTTCACCAAGTTCAGTTTGTAAACCTTTGTTGAATTCATTTATGTCGTCCCAAACATCTGCAGCCTTTGCTGCCTCAATTATATCTTCAACATCGGTTTCTTGGGTAGTCCCAAAGCGAATGTTGTCTTCAATGGATTCCGAGAAAAGGAAAATGTCCTGTGGTACATAACCTATGAGATGACGGTAATCATGTAAGTTAATGTCCGTGAGGTTTTTACCATCGATATGAATTGAACCTGCAGTGGGCCGATATGTCCCAACCAAGAGTGACGCTAGTGTCGATTTTCCGCTTCCTGTACTTCCGATTATCCCTACCGTTTGTCCTTTCTGAATTGAAAAGTTGAGCTGGTGAAGTACCTCTTTATCATCAAAACTGAAAGATACGTCGTCGAAATTGATAGTATTAGCAAATTCCTCTATCGTTTCTCCTGACGTATCATCCGGCTTTTGGTGGAGGAAATGATTTATCCGTTCTTGTGATGCAGATGCGCGTTGAATGATACTGGTAACCCATCCAAGGGAGGCGACAGGCCACGTTAGCATGTTTACGTAGATTACGTATTCGGCGATGTTCCCAAAAGAAAAGGTGCCGGCTATTACTTGTTTACCTCCAAAGTAAATCGTAATGATAACGCTAAGTCCAACCAACATCATTGTTAGCGGAAAAAAGAGTGCATTAACTTCTACTAAACGCATGTACAGCATCTTGTATTCATCACTTACCTCACCGAATTTCTTGTTAAACAGTGGTTCTGCAGCAAACGATTTTAATACCCGAATACCTGAAAATGCTTCTTGTACATAGGTAGTGATATCTGAAAGCTTGGCTTGCAGAACACTACTACGTTTGTTAATCACTTCACTCACATAGTAAATTGAGATTGACAGTATAGGCAGCGGAATCAAGACATACATTGTGATGGTCGGATTTATGCTAGTCATTACCGAAATCACCAAAATAAACAGAACAATCAGGTTTATGGTGTACATGATAGCTGGACCGAGGTACATCCGAACCTGGCTTACATCCTCACTTATTCGATTCATTAAATCCCCTGTGTAGTTCTTTCGATAAAAGTGAGCACCCAATTTCTGATAGTGTTGAAAGATCTCATTTTTGAGATCGTACTCTATGTATCGAGACATTACGATTATGGTTTGCCTCATGAAGTACATGAAGACACCTTTCACAATAGCGCTTAAGATTACAAGTCCACCGAAAAACAAGGCCATTTTGCCGATTTTGGTGGCTACGTCAAAATTTGGAACGTTAAGAATGGTGTATAGTCTGATGTTCCCAATCATGCTGTCTATCGCGGTGCGAACTATGGGAGCAACCAAGATTGCAAAAATGTTAGAACAGACAACGAATATTATACCTAAACCTAGATAACCACTGTATTTTTTGAAGTATTTATTGAGGTAAAAAAGTGGTTTCAAGGAATGTAGTATTCGGTCAAAAAAAAGAGTAATTTCGCAGCGGCAAAATTAGCCACAAAACTTTATCCTAAACGTACTTTAAATGACGGATGTATCAGTAATAGAAAACCAACTGAGTACGAATTTGTTTTCGAATCTCTCAGCTCACGATCACGAGCAAATCCTAGTATGTAACGACAATAATACCGGACTTAAAGCTATTATAGCGATTCACAACACGGTACTTGGCCCAGGATTAGGTGGTACCAGAATGTGGAACTACAATAACGAGTCTGAAGCTGTTCGTGACGTATTGCGTTTGAGTCGCGGTATGACGTACAAAGCGTCAATTTCAGGTCTAAACCTTGGTGGTGCAAAAGCCGTAATCATTGGCGATGCGAAAACCCAGAAAAATGAGGCGCTGATGCGTCGATTCGGACGTTTCGTAAACAACTTGGCAGGTAAGTATATCACTGCGGAGGATGTTGGAACAACAACTCAGGACATGGAATACGTAAACATGGAGACGAATTACGTAGTTGGTCTTCCTGAAAGCCGTGGTGGAGGAGGAGATCCATCTCCTGTAACGGCTTATGGGGTTTATGTAGGAATGAAGGCTTCTGCCAAAAAAGCTTGGGGAACTGATAGCCTGTCAGGCAAAAAAGTTGCCGTAATGGGAATCGGAAAAGTGGGGATGCATCTATTGGAGTACATGCACAAAGAAGGAGCACAATTCTATGTTTCGGACATGAATGAAGCAGCGTTGAAAGAAGCTGCTGATCGTTTCGGAGCAACAGTGGTTGCGAACGAAGATATTTACTCTACGGATGCAGAAATCTTTGCACCTTGCGCATTGGGTGGAATCATTAACACTGATACATTATCTCAGCTCAAATGTCAAGTAATTGCAGGAGCAGCGAACAACCAACTGGAGAATGAAGACATTCACGGCGATATGCTTGTTGACAAAGGCATTATCTACGCACCGGATTTCTTGATTAATGCAGGTGGGTTAATTAATGTGTATTCTGAGTGGACGGGATACAATCACGAAAATGCAATTCGCGATACAGAACGTATCTACGATACGCTAGAGTCGATCTTCTCTGTAGCGGATGAAAAAGGCATGCACACACAAGCTGCTGCGACTCACTTAGCTGAAAAGCGAGTTCAAGATATCATGCGAGTTCAATCAACAATCTAGTTGAGCAACATATCATAAACGAAAAAAGGTCGGCATTGCCGACCTTTTTTTTATATCCCAATCCGTTATTTGGACAAACTCTTTGAAGCTCTTTTGTCCAGTTCCTCGTAAATCGAATTATTGCTAATGAATTCCGGAATCAATTGCTTCATGCTTGAGACAATAAGTTTGTTTGTCAACTTTGCCTTGTTGCTGTACATGTTCAAAATTACTTCCTCTATCTCATCATAATTGAATGAGCGAACTTTTGCCACCATGATTTTTGGATGGTGGGTGCCTATGGTAAGTTCTTTATTGTTTAATAGTTCTTCGGTTAACTTCTCACCTGGACGTAGACCTGTGTAGACAATTTCGATGTCTCTACCTTCTTGGAATCCGGATAGTTTAATCATCTTCTTAGCGAGGTCAACAATCTTTACAGATTCTCCCATATCAAAGATGTAAATCTCCCCACCATTCCCCATGGCTCCGGCTTCAAGGACGAGCTGACAAGCTTCAGGGATAGTCATAAAGAAACGTGTAATGTCGGGATGGGTAACCGTAATCGGTCCTCCATCTTCAATCTGCTTCTTAAAACGTGGAATAACAGATCCATTAGAACCCAGTACATTGCCAAACCTCGTTGTGATAAACTTTGTGTGTTCATCTGAATCGATTTCCAAACGATTGTTGAATGATTGTACGTACATTTCGGCCATACGCTTACTCGCACCCATGATGTTTGTTGGGTTGACCGCTTTGTCGGTTGACACAAAAACGAACTTCTCAACTCCATGGAAAACCGCCAGCTTTGAAAGCAAACGGGTGCCAAATACATTTGTATTTAAAGCCTCGTATGGATTGTCTTCCATTAATGGAACGTGTTTGTATGCAGCAGCATGAAAAACTAATTCTGGTTTAAATGCACTGAATAATCGTTCCATTCTTCCTGGATCAGCCACATCGCCAACAACTACCTCAATGTCTGGACAATCGAGTTTGTATTCCAGTTCATATAGGGGAGTTTCAGCTTGATCCAGCAATACAACCAATTTGGGTTTGTAATTGCATATCTGTTTTGCAATCTCACTACCTATAGAACCCGCAGCTCCTGTGACAAGAACAACCTTACCTTTCGTTGCCTCGAAAATGTTTTTGTTCTCTAACCTTATAGGTTCGCGACCAAGAAGATCGGCAAGGTCAACATTCTTAATCTGTTTGAAGGTAAACTCTCCATTAATCCACTTGTCGATTGGAGGGACGTTTTTGATAATCAAATTGTGCTGTAGTCCCAACTCGATTACCTTCTTCTTTTTGTAGCCCGCAATCTCAGGAATTGCAATGATTAATTCTTTGGGTTTGTACTTCTCAATAACGTGTTCAAACTTTTTATTGAAGTTGTATATCTGAACACCTTCAGCAGACTTACCTGAAAGCAAGCGATTGTCGTCAAGAAATGCGACAACGCGCAGTTGGGAATTCATATCTGCCTCGATAGAGCGCTTTGCCATCATTCCTGTATGGCTTGCACCGTAAATTATTATGTTGTCAAGGTTGCGGTTCTCAGTTCGGCTTAAACGGTGATACATCAACTTATAAGCAACACGCAAGCTTGTAAGGGAAACCAGTGTTATTAAATAGTCCATGATAATGATGGACCTCCTTGGCACTAATAAGGTGTCGAATTGGAACTGGATGTATCTGCGGGCAAAAATGAAGGCAGCCGTACTTAGGGTAACAGCTATAAAAATCTTTGTAGCGTCCTGAATGCTGGTATACTTTACAATTCCTTTGTAAGACTTCGTAAGAACTATAGCAATTGCACGGAATAACAAAATCAGCATCAAGGGTCTTACGATTTCCCCAATGGTGAATGTTTCATCCAGCCGTAGATTTTTAATTATTAGGTAAGAGAAGACGAACGAAACACTGCTTACGGCCAAATCTATAATGAAAACGATCCAGCGTGGAGTGTGACGGCCAACAATCTTCTTGAGCGACTTAGCGATCATGATTTAATCTTTGGATATCAAATGTTTAGTATCCTTTGCTAGGCAAAACTATACGATTTTTTTGGGTTTTTACACTACTTAGGTGTTAACTCCTTGTAAGTGTCTATTCTAACGTGTTGTTTACCAAGGGTTTAAACTAAAGGTTAAGTAGATGTGGATTACTTAATCACCGTGACGGTGCCTTTTCGGTGGTGAATTGATCTGTCCCAACCGGTATAAGTGATTTTGTATATGTACACGTTGTTCGGGTATTGTTTCCCTTTGTAGTAACCATCCCAGTCTGTTTTTACATCGTTTGAGTCATATACCTTCTCACCCCATCGATCAAAAACTTCTACATGATACGTCTTCACAAAAACAGGAACAATGCCCCAAAGCTCGTTAAGGTTGTCACCATTTGGTGTAAAAGCATTAGGTACGTGAAGTAAAGGAGGCTGAATCAGATAAATTCTATTGGACTCACTTATGGCATTGAACTCACCCGGATTTTCATAAGCGCGAACGCGGTACCAATAACCACCCCAACAGTAGTCAAATGATGTATCCTTACAGTATCGGTTATCAAAATTCGTCGTTACAATCGGTCTCAAATACCCAGTGTCAACACATCGATAGAGCTCGTAGTTATTTACACCTTCTGCCCAATCTTTGTAGTTGTTCCAATACAGTCTGTGTTCAAAAGGCTCGCTTACACCTTCAATAACAATGGTACAGCCTATGTTGCTTTGCTTGCTTCGATGCCCACAATTATCATTGACTACCAGAGCATAACAGTACGATTGTTTATCTACTTGTACTTTCTTATCAATAAAGAACGTATCATTTACATCGTACGTTGATGCGTAGTACTCAAAGCTTGATTTGTCATCATTTTTCTTTCTGTAGATATCGTAATAACCAAAGTCTTCTTCATCGCTTCGAGCCCAAACTACTTTAACATATTGGCTGTCGAGAAACGTTTCGCCGTCTTGTACAGTAGCGGTAATCAAATAGGTTGAATTAATAGGAAACTGATACTCTTTGGTAGTCGAAACTCTGTAAGATTGAGGACCATCCGCGCCACATTTATTTGTCACAACTAGGAAGTATTCATAATTGGTGAGCTTAGGTGTGGAAAGACCTTCATCCAAGTATGAGTTGCCTTGATGCGAATTGTATCTATTTAGAAGAACTGTATCTCCGTTAGGGTTGATTTTATACAGCGAAACAAAGTCAAAGTATTTTGAATACGACATGGATTCCCACTCTAGTCTTACAGCATCGTCACCAACAAAATTCAAGCAAATGGTTTCCGGAGGATCAAGTACTGGTGGAGGGAGGATTACAAAACGAAGTGTCGCAGTGCTATCTAAAACTCCAGGACAGCCTTTGTCTATTACGTAAACGCCGATCTCTAAGGTATCACCAATTTGGTCACAACCCGCAGTTAACGAAATGCTTTGCTGCCAATTGGTTAGCGCTGAAGACTTCGCACTGTAATTGACCATATTCGGCAGTAGTGAAGTCTCTGGAGTTAAATCAACAAATAAGCTGTCCTCATCCGGATCATAAATCGTATACATAAAACCGAAGGTATCCAAGGCCCGAAAAGAATATATCTTGTCCTCTAGGCGTGGTTTGCGATTCAAGTTTCCGAAAGCAATTTTAAACGCAGCATTGCTGCATCGTGGACTCACATTCTTCTCTGCATAAGCGCCGCTGGTTGTTGGGAAATCAGAAATTGCGTTGATGCCATCGGGCGGACAACTCGCACATACCGATTGGTAGATAACACCTTTTTTGTCGAATCTACTTGTTCCTCCGTCAACGTGATCCGCAGTTTGTGTACCTCCAAAGAAGGTTGCATAAGCAAGTCTTTTGGCTTGCTTACTTAGGACCATGAGGTAGAAGTCGCTGCCATCTGTTGTAGATTGGTAAGCGTCACTGGTTACTGGCAATCCATCTGTGGTACTGCTGATTTTAAAGCTGTTTTCACCACCCCAGCCAGAGACAAAAATCTTTCCGCATTCGTCAACCAAGAATGCATTAATCGTGATGTCCGGAACGCGTCTTCCGGTTCCAAAAACAGTAGAGAATTCAACATTGTCTATGTCTTGATCGAACTGGGAGATGAATTGTCCACTCTCAGGGTTATTGTAAACTTGACCTTCAATGGGCATTTTACCTGAGGTCTGGCCCACAACATAAACTTTGTTATCTCGATCTATCTCAAGGTGAAATATCTGATCGTAGGAGTTCGTGCCCCAATAAGCCGTCTTGACAAGGGATTTGTTTGATGGATCTAGAATGGCAACATAACCATCACTAAGTCCACCGGGAGCTCGAGTTCCTATCTTACCGGTTGCCTGAGGTAAGTTACTGCTCTTTGTTCCCCCTGAAAGGTAGAATAGACCTCGATTATCAATGTCAACGCTGTAAAGGGCATCTCCGTCAGATCCACCCAGATAGGTCGACCATAAAACATTTCGCAAGTCTTTCGACAGCATTACAAAAACACCATCTTGTCTACCGGCGTTTGACGTTTGAAAGGCATTTACTGTTGGGAAGTCTGTCGAAAATGTACTGGATGATATTAGAATGTTTCCTTGATTGTCGAGCTGTACTTCACCTCGAAAGTCATCGGCAAAATAGAATTTTAAGGTTGACTCACTGTTTAACCCATCGGTAGCACTTCCACCAACAAACGTAGAACCAATCAAAGCACTACAATCTGCGTTGAATTTACTCACGACTATATCATAGTCACCTTTATTAAAAGGTTGAGCCGCGCCTATGGTAGTTGGATAGTTTGATGATCGTGATGTACCAAACACAATCAACTCACCTTGCTCGTTTACGATAATAGAGTGTGGTTGTTCATCTCGATTTCCACCTAGATATGTTGCGTATAACAATGTGCTCCCATCAGAGGAATACTTACTCAACGCGATATCGCATGGGAAACCTGTGGTTGGAGTACCATCTCCACCGTTAAATGTCACGTCAAAAGCTCCCACAGTTGCCGGATAGCGGCCGTTGGGATTAAAACTCATATTGGGTGAGGTAACGTTACCTCCGGCATACAGGTTCCCGGCTGTATCGTATGTTGCTGTAAATCCAAAGTTATCTGCGGAATTCCCGGCATATGTGGCAAAAACTAATTCAGGGTCAATAATCAAATCGACTGCTGAGTTTAGCCGGTTGTCTGTAACCAAACCGATGTTTCCATCCGGTCGCTGCTCAAAGTTGATGTCAATAAGCTCCAATTCTCCATTATACACTTGGTAACTACGCGTAACTTGTTCACTAAAACTTCCCAACGCGGTTTGTATGACCAATGAGTCGTCGAAGACTTTCAAACCATTTACGTGTTTGTACCGGATAGCGATATCGCTTAGGCTACCACCCGGATGCACAATAAAATCATATTTCAATCCACCCGCATCACCATGTAAAATCAAGTCGATGTTCGAATAGATACTGCGATAAATTACGGTGCCATAGTCCTTTACATTCGATGTCCATTTCGATTGGTCATTACCCAGAAAATAGTTGATCCGATAGTCAGCAGGGGATAAGCCTTCTGGTTTTGATGTAAATGTGGCCCCCGGAAAATCTATTTCGAAGTGGTGAAATTGTAACGAAGTCGGTTTTTTGCTTTTGAAAAGCTTTCGTTTTTCCTCATGAGGGTGCCGGATCATGCTTGCCCATGTCTTGTCATCGTATTGAAGGACACTGATTGCTGAATCTTTTAGATAAATGGTCGCACCTCGAACGTTTTTGAGAAAACGAACTTGGCTATTCCATTGACCCAGATTTTCCGTGTAAAAAGATTGAGCAGCTACCTGATTAGACCATGACAAAGCAAGAGCTGAGCATAGGATGCTAAGCACGAACGACTTTATCCTGATGTCGGTCGGCAACTTCATGATTATCAAAGTTAACGGCTGATGAGCAGAAAAGCTCTCGCCGCTTGTCAATTATGACGAACTACTGAGGTCAAAAGTTGCCTCAGACATAGATTATCTAGTAGCCTATTGGGTCGAAGTCTCGGATTTCAACGGTGTAAGTGTATCGTCTGCCGTTGGTTAGCGTAACAGAAACATCAACATCCAGTTTGTCGGTAACCGTTTTGAAGTCGTACTCAGGAAGCCAAACCAAAGTTGGAAGTCTGTGTCCAGCTTCGAATTCCAGAAGCTTAATGGCAACCGGGTTGTTGTCAATAGTCATTTCAACCTTCGCACCTGATAGGTTTTGGTCGATACTAAACGACCAATATTTGAAAACCATCATCTTGGGGAGTTTTCCCTCAGGTGGCCAAGCCACAAATGCTACCTTGTAGTGATTGGTATCAACACTACCACTATCATCTGATGCCCAGATAGCGCAAGCATTTTCTGTAGAACCATGACCTAAGGCTAATCCGTTTGGATAAAGCAACCATCTGCGGTTTCCAACGCTTGGATTTTGATTATCAGCAAAAAACGAAGTGACCGCTATGGTTGTGTTAGCTCCTTTTGAAAGCAAAGAGTATCGTGCTGCATGAGCTCCTTCATCGGAATAGCAAGACCATCGGGAATCCGGTTCGTGACTTAATGATTTGTTTGACTCCATCATCAAGGCGGCTTTTTGACACCAACCGTTTAATTCCGGATCCAAGAAAATCTCGGGAACGCGTGCTTGTCTTCTAAAGTAGTTGATACGGTCTTCAACCTTTTGCTGGATGTCATCCGGAACACTTCCCTCTTCACACATAGCTGTTGAGCCGTCCCATGTAAATCCACCCACTTTCTGACCAGCAACAACCTCTTCTTTCACACGTGTCATGTAGTAGCTGTAGTAGAAGTCTTGCTTCATTAAGTATTCCAGCTTGTCGTCCCACATGGCAATATCAGGTTGTGCTTTTCTATGTCGTTCAAGTACGATTCTCGCTTCTGCGTAGTCTTTGTCTCGAACCAGCGCAACTGCATAGTCAACAATTTTTTCTTGAACTGTTTCGTCAATCTTGCTCAAATCTTCATTGTCTGCAATCAATAACTCGTATAGAGCACCCTGCTCGCTGGTAGAGAGCTCCTTAGTCATCGACTTAGAAATTAATGACTTACGCAAGTTGGTGAACGTTTCCATCGAACCATACCGATCTTCAGCATCAACCAACAACTGATTGGCAAGCTTTAGGGTATAGCTTTTTGCACTATAATCAATAATCACAGCATACCTCGAGATTCGAGCTTCCTCGGTTGTATCTGAAGCAGTGCTGTTAATGTATGCGTTCGCCAGGTGGTTAGAAGCCGCTATGTGGTCAAACTTGTTGTAGTACTTTACTAGTTTCCATACCACGTTCTCCGGCTTTTTATCTATAAACTGGTCGTACTGTTTGTACTTGTTGTAGTCTTTGGACAAAGTACGATCAGTTTTATCAATAACGAAATGAGCGAGCATTGTGTCAAACCCAGAGAGGTCGCCCTGGTCCAAACTGTTTCGCAGAAGGTATAGGTACAACGCGTTTTCTTTCTTAACGAAAAACGTATCTGTTGGGAAATAGGTGAGAATGCGTTGAAGCTTCTCCATCATCAGACTGGATGGTGGGAGTGCTGCAATTTGCTGCTTTGTCACTTGTTTTAGGAAGTAATCAATTTGGTCATCTGATCCAAAAACTTTCCTTCCCGCTTCCAAATACATATTGGCAGAATCGAACTGTTCTTTTACCCAGTACTTGTTCGCAAAGTACACGTATGGGTCTATCATTACTCGATCTACCTCATTGCCCTCCGCAGATTCTTCATTACTCCATGCAACTGCTTTGTTGAAGTATGGCTCACCCGTGAGCGTATCTTCCATCATCAACCAGTTTTTTCCAACCCAATAGAGGGCTTTCATATCTCCATTAAGATCGTAACTCGTTTGGTAGGTTTTTACCGCCTTTGTGTACTTATTTATTCGATACTCTAGATGGCCTTGTTCATTATTCTTAACCACGTATTTATCTACGAGTGGCATGTACTCCGGAAAGAAGTCGCCATCAGCACGGCTGCGTCCTTTTTCTAATGCTTTGATACCGTATTTCAGTGCATCTGGGTATTTGGTTGAAAGAAATTCGTCCTCCATGATCCGGTAATACGTCTCAGCCATCAAGAAATATACTTCCGGATTTTTCTTGTATTGTGGGTCTTCAGCCGAATTCTCCGCAACTTTTAGAGCTCGTTTTACATTATTGTCTTCCAGTGCCAATGCAATTTTATCTACCTGAGCGTAGCTTGATAGTACGCTTGAGAATAATAGTGCAAGCACTGCGATAAAATGTTTTTTTGTATTGATCTGTTTTCCTGCCATGTCTTTGTCGAACAATAATAGTTTAATCTGTCTAATCCTCAAATTGCGAGGCAACGATTTTGGTAGACCATGCTTCAGGTTTACCGGCAAAGAGAGCTTTAGTTTTCTCCCAAGTATCTTTGAATAGATCGGACTGCCTATAACGCTGAAGGTCTTCGTCGTCTATCCAGCGACTCCGTGTAAAGTAAACGACTGTGTCATTGGATTCCATTTCTTTGAGTAATTCAACCCCGGTGCACCCTTCAAATCCAGCAATTTTTGCATGCCTCTCTCTGAATAACGTCTCAAAAGCTTGAGCATTACTTGCATGGAATGTCATTTTAACCAGCCTAATAATCATTTCCGTTCAATGCTTATGGTTTGACCTCTATTGAGACCATACATTCCTTCTGCGCTATCGCGATATACCTCCACTGCCAAATAACCTGCGGAATTAAAGAAGCATGAAGTCATGCCACCTTCGTACTTTTCAATGGCCTCGGAAAGTCTTGAGATGCGCTCGTGTCTACTCAGTGAAATGTTAAAAAAACCACCATTTACAAATGTGTCAAAGTCTGATCTTGAAATGTTCGTGTGGCTGATTTTCTTACTGTCTACATAAACAACTGTACCTGTTAACCTATCCGATTGAATAACGGGAGTCAAAGGCTTTTTAATGTATAGCTTATCGACAATCGTTGGGTGCTGGTCTATATCTCCGTTCTGAATAATCTGAGAAAGCTGTTCGGATATGTCGGTCGAGAATGCAATAGCGTGTCTCGATTTACTGGAACAGATTATTCGAAAATCTGCATCGCTTCCGGCTATTAAACTCAGCAAGCCACTGTTGTATGATACTAAGATGTGGCCATTGTACTTACATGCGATTACTTCAGCATGCTTGTATCGCTGATCGGAATCTACGCCAAACAGTATAACAGTTCCGGTCTCTAAGCTGTCGGCAACCAAGCGGTATACATACGAAGCCTCGTTGATATCGTTCGCATTTATCGAATGCGTGATATCCAATATCGGAGTGTTTTTCGATGCCAAGACACGTGCTTTAATACGTGCCGGATAGACTGAATCTGCCCCAAAGTCGGTGATTAATGCTAACAAGCCAGAGTAATTTTTGGAAACCGTTTAAATTTGAAAACGAAAATAAAACTTAGGACAGAATAACAACTACAAAGCACCTTTCATTTGACCGAAAAAATCATCCGTGTTGAAGAAATCAATCCATCGATTTTCTTCAGTACAAGCAAGAACTATCTGAAACTGTTTCGCAAACGGTTCCCCAAATTAAAACTTACCTCTAGAGGTGATGAGATAAAAGTAAGCGGGCCTTTGAGCGAAATCGAGGCATTTGAAGAGAAGTTAGCTATCGTTATCCGACAAATCAAACAGTATTCCAACACGACAGACGACGAGATTGCAGTTTTGCTTGAGACTGAGATAGAACCCACCAAAGACACCGGCGAGTACACATCCGAAGTACTGGTTCACGGCGTAAAAGGGAAGGTTATCAAGCCTCGTACTGAAAATCAGAAAGCACTGGTTCGAGCCGTTGAAAAAAACGACATCGTATTTGCAATCGGGCCTGCCGGGACGGGTAAGACCTACACCGGAGTAGCAATGGCCGTTCGAGCTTTGAAGAAAAAGGAAGTTCGGAAAATTATTCTGGCCAGACCGGCCGTGGAAGCCGGAGAAAGTCTAGGCTTTTTACCTGGGGACTTGAAAGAGAAAATCGACCCGTATTTAAGACCGTTATACGACGCCTTGTTGGACATGATTCCTGCAGATAAATATGCGAAGTACCTAGACAATGGAACGGTGGAGGTGATACCTCTGGCATTTATGAGAGGCCGAACATTAGATAACTGCTTTGTGATTTTGGATGAAGCACAGAATGCGACGGAAACTCAGTTGAAGATGTTCATGACGCGAATGGGGCCAAATGCCAAAATGATGATTACAGGTGATTTGAGTCAAATAGACCTTCCGAGGAATCAGCAATCTGGTTTGGGAGGCGCTGTGTGGATGTTGAAGAAAATCAAAGGGATTTCGGTGGTGTATTTAGACGTGATGGACGTGGTGAGACACAAACTTGTTAAGGAAATTATTAAAGCGTACGACTCTCATAAACCCACTGAAAAATAAGGGATTAGGACCTATTTAGATGCCTTCTAAATTATAAATTATGGGTATTTTCAATCTTCCGCGGTCCTAAACCGAATTATATTTGCCGCGTTTGAAAACACGCCATATTTAAGTCATTAAAAATTATTAAATGACTGAAAATGAGAGGTTTGAAAACAGTTGAGTAAGGATAGAAAAAGCAATAAAAAACAGATTTCATGTCAGGAAGTTTTTATAGTAATTCAACATTCTGGGCGATAGTCGTTTTGGCTATTGTGTTGTTGTTGATCGCTGCATTAATGGTGTGGGTGCTCAGACACATCACTTCGTTAATGCGAGAGCGTTCAGGTGAGCCTGTAGAGCCGAGTTTCTACGAGCGAAAAATCAAACCGGTAACAGCCGAGTGGAATCCTACCATTGTAACACTAATTGTGATTGGTGTTTTGGTTTTGTCACTTGGGGCTTACGGATTTGATTATGGTGTTACAGAGGTTGGAGTTCAGCAAGGTTACGAACCTGATCAGCCAATCAATTTCCCTCACGACAAGCACGCCGGTCAGATGGGGATCGACTGTCAGTACTGTCACTCTACAGCAGGGAAGTCGAAGAACGCTTCAATTCCATCAGCGAACACCTGTATGAACTGCCACAAAGGTGCGCAGCTCCGCGAAGACAATGGTGGTGAGCCATCACCTGAGTTGATGAAGTTATATGCCGCTGTTGGATTTGATCCGGAGACTTCGACATATGATCCAAATGCAGAAACCTACCCAATTAAATGGGTGCGCATTCACAACCTACCTGATTTGTCATACTTCAATCACTCTCAGCACGTAACAGTGGGTAAAGTTGAGTGTCAAGTATGTCACGGACCAATTGAAGAAATGGAGAAAGTTTACCAATACTCTTCTCTTCAAATGGGATGGTGTATAAATTGTCACCGTCAGCGAGGTATTGATGTGAAGAACAACAAGTACTACGAGGACGTACATAAAGAAATGAAGGACAAGGGCAAGCATTATGTTACCGTTGCTGAAAACGGCGGACTTGAGTGTTCAAAATGTCACTATTAATAATCATTCTCAAAGTTTATTGATACAATGAGTAAAGCAGAAAATAAATACTGGAGAGGCATAGAAGAAGTAGAATCGAGCGCCGTTCTTGAAAATGGTCGCTCTGATGAGTTTGCCGACAAGCTTCCAATGGAAGAAATCTTGGGAGACTCAGAAGAACTGACTTCTAATCGCCGAGATTTCCTGAAATTTTTCGGATTTAGTGTAAGTGCTGTTGCTTTAGCCGCGTGTAATAAAACACCGGTTAAATATGTAATGCCTTATGTAGATAAGCCAGAGAATGTTACACCTGGTTTGCCTTTATACTACGCTACCAGCTGTGGTGCGTTTAACGAGGGTTTCCCTATCGTTGCTAAGGTTCGTGAAGGACGACCAATCAAACTGGATGGTAACAGCAAAAGCATGTTGAGTCAAGGAGCACTTTCTGCTCAAGGCCAAGCAAGCATTTTGTCGCTATACGATGTAAATCGTGTTGCCAATCCACGAATCAACGGTGAAGAAGTAGAAGATTGGGCCAAAGTAGATGCCGAAGTAACCAAAGCTTTGGGAGCGGCAACTGCTAAAGGTGTTCACATTGTTACTTCAAACGTGACTAGCCCGGTAATGCAATCGGCCATCGATACATTTAAGGCTAAATACAACGCAACACATACAATTTACGATGCTGAAGGATACGAGGGTATTCGAGGTGCGAACAAAGCAGATTTTGGAGTTGATATGATTCCAAACTACATGTTCGACAAGGCTGAAGTTATTGTAAGTTTTGATGCGGACTTCCTTGGAACATGGATTTCTCACGAGAGATACACTGCTGATTACAGTAAGAACCGTGTACCGAGTCCGGATAACCCAAAGATGAGTAAACACTACCAAGTAGAGAGTTTACTTTCTTTAACCGGTACAAACGCAGACATGCGCTATACCATCCCTGCATCTAAGCAAGGAATGTACCTCGTAAGCTTACACAATATGATTGCCTCTAAAGTTGGAGGTTCTAGCACACCAGGTGATAAAATTGAGCTAGCTGGAAACGGTTTGTCTCAGATTGCTGACGACTTGGTGGCTGCGAAAGGTAAGTCGCTTGTTGTATGCGGTAGCAACGATGTGAATTCACAACGCGTAGTTAACTCGATTAACAACATGTTGAATAGCTATGGTTCAACCATCGACATGACTAAGTCGATGAACGCATCCGGCTACGATAGCAAATCTTTTGACTCATTTGCGGCATCTGTCAAAGCAGGCAACGCAGGTGCAGTTGTTTTTGTAAATACAAACCCTGTTTACTCATACCACGATGGTGCGGCTCTTGCTGAAGCATTGAAGAAGACTACAGTTATCTCTACTTCAGTTGTTTTGGATGAAACAAGCCAGAACGCAGGAATGGTTGCTCCAGATAACCATTGGTTGGAATCTTGGAACATTTTCGAGCCAATGACTGGTCATTATGTGACCTCTCAACCTGTGATTTCGAAGGTATTCAATACCAGAAGCGCAATGGAGTCACTTCGAGCGTGGGCAGGAGAGAAAGTTGAAATGGGTGAAGATCAGGCTAGCCGTAAGTGGGTGACTGATTACATCAGCAATAACTTGGGAGTTGACAGTAACAAAGCATTGCACGAAGGTGTAATCGAAACTTCGTCAACTACCGGTGCTGGAGCTTATGCAGGTGACGCATCTTCTGCGGCGTCAGGAATTAACTCAAGCTATAAGGCGACCAACGGATTTGAGTTGGCGCTGTATAAAAAGGTTGGTATCCAAGATGGTACTGCTGCTTTAAACCCATGGTGTCACGAGTTGCCAGATCCGGTAACGAAGGTTACTTACGATAACTACGTTACAATTTCGCGTCACGATGCGGAGATGAACGAGTGGGAGCAAGGTGATATCATCAAAGTAACAGCAAACGGCGTTGAGGTTGAATTGCCATTGTTAATTCAACCAGGACAAGCCAGATCCGTTGTGGGTGTAGCCCTCGGTTACGGACGAAATGTGATTACTACACTACAGAACGACTTGATCGACCTAGGTAAGAATGTTTACCCAATGTCTAAAGGTGGTTCATTGGTTCAAAATGTCACACTAGAAAAAGTGGGTAGTGGATATGAGTTTGCACAAACTCAAACACACCACATGATTGAAGGACGTGACTACTTAAGAGAAGCAACTCTTGAGGAATACCAAAAAGATCCTAAAGTTCGCAACGAGCACAGTCATCACTTAGTGTCTTTGTGGGAAGAATACGATTACTCAAAAGGACATCACTGGGCAATGGCGATCGACATGAACGCATGTACCGGTTGTGGTTCTTGTGTAGTTAGTTGTTCATTGGAAAACAACGTACCGGTTGTAGGGCGTGACGAGGTAAGAAGACGTCGCGAAATGCACTGGTTGCGTATTGATAGATATTACTCTTTTGAAGTAGACGCAGATCAAACTGCATCTGTACGAGTTGGTCCTTCAAACGTTGACAAGACATTCTCAAAAGGTCAGTTCACTACTGAAGAGAACGATTTGGCAGGTCTTGACAAGAATTCAAAAGAAGATCAGGATTACGGTCACTACGACAGCGTAAAGGTTGTCCACCAACCTGTTATGTGTCAGCACTGTGATCACGCTCCTTGTGAAACGGTTTGTCCGGTATTGGCAACTACCCACAGTAGCGAAGGTCTTAACCAGATGACATACAACCGTTGTATCGGTACGAAGTATTGCGGTAACAACTGCCCATACAAAGTGCGTCGATTTAACTGGTTCCGTTACAACTTGAACGACAAGTTCGACTACCACTTCAACAATGAGTTGGGAAGAATGGTGTTGAACCCAGACGTAACCGTTCGTTCACGAGGTGTGATGGAGAAATGTAGCTTCTGTGTACAGAACATTCAGATGGCTAAATTGAATGCTAAGATTGAGAATAGAAAGATGGCAGACGGCGATGTGACAGTTGCTTGTGCGAAAGCTTGTCCTTCTAACGCAATCGTATTCGGAGATCGTAACGATCCAAATAGCCGAATTGCTCAGATGTTCAAGAACGAACGTTCTTACAAGATGCTTGAAGAGGTTGGAACTAAGCCTTCAGTGCTTTATCTAACCAAGATTAGAAATAGAAAAGAAGAAGTACAACACTCATAATAAAAGGTAGATTACAATGTACGAAGCTCAAATAAGACAACCTCTTGTCGAAGGGAATAAGACGATTGCTGATGTAAGTAACGACATCTGCCGTCCGATTGAGAACAAACCAACCAAGCTTTGGTGGTTAGGTTTTACAATTTCCTTCTTCTTCCTAATGATTATGGTTCTATCCTTAGGATGGACAACTTGGGAGGGTATTGGAACATGGGGAGTAAACAAAACCGTAATGTGGGGTTGGGATATCACCAACTTCGTATTCTGGGTTGGTATCGGTCACGCCGGTACGCTAATCTCCGCCATCCTTTTGCTTTTCCGTCAGAAATGGAGAATGTCCATTAACCGGAGTGCGGAGGCGATGACAATCTTTGCGGTACTATGTGCGGCTCAATTCCCACTGTTCCACATGGGACGTGTGTGGTTGGGTTACTGGCCTCTACCTTTGCCAAACGCATTTGGTTCGCTTTGGGTAAACTTCAACTCACCGCTTTTATGGGACGTGTTCGCGATTTCTACTTACCTATCGGTATCCCTACTATTCTGGTACCTAGGTTTGATTCCGGATATTGCAACGGTTCGTGATAGAGCTAAATCGAAAGCCACTAAGTTCTGGTACGGTTTCTTCTCAATGGGATGGAACGGATCTGCAAGAACTTGGCACAGATACGAGATTGTGGCCTTGATACTTGCGGGTGTTTCTACTCCTTTGGTACTTTCGGTACACACGATTGTATCCATGGACTTCGCGACTTCGGTAATACCCGGTTGGCACACGACCATTTTTCCACCATACTTCGTTGCCGGTGCGATTTTCTCCGGGTTCGGTATGGTACTGACACTCTTGATTATCGTTCGTAAGGTCTTAAACCTTGAAGAATACATTACCATTGGTCACTTAGAAGCCATGGCAAAAGTTGTCATGCTCACAGGGTCACTGGTTGGTGTGGCATACTTAACAGAATTCTTCATTGCGGCATACTCCGGAGTAGTTTATGAGCAATATGCTTTCTTAAACAGGGCGTTTGGTAAGTATTGGTGGGCATACTGGACAATGATGAGTTGTAACTTGCTTGCACCTCAGGTATTCTGGTTCAAGTGGTCTAGAACAACTCCGTGGTTCTTGTTCGTGATGTCGATCATCGTCAACATAGGTATGTGGTTCGAGCGATTTGTAATTATCGTTACATCCCTTCACCGTGATTACTTAACGTCTTCATGGGCGATGTATAGCGCTACAATCACTGAGGTTGGAATCTTCCTTGGAACAATGGGACTGTTCTTTACATGTTTCTTCTTGTTCAGTAAATTCTTGCCGGTTGTGAATATGGCCGAGGTGAAAAGTATTATTAAAAGTAGAGAGTAATTTGATTTTAAATCCTTCAGGATGTTAGATAAACAATTAATATTAGGCGTATACGATGATGGGGATAAACTCCTTTCATCGGTAAGTAAGCTTCGCAAAAAAGGTGTTGAGGTCTTTGATTGCTACACTCCTTATCCGGTACACCACTTGGATACAGAGTTGGGGATCAAACGTTCTAACCTAACTGTAGGAGCATTCCTTTGTGGTATGATGGGATTCTTCAGTGGGTTGCTGCTGCAATTCTACATGATGACGAATCACTTGAATACCTTCAAGAGCTGGCCAATGATGATTGGTGGTAAGCCTCAGGACTACACCATGATTCCTAGTATGGTTCCGGTGACATTCGAGCTCACCATCCTATTTACAGCCTTCGGTATTGGTATACTGTTCTTTGCAAAGAGTAGAATGATTCACGGTAAGATAGCTGAGATTGTTGATCCACGTCAGACAGACGATCTTATGTTCTTAGCGATTGAGCCAAGTGAAGTAGGAGATAGCATTTCGCGTGCAGACTTAAACAGTTTTTTCAACGAGAGTGGTGCGATTGAAGTTCGAGATTACGATGGGGGCAATTCTACCTCAACTGCTACAGTAGCTCTAGTAGAGAAGGCAGCCCTTGAGACAGTTGTTGAAGAAGCTACCGAGACGATATCTGATGAAGCTCGTACGGAGAAAATCGACATGATTAAGTCGGTTATTGGTGAAGCAACTGTAGAGAACAAAGATGATCTGAAGAAAATCAGCGGTGTAGGACCGGTATATGAAGAGAAATTGAACTCTCTTGGAATCTACACGTTCGAACAAGTTTCTAAACTAACACCTGAATCAATCCAAGCGATTGAAGAATTGACAAAATACTTCCCAGGTCGTATTGAGCGGGAAGACTGGATGTCTCAGGCTAAAAAATTAATGGAAGGCTAGTATGAAGATGACATTGAAATCAATGAATAAGTTCAACATTGCCATCATCTTGGGAGCAACTGCATTGGCAGGTTGTTCTGCAGGAGGGAACAACACCGGTATCGAATATGCACCGAACATGTATGTTTCGGAAGCATATGAACCATACCGTCAGGTTGAAGAAATGAAATACAACCCAAAGGGTATGACAATGCGACTTCCTGTAGCCGGAACGGTAGCACGAGGACAAATGTCATATACCGAGTACTCTGAAGGTTATGAGGCATCAGCTGTTTGGGCAAATCCAATTGCTCCTACTGAAGCCAATGTAACTGAAGGTGGACGTTTGTACAATATCTACTGCCAGCATTGCCACGGTAAAACGGGTAAAAACAATGGTGGCGTTATCAAAAGCGGTAAATATCCACCTCCACCATGGTCGGGTTATGACGACAACTACATCAAGGAGCTTCCAGATGGTAAAGCATTCCACTCCATCACCTACGGTAAAGGAAACATGGGTTCGCATGCTTCTGTTCTTTCGCCTGAAGAACGATGGAAAGTTGTTCACTATGTACGTCAGCTAAGCTTAGGTGAAGCATTCATCTATGCACCAGAAAGGTCAGTAATGCCTGAGACTTCAACCGACACTGCACAGTTGGAAGAAGTTGTTGAGGTTGTTGAAGAAAATGAGATTCATTAATCAGTAGAAGAAAAGAAATGGGACACCATCTAATAACTGAGGTTAAAGACGAAAAATTTGAATTCACCGGACGGATGAAAGCCGTTCTGGGGTCGGTATTTGTCATCGGTTTAATTCTGACATTCATTGGAATTGGCCAGATTAAAACAGACGACCATGGTGAGGCAGCACCTACTGAAGAAGCTGCGGAACACTCTTCTGTTGAATCAGACATTCCTGTACATGCGGTAAGCATACAAGACGGACACGGTGAACATGCTGAAGAGGCTCACGGTGAAGAAGCACATGGGGAAGATGCTCATGCCGAAGAGTCACATGCAGACGCTCATGGTGACGAACACCATGCTGAAGAAGGTCATACTGGTGGTCATGCAGATGCGCACCACGGTGGTTGGCTTACACGCTTATGGGCTAACTTACTATTGAACTCATACTACTTCTTGCTTTTCGCAGTTGCTGCAGTATTCTTTATTGCAGTTAACTATGCTGCAAATGCAGGATGGGCAACGTTGATAAAACGAGTAATCGAATCTGTGAGTTCTTGGTTGCCAATTGGAATTCTGTCTATGTTGGCGGTATTATTCTTTGGTAAAGATCACTTGTATCACTGGATTGAATACATGGATCAGCAGTTGAACCCTGGCGATGCTGGATACGACAAGATTTTAGCGAGCAAAGACTGGTTCTTGAACAAAGGATGGTTCTTGGTTGGAGTTCCTCTAATCATGATTATCTGGTTCACGTTTAGAACCGTATTGGTGCGTTTGTCGCACAAAGAGGACGAGCAAGGTGGATTGAGCTTCTTTAAGAAGTCGATTACTTACTCTGCTGCTTTCTTGGTTGTGTTTGCATTCAGCTTCTCAATGTTTAGCTGGTTGGTAATGATGAGTTTAGATCCACACTGGTTTAGTACAATTTACTCCGTATACAACTTTGCGATAGCATTTGTTACTGGTCTAACGGTGATTTGCTTCTTCGTGCTTTACTTGAAATCTAAAGGTTACATGGAAATCGTTTCTGATGAGGTAATTCACGATTTGGGTAAATTCATGTTCGCTTTTAGTATTTTCTGGGCTTACATCTGGTTAGCACAGTTCCTATTGATTTGGTATGCGAATATCTCGGAAGAAGGTATTTATTACACAGCTCGATTGACTCCACACTTCAAACCGATGTTTAGAATCAACTTGGTGATGAACTTCTTCTTGCCATTCTTGATTTTGATGATGCGTAATGCAAAACGTCATCCAAAGGTATTATTGGTTGCAGGCACAATCATTTTGGCTGGTCACTGGCTAGATTTATTCTTAATGATCATGCCAGGTACGGTAGGAGAGGCTGCTGAGATTGGAGTACTTGAGATTGGAATGACTATGGCATTTGCCGGTTTCTTCATCTTCTGGGTACTAAACAACCTGTCTAAGAAGAACCTTTACGCTAAGAACCACCCTTACCTACTTGAATCTGCCAACCACGATGTTGGGGTTTAATTGGGATTAAGATATTTTCAAAAGGCCAGCTTTGCTGGCCTTTTTTTGTGCGAGTTGATAAGGGCAGTTGGCTTTTGGCTATTAGCCGTTGGCAAAACAATGCGAGAGTGATTGAATCTGAGAATGTGGATTTAAATATGACCGTCATTCTGAAGGAGAGACCGTAGGGAATGACTGAAGAATCTTCCAATAATTAACGCTGTCAATTCGTAAGATTCTTCGCTCCCTCCTGTCACCAGCCTGTCGGCAGACAGGTCAGTCGCTCAGAATGACGTCTCAGGAAATTGTGCAACCTCCACCTCTAATTCCTAATTCTCAATTTTCCATTTTCCATTTTCAACTTTAAACCTT
>Ga0181574_10000310_pt1 | contig 44923 bp, 39 predicted proteins | sample 101ome_24_FD_145600 | JGI IMG/M metagenome (GOLD analysis project Ga0181574, IMG submission 145600) | Coastal salt marsh microbial communities from the Groves Creek Marsh, Skidaway Island, Georgia - 101410AT metaG (spades assembly) | ecosystem: Environmental > Aquatic > Marine > Intertidal zone... | reverse complement strand
GCATCGACCCTAACAGTGGGCCTGAAGAACAAATTCAGCAAATGTTGGATCGATATGGTACGGGGAGAGTGCTCTACCGAAACTCACGCCGCGCCGTCTCCGGCTTCCCGCAAAGACTGCTTAACGCCTATCCGCTGACGGCGCCCGATCTCTATGCAGACGCCCCACACGCACTGCATCCAGAGCTGGCCCATTTGAATGAAGCGTGGCTGGAGCAAGATCCCAGGGTAGCGTGGCTGCAAGAGACACTTAAAACCTTACGACCGGAGAAAGCGCTTGTCATTTGCGCTCACAAAGAGACTGCGCTGGCGCTGGAACACCACCTCCACTTCAAGGTCGGTGTCCGTTGCGCTGCTTTTCACGAAGGCCTGAGTCTCATTGAACGCGATCGAGCGGCAGCATATTTCGCCGACGAGCTGAGCGGTGCACAAGCGCTTATCTGTTCCGAAATTGGAAGCGAGGGGCGCAACTTTCAGTTCGCCCGTCATCTCGTCTGCTTCGACCTGCCGAGGCACCCAGATCTTCTGGAGCAACGAATTGGACGCCTAGACCGAATTGGACAAGGTGCCGAAATACACATTCATGTGCCCTACCTCCTCGGCACCGCACAAGAACAACTCTTCCTCTGGTTACACAATGGCCTCGGCGCATTCACTGCCACTTGCTCCTTCGGGCACCAAATCTTCAACGAATTCGAATCGACGCTCAGCGCAGTCATGCGCGGAGAGAAAGGCCTTCAATCAATCATAGACGCCACCAGAGACCGTCGTGAGCAACTCACGCTGGAAACCGAACGAGGAAGGGACCGGCTACTAGAGCGGCACTCCCACAACAGCGATACCGGACGTCACATCATTCAAAGCCTTGAGTCACGAGAGTCAGCAGGCCACCTGTACGACTTTACTGAACGACTCTTTGACCGCATCGGAATCGATCAAGAATATTTAGAAGAAAACCTGTCGCTTGTTCGGCCGACGGAAAACCTCGTTACCGGGCAGCTGCCGGGACTCAATGAGGAAGGCGTCACTGCAACCTACGACCGGTCCACAGCCCTCGCGAGAGAGGACGTGCTCTTTCTTACTTGGGAGCACCCGATCATCATGGAGTCCATGGCCGTGCTGCTGGGCAGTGAAATCGGGAAGGCCTGTCTTGGCACGTTCGCTCACAAGGGTGTCCCTGCAGGGACGTTCCTGCTGGAAGCGCTTTTTCGAATAGAGTGTCTCGCGCCTCGCTATCTTGAGGCCGGCCAATTTTTAGACTACACGCCCATCCGAATGTTGGTGACAAAAGATGGCAAGGAAGTTGGCGACAAGCTATCCGCTAACTATCTCGCCGAAGCGCTGCAATCTGTGCCGAACGCAACGAGCGCTGCGGTGCTCAGCAAGCTGAGAGCGATGTTAGAAGCCCTGTTTGGTTCGTTGGAGCAGCGCGCGACCGACGCTACGCAGCAGCGGCGAGAGGCAGCCATCGAGAAGGCGAATCACTTTTATCAAGGCGAGAGCAGCCGCCTGACTTACCTAAAAACCATTAACCCCGGAGTCACCGAGAGAGAGCTCGACGCATTGGCTGAGGAACAGTCCGCCTGCCTCAAAGCGCTGGAGCAAACTAAGCCTGTATTGGAGGGCTTACGAGTCTGTATAGCCGTATGACGATAATGTTTAGGGTCGATACCAAATCGCGGAGGTATAGGCGCGCTCCTGAATGGTATCGGGACGCCTAGTATCTATCTCGGGGTCAGCCAAAGCCAACTTGTCCAGCAAGGAGTGGCGCGCGGTGGGAATTTGCAGCACGCGGACATAATAAAAAGCGGATTGCTGAGGGTTAAATTGGGGATCTGCCCACGCGGCCGTCAAACTCGCTGCACCGATAGCATTCGACGTTAATCCCGTTTCCATGTCGACGCTCGAGCCCACGGGCAGAAGCGCGCCATCCTCGGTAATACGATCTTCTCCCGCCCACGCTACGTCATAAACCGCCTCGTGGGTTGCCCCATCGGCGTCAATCCAACCCTTAATGACCTGAACGCGATCCAGATAAGCCCCCTCGGGGTCAGCCTGAGCCTCAATCAGCAAACTAAATTGACCACCCTCGCTCACGCCAACGAGCTCGCCCCCCATTGGCACGGCTCGCGTCCCAACGCTAGCCGGGTATGCGGCGTCATCCAGCATCTCCTCTGACAGATTCCAGCCACCGTAAACGCGCACGGCAATCCTCGGGCCCGTCGTTGCGTAGACCTCTCTTCGACGCATGGCCGCAAGGATCGCTTCCCGAGTGTTCTCCGCGGCCCAAACCGCCGCCAGACCAGAGGCACTCATGCCCCAACCAAAAGTACCGCGCGCGTCATCTGACCACCCCCCGGACTTGCGAGAGGGCACCGAATCGGTCGCCATCTTGCCATGAAAGTTATCCTCTTCCGCCGACGGCAAACCGGTATGCGCATCCGTCGATCCGATCACGCCAAACTGAAACGGGTTCACACCAGCTGACGCCTGTAAGCTAAGGCCCGTCTGCAACGCGCTTCGAATGTAATCTCCCGGCTTTGGTACGTAATCTGTCCACTCTCTCTGTATATAGTAGGGATAGGTTTCAAAATCGCTGAAAGCATCTTCGGGCGAGAGGACTGGGTGTGTTTCAGAATCGCCCTTTATCTGAGTGATCTCGACGACAGGCTCCCAGTAGCGACGAATCTGGGCATAGTCTTCCGTAATCTCGTTACCCCTAATATCCCGCACATCGAACATGGAGCCCTTTGAGATATTTGAATTGTGCGGAATCGCAATAAAATTCCCGCCCGTAGATTGACTGGTGCTCTCCAACCACGCCCACAAATCACTCGGATAAGAGCTGTCATCGAAGCCAAAGGGCGCAAAGGTCTGCGCCTGTTCCGCACCGATATCAGACATGACAATCCGATGCAGATTAGCCCCGCCGGGGATCAACGAGTACTCCCAGCCAATCAATGCCGAGAACACACCAGGGTCATTGTGGCGATCAGCAGCATCAGTGATTGTCTTCCAGGTGTCGATCTCAACCCTAGGCTGACGAGGGATAAGACCCGAGGTCCGGTCTTCGTCCCAGCCCGCCATAGCGGTCACGGCATCAGGAGACGGCTTGGGGAGAATAGAGGTGAAGAGCTCCCTACCAGACTGATCGTCAATAGCGTCCCTTAACAAGTACTGGACAAAACGCGTCCACAACCGATCTCGCCAGCCCAAGCCCTCGCTCTCCATCGGATTAAAGTAGAGGCTGCGAATGACACCCAAATACTCGGCGTGGTCTGACACCACGAGAAAATCGAGGGGGGTGCCAATCTGCACGCGCGCCTTGTGCCCCGGATGCTCCACCGGAATTCCCTTGGCATAGCGATAAGCGGTATCTGGCGTGGCAGTGAGATTGCCATTGGTAAAAGCATCGGAAGAATAGGTCGAGTGAAGATGGGTATCGCCCCATAAAAGTTGCTTTCCACCGGCTGAGTGCTCGTCTGCAAAGACCGGGAACACGGGCAACAAGAACCCGAGGATCGTCGTCGCCAAGCCGGCATATTGCCTGATACTGCAACCCGCCCCGCGCACCGCGCAACCTCCTCGCAAACGACTGTGCCCCGCGATCATAGGTCTTCCCCTTTCAGCAATATCTCTAGTTCTCATGTGTTAAAAAAAACAACCACCGACCTGGCGCTGGACCTCACTTACCCTGCCATTCGGGCTGGCGCTTCTGAAAAAATGCCTTGATTGCCTCCGTCGCGTCATCGCTGCCAATGCAAAAAGCCTGAAGCGCGGCCTCCTTGGAGATAGTGTCCGCCAAACTGTTTGACGCCCCAAACACCAGGGATTCCTTGGCATAGCGCAATGCCAGTGGCGACCGATTTGCCAAATCCTGGGCATAGGCCATCGCGTGCGCAGCAAAGTCATCATCCGGGAGCACTCGATTGGCCAGCCCCCAATTTACCGCTTTCTCGGCTGTCAGCTTTTCGCCAAAAGCCATTAACTCGTAGGCACGTTTCGCGCCTACCAAATTAGGCAGTAGCCAGGTAGCGCCGCCGTCGGGAACCAAACCTATTCCAACAAAGGGCTGATAAAGAAAGCTGCTCTCGGCCATGACGGCCAAATCGCAAGCCATAGCATAGGAGTATGAAATGCCCGCGCAAGGCCCGTTAATCGCAGCGATCCAGGGTTTCCGCGCATGATGTATCGCAAGCACGCCGGGTTTGTACTCCGCGTTCAATTGATCCTCTACCCCCTCGCCACCGTTGGGCATAGGTTCCGAGGTGTCCGTCAGATCCGCACCGGCACCAAACGCCCTCCCCGCACCGGTAAGAACAACGACCCAAATGTCGTTATCCGCATTAACCTCCAAGGCCGCACGCAGAAACTCTCGCCGCAGCGTCCCGTTAAAGCTGTTCAACTTATCTGGCCGGTTGAAGGAGACCCGCGCAACGCGACCCTCACGCTCTATTAAGATCGTTTCATATTCACTCATCGTATCCTCCAACAGCAGTTACTCACCCTGCACAGCGGCACCGGAGCCCAATAACTCAGTTATCTGTGACTCTGAAATACCGGTACGCTGCAGTACCGACACGGTGTCGGCGCCGAGCGAACGCGTTCCATGACGAATCTCAGAGGGTGTCCTCGCAAATCTCGGTGCAGGGCTGGGGTGAACCAATCCTTCAATATCCGCATAGACGGTGCGCTCGACGTTAGCGGGATATTTAGGCGCCTCAACCATGGTTAACACGGGCGCGAAGCAGGCATCGCTCCCTGCCATAATGGCATCCCACTCGTCCCGCGTTTTCGTTTTTAACACGGCAGCCAGCCTCTCCTTCAGCTCGGGCCACTGCGCGCTGTCGTGCTGTGACTGAAACTGAGGGTCGCTGATCTCAGCGCGGCGTAATAATTCCGCATAGAACTGAGGCTCGATAGCACCGACGGCAACGTATTTCCCGTCCGCACACTCATAGGTGTCGTAAAAATGGGCAGCGCCATCCAGCAGGTTAGCCTCACGCTCGTCTGCATTCCAGGCACCGATTTGCTGAAATCCCTGCATCATCCACATGAGCTGGGCCGTGCCATCGACCATGGCCGCGTCCACCACCTGCCCCTGACCGGACTTCGATGCTTCCAACAGCGCGGCAAGGATACCGGTTACCAACAACATGCCGCCGCCACCAAAATCGCCAATGAGGTTGAGAGGCACCACAGGCCGCTCGCCTCGACGCCCTATCGCATGCAACGCACCCGTAATTGCAATGTAGTTAAGATCATGCCCAGCCGCCTGCGCCAGCGGTCCGGTCTGTCCCCAGCCGGTCATTCTGGCGAACACCAATTTTGGATTTCGGCGCAGGCACTCCTCTGGACCAAAACCGAGCTTCTCACAGACCCCTGGCCGATAGGGGTCGATGAGCACGTCCGCACGCTCAATCAACCCCATCAGAGCAGCATGACCCGGCGGTTGTTTCAGGTCGAGCACAACGGACTTCTTATTTCGTCCACTGACAGGCTCCGCCACCTTGGGGTCTGCCGCGCCGGGGCGCTCTATACGAATCACTTCCGCACCCATGTCGGCGAGAATCATCCCGCCCATCGGCGCGGGACCTATGCCCGCGAGTTCTATGACCGTGTAACCACTCAGAGCCCCCATATAGCCACCTTAAAAGTTGCGCTGATTGAAGGCGTCATAATGATCTCCAAGACAATGCCGACCAATAATTAATTTCATAATCTCCGAGCTGCCGGCATAAATAGTGGCGATCTTCGCGTCGGCTGACTGTCGGCTAATAGGATATTCATCCATGAAACCTGCGCCGCCGTGTAACTGCAGCCCCTCGTCAGCGACGCGCTGCTGCAATTCCGAGGTTTTTAACTTTGCCACGGCCGCATCTTCAGCCGACAAAGTACCGGCATTAAATGCCAAGGCGGCCTGATCGACATAGCATTGAGCGATGTCGAGCTCTGCCCGAAGCTCTGCCATTTTGAACTGGGTGTTTTGCATCGCGGCGAGAGATTTACCAAAAACCTCTCTCTCCCGAACAAACTCTGCTGTGAGATCCCAGGACAGCTGCGCCGCGGCCAGGTAGCCCATAGCCCCTAGTAGACGTTCCTCTGCGAGACCTTCCATCAGGTAGTAAAAACCTTTGTGGGCTTCGCCCAGAACGTTCTCCTTCGGCACTTTAACGCCGTTAAAGAAGAGTTCAGCGGTGTCTTGGGCTTTCAATCCCAGCTTCTTCAGATTCCGCCCTCGCTCAAAGCCTTCCCAGGTGGACTCCACCAAAAACAAGGTCATGGCATGCGGATTGTTTTGCGGATCCGTCTTTGCGGCAACGACCACCAGATCACAATTGATACCATTAGATATGTACGTTTTTTGCCCGTTTAGCAGCCAGTGATCCTCGTGCTCAACCGCATGGGAGCGCATGCCAGCCAAATTACTCCCTGCATCTGGCTCGGTCATCGCCACAGCGAGGATAATCTCTCCTGATACCGCGCCCGGGATGTATCGCTCAATCTGCGCCTCTGTACCGAAGCGAGTGATGTAAGGCGCTACAATGCGACTGTGCAAGGAGCCGAACCAGTCGCTACAGCGCGCGTAAGCCAGCTCTTCGATGATGACCTGCTCCCAGCGGATATCATAATCATCCATACCGCCAAACCGCTCCTCCGGCCAGACCATCAGAAACCCTTTCTCGCCGGCCTTTTTAAAGATGTCCCTATCGACAACGCCTTGGTCGCGGAATCTCTCCATGTGGGGGACCACCTCTTCGGCCAAGAACCGCCGGTAAGCCTCGCGAAACATATTCTGTTCGTCAGTAAACTGTCTGGCGAGCATGCCGCTCTCCTCTCTCTTCTTCTGTCACTATCAAAAGCTGCGCCAAGCCTTGACGGCCTGCCACGGTCATCACTGTTGTCATCGGGCGTCGCACTCGACACGCCGGTACCACCTCAACATAACGAGATCCCGTTCGGCTCACGGGGCACCCTTTTTTTCAGATTTTGCGCGGCTACGGCCATCGGTCATGGAGCATCCGCTCAGCGATTCGGGGCACGCTGCGACGACACTAATCAGCAGAGGCAGGATCCAAGACCTCGCGTAACTCTCGCTTGAGAAACTTGCCATTCGCATTTCGCGGAAGAGGCTCAGCAAGAAACCAGACATACTTGGGAACTTTAAAGGCTGCGAGCCGAGAGCCCATGTGCTCCCTGAGCCCCGGCGCATCGAGCATCGCGTCGGGCTTGAGATGCACGGCAACGCCAACCTCTTCCCCCAGCCGCTCGTCGGGCACCGCGAAAGCGACCGTCTCCAAGACGGCAGGGTGTGTATAGAGCGCCCCTTCGACTTCGGCACAGTAAATATTCTCTCCCCCCCGTAAAATCATATCTTTTGCACGATCAACTAGGTAAAGGAAGCCGTCCTCATCGAAATACCCGATGTCCCCCGTATGTAACCAACCATCAACAATGGTTTCCGCCGTGGCTTCAGGCCGGTTCAAGTAGCCTTTGATCACCGGCGCACCTCGCACCAACAGCTCCCCTGCCTCACCGACGGGGAGAGCCTCGCCCTCCGCATTGACGACTTTCCCCTCGAGCGTGGGTACCAGGGGACCGCAGCTCTGCGGCCGCGCGATGAATAGATCGCCCGTGGTGTAGGTACTGATGCCGCAGACCTCAGTCATACCATAACCTTGCGCCGGCTTTGCTCGCTTCGTCGTCTCGACCACTTTACCGGGAAGATCCGGGTGCATTGCCGCACCACCTCCACCCAGAGAATTCAGACTCGACGTATCGAATTCCTTGAAATCGGGGTGCGCGAGGAGCTCCCTCGCCATCATTGGAACTGCGCTTAGCGTGTTGACCTTTTCCTGCTCAATCAATTTCAGCGCCTCAAGCGTGTCCCACTTGTACATGAGCACCAGTTTTCCGCCACCAACCGTGCCTCCCTGCATCACACAATTGTTTGCGGTGACGTGGAATAGCGGCGTTGCGACAAGGGACGTGGGGGCCGGCAAAGATACCGGCGCATCGGGCTGTTCGCCGCGCCCCATTGCCTGCGTAGTCGCAAAAATTTGCCCCATCGCTGCCACGTTCAGCACATTGTGCACACAACCTCGATGGGTCAACTGCGCACCCTTGGGTCGACCGGTGGTTCCAGAGGTGTAAAAAATGCAGGCATCATCATCGGGATCAATGGGCGTGTCAGCGAGTACCCCAGACTCCGCTATCGCGTCGGTCCACTGTACTGCTGGCACCGCTGGATCAGAATCGCGCACAGCGACAACGCCGAGATGCGGGAAGTCCGCGGCAATTTCAGCAAAGGTAGCCAAACGGCGATCATCCGCGATCAGCCACTTGGGCTCAGAGTCGTTGAGCGCATATGACATTTCGTCAGCGACCCACCAGGCATTCATGCCAACCGCCACTCCCCCGACAGCGATGATGCCCCAGTAAGCAAAAATCCATTCCGGATAATTTCTCATGGCGATAGCGACACGATCACCAGACCCGACGCCTTGACACTTTAGCCAGGCAGAAAAATTGGCAACGATTTGCCCTGCCTCGGCATAAGTCCAACGCTCCTCGCCGTAAACGATGTATTCCTTGTCGCCATGGCTTTGCCCAAGCAGCCATAGATCACGAAGGCTGCCGGGCGCGTGCTTATAGGCTTTCAGCGCATACCCTTGGCGCTCGATAGTGGTCACTTCGAGAAACGCACCCGGGGCCGTCACCATCTCCACCGCCTGACGGTAATAGCCCATGACTTGGTCAGTACCCATATACTACCTGCCCCTTCATTTTCTTATGGACGGGAAATCATGAATGATTGAACCCGAAAGCTAGCGCAAGATACCCTAACGCTGTGACCACGACCAGTTGCCGTCGCGCAGGAATTGGCAGGTATAATGCCAATACTGAAAAAGGTATTCCAGCCCAAACGCACCGACAGCAAACTGAAGATAACCCGGCTATTTAAGCCCCCATCGGTGCGAACTTTATCGCATGCAAGAGGAGCACAATGAGCGCACAAGACCTCGACTTGACTCTTTTGGAGCCGTGGCTCCGTGAGCAAATTCCAAGTCTGGAAGGAACGCTATCAGCAGAAAAATTTGCAGGCGGGCAATCAAATCCAACTTTTAAACTCAGCGCGGGCGAAGCAAATTACGTGCTGCGACGCAAGCCGCCCGGTGAATTGCTGGCCTCGGCGCATGCGGTTGATCGAGAGTTCAGAGTGCTCGACGCGCTGCGTGAGACGCCAGTACCCGTTCCCAATGCCGTCGCCTTGTGTACTGACGACTCGGTTATCGGCTCCATGTTCTATGTAATGGAGCACCTTGAGGGACGTATTTTCTGGGATCCGGCGGTGCCCGAAGTCAATAACGACGAGCGCACGGCGATCTATGACGAGATGAACAGAGTATTAGCCGAGCTCCACTGCGTTGATGTGAGTGCTGTCGGTCTCTCTGATTATGGCAAGCCTGGCAACTATTATGCACGGCAGATCGGCCGCTGGACCAAGCAGTATCGCGCCTCAGAGACAGAGGTCGTCCCGGATATGGAAGCGCTTATCGATTGGCTGCCCAATCACATCCCCGAGGGTGACGAAACCGTGGCTTTGGTACATGGAGACTACCGGCTCGACAACATGATTTTTCATCCAACAGAACCGCGAATCATTGGCATTTTAGACTGGGAACTCTCCACATTGGGCGACCCCCTCGCCGACCTCGCATACCAGCTCATGGCGTGGCGTTTTCCTCGGGAGGGCGGCATTGCTGGACTCGAAGGACTCGACCGGTCGTCCCTAGGGCTACCCTCGGACGAAGAATACATCGCGGCCTATTGCCGCCGAACGGGGCGCGACGGCATCAATAATTGGTCTTTTTATATGGCTTTTTGCTTCTTCAGAATTGCCGCGATACTGCAGGGCATCAAAAAGCGCGCACAAATAGGGACAGCTTCGAGTGCTGAGGCCGACAGCCGCGCCATTATGGTAGGGCCACTCGCCGCCCTCGGCGCCGCCTGCATTCCCTGAGCCATCGAAAGCTGAGTCAGGCCACCGAACTTTTGACCCGAGCCCGCGGCGCGCTGCTGCGGGCCCGGGCAGGCCTCGCCTGATTTTTGGCGACCCTCTGATCTGATCCAGCTTTCAAGGTCTTCATTTGAGCGGCCGTGGGGGGTGGTCTTCGTCGGGAGCTTTTCGGCCGACGATAGGTACCCGGGGCCGGCCGGAGATCACCGTATTCAAAGCGATGCAGAATCTCTTCCAATGTTCTGGAAATTTGCGTGCACCGGCGTATGGATTCAAGCCGACTGAAAGCGGCTCGCTGACCCTCCCGTACCAGCAGACCCAACTCGTCCGAGCTGGGCTGACTGATCAGCTTGAGGGGGTTCTGGAATCTAAACTTGGGCACGATGTTGATATCACCGGAGTACTCTTGATCCAGCAATGCATGAACACTGTGAAGCATCATATTGAATTTCGGCCAATTATCCCCATATCTTTTAGCGACCCCCCGATAGAAATTGAGCATTTCCCGACCAATCCCGATTCCCAAGGATGACGCCGCTCGTCGAACAGGGCGGGCACGCTCATCACGCGGCAAGAAGGCGCGAGCGATAGGGTTCACCATGCTGACGATGTAATGATTTGTCGAAAACAGCCGAGACAGTCTTTTCGCCGGAAGATCGTCCGCCACCGACCCGTCCACCCATCGACGCGCCGGGAGATAGGGTTGCGGCTCACCTTTCTCGTTCTTTGCCTGCAACATGACGGGCGGAAAAACGCCGGGAATGGCGCAGGACGCCATCACGGCAGAGCGCAAATAGACGTTCGGCGACGACACGGCGTTGAGCAGACGAGAGCGCTGATGAGGCTCAGCGGGCGCCACAGTAATACTGACCTGTCTCCCGGTCTTGGCATAGGCCTCAGCAAAGGTCAGATCGGGAATGGCGGCAGCGATAAGCTGCTCTGTATTGTCGGCCGTGAAACGCACACCCGCACCGGTCACCCACCTTCGGATCAAACCTGCCGGGTCGTTACCCCCAGACTCGAGCATGGCGATAAAATCGAGACCCTGCATCTCCTCATCGGTGTAGGCGCCAAGCACTGCGGCCACAATCGAACCCGCGCTCGAACCCGAGATGACACGCGGTAGCAGGCCGTGCCTCAGCAACTCAGTGACAACACCGACATGCAAAAACCCGAGTACGCCGCCGCCACTCAGCATCAACGCGGAGCGACCGTAACAAACGTTGCTTCGATAGAAAAAATCCAGCTTTTGCTGGATCGGAATCACTTCATCAGGCAGTTCTGCCAACAGCCTGAGCGCGTCATCAATCTCCTGAATATATTCCTCGATCAGGATTTTAGTGCCAGCCTTCGCCTGCCGATAAAGGAGACTTTTGCCCATCCCGCCCATGTTGCCATGGATGCCCTCGTTAAGCGCATAGAGCAAGCCGGGCCAATCTTTTTGCTTTCGGTACTTGCGCAAGCGGTCAAGGCGGTAGCGGATTTGTGCGTGATCATAAAGATCAGAGGGCTCTTCTTTGCGCCAAGTGGCCATGCCACTCGCCGCATCATGTGACTCCGCGGCCAAAAACCACTCTTCGTAGGATTCGGCGAGATCCATATCCCGCTCGTACTGCCGTAACTCCGATTTTGCCGTCAACTACCACCACCTCGCCATTGAAGTCTGTTAACGCATACGCAACCGTGAGCATAGAGGCTCATCGCCGCGGGAACCAGCTTGACATATTTTTAATTTACACGGCGGCGCGATAGGCGTCCTGCAAATGGCGCTTATAGAGCTTGCCATTGTCCATGCGGGGCAGCTCCTGCAAAAAATCAATCCTGCGCGGCACCTTCACGCTGGATAACCGCTCGCGCATCCACAATGAGAGCTCCTCTGCCATCTCATCGGTCGCGTCTTTCCAATCCAGAGGCTGCACCACCGCCACCACCTCTTCGCCAAATTCCGGATGAGGCACACCAAAAACGGCAACGTCGGCAACTTTATCGTGGGTAATCAACAGCCCTTCAATCTCGGCAGGATAAACATTCACTCCGCCTGTGATAATGGTGAAGTTTTTTCTATCCGTCAGGTAAAGGAACCCTTCCTCATCAAGGTAACCGACATCCCCCATAGTGCTCCAACCCTGATCGTTAAAAGCTTCTCGGGTCTTCTCAGGCTCGTCAAAATATTCAAAGGGACGGCTCTCCGCGAAATAAACATCGCCGACCTCGCCAGGACCCAATACCTCTCCATTTTCGCCGAGAATGCGCGGTTGTCCGATGATGGCCTGGCCCACGGAACCCTTGTGTGTAAGCCAATTCGCCGAATCGATGATGGTGAAGCCATTACCCTCACTGCCTGAGTAATACTCCACAATCACCGGGCCCCACCAATTAATCATCGCTTCTTTGACATCGATGGGGCACGGTGCGGCAGCGTGAATCGCGCACTTCATTGAACTGAGGTCGTAGCGCTCGCGCTCCTCCTCGGGGAGCTTGAGCATGCGCACGAACATAATCGGCACCCATTGACTGTGGGTGGCTCTGTATTGCTCTATCAGCGCCAAGGACTGCACCGGATCAAACTGCTCCATGATGATTGAGGTGCCGCCCATACCGAGGACCATCAAGTTGTAATGCAGCGGGGCGGCATGATAGAGCGGCGCTGGCGACAGATAGACCGTATCGACTCCAAATCCAAAAAACGCGCCAACGCTACCGGACATCGGGTGGTCGGCGTGAATACTCTCCGCGTGCGGCTGCCAATAGACGCCCTTGGGTTTACCCGTCGTGCCCGACGAGTAGAGCATGGGCGCACCCAGAAACTCATCCGCGATTGGTGTGGCGGGCAACTGCTCCAGCTGCGCTTCAAGGGATTCAAAACCAGCGATTTCACCGCCCACTGACAAACATCGATTCAAACCCGCCGACGCCGCCGCGGCCGCAGTGGCGACCTCTGCCAGGCTGGCCGACGCGATGAATAGCTTCGCTTTGCAGTTGGTAATGATATACGCCGTCTCATCTTGCTTTAGGTGTGTACTGATGGGCGTAAAGATCACCCCGGCGCGCAGCGCCCCCTGCGCGACCTGTAGAAACTCGGCGCAATTCTTCATCATCATTGCAATATGATCACCGCGCTCGATACCTGAGTCTCTCAGCAGCTGTGCAATCTGGTTTGAGCGCCGATCGAGCTCCGCATAGGTCACTGTCTCTGCTGAATTGGCCAAGATATAAGCGGGCCGATCGGGGGTTTCAGTTGCGTAGGAAGAAAAATGCGGCATGACCTTTCTCTTTTAGGATTATTATGCGTGAACACTATACATTTTCAGGATTGAGATGGTAGCAGTTGAAGCCAAGGGGACTGGCAAAAATATTCGAGCACAATGCAGAGCGGGTACTCTCAGCACGCAAACGTCGGGGCTGGCGCCCGGCTACGTCCAAGCCAATATCGTAATACTGCCTGCGGCGTCGGCGAATCATTTCCAAACCTTTTGCCAACGCAATCCCCGCCCCTGTCCCTTGCTGGCCATGAGTCCGGAGCCCGGCGCGCCCACCCTTCCCGAATTAGGCGATGACATCGATATCCGCGTCGACCTACCTCAATACCGCGTTTGGCGAAATGGGGTGTTGGCGGAGCAAGTCACTGATATCTCCGGGCTCTGGCAGGCCGACTGGACGGCTTTTGCGCTTGGCTGTTCGTTCTCTTTTGAAGAGGCCTTGCTGGATGCCGGAATTGAAATTCGCAACCTTACGGAAGGTGTTAATGTGCCCATGTACACCACGCACATCCCCTGCGCTGCATCAGGACCATTTTCAGGAAATATGGTGGTGAGTATGCGGCCGATGGTCGCCTCAGACGCCATACGTGCCATACAGATATGCTCTCGCTTTCCCTCAGTTCATGGCGCACCCATACACCTTGGGGATCCTTCGCAAATAGGCATCGCTGATTTGAGCAAACCGAACTTTGGCGCGGCCGTAACGGTAAAGGACTCCGAAATACCCGTCTTCTGGGCCTGCGGCGTTACACCCCAAGTCGCCCTGCAGACGGCAAAACTGCCGCTTGCCGTGACCCATGAACCCGGGCACATGCTTGTTACTGACCTAAAAAATACCGATCTGGCGATCTTCTGATGACAAACAAACTGACTCTGAACTGTGACATGGGAGAAAGCTACGGGGCTTGGACCATGGGCGATGATGAGACCATCATGCCCCTGATCGACGCCGCCAATATCGCGTGCGGCGGACACGCTGGGGATCCCGGCACCATGCGTCGCTGCGTGACCATGGCACGCCGTCACAACAAAGAAGTGGGGGCCCACGTATCCTACCCAGACCTGCAAGGCTTCGGTCGCAGAGCAATGGATATTCGCGGACCTGAATTGATTGACTTGATTCACCATCAGATCGGTGGGCTGGATGGCATTGCGCGAACCCATGGGACACGCGTCAGCTTTGTGAAGCCCCACGGTGCGCTCTATCACGCGATGCTGGGCGATCCGATGATACTCAGTGACGTCATGAGGGCGGTTGCCAGCTGGCATGCCGACCTGTCACTGGTTGTCCTCGCAACGCCGCGCGATAGAAAAACCGTCCAACTCGCCATTGAGCACGGATTAACACTTCGTTACGAAGCGTTTGCGGACAGAGGCTACACGAGTAGAGGACTGCTCATTCCGCGCGACAAACCCGGTGCTCTCCTCACCGTGGAAGAAGCGGCCAATCAGTCTATTGCGATTGCGAAAGACAATCTTCGAACGCCCAAAGGTAAGCGCATACCCGTCAATGCTGACACGCTGTGCGTCCATGGCGACACACCCGGCGCCATCAAAATGATCAAGGCTATTCGCAACGCTCTGGACAAAATGTGAATGGAATTTGCCGTTGGCCCCGCCGGTAGTCTGGGATTGCGCTTGGTGTTCTCCGAGACACCCTCGCCGTCATTGACTTATGGCTTACTCTCCATTCAAACCCAAGCCCAGCGACAATTTGCGGGTGCCCTCGTCGATAGTGTTGTGGGCTACACCACGTTAACTTTGTTTTTCCAGCCGCTCGCGCTGGACCGAGAGCGCGCTCAGCACTGGCTGGAAGAACGTGCGACAAGTTTGAGGGTAACCGCCAACGAACCTGAAGCCAGTTGTAAAACGGTAACCCTGCCCGTGCTTTACCACTCCAGCGTCGCTCCCGATCTCGAGTGGCTGGCCGAGGAGAAGAATCTGAGTGTTGACGATGTTATAGAGCGACATAGCGGCTGCGCTTATTTTGCTTACGCTACAGGTTTTGCGCCGGGATTTTGCTACCTCGGTACAGTGGACGCGCAATTGACGACACCCAGACTGACCACTCCCCGGGCGAGTGTGGAAGCAGGCTCGGTCGCCATCGCCGACCGGCAGACGGCAGTATATCCATGCGTATCGCCTGGCGGCTGGCGACTTATCGGGGCCTGCCCGACACCGCTGTTTGATCTGGCATCGAATCCGACTGCACGGATCGCCGTCGGCGATTCAGTCAAATTTGAACCCGTTACGATGGCTGACTATCGGGCCTTGAAAGCGAAACTGAACAAAGCGTGAGAACACTGACACTCATTCGCTCGGGCATCGCCAGCACTATTCAGGATAGCGGTCGCGCGGGTCACCAGCGAAACGGCATCCCTCCCAGCGGCGCCATGGACAATTATGCGCTGCGCGCAGGCCAGTACTGCTTTGGACATGGCGATAATGAAGCCGCATTGGAGTTCGCCTACGGGGACCTCGCCTTCGTCACATCTCACAATTGCCGATTCATCGTAACCGGCGCTCCGACCGTCGTTACCATTGGCAACACCGAGCGCGATAGCGGCAAAATCGAAGAAGCCGTAGAAAACCAAGTAGTCACCGTCAAACCCCGCGGCCAAGGCATATACAGCTATCTTCACGTCGAGGGAGGATTCGACACTCCCCTCCAGCTTGGCAGTAGAAGCACGTCTCCCAGAGAGCGTATTGGCGGCGTCGAAGGCAGGTATCTCCGAGACGGTGACACCCTGCCCCTGGGTTCAGGCACCCGCCCCCACGTCACGCAATGTCCAACGCCGATCACCGTGCAAGACCGGGACCTGCTGTCACTGAGATTCGTCCCCGGATTTCAGTTCGACGCCTTCTCCCCAGCCGCAAAGCAGGCACTTGATAATGGGACATTTTCGGTTACGCCACGCGCCAATCGCATGGGTATCGCACTGGAGGGCGATCCGGTGAATACAGGCGTTCAGTCACTGCTGTCTGAGGCGACCTGCTATGGTGCTGTGCAAATACCCCCGGACGGTAAACCCATCATTTTACTCAATGATCGTCAAACGGTTGGCGGCTATCCAAAGGCGGGCGCGGTTATCGAAGCAGACTGCCAGCGCTTAGTACAATCCAGACCTGGTCAGCGAGTGCAGCTTGTCCCCATCACGCCTCAGGAGGCGGATCGCATCACCTGGTTGGAGCACCACTACATCGAGACAAAATTATCGTGAATGGCCTTAACATCACACAAACCATCGAAGCGATTGAGCAGCTGCTGATACAACATGACCATCGGCACATGAGTCGCGTGAGACGAGCACTCGACCCGGGCTATCTCGAGCGAGCGGCACATCTGGTGAGAACGCAGCGGGGTAATGCTTACATCGTCACCGGCTTCCCCGTGGCGGGCACTTTTGAAACAGATGGGCCCGCCGGGGCGATGGCACTCTATCGGGCCTGCGAACGGCACCAACTGCGACCGACGATCCTTTCCGAATCCGCCCTCACCCAATGCCTGAGTCCGGCGTTCCGATGCCTTGAATTGCCCACCGGCTCCAGAGAGCAAATCCGGGAGTCAGTGATCAATCTCTACTACAACGCACCGCCTGATCTCGTGATCAGTATCGAGCGTCCCGGGGCCGCACGGGACGGGCGGTACTACAACATGGCAGGAAAGGACATTTCAGCGGACTGCACCCCCGCTGAGGCCTATCTCGAGCTAGCCGAGTGTCCCACGATAGCGATTGGTGACGGAGGCAATGAAATGGGCATGGGCAAAGCCCTCAACGTTTTAAGTGAATTGGATATTCATCCTGCGATCAGCACTTGCGATGAGTTGGTGGTGGCAGACGTATCAAATTGGGCGGCCTATGCGGTATGCGCCCTAGCCTACTCCCATAATGACGACAGGGCGGACATCATCGCGGATATCCGCAAGGACCTACTGCTTCTAGTTGAATCTGGTGCGGTTGATGGAGTCACCGGCGCAAAGACAGCTACCGAGGATGGTTTTGCGGAAGGCGCCGGCTGTGCGCTGGTGGAAGCTATCATTACCTTGCTGAATCAAGAGGGCTCCCTATGACAATCGCTTATCTCAATGGCGAATACTTACCGCTGCTTGAGGCGAAAATATCGCCCATGGACCGCGGCTTTCTCTTCGGCGATGGCGTCTATGAGGTGATTCCCTGCTATGCAGGAAAAATGGTCGCCGCTCAGTATCACTTGGATCGACTCAGGCACTCGCTCGCGGGTATTCAACTGAACATTACGCCGTCGGATGAGGATCTTTCACAGGTGCTTAAGCTGCTGATCGAACGCAATGGGAGCGGTGACCTAGGCATTTACCTGCAAATCACACGTGGTGTAGCTGAGAAGCGCCAACACGCATTCCCGGATCACACCATTCCCACAGTATTCGCCTACACCTTTCCTATTAATGCCCCGTCAACTGGCGACATGGAAACCGCGACTTGCTTTACGACTGTGACCCGGGCAGACGCGAGGTGGGCCAGATGCCATATCAAATCCACCGCGCTGCTCGGAAATGTGCTTCATATGATGGAGGCAATTAATGAAGGAGCAGAAGAAGTTCTGCTATTCAATGAACATGACCTTTTAACTGAAGCGGCGGCCTGCAATGTCTTTGTGGTTAAAGACGGGCAGATCTACACCCCAGAACTGGACCATGAGAAGCTCCCGGGGGTGACCCGGCGTTTGTGCCTTGAGCTCATCGAAAAACATACCAATTGGCCGGCGCTAGTCGGGCCGGTAACTCGCGAGACAGTTATGTCAGCAGACGAAGTTTGGTTGAGCTCTTCAACAAAAGAACTGGCACCCGTAACAGCCATCGACGGCAAGCCGGTCGGCGATGGCACGCCCGGTAATTATTGGGCTGAGGCACAGCGCCTTTTTCATCTTTATCGATTTGACACTCCCTGATGCCCAGAGCTACCACTGTTTCCATCGACCTCGGCGCCATTAGCAATAATATCGCCGTGCTGAAAACCAGCCTGGGCGCCACTCGATTCATGGGCGTTGTCAAAGCCGACGCTTACGGACACGGGGCCGTCCCAGTCGCTCAGCACATTGAAGGCTCAGTTGACGCTTTCGCTGTGGCCTTTACCGAGGAGGCGTTAGCGCTTCGGGCTGCAGGTATTGGCAAGCCCATTCTCATCCTAGAGGGGCCGCACTCGGCTGAGGATGTAGCGCTGGCGGCTGAAGAAAATCTATGGCTTGCACTGCACGAGCACTCCCAGGTCGACTGGTGTTTGCCGCGCGGCGATGCGCTGCCTCACTTGTGGATAAAAATCGATACCGGAATGCATCGACTCGGATTCCCGGCTGAACAGCTGTCTACCGTGAGACGATCACTGGAAAATGCGGGCTGCGCTCGCCTAACGCTCATGTCTCACCTAGCGTCCGCCGAGCTACCCGAGAGCCCCCTTAGCAAGCGCCAGCTGGACCGGTGGCACGAAATTGTGTCGGACTGGCCCTATGAAATGAGTCTCTCCAATTCAGCAGCCAGCCGCCTGGGGCTCGCCGCAAAAGACACTTGGGGTCGCTTGGGCTACGCCATGTACGGTGGCCTCATCACCGGATCAACCAGCAATTCAGCATTGAAGCCGGCCATGCAATTTCACACAACCGTGATGGCTCTTCGGCAGGTGGGCGCTGGAGAGTCCGTTGGCTACGGCGGTCATTGGACAGCGCAGCGCGACAGCGTGATCGCCACGCTGCCTGTGGGCTACGGAGACGGCTACCCTTGGTCCGCGCAAAGTGGAACGCCAGTGGCCGTTAATGGCAAAAAAGTTCCTCTGGTTGGTCGCGTATCGATGGATATGGTGACAGTTGACGTTACTGATTGCGGCTCTGTGGCGATAGGCACGCCCGCCATTCTCTGGGGACAAAATCCGGGCGTAGACGAGGTGGCGGAGGCCTGTGGCACGATAGGGTACGAATTGATCACGCGTATGACTGGCAGAGCAACGCGGCGCTACCGAAAATGAGTCCAAACTACCCAATAATCCTTGCGCCAGTGCGCGACACCGGCTTTGCCACGCACAAGGACCTCTATCCGTGACCGGCACTAGCGGCACCGAGGGGCAGTTTTTGGCTGCGATCGACCTGGGCAGTAATTCATTTCACCTAATGATCGCCAAATCAGAGTTTGGAGAGCTAAAACCGGTCCACGCCCTCGCCGAAAAAGTGCAACTCGGTGAATTCGACGAATCGGGCATGCTCACGACAACGGCAATTGAGCGCGGCCTCACCTGTCTGGAACGCTTCAAGCAACTGATAGACAGCACGTGCCCTGACAAAATTCGCATTGTTGGCACCAACGCTTTACGACGAGCCAAGAATCGCCAAGCATTCATCGAACCAGCGGAACAAATTATCAACGCCCCTATTGAGGTGATTTACGGCCGTGAAGAGGCTCGTCTCATTTATCTAGGCGTAGCACACACTCTGTCTGACGACGCCAATGTCAGGTTGGTTATCGATATTGGCGGAGGAAGCACAGAGTTCATCCTCGGAGAGCGCTTTGAACCAAAAAAACTCGAGAGCCTACAGATGGGCTGCGTATCCTATGGCCGACTCTACCTTCCAGACGGCATCATCAATCGCGATGGTTTCGACGCCGCGTACCACCGAGCCCGAATTGAGGTCTCGCACATTCGGCGCGGCTACCATAGTAGTCAATGGCAGGAAGCTGTCGGGTCTTCCGGCACCCTCCGAGCAATCGAAACCCTCATCGCAAGCGCGGGCTGGCGAGAAAACGGTATCGATCGCGATTCCCTCGAGAAACTCAAGCAAAAACTCCTGACTTTCGGACACGTTGACGAACTCAGTCTGGAGGGGCTGAGCGACACGCGAAAAGGCGTTGTAACCGCAGGTCTGGCGATCACTCTTGGTATTTTTGACGGGCTGCAAATAGAAGAAATGCGCACTTCATCAGGAGCGCTGCGAGAGGGCGTCATTTATGACTTGATCGGAAGATTCGACCATGAGGATGTTCGCACTCGCACCGTAGTGGCGATGCAGCAACGCTATAACGTAGACGCGGCGATCGCTGATTTGGTCTGTCGCCGTGTGGAGACATTAGCCTCAGCAACCGCACCGGAATGGCACCTAACCAGCGGCGAAATGGACCTGCTAACGTGGGCGGCGGCTTTGCATGAGATTGGCGTTGCGGTATCTCAGAAAAATTACTCCCAGCACTCAGCCTATCTCGTGCTGAACAGTGATTTACCTGGATTCGCCCAGCAAGACCAGGAGGTCATGGCCGCATTGATATCCGGACTGAAAGGAAAAATCAGGCCTGAGATCCTCGAACCAATTCCCCGCCGCAGGCGACAAAATGTGGCCCGCATGATGATCCTACTGAGGTTGGCGGTCATCCTGAAACACGTGGAAGAAATGGAAAATATCCCAGACCTCGCCGTGTGCGCACGAGGCGAGACCCTCACCTTGACCTATCCCGCGGATTGGGGAGAGGCACATCCCCTGACGATCTGGGAAATACAGCAGAGCCAACCGTCATTTGAGCGACTAGATGTCACCGTAGAGCTCGCAGCCCTGCTTTGAAGTGAGTGCCCGTGTTAGAGGTCGTAACCTCTCTCGTCATGTAGCACGATATCAAGCCCCGCAGTCTCATCCTCTTGATCGACCCTCAAGGACACCAGCGCATTCACGATACGCAGTAGCACCCAGCTTATCACTGCGGTGTAAACAAAGGTGGCGCCAATCCCGCAGAGCTGAATAGCCAGCTGGCCTGAAATACCTTCAACACCGTCAGAAAACCCATTACCGCTGAATAACCCCAGTGACGGAGAGCAAAAGATTCCCGCCATAAAGAGTCCCAGCATGCCGCCCACACCGTGCACAGGAAATACATCCAGACTGTCATCGATACCCAGTCGGTTTTTCAGCGTTATCGTTGCGAAGTAACACACAACGCCCGCGGAAAGGCCTATCACGACCGCACCTGCTGGCCCCACGGAGCCTGACGCAGGTGTAATGGTCCCCAAACCGGCGACCATGCCAGTCACAATACCCAGCACCGAGGGCTTTCCATGACGGATCCACTCCATGCACATCCAAGCGAGGGATCCACACGCAGCAGAGAGGTGCGTCACTAACATAGCCATGGCCGCACTGCTGTCCGCCGCGACCGCGGACCCCGCATTGAAACCAAACCAGCCCACCCAGAGCATTCCAGCGCCGGTCACCGTCATAGTCAGGTTATGAGGTGGCATCGCGGTCTGACCGAACCCCCGACGGCCACCGAGAGACGTCGCCGCAACGAGCGCCGCAACACCGGCTGTAATGTGCACCACTGCGCCGCCCGCGAAATCCTGAAGACCCATTTCACCCAACCAGCCTCCACCCCATACCCAGTGACAGACAGGGGCATATACCAGAACCAACCAAAGAGAGCTGAATATCAGCATGGCTGAAAATCGCATTCGCTCGGCGAATCCACCGACGATGAGTGCGGGCGTGATGACCGCAAAGGTTAACTGGAACATCACGAAGAGCGTCTCTGGGATTGACCCACTGACACTGTCCATGGATACCTTCGCCAAAAATAGGTTGCCCAAATCACCGATCCACGGGCCCTGTTCAACGCCCGCAGATCCGAACGCCAGGGTATAGCCCACCACGAACCAAAGAACGGACATGAGCGCGGTCAGCGCAAAACACTGCATCAAGACAGACAGTACGTTCTTTACTCGCACCAATCCCGCATAAAACAGCGACAAGCCGGGAATCGTCATAAACAACACTAAAGCCGTCGAAGTCAGCATCCACGCGGTATCTGCACCAGATATCGTCTCGGCAAGGGCGAAGGGAGCAAAAGCCGACCCCAGGAGTGCTACAGCAGACAAGGCAGTGGTGCGAGACAACAGAGCGGGCATAACTTCAGACCTCAAAAAATTTGCGACGGAGTGTGCCATAACGGGAGTCTTTTTCCCAAATATCGAAATCGGGCACCACGCTTGAAAGATGATTGTGCATCAGAAGACCCCGGATTATTCTGCGCCCGTCCCACCATGAATCGACAAACGATGAATCACTTACCCTCCCGCCTTGTCATCTGCTTTGCCTTGGCATTGCTCTGCACTACCTCGTGGAACACCATCGCCGCTCCGAAAAATGTCATCCTGATCATCGGCGACGGATTCGACGATCAACATGTCACCATGGGTCGGAACTACCTGACTGGTATGAGCGGGACGCTCATCCTCGATGGACTTCCGTTTCGAGGTGCGGTGCAGGTAGAAACCCTCTCGGCCTCGGGCGAGCCCGAGTATGTTGCGGACTCCGCAAACACAGCCACTGCAATCGCGACGGGCAGGATCACCAGTGTGGGCAGAGTCGGCACGGATATCGCTGATGAAGATCTACCTACCATCGCCGAGCGCGCTATTGGGGCTGGCCTTCGGGTGGGGCTCGTCACCACTTCTTCTATCACCGATGCCACCCCGGCCTCATTTCTTGCGCACGTCTCCTCGAGAAGCTGCGAGGGTCCAGAAGAAATCCTGGGGAGCACCTATTACGGTTTGCCTCAACCTGTCTGCCCGCAGGATGCCAAGCAAAATAATGGCCCGGGCTCCATTATCGAGCAGCTATTCAGCAGCAAAGCACACATATTGTTTGGCGGCGGCCAGAAGTTTTTGAATCAGATAATGGCTAGTGGAGAATCGATCCGCTCGCTCGCTGAAAAAAATGGCTTCCGCGTCATCACTGACCGCGACGAACTGTCGGAAATTCAGACTGACCAAGCAATCATCGGTCTTTTTGACACTGAGAATCTCGAGGTCAAGTGGCGGGGTTCGGACGGTAGGCGAGCGGCACCCACTGAAACGAGCTGGCTCCACAGTCTGTCAGATTTTCTTGGCGAGGCCACCCCGCCCGAGATAATGGAATGTGAACCTAATCCGGCATTTGCCGCCACTCCGGAACTTGCCTCGATGACGGCTACGGCCTTGCGCCACCTCTCAGCGAGTAATGAGAGCGGATTTTTCCTGATGGTGGAGTCTGCATCCATCGACAAGCAAAGCCACAAGCGAAACCCGTGTGGGTCACTCGGCGAGATAGCGCAATTGGAGGAGGTGCTGGCACTGTCGCTGGAATTTGCAGGTCAACACAATGACACTCTCGTTATGGTCACTGCAGATCATGCGCAAGCTGCCCAGATTTTGCCAGAACCAAGCCACTATTCTGACTACCCCGTTCCCATTTATTCCCCCGGACACACGGCAAGGGTGAGGACCCGCGAGGGCAGCGTGATGCGGATCAACTACGCAACAAACAACGGGTTCAGTGAAGAGCACACAGGCGCAAACGTGCCTCTGTTCGCCAATCTATCAGACCCAAAACTACTCAAACCTTTCATGAAACAGAGAGACTTGTATCACGCGATGATGACTTTCTTGGGCCTCAACAGCGGCGACAACGAGCTCAAAGATTGACCCAGGAATTGAGCGCCTTCAGTCGAAACTCTGCTCCCGAAACATTAAGAATGACGCTATCCGGGAGGATTTCGATGACACGAATCCCATCGCCCCGCTCCCCTTCCTTCAGTCGGTTGCCATTCAACTCGACAAAGGCCGCATCCCCGCCGTACTGATGAGCGCTGTAAATAATCGTGGGTACACTATCCTTTTGCGCCTGCGTCAGGGTATCGAGCAACGCTACGGGATGGGGAAGCAGTGAGGTCTCGCCGACCTCCAAAGCCAATCGCTGCATCACCTCTTGCAGATCTACTGCCGGCTCGGTAACCAACGTCTCGGTCACTGCGAGTGGGTCCGGCTCCAACCGTTCTTCAGGATCGGCTTGCAATTGGGGGACCCCCAAAACATCTGCTTCCTCTCCTCCCTCGCTCACCATCGATTCAGCAGTCGCCTCTGCGTCTCTCCACATCGCTTGATTCAGCGCCTGCAATTCGCTGGAGTCGATTACCGAAACGCGACCCAATACTTCGGCTTGGGAAGAGGGAGGTGCTGGTGCCGATGGCAAGGAATTGTCTGCTGATGGCGCTACTGGCTGCCGCGCATCTTGAGGTTGAATGGGTAGGCCGAGCGCTTGAACTCTCTCTTTTATGGCCCCGTCAGCTTGCACCGCGCCCCTTTCAGCCCCTTCCCCCGACGTGCCGACATCCGACCCAAACCACCAAAACCCAAGACTCATCAGTGCCAATGCTGCTACGCCCGGCCCCAGCGCCCTCGTCCAACCCTTACGTTGGTCTGAGACGTTTGCAACTTCATCCGATACAGAAATGGAGGGCACATTTCTTTGCTCGCTTTCAGATCGCTCCAATGCGTCAAGGATCAAAGACATGGCGCAGCCCCAATGCGAAGGTTGAACTGATCAATCGCCGAGGGAGACCACCAACCTCGTCCTAATTGATCATTGAGTGTCTGCAGAGTGCGTGCGCCAATCACGCCGTCCACCTTCAAGCCCGTCGCAGCCTGAAAGGCCATCACCCGTTGCTCTAGTGCGGGGGTAAACACATCTAGCGGCGGTGCGGGCAGGCCGTCAAGGACGGCGAATGCTTCCACCACTTGGCGCACAACCGGCCCTTGATCGCCGGGAACGAGCGGCCCAGTCCAGCCCTCCGGGCTCATCCAGAGATAGCGAAAACGGTTCAACCAACTCCCGGTTAACGAAGCAAGTGGGATGGTGCAAGCCTCAAGGCCGTCCCAGATGAGCGCGGCATCACCCTCAATGCGCATTAAAACCGTAGCGGCTGCGAATCCATCAGTCCGACGAAGATCCAGCAGCACCGGGCGCTTCATCGCCGCTACCTCGTCCCAGACTTCGGACTCCACCGTTTCGCATTGCCAACCGGCGGTCAAGGCGGCCGTGCACAAAGCGCCCTTGAATGGGTTATCGAAACGCAGCTGCCACAGTGCCTGCTCAGCGCGGACTGGATCCAACTGCCATCGATCAGACGGCACTGCAGCGGCCTCCACGCCTCGTGCCAGTACAGCATCATCATTCATCTGGGGCGCCTCAGGCTCGCTCCATAATGCGGATGAGCGCACCTGTTCAAACATGGCAAGATCATCCTCAAAAAGGTATATCGCAACTGCGACAACCGCGACACATCCCACGATAACCGTTGCCACCCGCGCCCTGAATGAACTCGTTGGCCGCAGAATTGTCCTCGAGTCAGAGCCAAGGACCTCCCCCGCCGCCTCTCGCACGAGGCGTTTTGATACCGTTGACTGACCCCTGCCGTAGGCTCCCATCATCGCTCTGTCACAGACGAGATTGATCAAACGCGGTATGCCATCGGTTAAGTGGTAAACCTCGCGCAGTGCAGAGTCGTTGAACAACGCGCGATGCTCCGCAAGTCCTGCAATCTGCAATCTATGGTTAACGTAAACCCTGACTTCATCGGCACCCAAAGCTGTCAAGTTGAATCTCGCTGTGATGCGTTGATTCAGCTGCCTCAGTTCGGGTCGCGCCAATATCGCCCCCAACTCGGGCTGACCAATCAGAATAATTTGCAACAATTTTCGCTCATCAGTCTCGAGATTCGTGAGCAATCGAATTTGCTCCAAAACATCAAAATTGAGGTGCTGCGCCTCATCGATCATCAGTACGGTTCTTCTGTCGGACGCATAGTTTGCGAGCAGAAATTGATGCAGCGCATCAGTCAGCACTTTCAGGCTATCGGTACCCCTCGGGTATTCGATCGCTAGTTCATCGCAAACCGTAGCAAGCAGCTCAACCGCGCTCAGCGCAGGATTCAATATGATGGCGATATCGGTATTGTCGGGCAGCTGCTCCAGCAAACACCGGTTCAGCGTCGTTTTTCCGGTACCTACCTCACCCGTGAGTAGAATAAATCCGCCGCCACTGCCCACGCCGTATAACAGGTGCGCGAGGGCGTCGCGATGTTGCGCGCTCATAAAGAGATATCGAGGATTAACCGCTATCGAAAACGGCGGTTCAGAGAGTCCAAAGGATTGGTAATACATGCAGATCAACCCACCCTGCTGGCGTTAGTTGCGCAACAATATAATGGCATATATTATGTCGAAACTTGGTAGAATAAACCTCATTATGCGCGCTGGCAGTCATACTGCACAGGGTACTCGCATGTAGGCCACCTTCCACGACAGACGTGCATCGCCCACGAAAGGACGAGAGTTCTTATAACCCGCAGTTAAAACACAGCAATCAGGAGAAACCTTCATGGCCTTGCCACCCGCTCTGCAGGGCGCCCTGCGACTACCAGTCGTCGGTGCACCGCTCTTTATCATTTCAAACCCGAATCTGGTGATTGCACAGTGCAAAGCGGGCGTTGTTGGATCCTTTCCCGCGCTAAATGCACGCCCTGAGCCGGTATTGGAGGAGTGGCTACAACGCATTACTACGGAACTCGCCGCGTACGACCTTGAGCACCCAGACGCGCCCTCAGCGCCCTTTGCCGTCAACCAAATCGTTCACGGATCCAATGCGCGACTAAAGCACGACATGGACATGTGTGTGAAATATAAGGTGCCGATTGTCATCACCTCTCTCGGCGCCAAAGAGTGGGTGAATGAAATGGTCCACAGCTATGGCGGCATCGTCCTTCACGATGTCATCAATAACCGATTCGCGAAAAAGGCCATAGAAAAAGGTGCCGATGGTCTCATCGCGGTGGCCGCGGGCGCCGGCGGCCATGCGGGGACAACCTCTCCCATAGCACTCATTCAGGAAATCCGGGAATGGTTTGATGGCCCCTTGCTACTGTCGGGTGCCATTGCAACGGGTGACGCAGTGCTGGCGGCGCAGGCCATGGGCGCAGATCTCGGCTACATCGGTTCGGCATTTATCGCGACCGAGGAAGCGGACGCTGAGCAAGCCTACAAGCAAGCGATTGTCGATTACTGCGCTGACGATATCGTCTATAGCAATTTGTTCACCGGGGTTCATGGAAACTACCTCAAACCTTCGATCGAGGCTGCGGGTCTTGACCCCAACAACCTTCCCAGCAGCGATCCGAGCAAAATGGACTTTGGTTCAGGAGGCAACACCGACGCAAAAGCCTGGAAAAATATTTGGGGTTGCGGGCAAGGTATCGGCGCCATCAAAACGCTGGGCACAACTGCCGACTATGTGGCTAAACTACGTAGCGAATATGACAACGCCAAGACACGGATCAACACCCTATGAGCGACAGAAATCGAATACCCCGAAGTGCCGACGACGACTACAGCGCCGGCATAATTGAGCAGCGCCAACGGTTTATAGAGGAGCAGACTGGAGCCACACTGGAGCACACCAAACAGTTCTCGTTTGACCCCCATGAGATGGAGAGCAATATCGAAAATTTCTGGGGCGTTGCGCAAATCCCCATTGGCGTGGCCGGCCCGCTACTGGTTAATGGCGAACATGCTCAAGGTGAATTCTACGTGCCGATGGCCACTGTCGAGGGCACAATGCTGGCCTCGTATAACCGGGGCATGAAGGTAATCCGAGAGGCCGGGGGCGTTTTGACAACCGTCTCTCAGGAATCGATGCAACGATCTCCCTGCTTCATTTTTCGAAACTCTCGGCAAGCACGCGACTTTCAGCTTTGGCTCAAAGACAACTTCGAGTCGATTAAAGCCAAAGCAGAGACCACCACTTCTGTTGGCAAACTCCATGAAATCGAGAGCTACCATGCACACAGCATGGTCTTTACTCGCTTCGATTACTCGACCGGTGACGCCGCCGGCCAAAATATGGTGAGCCGCGCCACCTTTGCGGCCTGCGAATGGATCAACCAACAGCGTCCAGAAATGCTGCACTACATGCTGTCGGGCAATTTCGATACGGAGAAGAAAACGTCATCGGTCAACTTACTGAAGACGCGCGGCCGTCGCGTCACGGCCGAAATCACCGTGCCGCGGGAAGTGCTGATGAGGCATCTACGCGTCGCCCCCGAGCAAATCGCTTACGGACAGCAGATATCGACCCTTTCCGCGATTCTGACCAACTCATCCAACAACGCTAATCACCCAGCCAATGGGTTGGCGGCGCTCTACCTCGCTACGGGGCAAGACGTGGCCAACATCGGCGAATCGAATCAATGCACGACCTATCAGCGTGCGACGCGCCAGGGAGATTTCTACTTTTCGATTACGCTACCGGCGCTCATTATGGCGACCTATGGCGGCGGCACTGCGCTTCCCACTCAACGCGAATGTCTCCGCATGCTCGGGTGCGAGGGTCAAGGAAAAGCCCTAAAACTATGCGAAATTGCGGCGGCATTGGTGGTCGCGGGCGAGCTGTCCCTCTCAGGTGCTGCGCGGGTAGATAAGACCACTCGGGTCAATGAGTGGGTCGACGCCCATGAAAGGCTGGGCAGAAACCGCTGAAAATAACCTGAGCCCTCCAATGACGTTAACAACGCAACCGCTAGCACTTTTTATCCGTCAGTTGACGATTGGTGCGGCGCTGGGCCTTTGGTTCTTGGCACCGAGCGTTTGTGCAGAGCGCGGGTCACACATCGTTCTCGAAACGCCACTTCCCCAACCCCCTTGGGAGCTGCCTCTGATTGCCAACGGCTCGGGGACTATCGGCAGCTCGACCCATGACGGCAAGGTCATCTATGTCGATTTCTGGGCAAGCTGGTGCGGGCCCTGCCGGCTGTCGCTGCCCGCCTTAGACCAGATAAGCAAAGATTTTGATGAGACTGATTTCCGTGTCGTGGCCGTTAGTGTCGACTACGTCAGTGAGGACGCCCTCGACTTTCTCGATCGCTATCCCGTCGACTACCCTGTCGCCATCGATACGACGGGGGACCTGGGAAGGGCTTTCGCCGTCGCTGGCATGCCGTCTGGCTATCTGATTGATCGAGCAGGCCGTATTCGCGAAATCCATGTCGGGTTCAGAAAAGGAGACGAGGCACTCCTCAAAAAAAGTATTGCCGCCCTCCTGGAGGAAACCTAACACAGTCAGCCAAAGGGCCTGCGCGGCGCCGGAACCATCCACTGTCGCCCCATCAGCGTATCGATGGCATGAACAAGCCAGACACCCTCTACTACGATGGCACCTGCCCCCTATGTCGCCGTGAGATGGCGCATTTAGCGCGCCTTAAATCCAACCAATTGGTGCTGCAGGATATTCATGAGCTGGAACCCGATGCGCAAACACCAGACAGGCACACGCTCTTGAGGTCACTCCACCTTCGCAGGGGAGATTCGTGGACCGTGGGACTCGATGCCAATATCGCGGCTTGGCAATACACGCGAATCGGCGTTCTCTGGCGCTGGCTTTCATGGCCCATCGTCAAGCCGGCCGCTGCCTGGCTTTATCAATTCTGGGCAAAGCGGCGTTTCGCCAATCGATACCCCAATTATGATTGAACAAAGCCTGCCCACCCCGGGGGTGAGGTGCGTCTTGTCGAGCGCCGACATCGCAACTATGGATCGCGCACCTCGTGCCATGCTCATCAACAGCCTGCCCGGTTACAAGCCTGCGATGCTGGTTGGCACATGCGGCGACGCGGGTCAGACCAACCTCACAATCATCAGCTCTCACTTCCATCTTGGATCCAACCCCCCGTTACTCGCGCTGATTGTCAGGCCATCCTCCGGCCGCAGTGAGCGGCATACGCTGGATAACATTCTCGAAACCCGCTACTGGACACTGAACAGCTTCACGTTAGACGAAGCCGCAATGGCTCACCAAACGTCGGCCGCCTACCCCCGTGATGAATCAGAGTTCGATGCCTGCCATTTCGAGACCCAATGGATCGAGGGAATTGCGGCGCCGTTTGTAGATGGCGCAGCGCTATGCGTTGGCTGCGAACTCCGCGAACATCAAGTGCTGAATATCAATGGCACCCACTTACTGATTGGCGAAATCATTCATTTAAGTTTTCCGCCGGATGCGCAGCGCAGTGACAGCAGTCTGGATCTCATGAAAATGAACGTCTTGGCCGTGTCCGGGCTGGACACTTATTTACTCCCGGCGACACGTCAGCGATTTGCCGCTGCGGAGGTGCATCGGGCACCTGAGTCCCTGTGAACCGCCGCAAGACTCGTAACCGTCGCGGGGCTGGGCTAGGTTAAGATCTCGCCGGCCACTTGTATTGCTACCGATGACACACAAGCTCCGCACAGATGCTAACAACACCAAGGAATTCCGAGATGAACCTATCAACGTCCCATGGGTTTCGCGCCCTCGCACTGCTGATGCTCACTACGATAGGCGCAACCGTATTTGCCACCGAAGTACCCGAGCGAGAGGCCATTCCTGAGGCGTACAAATGGGATTTGACCGACATGTATGCAGACGCCGACGCTTGGCAAGCCGATAAGACGCGCTTTCTTGCACTGCTCCCCGAAATCACGCGTCACAAGGGCTCTCTATCGGAGAGCGGAAGTCGGCTGCTAGCGGCAATTGAGAGCATTCAGCGTGTCGAAGCGGTCATCGCCAATCTATATGTTTACGCAGGACTGAAGAGTTATGAGGACACACGTATCTCTGAGAACGGCGCGCGCCTATCAGAAGCACAGGGTCTTTACTCGCAATACCAGCAGGCCTTGTCTTATTTCTCACCCGAGCTCCTCGCAATTTCCGACGACACGCTGAGGCGATTTATCGAGAGCACACCGGGGCTGGAGACCTATGCGCACTATTTGGATGAAATGGCACGCATGCGCCCCTACACCCTCTCGGAGAAGGAGGAGAAGTTGCTGGCGATGGCGTCGGACCCACTGGATAAGTTCGACAGCGTCTTCACCGCAATAGACAGCGCTGACTTGAGGTTTGGCACGATTCGAGACGAACAAGGGGATGAGGTCGAACTGACAGACTCTCGCTATGGTGCGTTTCTCCACTCGTCGGACCGGCGAGTGCGTGAGGCGGCCTGGAAAGGGTTATTTACTGGCTATTTAGGGCTCAATCACACCCTCGCAGCCAACTACGAAGGGCACGTCAAAAGCCGCGTCTTTTTCGCTCGCGCTAGAGGATTCGAATCGCGACTTCATCACGCCACCTACAGTAACGCCATTCCAATCGCCGTTTTTGAGAATCTGATTTCTACTGCGCGACAAGGCAGTGCGCCACTGCAACGCTACCTGCGACTACGCCAAAAAGCTCTGGGGGTAGAGCGGCTGGAGATATGGGACATGTATGCGCCGATAGTGCCGCCTACGATCGAGAACATCGATTTCGAGGACGCCAAGCAAATCGTTGCCGAGGCGCTGACCCCGCTAGGAGAGGAATACTTGGATGTTTACTGGAGGGGCTTCGACGAGGGCTGGGTCGACGCCATGGCAAATCGTGGCAAACGCGGCGGCGCCTACAGCTGGGGGACCTACACCTCTAAACCCTACCTCTCGATGAACTACGAGGGAACACTGAACAACGTCTCCACGCTGGCACATGAGTACGGTCATTCCATCCACAGCTATCTCACACGAAAAACTCAACCTCAGGTTTATGGTGACTACCGAACCTTTATCGCCGAGATCGCGTCGATGACCAACGAGGCGATTTTGATGCAAAAAATGCTCAAAGAAGCCGATTCAGCGGCTGAGCGTGCATACCTCCTCAGCTCCTACCTAGATGAATTTCGCGGTGGCTTCTACCGTCAGGCGTCCTTCGCAGATTTTGAAGCCAGAGCCCATGAGCAGGTAGAATCGGGCGCAGCGCTGACTGCGGAGGTACTCAATAATATTTACGCAGAAGTGTTCGCCGCCTACTACGGTGACGCTGTTCACGCCGACGAACTCAACCAGATCGAGTGGAGCCGCATCCCTCACTTTCTGCGCAGCGACAATTTTTACGTTTATCAATACTCAACCTCGTTTGTCGCGGCCACCGCTCTAGCGAAACAAATCCTCGAAGAAGGTGAGCCCGCCCGAGAGCGTTATCTAACCATGTTGAAGTCAGGCTCTAACGACTATCCCATTGAGCTTCTGAAGAAAGCGGGAATCGACATGACAACGGCGGCTCCCATTGAAGCAACCATCGAAGTGTTTGATGATCTGGTGGACCAACTCGAACAAGCGCTGAGCGAAATGGAGGGCATGGCCCTTGCCGGAGAATGACCCGCAAGCGCTCTCAAAGCCCGAGGCTATTGGCGTCGAGCGCTCGTCAGAACATTTAACCACCCTCGCAAAGGGATTGTGTGTGCTCACGAGCTTTTCTCGCGAGACACCCAGCATGACGCTCTCGGAGGTAGCCAAAAAAACGGGATTGAACGCCGCCGTCGCGCGTCGATGCTTGCTCACGCTGTGCGATCTTGGCTACGTCGGAAAACTAGAGGGGCGCTTCACCCTCAGGCCTGAAGTGCTGGTCTTTGCCACGCTCTTCAACGAAACATTTGACCTGGACAACACAATTCGCCCCGCCCTTCAGGAACTCCGAAGCAAGACCGATCACAGCGCTTCCTTTACGGTGATCACAGGGGGCGACGTGCTCTATATCGCTCACATCTCAACGCAACGTGTGCTTCGTCTGCAGGCGAACACGGGGACGCGATTCCCAGCCCTACTGACCTCCACCGGGCGCAGTATTTTATCTACCTGGCAAGACCACGAAATTCGACAGTTCATTAATCGGTACCCCGTCGCGGCGATGACAACTAACACCGTTACTGCGCCGGACGCTATTTTTTCGACCATCCTTGCAGCCCGACAACAAGGCTATGCGTTCATCAGCGATGAACTTGAATACGGCATCACCTCTCTCGCCGTACCTGTTCACGTGTCAGGTTATGGTGTTGTGGGCGCAGTCAACAGTTCGGCCACAACCAGTCAAATTGATGTTGCGGAATTCGTGCAGGAGCGCCTCGATGAACTCCAGCGCACCGCTGAAAAAATCGGGAGAAGACTCAAAACGGCCCCGGATCTACTTGCAGCCATTCGCTCAATGGCCCAGCGCAGCCAGTGAGCGCTCTAAGCGCTCATTAAACGTATCCGCATGGGTGAAGTGGCATAAATGACCACCGGGCATCGGCACTGCTTCAGCGCCACATTGCTGAATTAAAAAATCGGTGTGGGCTCGGCGTATTGCAGACTCTTGCTCCGCAACGATGGCCCAAAGGGGCAATTTTTGGCGGGAGAACACTTCAGGTAACAAGGCCGAAAGGTCATCGCGCTTTCCGTCTGAAGACGATTCGAGAAGGTCCCGACCCTCGTAGCCGCTAATTAACTCGGCGACTGCCGCCCGCTTGTCGGGGGGGACACCTATTTGCATCAGCGGATGAGCTAACCATGCTTCGGAAAAAGCGGTGCGATCACCCGCCCTCAACAACTCTCGATAATAGTCGTATGGGATCTCTGTGGCATCAAATGGCAAGCCATCGACGAGACCCCCCTGCAAAATAATCCCATCCAAGGTCGCCGGATACTGCGCAGCGTAGCGCAAGAGCAAACGGGCTCCCTGGGAGACGCCAAAAGCGTAGACCGGGCCTGATTGATGCTTCAGCAAGCACCTGAGATCCTCCAGCTCCCTACTGAGTCCTGAGGGCAGTGTATTGACACCAAAGCCCCGTCGGTCAAAGGCCACCACTCTGATACCCCTCTCTGCCAGCGCCGCCTGACCAGAGAACGAGCGGTGATCCAGCGTCCACCCGTGCACACAAACCAGAGTCGAGGTTGGTGATGTAGGCTCCCACAGGGTGACGGGCAACGCGCCGTCAGCTAATGGCACCTCTTCGTAGCGCAGCGCCATCGATCATTCAGTCAGGTTGATATGCCACAGCGCCCTCGGCGCCGCGCCATAGCGCGTTACCCACCGGCCGCTCAATTTCCTCCAGCAGGTGCCCGACCAGACCAGCGCAACGGGCTATGAGGATAACGCCGCGCATCATTGTCGCGGGCAAGCCCGCATCCAGCATCAGCACAGCGAGCACAGTGCTCACATTCATCACCAGCGCTCGACCCAGCGCCTCAGACAACGCCGCCTCCAATGCCTTTGCCGCGGCCAAGGGGGCACTATCCTCGTCAACGTAGCCCAGCATTTTCTCGACCCGGGGATCTTTCCCAGTGTGAATGGGGTGTCCAAAGCCCGGCACCGGCTCACGACGTTCTCGGTAATCCGCCACCAATGCCCGCGCTGCGGCGGTTTTGTCATCCTCGGCGAGCAATGACTCCAAGATACTGCCGCACAGCGCCGCGGTACCCGCATAGCGATCACCCACTCCCAGCAAGCCTGCCGCGACCGCCCCCTGTAGCGATTCGGGCGCGCCGTGTAGCGTCAGTCGGGAGGCGACCGCGCTCGGTGTAAGCCCGTGCTCCATGATGGTCACCAACACCAGATCAACTAACTCAACCTGTCTCGCAGTAGGCATCTTTCCCAGCGACTGGAGTAAAAAAGCGCTGGTGAGCGAATGCTGACCCATGACGTCGTCAACGAGGTTCTGACCCCGAATTAAAATGGTATCCGCGTCGAAGCCGCAAATCGCGGTCTGAGGGCTTGGGGTTTCTGAGGCGGCCATAGCTTTTATCCCTTAGAAAGTATTTTTTTCGGAGTAACGGGGTGATCCGGGGGGGGGGAAGATACAGTATCATTCGCAGTTTCGAAATGCGGATATTATTTCGCATATCGAAAAACCACAATAATTCTGAATTGCATGAGAGGACCTTCAATGATGTTTACCCGTCAACGCATGATGGTAGCCGTTGTGGCTGCAGTCGCCGCTGCAGAAGTGGGCGCCCAGGCCACACTCGAGGAAGTGGTTGTGACTGCTCGTATGAGATCCGAATCTCTGGCCGAGAGTCCGGTGTCGGTAAAGGCTTTCACCGAATCCGATATTCGCTCAAGCGGCATTCAGACCCCGCAGGATTTCGTTGATCTCACCCCCAATGTCACGCTGGTACAAACGCAGAGCACGGGTAACTCATTTCTGAACATTCGGGGCATCTCCTCTGCTCGGAACTCAGAGCTCGCGGCTGCCGTTGTGATCGACGGTGTCCTGCTCTCGAATCCCTCCCAGCTCAACCAACAGTTATTCGATATTGAGCAGGTAGAAGTCTTGCGCGGACCTCAAGGCGCCATCTACGGCCGAAATGCGATTGGCGGGGCCATCACCATCACTACCAAAGCCCCCGGCGACGAGCACGAGGGCGAAATTCGCATCGGCGCCGAATCCGCGCCGGGCTGGAGCGTTAAAGGATATGTGGGAGGCCCATTGTCTGACGATGGATCCGTCAAGTACCGCCTCGCGGGAAGCTACATGGATAATGATGGTTACATCGACAATGCGTATTTGGGGGAAGAAGCTGACCCCTACAAAGACACCTCAATGCGCGCGCGCCTCAATTGGGATGTGAGCGACCGTCTGAGCACGGACTTCCGTGTCAGCTACTCAAAGCTCGAAACGCAGGCTTTCTACTTCATCATCGATGTGGAAGCTGACGACACAGATAATCCCGTTCAGGTAAACAACCCTGGCTACAACGAGCGGGAATTTTTGAGCGCCAGTTTCAAGTTTGACTACGACTTGGGCTTCGCGACACTCAGCGGCGTCACAGCCTATGACGATCTCGAAGAAACCTCGAGTGGCGATCAATTTAACTTTTTACCGAGGGAGCATCCCTACAATTACTTTAATAACGACGCCTTTGGCGGCTTTATCAAGTTCTTGACCGGTGACGAGTACACCGACCTCTCCCAGAACCAATATCTCGAGGTAGAGTCGGTGAGCCAGGAAATTCGCCTCACCGGCAATAACGAATCAGGGGCACAGTGGATCGCAGGCGCCTACTTCATTGCCACTGACCGCTATATTTCGACTGGGTCACAGATTGATCGTGGCCTCGGGGTTTTCAACGTACAAAAAGACTTCCGCGACTCGGTTTTTGTGAACCCCGCTGACCCAAGCCCACAGCTCGGAATATTGGCAGACGAGCAAGACAACTTTGCCTGGGCCGTATTTGGTCAGGTGGCATTTGACATCACGGATGACCTCGAACTCAGTCTCGCCGCCCGTTACGACCACGACGAGCGGGAGAACACCGCTCTAACGCCTCCGCTCTATGACACCACAGGACTGGGTATTGTTTATGGTGAAAAGCGCAAGGAAAGCTGGGACGCTTTTCAGCCCAAAGCAACTCTGCGGTGGCGCCCGAACGACAACTGGGTGGTCTACGGTGATATTAGCCGCGGCTTCCGTAGCGGGGGCTTTAATCAAACTGGGGTAGGCACAGCCATTTTATATCCCGGGATCGACGATATCTTTGACGAGCAAATCTCGACTAACTTCGAGGTCGGCGCCAAAGGTGACCTGCTAGATGGCAGACTCCGCCTTTCGGCCGCGCTCTTCTACAACGAACTCGAGGGTGCCTACTTCTTCTTTTACGACCCCAACACCAACACCCAAAACCTTGGCAGCGTGCCAGAGGCGGAATACACCGGCGTGGAACTTGAGGGCACCGCTTTGCTGGGTGAGTACTTCACACTCAACTTTGGCCTAGGACTTACTGATAGCGAGATCACCGAGGCGCCTACAGCCGACTGGCTTGGCAATCAAGCCCCGCTGGTCAGCGAAGTCACGGGCAATGTTGGACTTCAGTTCCGCGCTCCCGTGGGCGGTGGCGATATGGAATTCTTCGCCCGTGCCGATTGGCAACATCTTGGGGAGACCTGGTGGGAACCCAACAACTACTCCTCTCGAAGCGCAGTGGACCTCCTTGACCTCCGAGCTGGGCTCGAGTCAGCCGATAATTGGGCAGTCACTGTGTGGGTTAAAAATGCGACCGACGAAGAGTACAACACCGAGTATTCTCCGGGCCCTGACGCGGCATTTATTCTCGGCATTCCCGGCGTGAAACCCCAGTTCAACTTCCTGTGGCCAGCGCAAGGTGTTCGCTACGGTATCGAACTGACCAAGTGGTTCTAAATCTTTATTGACGCGGAGAGAAACACGGAATGAATGCCATCGCACAAATCAAATCTCGGCTACACCACAACGCCTATGTCTGCAAAGATTTGGAGGAAATGCGTCAGTTTTACGAGGAGATCATTGGCTACCGTCTTGTGGCGACGTGGGCCGAGCGAACCGATCTCTTTGGCAAAGTGCGCACCTATGCTCATTGTTTTTTTGACATAGGCGACGGCTCCTCCCTCGCCTTCTTTCAATTTGCCGACGCCGACGATGCTGCAGAGTTTGGCCCTGAACTTCAGCCCAGCGGCTTCCGGCACTTGGCGATGAAGGTAGATCAGGCGACGCAGGATGCCATCAAGGAAAGGCTCGACGCAGCTGGGTATTTTGAAAGCGGCCAAGCCTATCCTCTGAATCACGGCTACTGCTGGTCGCTTTACTGCTTTGACCCCTCCGGACTGCTAGTGGAATGGACCGTTGATCACGAGGACGTGGAGCAAATCAATGCCGACAAAGCGGCAAATGCCCATGAAGATCTGCGCAAGTGGCTGGGCGGAGACCATACGCCCAACAACGAACAATTCCATCGATAATCACTGAGGAAAACTGATGCCAACATCTATTGCCGTGGTCTACCACTCGGGGTACGGCCACACGGAAGTTATTGCAGAGGCCGTCGCTGAGGGAGCCCGAAGCGTCGAAGGCGTCACCGTATCGGTTGTTACGGCCGGCGAAATCGAAACGCCGGATTCGGCTGGACTCACGCAACTCGACAGCGCCGATGCGATGATCTTTGGCGCACCGACTTATATGGGCTCCGCCTCAGCGGTGTTCAAAACCTTTATGGAAGCCACGTCGACCCGCTGGATGGAACAAAAATGGGCCGACAAGCTGGCTGCAGGCTTTACCAACTCAGGGTCCATGAACGGTGACAAACAAAACACGTTGATCGAATTTTTCACCTTTTCTATGCAACACGGCATGGCCTGGGTGGGTCTCGGACAAATGCCAGGCAATAATCACTCCGGCGGCTCTGAGAGCGACACCAACCGGCTCGGAGCATCTATTGGCTGTATGTCTCAAGCCAATGTCGACCAGAGTGGCGACGTCGCACCGCCGGAAGCTGATCGCGAGACAGCCCGGTTATTTGGCGCACGGGTCGCGCGGGCGGCACTTCGCTGGCAGCACTAATGAAGGATCACGCCATTTTCGACTCGGCCGCAGAGACGCGCCCGGTAGAGGAGCAGTTTTCTCTGGACAGGGCCAGCTATAGAGAGCAGGTAAAATATCTGTTCTCGCACTCTGATTTTTATCAGAAAAAATTTGCGGAAGCCGGCTTCTCGACGCCGGAACAGGTGGGAGACTTGGACGATATCGCCGCGCTCCCCTTCACCGAAAAAGACGAGATCAGGCAGTCTCAGGCGGACTACCCACCCTTTGGCAACCATGTCGCTGCGCCCGCAGAGGCTTTACGGCGTATTTTCAGCACCAGCGGGACTACGGGCGTGCCCTGCTATCTGGGACTGACCGCTAACGATCTGGGCATGTACGCGACCAACGTTGCGCGGGGCTATACCGCAGCCGGCTTCAAACCCGGACAACGCTTGGTGGTGGGGTTTAACGCGGGCCCATTCGTAGCGGGTGCTGTCTATTATGGCTTCGATAAGATCGGCGCTAGTGTGATTCCAGTGGGAACAGGGAACACCGAGCGCATGGTTGGCGCGATACAGAATTTGGGAGCGACTGGCGTGAGCTGCACGCCCTCCTACGGACTCTATCTCATCGACTGGTGCCGAGAGCGCAATATTGATACTCGCGCTCTGGGCCTCAAAAATATGATTACCGCAGGCGAGCCGGGTGGTGGCGACCCGCTGATCCGATCCACTATCAACGAAGCCTTTGGATGCACAATCCGCGAGTCGATGGGTATCGGCGATATTTCGCTCTCGGTCTGGGCAGAAGACGCCGACGAAGCTGGCATGCACTTTATGGCCAGGGAATTTGTTCACGTAGAGCTCATTGACCCACAGTCAGGGCGCACAATTCCTTGGGAAGACGGCGCGCAGGGCGAACTCGTCTATACCGCTCTCAAGCGCGAAGCGATGCCCCTATTTCGTTTTAGAAGCCGGGATCATGTTGTCGTCAGTCTGCGCGACAACCCCACCGGGCGGACCGGGCCGCGGATTCGATGCATTGGTCGAACGGATGACATGCTCATTGTTCGAGGCGTTAACCTTTTCCCCACCGCGGTAAGGAACGTGCTGGAAGATTTCAGTGAAGAAACTTCAGGCATGTTTAATATTCAGCCCGCAACTCGAGGGGTGCTTCAAGATCCACCATTACCCATAGCAATCGAAGTTTCACCCGGCGCCAGCCCGGACAATCGCGCGCTCGCTGAGCGCATCAAACAAGCAATCAAAAATCGACTCTTGGTGACTACAGAGATTCATCTTGTCGCTCATGGCACGCTGCCGCGGGAAACCTATAAATCCAAGTTGGTGGATTATTCCAAGGCGGTGGCCTGAGGCACGCGATTAAAGAGAACCTGAGCAAAAAGATGCCATAAAAGACCGAAACTCTGTGTATCGCGATACACTCAGGGCGCGTCCAGAAGGAGTTAACGTGATGGCATCTCTACCCCTGTTCCCGACATCTCTCGTCGGCAGCTACCCGCAGCCCGATTGGCTGATAGATAAACAGAAGCTCAAAGGCCGATTTCCACCTCGCACGCGAGCGGCTGAGCTCTGGAAAATCCCCCCAGAAAACCTTAACGAAGCCCTGCTGGATGCGACTCGGCTGGCCGTCAGCGACCAGGTCGCCGCCGGACTCGACATCATCACCGATGGCGAAGCCTGTCGCGAGAGCTACTCCAACCATTTTGCGACAGCGCTAGACGGGGTCGATATCGACAACCCGGGCGAGGCCCTCGATCGCAGCGGAGAGCCCGTCCCGGTGCCTCGGATCACAGGCCCCATCAAACGACGCCACGCTATCAGCGTCGATGAAGTAAAAGCCCTAAAACAGCTGACCGATCGACCGATCAAGTTTACCGTGCCGGGCCCATTTACCATGGCACAACAGGCACAAAATGACTTCTATCCCGATCTTCGAGAAGCCGCTCTGGCATATGCGGAAGCGGTGAGAGAGGAAGTTGAGGACCTGTTCGCAGCAGGTGCGGACATTATTCAACTCGACGAACCGTACATGCAGGCGAGACCGGAGGCGGCAGAGGCGTATGGCATCGAAGCACTCAATGCCGCCTTACGAGGCACCGCCGGGACAACCTGCGTTCATATTTGCTTCGGCTATGCAGCGCTGATTCATGAACGCCCGGAAGGCTACTCTTTTCTACCTCAACTCCATCAAGCTTGTTGCCATCAAATATCAATAGAAACAGCCCAGTCCGACCTGGATTGTTCGGTGCTGTCGTCTTTGCCGGAACAAACCATCCTCCTAGGGGTCATCGATTTGTCCTCGCCAGAGGTAGAGTCAGTCGAAACGATTGTTGAGCGGGTGCAGCGTGCGCTGCCGTATATAGATAAAGAGCGGGTGGTGCTCGCTCCTGATTGCGGGATGAAATATCTGCCAAGAGACGCATCCCTTCACAAACTGTCGAACATGGTCGAGGCTGCCAAAATTTTACGTTCGCAACATTGAACCAAAAGGGATCGTCGATATCTAATGGGTGGGAATGAACACAAGTGGGTGCGCATAAGATGATGAATAATGGCGGGGATTTTAGGCCGTTGAATAGCAGTCTTCGACAAACGGGCGCGCTTTCCGCCTCCCACTTGGCGTTACTGGCTGTGTTGCTAGCCGCCGCGGCGGGCGCCGCCTATTACTTTGGATTAGGTGAAACACCGGATATAGCGCGGGCTGAATCCGAGCCGCCTGAAGCAACCACAATCACTTCCCCGCCGCCCCCGCCGCCCCCTCCCACAACCGATGACGACACGTCTGCGATCGAAGAGGAAGCCATCGCGGCGCCAGCGGAGCCTGTGCTGCCCGAACCGGTGACACCCCCACTGCCTCCACTGAGCGAGAGTGATGATGCCGTCCGCGATGCACTAGGGGCCATACCGCTTGGTACCCCCGGCCAGCAGTACCTCCTGACTTCGAACATCATCGAGCGGAGTAGCAGCGCGCTCTACCTGATGGCACAGGGAGACGTACCCTATAAACTGATACCGATTGCTCGGCCCAAAATACCCTTCCCCATCAGCGACGATGGCCTCAAGGTCACGGCAGACCCTGAGGGATTCTCTCGTTATGACAGCTTGAGTAGCTGGTTGCGCCAAATCGACATCGAGGCAATCCTCGAAGAGCTCCAATGGTTCGCGCCGCTTTTTAGAGAGGCATGGAGTTTCTACGGTGATTCGCCGGAGGAATTTGATGCGGCCGTGCTGAACACGCTGGACGTGATCGTGAGCACCCCTGAAATAGACCTGAGCGAAGCACGCTTGATCCGAAAAGAGGCCGTATGGATTTATGAGGACCCCGCGGTCGAGGGGCTCGCGCCGTTGCAAAAACAAATTTTGCGAATGGGACCCGATAACGCCCTCATCGTAAAGGCAGTCGCCGGCCAGACACGCAATATTTGGCTCAGCACCATGAGTACGGAATGACGTTGCTTTAAGTCACTCTTCCGGGACGTCCGGACCCTCGTCGCCACTCACCAACTTTCGGCTGAGTTCCGCGCTGAACCCTCTGTATTGCAGGAAACGCAGTCGTTTGGCCTTTTCTTTTTGGCGGCTCTGGAAGTCACCCACGATAGGCGCTCCCTGATATTTCTTTCTGTACACCGCAGCGGCGTGACAAAACCAATCGTCAGAGGCCTCGCAGGCGTCGTCTAATGCGCTGTTAACGAAAGTCTCCACACCTTGCTGGCGCAGATCCTCTCGGATGCGATTGGGGCCGTACCCCCTGCTCGTTAACTGTCTGGCCCGCGACGCGGCATAACGCGCATCACTGAGCAACCCATCAATTGTCAGTTGCTGTAACGAGCGCTCCAGCGTTTCCTCGTCTAACTGGCGGCCACGAAACCGTTTTCGCAGCTTGGTCGACAGTTCGCGCAGACTATGTTCTCGCCGGGCCAGCAGATCCATTGCCGCTCGGCGAAGCTCGAGCGGGCTAACCGATTCACCCGGATCAACCACGACTCGCGCTAAGGCCTCAGGATGATTCGGCCGCGTCGCTCCTCTCTGCATCCTCTTCCGCGGCTGCCTGCACCGGCTCAGAGGCCACCGCAGCCAGCGGCAAACCCATCATTTGATGCCGGATTTGATCTTCGATCTCTTTAGCAACGGCGCTATTTTCCTCAAGGAAGCGCGCCGCATTCGCCTTACCCTGCCCAATTTTGTCACCCTTATAGGCGTACCAGGCACCGGACTTATCTACCAGATTCAGCTTCACGCCCCAATCGATGACCTCTCCCATGTGGTAGATGCCGCTGCCATACATAATCTGAAATTCGGCCTGCCTGAATGGAGGAGATACCTTGTTCTTGACGACTTTCACGCGGGTTTCGTTGCCCACCACTTCGTCACCCTCCTTCACAGCTCCGATGCGGCGAATATCGAGACGAACCGAGGAGTAAAATTTAAGGGCATTACCGCCCGTGGTGGTTTCTGGGCTACCAAACATGACACCAATCTTCATGCGAATCTGATTAATAAAGATCACCAGACAGTTGGTCTGCTTAATGGCACCAGTGAGTTTCCGCATCGCCTGACTCAGCAGGCGCGCTTGAAGCCCCACGTGTGAATCACCCATCTCTCCCTCAATCTCCGCTTTGGGGGTTAACGCCGCAACCGAATCCACCACCAGCACATCAACCGCACCTGAGCGCACCAGCATCTCCGCGACTTCCAGCGCCTGCTCGCCGGTGTCGGGCTGAGAAACAATGAGGTCGTCCACCTGGACACCCAATTTATCGGCGTATTGCGGATCCAACGCATGTTCGGCATCGATGAAAGCGGCTGTGCCGCCCGCTTTTTGCGCCTCTGCGATCACCTGAAGCGTCAGTGTGGTCTTGCCCGAGGATTCCGGTCCATAAATCTCAACAATTCGACCCTTTGGCAGACCGCCGATACCCAGTGCGATATCCAATCCGAGAGAGCCCGTGGAGATAGAGGGGATGGCGACCCGCTCCTGATCGCCCATTCGCATCACCGTGCCCTTACCAAACTGGCGCTCGATCTGCGTTAATGCCGCGTCCAATGCTTTTTGCTTGTTCGGATCCATGTCTCGCTCCTATCTCTCTGTGTCTGTATCTGTGTCTGTCTGAGCCTCTGTGCCTGTCAGTCTCTTAGTGTCTGTCAGGCTATGGCTACCAATGAAGCTGTGATTCTATCGAGTCGCTTGACCGCCCTTACTCGCCAGCCCCCAGCTCCCCCGATCCCTGTTAACACCCAGCTAAACCCGCCTAGACTCCGCTATACGCTGCATTTGCACCGCGCTGCGGACTCCACCGAAAGTACTGTATATATATTCAGCTTTTTTGGCCGGGATTGCAATGCAGTTTAGCGATCAATTTCGACAATGTGAGTGTCGCTTTGGCCAACATGTCGCCAAAAGCGACACCTCATCGCCTTGGCTGGACGTTATTCGCTGCTTTATAAAAAGGCGTCACCGCCATTGGGACTCAAACACTGGCCCCGAAAATGAGAGGCGGCATCGCTGGCCAAGAAGACGTAGGCACCCACAATATCCTCCACCTCTGCGATACGGCCCGCCGGAATGTTCTGGCGGATGCCCTCCAACACATCTCCGGGCACATCTTCAAGAATCGGGGTCATGGTGGCACCGGGTGCAACGCAGTTCGCAGTGATGGGACGCGCGCCAATCTCAAGTGCCACACTTCGCGTAAAGGACAGGATCGCCCCCTTGGCCGCTGTGTAGTGAGAGAAGCCCGGCGCTCCGATATAAGCCAACTGAGAGGCCGTATTGATAATGCGTCCGCTGTTTTGCGCGTACATCATTCTCAGCGCTGATCGTGTGCACAAAAAAGTCCCTCTAACGTGCACCGCAAGTAAGCGGTCAAAATCGGCGGCGTCCATTTCCTCGACAGGGCTCGAGTGGGCGATTCCCGCGTTATTAACGAGGATATCGAGCCCCTCCGCCGCGACGCTTTCAAACATCGCTGCTACCGCAGCCTCACTGCTAACGTCAGCCTGGACCGTAGCTGCGTTACCCCCCGACGCGCGGATTTCAGCGGCAATTGCCTCGGCGGCACTGCTAGACGCCTCATCTGGGTAATTAAGCCAAACGGTGGCTCCATTTGCTGCGAACGCTCTCGCAACCGCAGCACCAATGCCGGAACTGGCGCCGGTGACCAGCGCGGTGCGGCCCGTGAGGTCTGCCGAAATCATTCCTTTGCTCATATAGCACTCCGCGCCAACTTGACACTTTATGCAAGTCTACTGGGAATACCCGAGGGATACACTTAGCCAAACCACCTGCGGCGCTTAACGATGAAATACACACGCCATACACACCGCCATTGGTCTCTCGTAATCCTGCTCGTACAGCTACTCTCGCTGGACACCGCTACGGCACAAACCCTGCCCTTGCAGGAGGCAGCCTGTCCACCGGCAATAAACAATGGCCGCCATTGCACCGCCAACTCCATGCGTGTAACCGCTGTATCGGCAGAACCCGAACGGACAAGCTGCGACGCGGGAGAGCGCTTTAATCTCAGGGTTGGCGTCACTGTGGGAACAGGTCAAAACCGGGCGGCGAAGGAGCGTTACGACCTCGGCTATTGGGTCGCACAATCAGGCGGTACTGCAATTGGTGGCACCCAGTGTGCCTTCTCTGCGCTGCTACC
>Ga0181574_10000308_pt1 | contig 44998 bp, 39 predicted proteins | sample 101ome_24_FD_145600 | JGI IMG/M metagenome (GOLD analysis project Ga0181574, IMG submission 145600) | Coastal salt marsh microbial communities from the Groves Creek Marsh, Skidaway Island, Georgia - 101410AT metaG (spades assembly) | ecosystem: Environmental > Aquatic > Marine > Intertidal zone... | reverse complement strand
GGGGCTGATCGAGCGCCTCGACGAGGAGCAGCTCGCCGCCGTCTTCGCGCACGAGCTCGGCCACTCCCGCCTGCACCACTTCTGGTTTCACACCGGACTGATCCTGGGGATCGGCGGAATCGCCGCGGGGGCGGCGACCCTCCTCGGCACAGGGGGCGGCGGAGGCACCGGAGAGGATGGTCCGGTCGAGCTGGCGATCATCGGCGGGACGATCCTGTTCCTCGCGTTCTTCTACGGGCACCTCTCCCGTCACTTCGAGAACCAGGCGGACCTCTTCAGCGCGGACACGCTCGGCTCGCCGAACGGCATCACCTCGGCGCTCCACCAGCTCGCCACCCTCTCCGGGGCCGACCTCAGGAGGGGGGGGTGGCGACACCCGTCGATCCTCGCCCGAATCGACAGGGTGCTCTCCTGCACCTTCGATCCACGAGCCCGACGCCGCTTCGAGGGGCGGACCCGGCGGCTGCAGCTCCTCTGCCTCCTCATTCTCCTGGTCGGCGCCCTCGGCGGGCTCTCCTCCCTCCGGGCGAGGCTCGAGGAGCCGGAGTGGAGGCGGGGAGTCGACCGCGCCGGCGTGATCCTCGATGGGATTCGGGCGCGCGCGTCGCGTCCCGGGGTGGACGAGGAGTGGGTCGCCCGCGAGGCGGAGCGCGCGCGCCTCCTTCTCGTCGGCGCCCTTCAGGACCCGGCGACCCGCCCCGGGTCGGCGCCGCCGGGCTCCCCGCCGCGCGCGGAGATCCTCCGTCGGCTGGCCCTCACCTATGAGCTCCTGGGAGACCCGATCAGCCGCGCGGCGGCCCTCTACCTCTCCACCCTCGGGTCTCCCGCTACTCCGGAGACGCCTCCGGACCCCTCCCCATCCGGGGACTGAGCGCTCCCGGGAGTCGGTCGGGGAGGCCGCGGATCGGAGGCGGAGCCCCTCCTCCCCTGATAGGCTCTCCCTCAGACCCGATCAGGAAGGGGAGACCATGTCCGCGAGCGAGCCCACGCGCGTCGGGGTCCTCACCGTCTCCGACCGTGCATCGCGAGGGGAGTACGAGGACCGCGGCGGCCCTGCGGTGGCGGAGTTCCTCCAACGACGCTTCGCGCCGGGCTTCGCGAGGCACGACCGTCTCGTCCCCGATGATCCGGATGCGATCTCCGCCGCCCTCGTCGAGCTGTGCGACACGGTGGGGTGCTCTCTGGTCATCACGACCGGGGGGACCGGCCCGTCGCCACGCGACCTCACCCCCGAGGCCACCCGGGTGGTCCTCGAGCGCGAGCTCCCCGGGTTCGGGGAGAGAATGCGCAGCATCTCCGTGGATCGGGTCCCGACCGCGATCCTCTCCCGCCAGATCGCCGGCATCCGGGGCCGAAGCCTCATCGTGAACCTGCCGGGGAGCCCGAAGGCGATCGAGGACTGCCTCGAGGCGGTGATTCCGGCCATTCCCCACTGCCTGGAGCTCCTGGGAGCCCCCCCCCTCCCCCTCTCCGACGGCTCCACACCCCTCCGCCACGAGTGACCCGTCGCCCCCCGGAAATCGGGCCGAAGGCCGGAATCTGAGGTCATTTTCGATTTTTGCCGTCACGCATCGGCTCCCCGGGTCTTAGTGACCTCAGGGGAGGATCATGCCGAAGCCGAAAGTCACAGAGCTCTTCAGGGCACCCGGCCTCCACGAGGCGGCGAGAGAGGGGGACTCCCCCCGGGTCCGTCGAATGCTGGCGGCCGGCGTTCCCGTCGATCTGCGCGACTCCCTCGGATCGTCCCCCCTCCAGATGGCGGTCGGTTGCTGCGCACCCCTCGAGGTCGCGGAGCTCCTCCTCCGGGAGGGCGCCGATCCGGGCGCGACCGACGCCCTCCACGGGGTCCCCCCCCTCCTGCTCGCGGCCGCCCACCCTGAGGCGCTCCGACTCTGCACGCTCCTCCTCGAGCGAGGCGCCCCGGGGGACAGCCTCTCGGCCTCCGGTCAGACTGCGCTGATGCAGGCGTCCGCCCTCTCCGACTCCCCCGATGTCATCGAGCTCCTCCACCGGGTCGGCCCGCCCATCGCCACGATCGACGCGAACGGCTGGAACGCCCTGCACTTCGCCGCCGGCCACTCCGAGTGCCCGGAGGTCCTTCATCAGCTCATCGACCGGGGCGCACCTCTGGAGGCGAGGGATCGACTCGGCCGATCTCCCCTGCTCGTGGCCGCCTCCATGACCACCCGGCCCCGGATCGTCGAGGCCCTCCTCGACCGCGGCGCGGACCTGCTCGCCCGGGCGGAGGATGGCTCCACCGCCCTCCACCTCGCGCACCGGGAGAATCCGGAGCCCACCATCGCGGAGGTGCTCCTGGAGTGGGGGGCGGACCGGACCGCCCTCAACATCTTCGGCGATCCGGCGACTCCCGGCCCCCCTCCCGGGGGGCGGTCCCGGTGATCCACGAAGCTCCGAGGCAAGGGGGTCCCGGCCCCGGAGAGGTGGTGCGTGCACCCGCCCCCCCCGGGACCTACGATGGGCGACCTCGGTACCGGTCTCATCCTCTCCCCCCGCGGGGAGCCGATGCCGACCGGGTCATCCGATGGATCGAACCGAGAGGAGAGCGGGACTTGACGCCCGGATCACCGCCCTCGGGCGCTTCCGACGAGGAGGAGAGCCGCTCCTCCGGCTTCTGGCCGGAGACGGCCCACACCCTCTACTCCGGTCTTCGCGACGCGACCCCCGAGGCGCGCGCGGAGATCCACCAGCACATCATGCGGGTCTACAGGAACTCTCTCCTGCAGTTCTACACCCGAGTCTCCCGTGTCGGTGACGCCCGCTTCCCGCGGCTGCCCGACGCTCGGAGAACGGATCTGCAGACACACGCTCAGGAGGTGGTCGATGGCTACTTCGCGAAGAGGGTGGGGAACCTCATCGCGAAGTGGCAGGCCTACCGGGAGCGGAACCCCGAAGCACCGGGCCGCTCCCTCCGCGTCTTCATCCGTCAGGACTTCCGGTACCACTGCCTCGAGGAGCTCCGCGCCGATCGTCAGCGCCAGGAGCGCGTCGAGTCGCTCCCCACCGAGCTGTCGATCCCGGACCTCGACCTCACCGATCCCGTCCGCCGGGAGCTCGCCCAGTTCGAGCTCAGCGCCCTCGTCCGCATCGCGATCGAGCGGGTGATGCAGACCTACCCCGCCGAACAGCGGGAGGAGCTCGGGATCATCGTCGAGGAGCGCATGCTGCAGGAGAGGACCTACGCGAGCTTCTCCGACCGCCTCGGCTGCAGCATCCAGACCGCTCGACAGCGACTCCTTCGGTTCAAGGAGAGGATGAGCCTCGTCCTCCTCGAGTTGATCGAGGAGCAGGGAGGAAGCCCGGCCGACTACATGGAGGACTTCCAGTGACGGTGGGAGGAGGATTCCGCGCGGTCCTGTGGGTCGCGATCGAGGAGGCCCTGCGCACCTACCCTCAGGCGACGCGGGACGCCGCACTGCGGGATCTCGTGCTCTCGGTGATGCTCCAGGGCATGTCGCTCGAGGAGCACTGCGAGGCGAAGGGGACCGCTCCGGAGACCGCGAGGAGGAGCCTGGACGAGTTCAAGCTGCGCCTCTCCCCGATCCTGAAGCGGGTCCTGCAGGGACTGCCGGCTCAGGAGGACGAGGAAGGGCGGGCGGACTCTTGAGCAGCGAAGCGGGAAAGCACGGATCCGCGGGAGGGCTCTCGGACAGCATCTCGATCGGTCCCCTGCGGCACATCCTGCAGCAGGCGATCCAGACTCCCCAGCACGCCCTCCACCGCCGACTCCGGGAGGAGGACGGGAGGCCTTGGGCGGATCGGCTCCTCGGAGACGCGCTCCTCGCCGCGGGAGAGCCGGGCGGCGACGACCTGCCGGACGCGCCTCGAGAGGTGCTGGAGAGCCTCAAGGCCGAAGGCAAGCTCCGGATCCGTCGCGCCCGTGATCAGAAGGAGCAGGCGGAAGCCGCGCTCCTCTACTTCACCGCCGTCTCCTGCCTCCTCGGCGATCCCGCGACGACCAGCAGCCGCGAGGTGACGAGTCTTCCTCTCCCCCTCCTCGAGGACTCGATCCTGATCCTCCGAGAGACCCTGAGCGAGGCGTGGCACCCCCCTCTCGACCGGGCTCTCCTCCGCTTCTGCTGATCCGAGCGCTCCGAAGAGAGCCGACCGGCTCGACGCCCCCCTTGCCCCAACCGGGAAATCCGACGAAACTCGACCTTCGCCCGAGCCGATCGGGGGTCGGCGGGAGAGGGCTCCCGCCAGGAGCCCCGCTCGATCCCCCGCGGCGAGATCGCTCCCCCACCCCGAGCCTGATCCGGCCGGACCTCCGACCCGGGGGAGCCATGGAAAGGCAGGCGGAGACGATGGAGCGGCTTCGACTCATCTCGACGAAGGTGGTGATCATGGCGGGCCTCCTTGCCGGCTGCGCGTCGAACGAACCCAGACCTCCGGTCGCCGGGATCCAGCCGCACACCATGGAGATCCATGGCCACACCCGGGTCGACGACTACTACTGGCTCAACCAGCGCGAGAATCCCGAGGTCATCTCCTACCTCGAGCAGGAGAACGAGTACCTCCGGGCCCGCATGGCGCACACCGAGAAGCTCCAGTCCGCGCTCTTCGAGGAGATGAAGGGGCGGATCCAGCAGGACGACAGCTCGGTGCCCTACGAGAAGAGCGGATACTGGTACTACACCCGCTTCGTCCCCGGAGGAGAGTACGCGCTCCACTGTCGCCGCGCCGGGAGCCTCGAGGGGCCGGAGGAGATCCTCATCGACGGGAACGCTCTCGGGCGGGACGAAGGCTACTTCTCCCTCCGCGCGGTCCGCGTCAGCCCCGACACGAAGCGGCTCGTCTACGCCGTCGACACCCAGGGGCGTCGCTGGTACACCCTCTCGTTCCGGGACATCGCGACCGGTGACGCGAGCCCGGAGGTCATCGAGAACACCAACGGGAACGTGGTCTGGGCGAACGACAACCGCACCGTCTTCTACGGGCGTCGAGATCCGGAGACCCTCCGCTCCTTCCAGATCTGGCGGCATGTCGTCGGGACGAGCCCCGCGAGCGATGTCCTCGTCTATCAGGAGGACGACGAGACCTTCTCCTGCTACGTGAGTCGCACCCGATCCGACCGCTTCCTGATGATCACCTCGGACCAGACCCTCAGCACGGAGACCCGGATCCTCGAGGCGGACGACCCCCGAGGCGAGTTTCGGGTGTTCCACCCGCGGGAGCGCGATCACGAGTATCACGTCGACCATCAGGGGGACCGCTTCCTGGTGCGCACGAACCTCGACGCTCCGAACTTCCGCCTGATGGAGTGCGGCCTCGGCAGCACCGGCAGTTACCACTGGAAGGAGCTCGTCCCCCACCGGGCGGAGGTGCTCCTCGAGGACGCCGAGGCCTTCGACGACTGGACCGTCCTCACCGAGCGGCGTGGAGGCCTCGCCCACCTCCGCATCCTGCCCGTGGATGGTTCGGCCGATCATGACCTCGAATTCCCCGATCCGACCTGGTCGGTCTGGACCTCGACCAACCCTTCGCTGGGCACGGATGTCCTGCGGTTCACCTACCAGTCGCTGACGACCCCCAACACGACCTTCGCCTACGACATGCGGACCCGGGAGAGGACGGTGCTGAAGCAGCAGGTCGTGCTCGGCGGCTTCGACCGCGACGACTACGTGGCCGAGTACCTCCGGGTGCCGGCGCGCGATGGCGTCCTCGTCCCCGTCTCCATCGTTCGCCGCAAGGACACCCCGGTGGACGGAACCGCGCCGCTCCTCCTCTACGCCTACGGGAGCTACGGCTCGAGCAGCGATGCCGGGTTCCGCTCGAACCTCCTCAGCCTCCTCGACCGCGGATTCATCTACGCCATCGCCCACATCCGCGGGGGCCAGGAGATGGGTCGCCACTGGTACGAGGATGGCAAGCTCCTGCGGAAGCGGAACACCTTCACCGACTTCATCGACTGCGGGCGTCACCTCGTGGCCGAGAAGTATGCTCGGCCGGATGCCCTCTTCGCCAATGGTGGCTCCGCCGGCGGCCTCCTGATGGGGGCGGTCATGAACATGGAGCCGGAGCTCTGGTCCGGGGTCGTGGCCGCGGTCCCCTTCGTGGATGTGGTCACGACGATGCTCGATGAGTCGATCCCCCTGACCACCTTCGAGTTCGACGAGTGGGGCAACCCGAAGGAGAAGGTCTACTACGACTACATGCTGAGCTACTCCCCCTACGATCAGGTGGAGTCGAAGGACTACCCGCCGCTGCTGGTGACGACCGGGCTCCATGACAGCCAGGTGCAGTACTTCGAGCCCGCGAAGTGGGTGGCGAAGCTCCGGGCGCGGAAGACCGACGACAACCCACTCCTCTTCCGGACGAACATGGAGGCGGGGCACGGGGGGAAGAGCGGACGCTTCCGCCGGCTGGAGGAGACCGCGCTGATGTACGCGTTCCTCCTCGACCTCGCCGGAGACTGAGGAAGGCGGTCCGAGCGAGTCGGCGGGACGCGGACGGGACGCCGGCTCAGCCGGCGGCGACTCCGATCCTCTCGTAGAGTCGCTCGTATCGCTCCACGATCCGCTCCAGGGAGAAGCGCTCGACCGCAGCCGCCCTCCCCGCGCGGGAGAGCCGCTCCGCGTGCTCCCGGTCCCCCAGAATCCGGAGCGCGGACTCCGCCATGCAGTCGACATCCCCCACCGGGCAGAGCGAGCCGGTCTCTCCATCGTCGATCAGCTCGGGCACACCCCCCGAGCGGCTCGCGAGCACGGGGACGCCGCTCGCCATCGCCTCGAGGGCGACGAGCCCGAAGGACTCGCCGTCGCTCGGGAGGAGGAAGAGATCGGCACAGGCGAGCGGCTCGGCGACCTGATCGACCGCTCCGAGCCAGAGAACGCGATCCCCCACCCCCAGCTCGCTGGCGCGCTCCTGGGCGGGTCCGACCTCGGGGCCGCTGCCGATCATCAGGAGTCGGGCCGGACGCTCCGCCGCGACCCGGGCGAAGGTCTCGACCACATCGGGGATGCGCTTCACCGGGCGGAAGTTCGAGATGTGACAGAGGAGGGACTCCTCGTCCGACGCGAAGCGACGGCGCAGCTCCAGAGTCCGCTTGCCGGGGTGATACTGGGCCGGGTCGATGAAGTTGGGGATGACCTCGACCTCCCGCTCCAGCGAGAAGCGCTGGATGGAGGCCTCGGCGAGGAACTCGCTCACCGCCGTCACCGCCGCGCTGCGCTCCATCCCGAACTTCGAAATCTCGTAGAAGCTCGGGTCGCTCCCCACCAGCGTGATGTCCGTCCCGTGGAGCGTCGTCACCGAGAAGACCTCGTGGTCGGAGCACATCTCCACCGCGAGGTGGGCCGCGATCGCGTGGGGGATCGCGTAGTGCGCGTGGATCCGCTCCACCCCGTGCTCCCGCACGACGGTGGAGAGCTTCGTCGCGAGCGCCAGCGCGTAGGGGGGATACTTGAAGAGCGGATAGCTCGTCACCTCCACCTCGTGAAAGTGAACCCGCGGGTGCAGGAGATCGACGCGGAAGGGCGCCCGGTAGGAGACGAAGTGGACTTCGTGTCCGCGGTCGGCGAGCGCCATGCCGAGCTCGGCGGCGACGACGCCGCTCCCGCCGTAGGTGGGGTGACCCGCGATCGCGATTCTCATTCCGCCTCCCCCGCCGTGCCCGGGACGGAGAGTCCGTGGGTTCGGTGCTCGGGCCTCCGGCTTCCCGGGAGGCCCTCCCCGACGATCCAGGAGGTCGGGTCCGCCACGGCCGGGGGATCGTGCCAGCGAATCGGCTCCCCGTAGCGGACCCCGGCGCGGACTCCGTACTCCCGGGCGCGGCCCTCCACGAACCGCGGAAACTCGGGATCCGCGATCTTCGTCGGCGCCCCGTCGATCCCCGGCTGGTGAAACTGGGATGCGTAGGCCCGCATCACCGCGAGCTTCCCCTCGAAGTGATCCGAGATGTCCACGATCACGCTCGGCTCGAAGGGCGTGTGCGCCATGTAGTAGCCGAGCTGGGGCGGTCGCCACGCGGGCGCCGGACCCGGCGCGTAGAGCCGCACCCCGGTGAGGTAGTGGCAGCGGAACGCCAGCTCCCCGGCTCCGGCGTGATCCGGATGGAGATCGTCCCGCCACGGCGCGAGGACGACCTTCGGGCGCAGCCGGCGGATCTCCCCCACCAGCGCCACGCGCGCGTCGTCGCGGTCGCGGATCGTGCCATCTCCGAGGTCGAGGTTCGTTCGATGATCGAGCCCCAGCAGCGCGGTCGCCGCCTCCGTCTCGCGGAGCCGGGTCTCCGGGTCCCCTCGGGAGGAGAGCTCCCCCCGGGTGAGGTCGACGACGGCCGTGCGGAGCCCCAGAGCTCTCGAGGCGAGGAGCGTGCCCCCGAGGCAGAGCTCGGCATCATCCGGGTGGGCCGCGATCACGAGGAGATCGACCGGATCCGGGAGCGACTCACTCACGCGTACCTCCGCTCCTCTCCGACCCGAGCACCACGGTGACGATCGCTCCGTCCCCGGGCTCGAGGACATCCGCGATCGCCGCGAGCCCGGCCCGGCCGTGGCGGGCGAGGAACCCGAGCAGCGCGAGGGATCGCTCCCCCTCGCGCCCTCCCGGGAAGACTCGCTCGAGGATCTCCCCCACCTCCCGGCGGGCTTCCGCGACATCGGGAGCGGCCCGCTCCGGCAGGACCGCGGCCAGCTTCTCCATGTCCTCGCGAAGTCGGCGCGCCAGTCGGTCCGTGCGCTTGCGGAGCGCCGGGTCGTTCTCCGGGTCCTCCGCCCACGCGACGATGCGCTCGATGAGCGGCTGGGCGAGATCGTCGAGCTCGCCGGCGAGCCGCGCGGCCCGAGGAGAGGGGATCCTGTCGACGGCGCGGATCCCGGGGACGAGAGAGTCGATGGAGATCCCGTTCGCCTCCAGCCGCTCCGCATCCTCCTCGTCGATCACCCGCACCCTCGGCCGCGGCAGGAGGACCGGGCGCGGGACACCACGCGAGCGGTAGACCTCGCCGAGCTCCCATTGGTAGGCGAGCTCGGTCGGGCCGAGGAGGGTGGCGACAGGCTGCAGGAGCGAGTCCTGGATCCAGGGTCGCAGGAGGGCGTCCGGTGAGACGCGCTCCGGGTTCGCCTCGATCTCGTCTCGAAGCTCGGGGATGGAGCGCTCTCCCCCGCTCGGACCGCCGATCCGGACCTTCCCCTCCCCCTCGATCCTCACCCGATGGCGGGCACCGCCCTCGTCGATCCAGAAGAAGGGCAGGTCGGCGGGCTCGGGGATCGGGACGGGGAGGTCGTGGGCGACGAGCGCCTCGATCTGCTCCCGGACCTGAGCGGCCAGCCGACCCGGCGCCTCGAGCTCGGCGAGGATCAGGGGTCGGGAGAGGGTGCGGAGCCACTCGGGGCGGACAGGGAGCAGCCCGTCCCCGCCGAAGAGGCCGAGCAAGAGGCGGACGAACTCCTCCGCGGGTCCGTCGGCGAGGCTGTTCCGGTAGAGAGGTTCCACCTCGGCGGGGGCTCCTTCGAGGAGCGGGGCGACGGCGGCGATGCGCGCCTCCATCGGCTGCTCGAAGCGGAGGGTCCCGAGCATCCTCCGGCCTCGCGGGAAGGGCGGGACGAGCTCGATCCCCCCCGAAGACCCGTGGGGGACGAGCCCCCCCCACAGCTCATCGACATCGTGGTCCTCGCTCGCCACCCAGAAGATCGGCACGGCCGGAATGCCCGCCTCCTCGAGGCGCCGAGCCGTCCGAATCGCGGCGAGTGCCTTCACCGCGAGCATGAGGGGCCCTCCCCAGAGCGCCGGCTGCTGCCCCGCGACCACGATCCGGGTCGCCGGGTCCTCGAGCCGCTCCCGGGACCGGCGGGCTGCCTCCGGCAGGTCGAGGCGACCCCAGTGAGGTCCCAACTCCCGCAGGAGCGCGGCGCGGCGCTCCGGGTCGACCGGGCGCTCCTCCGCGGCCTGGAGCCACTCCGCAGGGGTCCGCGGAGCGGGCCCGCCGATGGTCAGGGACGCCTCGCTTCGGCCGGCGCGGAACCGCAGAGCGGTCTCGCGCGGAGCGAAGGGAAGAGTCGACGGTTGGCGGGTGCGCACAGGGTTCATCGATTCCTTTCGGGGAGAGAGCTCCCGCCCCTCGAGGGCTCGCGCTCGAGATGCATCAGCAGGCGCGGCCCCTCTCCGGAGCGCCATGGGCGGCCATCGAAGTCCCCCCAGCGACGGGCGATCCGCCATCCGGCCCTCTCCGCGAGGAGTTCGATCTCCTCGGCGGAATAGAGTCGGACCGATTCGAACATTCGCGAGGGGACGAACTCCGCGTCTCCCCCACCCTCCGCGCCTCCCGGGGTGACGAGGATCTCCTTCTCCACGCGGCGGCCATCTTCCGTGATCCAGCGCCTCTCCCGGATCGCGCGCCCTTCGACCGCTCGCTCCGAGCGGGGTACCAGCCCCGCGATCGTCGCCTCCCGGTCGGGGAGATCGAGGAGGAGCCGCCCCCCTCCGACCACGACCCGTGCGATCTCGGCGAGGACTCGTGCGTCCTCCCCCTCCGAGCGGAAGTAGCCGAAGCTCGTGAAGAAGCTGGTGACCGCGGCGAACGCCTCGGACCGAAACGGGAGGTCTCGCATGTCCGCCCGGACGAGGGGGCTCTTCCAGCCCGGGCGCGTCCGGGCGGTGGCGAGGAGCTCCGGTGAGAGATCGAGCCCGACCACCTCCAGCCCCCCGGCGCGCAGCGGCCCGGTGTGCCGCCCGCCGCCGCAGCCGAGGTCGAGGACCCGCTCTCCCGGCACGAGGGAGAGCGCCTCGCGCGCGAAGCGAGCCTCGGTCTCGCCGCTGGCATCGTCCCGCCGTCGGTAGACGCGGAGATACTCCCCCCGAAAGGCGCGGGAGAACCAGTCGGAGGGCACGGGGGAGGCTTCTGGCACGGGATCAACTCCGGACAGGGGGGCGATGGACCGACCCCTGAGTCTAGCGGAGCCCTGCCTCGGAGACAGCGAACCGGGACGATCGTCCGCGGCGCGGCGGGAGGTCCTTGATGCCCGGGGCTGTCGAGGCGGCCCCCGAACACCATAAGTCTCTTTTTGGCTGTTGCTTACGTAGCCCAGCCGCGAGGCCCGGTCTGCAGGTCCGACGGGAGCGGGCGAAGATCCGAATTGGTGTAAAGATCCCTGCGGCTCCATCCGATGAAACCGTCATGACCAGGATGGTCCTGAGGAGGTCGGGCGGTCCGTCTTCCCGAGTTGTCCTGGCTCGATTCTAGGGAAAGGGCACACCTGCCATGTCTCAGGGCACCAACGGATACTCCCCGGTACGGACGATCTTCGGAATCGTCGCCTTTGTCGCGTGCGTCGGCTACTTCGCGAACAACGCCGGTGTCGAGGTCTGGAACACCACCACCATGGTCTCCGTCCTCTTCGGCACCTTCGCGTGCTGCATCGCCGCCTGCAACACCTCGATCTGGAGCAACGGCTTCACCTGCTTCACCGGCAGCAACAACTGCAACACTGTCGAGGCGTCCACCTTTTGGAACTGCTTCGGCAACTACGCGTGGATGACCGCGATCGTCGTCGCCTGCATCAACACGGCGGCCGTGCTCAACAACGCGTCGAACGCCACCACCGCGACCGTCTTCGGCGCCATCGCCAGCAGCGTGTTCTTCGGTGTGGTCTTCAAGTGCATCGCGACCGGCATCGCGTGCTCGATCAACGACTGCAACGTGGTGAACAACAACACCACGAACACCAACAACACGACGACCACCTCGACGCCGTACACCAGCGCCAACGTCCACGAGAGCGTGAACGCCTGATTCACCTCCGTCGATCGTGGTACGCAGAAGAGGCGCGTGGGAACCCCACGCGCCTCTTCTTCATCCCCGCCGCTTCCCGCGTCTCCTTGCGCTCCGGCTCGCTTCGCGCAGGATGGTCCCGCTCGCGCCGGCGGTCGGGAGGGTCCCGACCGGAGTCTCCGCGCGAGCCCCAGCGGAGGGAGCGCCGATGCCGGTCGAGATCATCCACTGCCCCACCTGAGTGAAGCCCCGGGATCGAGCCGCGAGGTTCGCGGCCGCCATTGAAGCGGAGCTGGGCGAGAGCGTCCCCCTGATCCCCGGGCGTCGCCGGGGAGAGTTCCGGGTCGTCGTCGATGGCCGGACCGTGGTCGAGCGGCGAGGGGGTCTCATCGCCCTCCTCCTGCGTCGTCCCTGGCCCTCGGAGGAGAGCGTGGTCAGCGCGGTCCTCGCCGCGCGAGGTTCGAAGGGGGACACCGGGCGCGCAGGCCACTGATCGATCTCCCGACCCGGAGCCTCCATCCCCCCTTGCCCTCCGACCCCGAGTGGGGTTCCATCGCCGATCCGCCCCGGCGAAAGGTCCCCCGGTGAGCCCATCCCTCCCCTACGCCCGCATCGCCCTGGCGATCCCGGTGCCCGAGCTCTTCGACTACCGCGTCCCCGCGGAGCTGGACGCCTCGGTGGTCCCGGGCGCCCGCGTGCGCGTCCCCTTCGGTCGGGGGGTGCGGATCGGCTACTGCATCGAGCGGAGCGCCGAGCAGCGCCACGAGAAGCCGAAGTCGATCGAGGCGGTGGTCGACGACGCACCGCTCCTCGAGCCGGACCTCCTCCAGCTCGTCCGCTGGACCGCGGACTACTACCTCTGCTCCGTCGGAGAGGTGATCGAGGCCGCCATCCCCAAGGGAGTTCGAGAGGGGAAGAGTCGAACGATCCGCTGGGTCCGGCGAAGTCCCACCGCGGACTCGTTCCAGGACCGGGGGAACGGGATCGAGGGGCGCGCGCGCCTCCTCGCGATCCTCGCCGAGCGGGGTCCCCTGCCCATCGAGGAGCTGCTCGCGGCCGGCGAGGTCGGTGAGAGCGCGGTGAAGACCCTCGCGAAACGCGGTGCCGTGGAGATCGTCCGCGCGCCCACCCGGGAGTTCGGAGGGCTCCGCGACCCGCGGGGAGCATCCACCAGCGGTCCCGTCCCGTGGGTCACCCCTCCCCCCTATCGGCTCACCCCGGAGCAGCGAGCCGCGGTCGACGCCATCGAGGAGTCCCTCGATCCACCTCGCTTCCGCCCCATGGTCCTGGAGGGCGTCACCGGGAGCGGGAAGACCGAGGTCTACCTCCACGCCATCAAGGCCGCCCTCGACCGAGGGCGCGGAGCGCTCGTGCTCCTGCCGGAGATCTCGCTGACCCCCCAGACGGTCGATCGATTCAAGGAGCGGATCGGAGAGGTCGCGGTCCTGCACTCCCTGCTGACCCCGGTGGAGCGCTCGATGCACTACGGCCGTCTGCGCCAGCGGGAGGTGCGGGTCGCGATCGGTGCCCGGAGCGCGATCTTCGCCCCCATCCCGGACCTCGGGCTCATCATCGTCGACGAGTGCCATGAGGACAGCTACAAGCAGGAGAGCACGCCGCGGTATCACGCCCGCGACCTCTCCGTCGTGCGGGCCGCCCAGCGCGGGATCCCGGTGCTGCTCGGCTCCGCCACTCCCTCCCTTGAGACGCAGGAGAACATCGCGCGCGGCCGCTACACCGTCCTGTCCCTCCCGCGGCGCGTCACGGGGCATGGCCGGGCCCATGTGGAGCTCGTGGATCGGCGCGCCGAGCCGAAACGCGAGGGGCCCCCTCCCATGCTCGGGCCGAAGCTCATCCTCCGGCTGCGCGAGGCGCTGGAGGACGGGGATCAGGCCGTGCTCTTCCTCAACCGTCGCGGGTTCGCGCGCCGGATCCACTGCCCGAGCTGCGGCTTCCAGCTCAGCTGCACCGACTGCGACATCGCGCTCACCTACCACAAGCGGGACGACCGCTCTCTCTGCCACTACTGCGGCACCGTCCGATCGGTCCCGACCGCGTGCCCCGACTGCTCGATGCCGGGGATCCGTCGGACCCTCCCGGGGACCGAGAAGATCGAGGAGACGCTGACCGCGATCTTCCCCGGGGTCCCGGTCGGCCGCCTCGACCGCGACACCGCGACCTCCGGGACCCGGATGCAGGAGATCCTCGCGGCGTTTCGTCGAGGGGAGACGAGGATCCTCGTCGGCACGCAGATGGTCGCCAAGGGTCACGATATCCCCGGGGTCACGATGGTCGGGGTCATCGATGCCGATGTCGCGCTCGGCATGCCCGACTTCCGCGCGGCGGAGCGGACCGCGCAGCTCCTCTGCCAGGTCGCCGGGCGCGCCGGACGCGGGGAGAAGCCCGGGCGCGTGGTGATCCAGACGCGGCAGCCCGATCACTACGCCCTGCAGGCCGCCGCCAGCCAGGACCTCGGTCTCGTCCGACGACAGGAGGCGACCGTCCGCCGCCTCCTCAAGTATCCGCCCTACGGCTTCCTCGTGCGGATCCTCTGCGAGGACGGGGATGAGATGCGCGCCCTCCAGACCGCCGAGGGTCTGCGGCACTTCATCGACGGCGCGGGCGTGGCGGCGGTCCAGCCGCTGGGCCCCGCACCGGCTCCGATGGCGAAGCTCCGGGGGCGGCACCGCGTCCACATCCTCCTGAAGTCCCAGGACCGCAGCGCCCTCCACGGTGTGGCGAGCCGGGTCGCCCGCGCGAAGCCGCGCTGGTCGACCACGAAGGTTATCGTGGATGTCGATCCGACGAGCCTGATGTGATGCGCCCGCGCCGCCCGTCGCCGCGCGCGCCCCGGATGGAGAGAGCGCCCGCATCCCCTCAGGGGATGCGGGCGCTCTTCCATGGGATCCGGGTCCATGGGATCCGGGCTCGACCTAGACGAAGTCCTTGAACTTCTTCGACGGCTTGAAGCCGACGGTGGTCGAGGCCTTGATCTTGATCGTCTCGCCCGTCTGCGGGTTCCGCCCGGTGCGCGCCTTGCGCTTCTTCACCGTGAAGGTGCCGAACCCGATGATGGTGCAGGACTTGTCCTTCTTCGTGCCCTTGCGGATGCTGTCGAAGACAGCGTTGACGCAGCGCTCCGCGCCCGCCTTCGACTCGTCCAGAGACTTCGCGACCGCCTCGATGAGCTCGGCCTTGTTCATGCGACTCCCTTTCTCCCGAGAGGCCTCGGGCCCCTCATGGCTTCCCGGGCTCGGCGCCCATCCCCGCGGAGGAGATGGGCGCTTCACCCCTGATCCTGATGCGCCGGGAAGGCTCGGCGACGACGATCGCGCACGCCTTCATCGGACTTCCGTCTCAATGAGCTCCGGATCCTCGGACACCGATGGTCCGGGGAGGGAGGTCCGAGCTCGAGGCCTCTCCACCGCGTCGCTCCGTCCCGCTCCCGGGTCGCGCCGCCGCCGCTTGGCGGAGGGGTGCGATCGGGCTGCGCGTCAACAACGGCGCGGCTCTGCGGGGAGTATAGGCACTCGAGTCTCGGATTGAACAAACAAAATCGTCAGGAATCACGCGAGTTTCCGGCGGATCGGGCGACGCGGGAGGGGCGTCGCGTTGGCAACCCGATCCGCCGGGGGTACCATCGACGAAGGCTGCGCCGCCGGGATCGGGGATCTCGGCGCTGGCCCACCGCAACTCCCAGCTCCTGCGAGGCGCCGTGTCGAACCCGACCCTCCGGATCCCGAGCCCTGTTCGCGATCGGTCGATCGCGATGGCCGTCGCGATGGCCGTCGCGATCGGTCTCGTCGGGGCCCTCGGCCTCTCGCCGTGGAGGACGGGGGCGGTCGCCCAGACGCAGGAGACCCAGACGCAGGAGGGCCAGACCGTCGAGGGCGCAGGCGCCGGGCAGAGTGCGCCGCCAGCGAAGGCGGGTGACGAGGCGCGACCTCAGGGAGACGATGCCGACACCGGTCCGGTCCCGGCGATCGGGCCGGCGGCCGACGCCGGGCAGGTCCTGCGCGCCCTCGGCCGGCTGCCCTTCGGTGAGACCCTCCAGTACCGCGGTCGGGTGGAGAAGGCGGGCATCGTCTTCGAAGCCGGTCGCGCGAACCTGCGGGTGCTCCTCGACGAGAGCGGGCGCCCGAACCTCGAGGCTCGCGCCTTCGGGGAGAAGTTCGGCTACATCCTCAAGACACGGATCCTCACCGTCCTCGACCCCGTCGACTTCCGACCGATCGAGCATCAGTCGAGCGAGCAGGGAACGGAGCGTCGCCACAAGACCCTGCGCTTCCGCGAGGATGGGGCGGACTTCCTCCGCCTGAAGCACTGCCGGGACAAGGAGTGCGAGGACCCGACCCATCGGGTGAAGCAGCCGAAGATGCACGGCCCGATCCCCTGGGGGACGGAGCTGGTGCACTGCGATGATCGGGACTGCACCAACCGAGGGCACTACGCCTGGCGCACCCGCACCGAGCATCGGTTCGAGGACTCCTACGTCGACCTGCTCTCCGCGATCTACCTCGCCCGTGAGGCGGACCTCGAGCCGGGAGCCGAGCCCCTCGTCATTCCGGTGATCTCCGACACCCGCCGCTGGAAGGTGCGTGTCCGCTCCCTCGCTCGGAAGCGGCTCACCGTCGCCGCCGGCGAGTTCGATGCGGTCCAGCTCGTCCTCGAGCCCCTCATCGATGATGACGCCGAGAAGACCGAGCGGTTCGAGGGGCTCTTCGGCCTGAACGGGGCGATCCGGATCTGGGTCGATGTCGAGGACCGGCGACCGATCCTGATCGAGGGGAACCTCCCTTTCGCCTTCCTCGACTTGAAGGCGAAGATCGAGCTGGAGAAGATCTCGGTCGATGAGGAGCTCGCGCTCCGCGGGGCCGAGCGGTTCGAGGAGCGCGCGGTCGGCATCGAGAAGGTCTCGGCCACCGAGCCGGACGAGGAGTAACCTCCCCGACGGAGGAAAGGGACGCCCCATGGGATCCTCCATCGATCGTGCCCGCTCCGGGGAGGCCGACGGCGTCCGTCCCCCGGGGGAGCTGTTGCGTCGCCTCCCGAAGGTGGACCGTCTCCTCGACGATCCGCTCTTCGCCCCTCACCTCTCCGCGCACTCCCGGGCGGAGACCCTCGCCACCATCCGCGAGGTGCTCGAGGAGCTCCGCGCGCGAGGCGCCCGGGGCGAGCTGGACGCGCAGGAGATCGAGCCCGCCGCCATCGAGCGTGCCGTCCGCGCCCGCCTCGTCGCCGCCGCCGTCCCCTACTACCGTCCCGTCATCAACGCGACCGGGGTGGTCCTCCACACCGGCCTGGGGCGTGCCCCCATCGCTCCCGAGGTGGCGGACGCGCTCTCGGACCGCGTGCGGCACCCCCTTCGGGTGGAGATCGACCCGGAGACCGGCCAGCGCGGGGGACGGGACGAAGGCTGCGCCGCCCTGATCCGCGAGCTCACCGGCGCCGAGGACGCCACGATCGTCAACAACAACGCCGGCGCGACGCTGCTCCTCCTGGCCGCGCTCGCCGCGGGTCGACGGGTGCTCCTCTCCCACGGCGAGATGGTGGAGATCGGCGGGTCCTTCCGGATCCCCGACATCATGGAGCTCGGCGGAGCGCGCCTCGCCGGGGTCGGGACCACCAACCGAACCCACCCCCGCGACTACGAGGGGGCCATCGACGACACGGTCGCGATGATCCTCAAGGTCCACACCTCGAACTACCGGGTGGTGGGCTTCACCGAGGAGGTGGAGATCGACGAGCTGGTGGCGATCGGGCGCCGCACCGGGACGCCCGTGGTGCACGACCTCGGGTCGGGCTGCATGATCGACCTCGCCGCCCGTGGAAGGCCGGGAGAGTCCCTCGTGGCGGACTCCCTCGCGGCCGGCTGCGATCTCGTCTGCTTCTCCGGCGACAAGCTCCTCGGCGGGCCGCAGTCGGGGATCATCGCGGGGCGCCGCGAGGCGGTGGAGGCGTGCCGGAAGCACCCCCTCTACCGCGCGATGCGCCCCTGCCGCCTGACCTACGTCGCCCTCGAGGCGACCCTCAGGATCTACCGGGCCGACCCCGATGAGGTGATCGAGCGGATCCCCACCCTCGGACGGCTCCTCGCCAGCGCCGAGAGCCTGCAGCCGCGGGCGTCGGCCCTCGCGGCCGCCCTCGCGCCCGTGGAGGGGCTGGATGCGGTCATCGAGCCCCACGGCGCGCTCGCGGGGAGCGGCTCGCTCCCCGCTCGGGAGATCGACTCCCTCGCCGTCCGCCTCGAGACCGATCGACTCTCCGCCACCGAGCTCGCCGCGCGTCTGCGGGACGGCGCGACCCCGATCTTCCCCGTGGTCCGGGATGACATCGTGCGTCTCGATGTGCGGACGATCGACGACGCCGATGTCTCCGTCATCGCGGAGAAGCTCGCCGCCATCCTCGGCGCCTGAGGATCCCCCGAGTTCGACTCCGCTTCCCGACTCCCAGCGGGTACCTTCTCCCCCGGGAGGTCGGTCCTCCCCCCTCTTCGACGGGAGTCGCCGTGTTTGAGAAGAAGAAGCTGCGACTGACGCGGTACGCGTCCTGCGCGGGCTGAGCGGCCAAGCTCTCCCCGGAGGACCTGGTCCAGGTCCTCGGTCGCTTCCCCTTCCCGACCCGAGACGAGGTGCTCCATGGCGCGGAGACCCTCGATGACGCGGGCGTGATCTCCGTCCCCGGGTCGGACCGTGCCCTCGTGCAGACCCTCGACTTCTTCCCCCCCATCGTCGACGACCCCGTGGACTTCGGACGGATCGCGGCCGCGAACGCCCTGAGCGATGTGTATGCCATGGGCGCCGACCCCTTCTGCGCCCTCAACCTCGTCGGCTTCCCTCGGAGCAAGCTCCCGATGGAGGTCCTCGGAGAGATCCTCAAGGGCGGCGCGGAGAAGCTGGCGGAGGCGAAGGCCGCGCTCCTCGGGGGACACTCGGTCGAGGACTCCGAGATCAAGTACGGCCTCGCGGTGACGGGCCTCGTCGACCCCGACCGGATCGTGCGCAACGGAGGAGCGAGGCCGGGAGACCGCCTCGTCCTCACGAAGCCCCTCGGCATGGGCGCCGTGTCGACCGCGATCCAGAAGAGGAAGGGGAGCGCCGCCGAGATCGCGGAGGCGATCACCACCATGGCGACCCTCAATGCCGCAGGAGCTCTGGCGATGCAGGCGGTCGATGTCCACGCCGGGACCGACATCACGGGGTTCGGCCTGATGGGCCACGCCACCGAGGTCGCGGAGGCGAGCGGGGCGACCCTCGTCATCGACGCCGGCGCGCTCCCGATCACTCCCGGCGCGAGAGAGCTCGCGCGCCGCGGGATCCTCTCCGGGGGGACCCGTCGGAATCGACGCTTCCTCGGCTCCCGGATCGCGATCGAGGCCGGGGTCCCGGAGGAGATCGTCTCGATCATCTTCGACTCGGAGACCTCCGGCGGTCTCTTCATCGCCGTCGCGGAGGAGGAGGTCGAAACCCTGCTCACCGCCTGTCGGGAGCACGGCACCCGCGCCGCCGCGGTGGTCGGCCGGGTGGAGGCCCCCACCCCCGGCGTCACCGTCCGGGTCACCCCCGGCGCCTGATCCGACCTGATCCCCCCGGAGTCGCGGGAGACGCTCCCCCCACTCCCCAGCCCACGGAGGTCCCCATGACCCTGCGCCCGGCTCTGCTCCTTCTCCTGCTCCCGCTCCTCCTCGCCGCTTCCCCCCTCGCCGGGCAGGAGGGCGACGCACGCCCGGTCCCCGAGCGCTACAAGGAGCTCGCCACGGCGGGGGACCACGCCGGGCTCGTCGCCCTGTGGACCTCGGCCCGCGAGGCGATCATCCCGACGATCGATGCCGACCTCGAGGGGAGCCTCGGCCTCTGGGAGAAGCAGGGAGAGGAGGCCCGCGCGGAGATCGACGCCCTCATCGCGCGCGCCCTCGTCGGTGCCCGCGCCGCGACCGAGGCGGTGGGGAGCCGGCGGATCCTCGACTACGTGAGCAGCTTCGCCGGCTGGGATGCCGCGCAGAAGAAGGACTTCCGCGCCGGACAGGCCGCGTTCGGCGGCGGGCGCCAGGCGAGCACCGCGGGAGATCACGCCACGGCCCTCGCGAAGGGGCGGGAGTGCCGCAGCCTCGCGGAGCCCCTGGGAGACTGGTGGGGAACCGCGATGGGGCTCCAGCTGGAGGGGGTCTCCCTCCTCGCCCTGGGCCGGAAGGCGGAGGCGGCGGAGGCCCTCTCCCGCGCGCGGCTCATCTACCGGGAGCTCTTCCTCACCTCCACCGCCATCCGGATCGAGTTCGATCTCGCGACGATCCTCGCCGAGCTCGGTCGCCTCCCCCGTGCGCGTGAGATGATCCGGGATGGGAAAGCGACCGCGGAGCGGATCGGCCTCACCCCCTATGTCGCCCGCTTCGCCCGGCTCGAGGAGAGCCTGAATTCGGGAGAGGCCCCTTCGGGGGATGGGAGCTCCAAGGGGGACTGAGCCCCGTCGAGAGCTCAGTCCTCGCGGGCGGGGCCTCGACCCTCCAGGACCCAGCCCATCACCTCCACCTTCGACGGGCGGTTCCGCCGCCGACGGTCGCGCCGTCGACGCAAGGCTCCCACCAGTCCGCCGCCTCGGGTGATGAGGAGCGCCGCCTCCCGCAGGAGCGCGGGCTCGGGGTACGCCTCCACGAAGACATCGAAGGCGCGTCCGCCCTCACCCGCCCCGGAGCCCCGGCCCAGTCGACGGAAGAAGGAGCGGAGCGTCCCCGCGAGCTCGCGGGCGACGACCAGCGGGACCGGCGCGCCCGAGGCCCAGGCGTTCTCGAAGTCGATCGTCACGAGGCGATCGCCGCAGTGGAGGGTGTGGACGATGGTCGGGTGCTCCTGAACGAGGAGCGGCTCCGTCCGGTCGAGGGCGCGCCGATGGCGCCGGCCATGCTCCCCCGCGAGTCGCGCCACGAGCAGGTCCGCCCGGTCGGCGGGGGCGCCTCGGCCCTCAAGGGCGCAGTCGGCGATGGCGCGGTCGAGGGTTCGCCCATCGCAGTACTCGAGCCAGAGAGAGGGCTCCTCGATCCCGGGAGGAGTCGCGAGGTCGAGGACGGCCGGGACATCGAAGCCCTCCGACCGCCAGAGCCGGAGCACCTCGCGCTCCGTCTCCCGCCGGACCTCCGGGCCGACCCCGCGCTTCCCCTCGAGGCGGCGGTGGGCGAGATCGCGCAGCAGCTCGCGCCACGCTCCGGAGGCGCCGCGGCGGGAGCGGTACACCTTGAGCAGGGCGCCCCCCTCCCGATCGAGGAGCAGGGCGTTCCCTCGCCCGTGTCCCCCTCCCGCCTGGAGGACCTCGAGACCCGCCGGCCCCTCTCCGGGGAGCGAGGTCGGCTCCTCCGGCGGAGCCGGCGCGCTCACGCGGTGGCCTCGAGCCGATCGCGCAGCCACTGCGCCACGTTGTACTTGGAGTTCCTCTTCTTCGAGCGCGCCCCCATGTTGCGGTCGAACGCCCGGCCGAGCCGATGGAGGGGGTTCGGATGCTGGAAGAAGAGGTCGTAGGCGCGATAGAGGCGATCCCGATCGGGGTAGTCCTCGACCGTCGCGGTGAGGAGCTCCTCCTTCAGCTCGGGCGGCGTCGACTTCAGGATGTTCCAGAGGTACTGGATGATCTCGTGGGAGACATGGTCGGCAACCCGCCCCCGGGACCGGTAGACCATCTCAAAGTCGAACCAGAGGAACCCTCCGTCATCGAGGATCATCACGTGCTTGCCATCGCCGTTCTCATGGACGAGACGCGGCTCGCGCTCTCGGATGGCGATCTCGTGGCGCCGTCCCCACTCCCCCAGCCATCGCCGGTAGGTGCCGATCCTCTCCTCCACGGGGATCGCCTCATCGGAGAGGTACCCGTTGAGCTTCGGCTTCGACACATACTCAAGGAGCATGTAGCCCCCGGGAGGGCAGTTCGGCGCGAACACCTCGACATCGTCGTAGCGGTCGAACACCCGAAAACCGTGAGAGGCCCACAGGTCGAGGCACTCCCGCTCGATCCGGAGCCGGGTGCGGGGCATGTAGGAGGTCTGGCCGCCGAAGACGACGTTCTCGAAGCTCTTCAGGGCCATCTCGATGGTGTTGCGGCTGCCGTAGTAGACCTTGAGCACCGCCTCGCCGTCCCGGAAGGGGACCCGGTAGAGGAAGTTCCCGTTCTTGAGCAGCAGGTACGGGGTCAGATCGTCGAACTTCAGCACCTCGCGCGTCACGGAGGCTCCCTCGCTCAATGGGGCTCCCGTGCACCCGGCGCGTGGGCCGCGGCGGGGAACGGGGCAGGGGTGAAAGAGACAGGACGAGTGCGGGACATGGTAGCCGCGATCCGGTCCCGATCCATGGAACCCGGGGCCCGGAAGGGGGCGCGAGGAGGATCGCGCGGGGGAGGCAGGGAGAATGGCGGGAGTGCATCGGAATCGAACCGACCTACGACGTTGTTCGCGCCGTACCTAGGGTTTGAAGCCCCGGGGGCCCACCAGGTGCCCATTCACTCCCGCGGACCGGGGATCATGGCCAGAGCGGGGAGCGGTGGCAAGACCCTCGGTCAACTCGGGCCGATCCGGGCTCAGCCCGCCGGCTCTCCCGCCTCCCGCTCGAGGGCGATGAGGTCCTCGAACCGCTCCCGGCGGCGGACGACCCGCGCCTCTCCGCCGTCGACGAGGACCTCCGCGGCCCGAGGGCGCGTGTTGTAGTTGCCCGCCATCGTGAAGCCGTAGGCCCCCGCGCCGAAGACCGCGAGGCGCTCCCCCTCCGCGAGGGGACGCAGCTCCCGCTCCAGGCCCAGGAAGTCCCCCGACTCGCAGATCGGACCGACGACATCGGTCAGCAGCGGCTCCCCCTCCCCCGGCTCGATCGGGACGATGCGATGGAACGAGTCGTAGAGGGAGGGACGGAGGAGGTCGTTCATGCCGGCATCGCAGATGGCGAAGACCCGCTCCCCCGAGCGCTTGACCGTGATCACCTCGGTGAGCAGGACCCCGGCGTTTCCGACGATGAACCGGCCCGGCTCGAGGATGAGCTCGAAGGGGCGGTCCTTCAGCAGCGGCGCGAGCGCCTCCGCGAAGCAGTGCGCGGGGAGCGCCTCCTCGCCGAGGTAGTGGATCCCGAAGCCTCCTCCGAGGTCGAGGCTGCGCACCTGCTCCCCGAGCCCCGGGACGGAGTCGATGAAGCGGAGGACCGCCTCGACTCCCCGGACGTAGGGGTCGACATCGGTGATCTGCGAGCCGAGGTGCACGTGGATCCCGCTCACCTCGACGCCGGGCAGGGACGCCGCCTCGGCGAGGACCGCCCGCGCGCGGTCGCGGTCGATGCCGAACTTGTTCTCCCGCTTGCCGGTGGTGATGTACCGGTGGGTTCCCGGATCGACATCGGGGTTCAGCCGGATCGCCACCCGGGCGACCCGGTCCCTCGCCACCGCGAGCCGCGAGATTCGGGCGAGCTCGCTCGGGGCCTCGACGTTGAAGAGGCGGATCTCCGCATCGAGCGCGAGCGCGATCTCCTCCTCCGTCTTGCCCACCCCCGCGTAGACGACCTTGGAGGTGTCTCCACCGATCTCGCGGATCCGGCGGAGCTCGCCGCCGCTCACGACATCGAAGCCCGAGCCCAGCTCACCGAGGAGACTCAGCACGGAGAGGTTCGAGTTCGCCTTCACCGAGTAGCAGATCAGGGGGGGAAGACCGACCGCCCGGAAGCTCGAATCCAGCTGGCGGAAGTGGTGGCGGATCGTCTCCGCGCAGTAGACATAGAGGGGGGTGCCGAAGCGCTCGGCGAGCCCGGTGGCAGGGACCCCGTCACAGAGGAGTCGCCCTTGCTCGTAGGAGAAGTGGTCCATTCCGTCCTCGTCCCGCTCCCCCCCGTGGAGAGCATCGCGCAGAGTCTACACCGGGGGTGACCCCGGTTTCAGCCCGGTTCCCCCGTCAACGGGGCACGGGCTGCGAATCCGGCCCCGCCCCCCCCTCGAACCTTGGGACAGGGACCGGCTTCTCCCGCCCCTTCCCCCGGAGGATCCATGCAGACCGTCACGACTCTCCCCGCCCCTCTCCTCGAGCTCCCCGTGTCGGGGCTGAACCTCGAGGACGGCCCCCTCGGCGATCAGCTCCGGGAGCGCACCCTCCTCGTGCTCCTCCGACACCTCGGCTGAACCTTCTGTCGCGCGGCGGTCGCCGAGCTGAAGGAAGCCACGGGAGGAGATCCCCGGTCGGGGATCGACGGGGTCTCGGTCCTGCTCGTCCACATGGGGAGCGCGGAGCAGGGGCGTGAGTTCCTGGGCCGGCGGTGGCCCGAGGCACGAGCGATCGCGGACCCCGACCTCGCGATCTACCGGAGCCTCGGAGTCCGGCGGGGGCGGCCCGGCGACTTCCTCCACCCGAAGGCGCTCCTGCGCGGAGTCCGCGACTTCCTCGGCGGACACGGGGTCGGCCGCCCCATCGGAGACCCCATCGTGATGCCCGCCGCCTTCCTGCTGGAGGGGAGCCGCATCGTCGACGAGCATCAGTTCTCCCACGCGGGGGACCACCCCGACTGGCGAGCCTTCGCCCGAGGGTCCATGAGCTGAGGTCCCCTCCCGGAATGGAAAGAGCGCCCGGAGCCGTCGCGACGACTCCGGGCGCTCTCGTTTCGAGGAGACCTCCGCCTCCTCAGGGGTTGATCGTGACGGTGCCGCAATTCTGACCGACCGGCAGGGTGGAGCCGGTGGGCGTGGCGAGCACGGTCACCACCGGCGGGGTCCCGACGAGGTCGCAAGGACAGATCGTGCTCGACCCCGCGCTCGACCCCAGCAGGTAGGTCATGTTGGCGAGCGGGTAGCTCACCCCCGGCGGCAGGACGTTCTGCCCGAGGAGGCTGATCACCACACCCTGTGCGACTCCGACCGCGGGGTCGAGGTTCAGGGTGATGAAGTCGGGCTCGGAGCCGCCGTTCGCGGTGAGGGTCGCCGAGGCGGACCAGATCTCGAGCGGCTCGACCTGGGTCGGATCGTGGCAGACGCTGTAGGACCAGCCACCGAGCGCTTCCGTGGTGTCGAGCACCACGGAGCTGGTGACGGTCGTGTTCGCCCCGCCCGAAGCTCCGAGCACGAAGAGCTCGGTGCCGGAGCCGAGGACGAAGACCCCGGCGTCCGTGATGCCGTCCTCGACCCCCTCGAAGGGCTCCGAGACGACCGTCCCCAGGTCGATGTCGATCTGGAACGGACCGTCGTCGGTGAGGATCCCCGCGAAGAGGAAGGTCCCGTCGCCGCCGGTCACGACCGCGTTCGTCCCCGGGAGGAGCGACACGATCGCCCCCGACACCGGCGCGCCGTTGCTAGAGGTGACCACCCCGACGATGTCGGTGGTCGGCGGGACCGGGTAGATCCCGGAGGCCAGCGCGGAAACGATGGTGCCCTCGAAGAGCGCGGAGACGTAGAAGATCCCGACCGCGGTGGTCTCGATCTCGTTCGTCCCGGGCACCAGGTAGCCGCGCTCGGTGTTGGAGATCGAGACGCTGAGACAGGAGTCCGTGGAGACATCGACCACGCTGCCGTCGCTGTAGGTCGCGAGGACTGTGACCACACCGGTGGAGCCGAGCGGGATCGCCGAGGGCGAGATGCTCAGCTCGAGGCCGACCACCTCCACCGGGTTGGGCGAGAGGGCGATCGGTCCGATGAGCCGCTGCTCACCGGGGCCGAGGATGAAGCACTCGCTCGATCCGAACTCCGCCCCGCCCGGGGTCTCGAGGGTCGCCTCGACGCGGAGCAGGGAGGGGCCGGAGGGGATGTTCCCGATGCTGAAGCCGCCACCCGAGTTCGCGACGACCGACTGACCCGCACAGGTGAGGGTCGCCCCCGCGAGCTCCGGGTTCGTCTGGAGCGACGCGCACAGATCGCCGAGCGCGGCCACGCCGCTCTCGAAGGGGACCACGATCGCCGCGGTGTCGGGCGTGGAAGCCAGCGCGGCCTGGACTCCGGCCTGGGCCGAAGTGAGCAGCGGCGAGATGGGCCCCGGGTCGACCGGAGCCGGCGACTGGAGCAGCGCGCCCGCCTCGAACAGATCCGCGCACGCCGAGACGAGCGAGCCGATGCGGGCGTCGAGGTCGGCGATGAGCGAGGAGAGGAGCGCGACCGCCTGGCCGGCCTCCGCCTGGGCGACGGTCGCGGCGGGGTCGCCGGGGGGGATGCAACCCTCCGCCTCCGCCTCGGCGATCGCGGCCGCGAGGGCGGCGTCGAGCTGCTGGGCCTTGACCAGCTTGATCTCCAGCGGGAAGGAGCCGAGACAGGCCTTGTTCTCCTCGGCCTGTGCTCTCACGCCCTCCAGCGTGCTCAGGATCGGAGCGATCTCCTCCTCGGTCAGGACGCCGTCCACGGCCGCGACGCTGAAGTCGGCGATCGCGGTCTCGAGGTTGAACAGCACGGAGGAGGTGTCGGCGAGACAGGAGTCCAGGTCAACCAGGTAGCCGAGCACGTCGGAGAGCGTGTCACCGCCATCCTTCGTGAGGCCCCAGAGCTCGAGCCCGGCGCAATTGTGGACCTCCGCCGGCGGCGGCGGCGGCGGGAGCGGCGCGCCCCAGCCGGAGATCTCGATCCCGAAGCCGGGATCGGAGGAGACGGTCGCACCGTCTGCGCTCACCCGTCCGGGGCCGAAGCTCTCGAACCGGTGGGTGGAGTGGTTGAAGGAGACCATGTTGACGGTCGTCCCCGCCGGGAGCCCCCCGAAGTTCGGGAGGGTGACCGGCAGCGGAGGATCGAAGTGCAGACGCGCCGGCTGCAGGGTCCACGCGAAGGAGGAGATCGCCCCGTCCGGGAGCGGCATCGGGATCTTGTCGAAGTTCACCCGGTTCAGGGCGAGGATCCCGCCGAGGGGGAACGGGTTCCCATCCTCGTCGAGGATCGTCGTCCCGGCCGGGACCATGATCTCGACCCCGGGGATCGACTCGATGTTCAGCGGCAGGTCCTGCACGCCGTCGTAGGAGCGGGCGTTCTGCGGGTTCAGCTCCGGCAGGAACGCGGGCATCCCGAGCTCGTTCTCTCCACCCTCGACCACCACGACCTGGAACTCCAGGCAGGGGAAGCTCCCCTGGGCGACCGCCGTGCCGTCGAGCCCCGTGGCGGTCAGGCCGTCCACGTCGAGGCGCGCCGGGCCGAACTGGTCGATCCCGCTGATGGAGAACGCCCCGTTCGCATCGGTGAAGGTGCTGAACTCGAGGAAGCTGGACGCCTGGAAGGGCACGCTCTCGACCGGGAAGCGGAGGGTGACCTCGGCGCCCGTGATCGGCTGGCTCGCGTTGGAGAGCACCACCCCGGTGAAGGTCGCGGGCTGGCCGAAGGCGCTCGCCACGCCGTTCACCTGGAAGCTCGCCGGGAGACCGGCGTTGCCGGCGAAGGTCGCCTTGAAGATGTAGGCCCCCTCGTCCTCGTCGAGGATCGCGTAGGCCTTCGCCCGGCCGAGGATGTCGGTCTGGGTGGTGACGGAGAAGCCGGGGCTCCCGCCCTCCGCCCGCACCTGGGACTCTCCCGTCTGGGCGGTGAAGGTCACATCGACCCCGGCGATCGGGTTGCCGGAGGGGTCGGTGACGAGGGCGACGAGGGGCGCCGGGGTCTCGCTGGAGACGGGGAGCACCTGGGCGCTCCCGGTCGCGACGACGATCTTGTCGGGGGGAGCGCTCGTCCCGGTGGCGGACACCACGATGATGTCCTCGATCCCCGAGCTGGCCGCCGTCACCTGCTGCTCACCGGCTCCGGTGTCGGCGCCGAGCCTCCACCATGCGTTGACGAAGCCCTGAGCGTCGGAGATCACGTTGAGGGCGATCGACTCGGTCCCGCCGGGGGTCAGGCGCAGGCGCCCGTTGCTCGCGGTGACCTGGAGATTGACGATCTTGTTCGCGAAGGCGCTGCCATCGGGCTGGGTGACCCGGAGCACGATCGGGTCCGCGAGCTCCGTCTCCACCGTCGCGGTCTGCCCGTTCCCCGAGATCAGGCTGAGGCGGGGGCCGGGGGGCACTTCGTAGGTGACCGTGATCGTCGCGCTGCTGGTGTTCCCCAGGGGGTCGGTCGCCTGGATGACCACATCGGTGGGCGTCGCCGGGGGGATCGGCCCGATCGACTGGTAGAAGGACCCGAAGCCCCCCGCCGCGGCGGAGAGGGTGACCGGGGCGCCATCGACCGTCACCGTAAGGGTGTCGAAGTCGGCGAGCAGGTCCTGAATCTGGCCCTGCACCGCGAAGGTCTCCGCGGTGACGACCGCTCCATTCGCGGGGGAGGAGATCACGATCACCGGAGGACTGGAGTCCTGCGCGATCGTGGCGGTGACCGTCGCACTGGAGTTGCCGTAGACCCCGATCGTCGAGAAGAAGATCGTGGTGATGCCGTCCGGCTCGAGAGGAATGTCGGTGGCGGTGAAGGTCCCGCCGACCACCGGGATCTGGCTCTGGCCGAGGGAGCTCGCGACGCGTACGGCGACCCCGTTCGAGCTGCCGGTGACGGTCGCCGTGGGCGTGGTGACGGCCGCGGCGTAGGGATCGAGCACCGGCGGCTCCGGCGGGGCCGGGAAGGTCCCGCAGGGCGCGTACACGATGCAGGTGAGCGAGTCGGGAGTCGGGTCCTCACCGCACGCCTGGAAGGGCGCAGGCAGCGGACCGGTCCCCGTGAAGAGATGCCCGAGGAGGAAGATCGGGTCGGCGATGTCGATCAGGCCGTCATCGTTGCCGTCCGCCGTGCTGTAGCAGCTCGGGTCGGGACCTCCGGTGAAGAGGAAGCTGAGGACGTAGATCGGGTCGGCAATGTCGACGACCGAGTCCCCGTTCCCATCCCCCCGCTTGAACTGCTGACCCTCCAACTGCCCCGGAGCTCCGCAGAGTCCCAGAAGCAGCGCCAACGCGATGACCCAGCCATGGTTTCGCATGATCTTGCCCCCTCTGAGGAACGCCGAGCAGCGCCCCTCTCAGTAGATCGAGGTCCTGCCCGGACCCCGTTCGCCCGGTGCAGTGCACAGGGCGAAGTTCAGAGTTGATAACCCAGATAGGCGGAGGGATGAGTCCGCCGCGTTTCTCGTGTCCCCATCCTAACCACGAGGATGGGCCGCTGCCACCGGAGCCCTCCCCTTCGGAGAGCCCTGAGAGGGGTCCGGAGCGAGGCCTCAGACGAGGGTGGCGTGCCCGCACCGGAGGCGGTCCCTGCGAGGCCATCGGGGCCCTCGATCGGCCCGGGGAGGGCTTCCGGCGGTTTCGGGTGGTGAGATTCCCTGCTTCCGGCCTGCCGGGACCGCTGGGGAGGGATCCCCACCTCGGTCCGGATGAGCGGATGTCATGACTGTCCTCCTCTGGATCCTCGGGGAACGCAGCCAGGCCGATCCTCCCCGAGCGCGGACCGAACCGTCCGCTCATCCGGATCGAGGGGGACTCGTGACCGGAAAAATCCGGTTTTCTTCCAGGGAAGCTCGGAGCAGGGCGGAGGGAGCCTCGACGGAACGATCGGAGAGTGGAGACGCAAGGAGGCCCGCTCCGGGGAGCGGACCTCCTCACGACCTCGGGGGAGCCGAGGCGGGACCCGGGGACGGAACTACTCGCGGACCAGGTCGCGCTGGTACTTGCTCAGCTGATTCCGCAGGCGGGAGACGATCCGTGAATGGAGCTGGCAGACGCGGGACTCGGAGAGGTCGAGGGCGGCCCCGATCTCGCGCATGGTGAGGTCCTCGAAGTAGTAGAGCACCACGATGAGCCGCTCCTTGCGGGAGAGGTACTTCGTGATGAACTCCGTGATCTCCTTCTTCAGCACCTCGTCCTCGGGGAGGACGCCGCGCTTGTCCTCGAGGATGTCGATCTTCCGGAGCGCCTTGGAGTCGCTGTCATCCCCGGACTGCTCGGTGAGGCTCACCATCGTCACCGCGGAGGCCTCCCTGAGCATCGCCTCGTACTCGTCGATGGAGAGCTCGAGGCGCTCGGCCATCTCGAGGTCGGTGGGGGTCCGCCCCAGCTCAACCTCCAGGCCGCGCCAGGTGGCGTCGATCCGGTGCGCCTTGTTCCTCACGATCCGCGGGACCCAGTCGAGGGCGCGGAGGGAGTCGAGGATCGCGCCTCGGATGCGGGTGGTGCAGTAGGTCTCGAACTTGACCCCTCGCTCGAGGTCGTAGCCGTCGATGGCATCCATCAGGCCGAAGATCCCCGCCGAGTAGAGATCCTCCACCTCGACGTTCTGCGGGAGCTTGATGATGATCCGCTCGGCGAGATAGCGGACGAGCGGCAGGTACTGCTCGACCAGGCGGTTGCGCAGATGCTCTCCGCCGTGGTCCTTGTACTCCAGCCAGACCGCCTCCAGCTCCGGGTCGTCGATCCGGGTCTTGCCCTTCAACCGGTGCCTATCGTAGTTGAACTTCTTCCGTGTGCCCGTCGAGCGCTCCTGGCGAACCGCCAACTCTGCCTCCCTCTTCCCGAGTTCCGCGCCGGCTCAGCGAGGAGCCGGAGGATTTCCGGTCACTGGCGCGAGGTGGTGCCCTGCGCCTCGGTCTGTTCCTTCGTGGCGCCCCGAGCGGGGCGCTCCGAGGAGACGACGCCGATTGCGGTGTTCGGCAGGGGTGTCTCCCCCTCCCCCGGGCGGCGGTCGGAGCCATCCCGGGTTCCCTCGTCTTGGTTATCGGCAGTCTGACGCGCGCCTGAACCGGAATCCGGCCCGTTCTCCGCGCGGGCGGCGCGGCCGTCGACCACCTCGATGGCGACCAGTCGGGCCACCCGACCGATCCCCCACCCCAGGAAGGCGAAGCCGACCGCCCAGAGCAGTCCGGCCTCGATGACCGCCCCGGGCTCGCGGTCCGCACCAAGTCCGCTCACCACCGAGGCGAGGAACCCGAGGAACGCGAAGAGCGCCGCGCTCCTCATCGCGGCGGCAATCCGGCGGGCAGGCGGTCGCCCCCCGACCAGAGCGAGCGCATCCGACGCAGGAAGCCATCACCCGAGGCGCCCTCCCTCGCTCGCGCGAAGCCGAGGTTGCGGGCGATCTCCTGGACGCAGACCGCCGCGTGCGAGCTCGGGTACGCGAGACTGAACGGGAGCCGCCGTCGGACGGCGTGCGGAACCCTCGGATCGGCGAGGACGTAGCCGCCGCGCTGCACCTCCAGCCCGAGGAACCGCCGGCTCAGCAGGGTGATCCGATCCAGGATCTGCTCCGCCTCGCTCCGATGATTCGCCATGTTGACGACGAGCCACAGCTTGAGATCCGGGTCGGACTGCCCGAGCACCTTGATCATCGCGTAGGCATCGGTGATCGCGGTGGGCTCCGGGGTCGTGACGACGACCACCTCCCCGCTGGCGAGGCAGAACTCGATCACCCGGCGGGAGATCCCCGCGCCCGTGTCGAGGACGATCAGCTCGCTCGTGCCCACCAGCCTCTCCAGCGACTGGAGCAGGATGTCCTGCTCACGGTCGGAGAGGTCGGCGAGGCGGCTGACCCCCGCGGCGCCGGGGAGCACCCGGAGCCCGCCCGGGGCCTTCACGAGGACCTCCTCGAGGGAGACCTCGCCGTCGAGCAGATGCTGCAGGTTGTGACGGACCTGGAGGTCGAGGAGCACATCCACGTTGGCGAGCCCGAGGTCGCAGTCGATGAGCACGACCTCCCGCCCCATCGAGGAGGCGGCGAGCGACAGGGAGACGGAGAGGTTGCTCTTCCCCACTCCCCCCTTGCCGCTCGTGACGGCGATCACGCGGGCCCTCTGAGGAGGCGGTGAGTCCTCCTGCCGGACCATCTGTCTCAGCTTGCTGGCTTGATCCATCAGCTCTCTCCCAGAAGCAGGTCTTCGATGCGGTCTGATGTCGCGGGGTGGAAGTCGTCGGGGACCTCCTGACCGACGGTCAGGTAGCTGACCGCCGTCGGCTCCCGGCGGAAGAGGTCGAGGAGGACGCCGCGTCGATAGGACTCGTCGATCTTGGTCAGGATCAGCCGGCTGTAGCCGACGACCTTGAAGTTCTCCGCCGCGTGGAGGATCGCCTCCGGCGCCGCGCTGAGGGCGAGGCACAGGTGGACCTCGAGTTCGCCCATCCCTCCGAGAAGCTGTCGGAGCTCGTGGATTCGGTCGGCGTCCTTCTGGCTCCTGCCCGCGGTGTCGATGAGGATCACCTCGACATCGCCGAGGCGTTCGACCGCCGTCTCGACGCTCTCCCCCGGAGACGCGACCTCGAGCGGCACCCTGAGGATCTCGGCGTAGCGGCGCAGCTGGTCCACCGCCCCGATCCGGTAGGTGTCGAGGGTGATGAACCCCACGCTCGTCTCCTCCGTGAAGCGGAAGTGCGCGCCGAGCTTCGCGAGGGTCGTCGTCTTGCCCACTCCGGTCGGCCCGACGAGGGAGACGATCCGACGCCGGCCGGTCGCCGGTCGCGGGATCGGGCGACTCTGCGGAATGATCGGGCGGATCAGCTCCCGCAGATGCAGGCGGGCGAGCTGCTCGCACTCCGAGCGATCTCCGGAGAGGGTCGGCAGGGGACGCTGGGAGAGCTGCGTGAGGAGCTCGGCGCCGAGCTCATCGGAGATGCCACAGCGGGAGATCCAGCGACGGGCGGCCGCGACCACGGGATGGCCCTTCGCGCCCGCCTCGGCGGGAGCGGAGCGGGCGGCCGCCGACTCGGTCGGGAGCGCCCCGAGACCGGGTCGGGCCAGCGACGCGGGGGGCTCCGTCGGCATCCCATCGACCGGGTTTCTCGGAGGCGACGCGCTCCGCGCCGGATCCGAGGTGCCCCCGCGGGCCGCCTCGCTCGCCCGCTCACCGATCCGATACAGGGCCTGGAGCAGCTCCTCGTGAGTCGGGGAGTCGGCGCTCCCCGGAGCCCTCCCCGCCTGCACTCGGCGAGGATCGAAGCCGGTCCGCCGCGGGGTCGGTCCCGGGGTCGGTCGCGCGGGCGCGGGACGCGCCGGGGTCTCGGCCCCGATCCACCCGGGGGACCAACCGTCCCCGAGAGACCCGGGGGGCTCGCGCGGAGGCTCGGGGATCGCGCCTCCGGGGGGGCGGGCCCCCCCGCGGGTGAAGATCGCCTCGACTCCCGTGGCGCCCATGATCCCGAGCATCCCTCCGCGCCGGACCGCGCGATGGGAGACGATCTCCATTCCGTCGCCGAACTCCTGCAGAGCCCGGCGCTTCGCCTCTTCAAGGGTCGGGGCCTGGATCATGACGAAGCCGGACTCCGGCCCGCGGCGCCGCTCCGGCGTGAGCTGGGGGCCGACCGCGGAGAGCTTCGGCGGAGGAGGTGGGGAGCCAGAAGCCGCACTCTGATGCTCACTGTGACGCTCACCGTGCCGCTCCCGGCGCGGCGAGCCTCCCAGGGACGGCAGAGGACCGCCGGCCCCGGAGCGGAGCTCGTCCCGACCGTCGCCACTCCCGAGGGTCTCGGTCACGCGACTCCCCTCTCCCCGGATCGGACCCGATCGCCCGAGCGGGCGAGTCCGGTCCGGATCCTGCCCCGCCCCGGCGGGCGGAGGCATTCCCCGATCCCCGTCGACCACCCCGAATCGGGGTGAGGAAGGCGCGCCCGGAGGATCATCGTGGCCGACCCTCGTGAAGAGGGCCTCGTCGATGCTTCCGGGGATGTCTCCGGCGGTGCTGGTCGCGAGGCGGTCCCCGGGGACCGAGTCCCCGCGGAAGGGACCGTGCTCCCCGAAGGCAACCTCACCCGCCCGTTCCATCCCCCCGAACGCGGTCGATCGCGGATCCGACGATCGTGCGGACGCGGCGAGCGCCCGATCGTCCCGTCCGGAGACTTCACGGCCTGCGGAGACTCGTGAAGCCCCGTGGCGCTCCCACCTCTGGTCGGAGCCCGGTCGCTTGTTCATCATTCGACCCTTGCCACGCCCACGGACTCGACGGCGACGCCGCGGGCGACCTCATTGTACGAAAGAACGACGACCCCGGGCACGGCGTTTTCAAGCAATCGACGCACCTGGAGACGGATCTGCGGGGAGGTCAGGATGATCGGCGAGTAGCCGCTCCCGACGAGCCCCTCGAGGGACTGGGTGACCGCGCGGGTGATCGGCTCCGCCATCTCCGGGCTGAGGCGGAGGAAGCTCCCGCGATCCGAGTGCTCGACCGCCCCGGCCACGTACTCCTCGAGCTGCGGATCGAGGCCGACGACATGCAGTCGCCCGTCCGACGCGGCGTGCTGGTGGCAGATCGTCCGCGCCAGCCCGTGTCGGACGTACTCCGTGAGCACCTCCGGGTCCTGGGTCCGCGGCGCGTAGTCGGCGAGCGACTCGAGGATCGCCTCCAGATCCCGGATGGACACCTTCTCCCGGAGGAGGGCCTGCAGGACCTTCTGCACCTGTCCCACCTTCAGCAGGTCAGGGATCACCTCCTTGACGACCGCCGGTGACTCCTCCTGCGTCCGCTCGATGAGGCGGTTCACCTCCTCGCGGGTGAGGAGCTCCGCCGCGTGCTCCCGGATCGACTCGGTGAGGTGGGTCGCGAGGACCGAGACGACATCGACCACCGTGTAGCCGAGGGCCTCCGCCCGCCCCTTGTGCTCCTCCCGGATCCACAGCGCCTCGATCCCGAAGGCGGGCTCGACCGTGGGGACCCCGTCGATCGGCTCGAGGCCCAGCCCCGAGTCCATCGCGAGCCAGTGATCGAGGAGGATCGAGCCGTCGCCGACCTCCTCCCCCCTCAGCTTGATCCGGTAGTCCCCCGGCTTCAGCTGCATGTTGTCCCGGATCCGCACCGGCGGGATCACGAGCCCCAGCTCGCTCGCCAGCTGCTCCCGGATCAGGGAGACCCGATGGAGGAGCCCCCCCCCGTCGCCGGGGTCGACGAGCCCCACCAGCCCGTAGCCCACCTCGAGCTCGAGGGGGTCGACCACGGGGAGCTGGACCTCCCGCGGCGAGGCCTCGGTCGCCTCCCCCGCCTCCTGCGCGGCCTCGCGCTCCTCCTCGACCGCGATCCGCTGCTGCTCCTCCCGGGTGAGGAAGGCGACCGCCCCGAGCACCGTCGCTCCGAGGAGCAGCACCCAGGCCGGCAGGCCGACCGGGATGAGGACGATCAGGAAGCCGGCGGTGATCAGGATCGCGCGCGGGTTCGAGAAGACCTGGCCCACGAGGTCGGAGCCGAGGTCGGTCGGGGTCGACGAGCGCGTCACGATGAGGCCCGCGGAGATGGAGATCACCAGGGCGGGGAGCTGGCTCACGAGCCCGTCCCCGATGGTCAGGACGGTGAAGGTCTCGATCGACCGCCCGGCGGACCAGCCGTTCATGAGGGTTCCGATGATGAGACCCCCGGCGATGTTGATCAGGGTGATGATGATCCCCGCGATCGCATCCCCGCGGACGAACTTGCTCGCTCCGTCCATCGCGCCGTAGAAGTCGGCCTCGCGGTTGATCCGGTCCCGCCTCTCCTTCGCGGTCTGCTCATCGATGAGGCCGGCGTTCAGGTCCGCATCGATGGAGAGCTGCTGTCCCGGCATCTTGTCGAGCGTGAACCGGGCCGCGACCTCGGCGATCCGACCGGAGCCCTTGGTGATGACCACGAACTGGATCACCACGAGCACCACGAAGATGATGAAGCCCACCACCGCGTTCCCCCGGGTCACGAAGTCCCCGAAGAGCTGGATCACCTCCCCCGCCGCGGCGGTCCCCTCGTCCCGCGCATCCGCGAGGATCAGTCGCGTCGATGCGATGTTCAGGGCGAGGCGGTAGAGGGTCGTCAGGAGGAGGAGGGACGGGAACACGGCGAAGTCGAGGGCCTGCTTCACGTAGACCGTGGTGAGGAGGATCAGGATGGAGAAGGTGAGGTTGATGGAGAGGAGGACATCCATCACCACCGTCGGCAGCGGCTTCAGGATGACCACGAGGATGCCGATCAGGGCCGCGACGAGGACGAGGTCGCGGTTGCGCCCGATCGGCCCGGCCAGCTGGGCGAGGCGGTCGCTCATGCGTTCACCCGCCTTCCGGTGCGCTCAACGGTTCGGAACACGAAGCTGAGCACCTCCGCGACCGCCTGGTAGAGGTCGGGGGGGATCTCCTCCCCCACCTCGGTCGTGCTGAAGATGGAGCGGGCGAGCGGCGGCTCCTCCACCACGGCCACCCCATGCTCGCGGGCCAGCTCCCGGATGCGCAGGGCGATGTGATCCTGCCCCTTCGCCACGAGGCGCGGGGCGGCCATCGACTCCTCGTCGTACTTCAGCGCGCAGGAGAAGTGCGTCGGGTTCGTGATCACCACATCCGCCGCGGGGACATCGTGCATCATCCGCTGCAGCGCGAGCTGCTGCTGGATCCTCCGGCGCCGCTCCTTGAGCTTCGGGTCCCCCTCCATCCGCTTCAGCTCCTCCCGGACCTCCTGCTTCGTCATGCGGAGGTCCTGCTCGTGCTGCCAGCGCTGATAGGCCAAGTCCACGATGGCGAGGAGCAGGAGGGCGATCCCGGCGCGCATCGCGAGTCCGAAGAGCTGGGACATCGAGTAGCTCCACGCCTGCTCGGTCGTCGCGTGAAGCAGGCTCGCCAGATGATCCTCCGAGGAGTCGAGGAGGATCGCCTCGTATCCCGACCACAGCACCAGGCCCACGATCGTCAGCTTCACGAGGCCGAACACGAGGCGCATCACGCCCCGCCGCGAGAGGATCCGCTTCGCCCCCTTGATCGGATCGAGCTTGGTGATGTCGAGCTCCAGCGGCTTGGTCGTGATCCGGAACCCGATCTGCAGGACGTTGACCGCGAGGGCGATCACCATGAGCCCGAGGAGGAGCGGCAGCAGCAATCGGAGGAGGATCGGGAGCCAGTGCACGCCCTGATGGATCACCGCATCGACCGAGAAGACCCCGCCCGAGATCCCGCCCCACGAGGCACCCATCACGCGCGCCGCCCCCGCGAGCAGGGTGCTCGAGAGGATGTGGAGGATCAGGGAGGCGCCGATGAGGAGGAGGGCGGAGTTCAGGTCGCCGCTGCGCGCGACCTGCCCCTTCTCCCGCGCCTCCTCCCGCTTCCGGGGGGAGGCGGGCTCGGTCTTCTCACCGCTGTCGATGTCGTCCGCCACCGGGCATCATCCTCTCCACATCAGGAGGAGCTGGTCGAGCATCTCCACCGACACCTGCATCCCGGCCGCGAAGACCTCCCCCACGAGCGGGAGGATCATCCAGACCGTGAAGAGGCCCAGCAGGATCCGAATCGTGAAGCCGAGGATGAAGACGTTCATCTCCGGCACCGAGCGGGCGAGGATCGCCATGGCGCCGGTCGCGAGCATCAGCCCGACCATCCCCGGCAGGGCGATCCTCAGCCCGTTGCGGAAGAGGTCGTTCCCCGTGTCCACCACGAGGAACTCCGGGTCGAGGAGCGCGCCGCCGGCTCCGATCGCCGCGACCATCCCTCCGGGTGGGAGGACGGTGAACGACTGGTTCGCCGCATCGACGACGAGCTGCGTCCCCCCCAGGATGACGAAGAGCACCAGTCCGAGGGTGAAGAAGAGCTGCGTGGTGATCGCGCTCTGCCCCTCGCTGATCGGATCGAAGACCTCGCCGATCGCGAAGCCGATCTCCTGACCCACGATGTGCCCCGCGAGCTGCATCGCGAGGACCATGACCGAGGCGATCCATCCGATCATCCAACCGATCGCGAGCTCGGTCCCGACCGCGAGGACGAGGGCGACCTCCGACTCGAGGAGGCGCAGGAGGGCGCCGTCCGCCGACCGCCCCCAGATCACCGGGAACATGACCAGGGCGAGGAGCACCCCCACCCAGAGCCGGACCGGGACCGGGAAGCCGCGGTTCGAGAACAGGGGCGCCGACAGCAGCACTCCGGTGATCCGGAAGAACACCAGGAGGAACACCACCAGCGCCTCGGTCGACTCGATCGGCAGGACCGGCATCCGCCATCACCCCCAGACCTGCTGCAGCTGCTCGAAGGTCTGCCAGGTGTACTCGACGGCCCACATCAGCAGAGAGGGGAGCAGGAAGATGAGGGTCAGCACCATCGCCACGATCTTCGGCACGAAGGTCAGCGTCTGGTCCTGGATCTGGGTGACCGCCTGGAAGACGCTGATGGCCAGCCCGACCACCAGCCCGACGAGGAGCAGGGGCAGCGACAGCCTCAGGGTGGCCCAGAGGGCGTCCTGCGCGTTCTGGATGACGAAGTCGAACGGGTCCATCCCCGTCCTCCCCTCTGGTCAGGCGACCCCGGACTGGAAGCTGAGCATCAGCTGCTCGACGATCTTCCCCCACCCGTCGACGAGGACGAAGATGAGGATCTTGAACGGCAGCGAGACCACCACGGGCGGCAGCATCATCATCCCCATGGAGATCAGCACCGAGGCGATCACCATGTCGATCACCACGAACGGCAGGTAGATGAGGAAGCCCATCTCGAACGCCCGCTCCAGTTCGCTCAGGACGAAGGCGGAGACCACCGCTGTGGTCGGCACCGCCTCGAGGAGCGTGCCCCAGTCCTTCTCGGGGTCGAGCTCGTAGCGCTGGTAGAGCTCCGGGCTCGTGATCTCCGTCATCAGCAGGAGGTCGTCCGGGTGGATGTGATCGAACATGAAGCTGCGGATTCGCTGCACCGAGTACTCGATCGTCTCCTCACCGCTGAGCTGCTCGTTCATGTAGGGGTCGAGCGCGTTCTCGTAGATGTCCCCCCAGGTCGGAGCCATCACCGTGAAGGTGAGAATGAGGCCGAGCCCGATGATGATCTGGTTCGGGGGCACCTCCTGCGTCCCGAGCGCGCGGCGCACGAAGCCGAGCACGATGATGATGCGCGTGAAGCAGGTGGTCATCAGGAGGATCGCGGGCGCGATCGTCAGGACGGTGAGGATCGCGGCGATCCGCAGGGAGACGGAGAGGTCGGAAGGCGCCCCGGAGATCGCCCGCTCGAGCACTCCATCCCCGTCCGCGGCCTCCGCGTGCGGCGGAGCGAGTCCCCCGAGCACGAGGAGCAGCATCCCCGCCACGAGGAGACCTCGGAGGGCGCGGGCCAGCGGCGTCGGTCGCCGCGACCGGAGCGTGGTGCTCATCCCCGCCCCCTCTCCCGGCCCGGCTCGTCCCGGCGCCAGTCGGCGACCATGCTCTTCAGGCGGGAGATCTCGCGACGGTAGGGCTCGAAGCGGGACTCCTCGCGCGACTCCGCCTCCGCCACCCACTCCGGGAGCGGGTCACCCTCGCCATAGACCTCCTGCACCGAGGCGAACCGGGCGGCGAAGGACTCCTCCGGGGGGACGGCGCCCGCGATCTCCGCGGGGTCGGTGATCTCGCCCAGGCGGTTGATCCGGTCCGGCGTCACGCCGAGCACGAGCAGGCGGCCGGCCACCTGGGTCACGACGATCTGCTGCTTCGGGCCCACGGGAGCCCGGGCGATGACCCTGATCAGCTGGCGATTCGTCGGGGTCACGGCGCCCGGGAGGATCCGGCGGATGAGGTGAAGCGTCCCGATCGCGAGCCCGAGCACGACCACCAGCCAGAGGAGCGTGCGCACGACGGTGGCGCCCGTGGATGGTCTCGCCGCGGCGGCGGGGCTCCCCCGGCCGGTCCGCTCGGCGGCGCGCCGCAGCGTCGGGCTCTCGGTGCCCGCGGCCTCGGGGGAACCCCCACCGTCGCCGCCGACCTGGAAGCCCCCCGCTCCGCGGACTCCCCCGCCCCCGTCCCACGCGCTCTGGGCGGACAGGCTGACGGGCGCGAGGAGGAGGCCCCCCCCGCACAGTCCGACGATGACGACAGAGACGAGGCCGCGCAGGACGCGCGGCGTCGAACCCCTCTCCATGTCTCACCCCTCTCGACCCGGTCTCCCGGGTCGTCGCTCTCTCGTTCCCGGGGACTCGATCGGGCGCGCGCGCATCCTGCGCGCGGTTCACCTCGCTCGATCCGTCCCCCGCGTGAAGCCCGCGGCGACCGGCTCAGGTCGCCTGCGTGGGCAGCTCGCGATGGAAGACCTCGGTGATGCGGATGCAGAAGCTCTCGTTCAGGACGAGCACCTCCCCGCGCGCGATCACCTTGTCGTTGACGTAGATGTCCAGCGGGTCTCCCGCCAGACGCTCCAGCTCGACCACCGAGCCCTGCCCGAGGCGCAGGATGTCCTTGAGGTGCATCCGGCCCCGCCCGAGCTCGACCTTCACCTGGAGATGCACATCCCGCAGGAGATCGAGGTTCTGATCGACGAGGTCCGCCCCCATCGGCGGCATCGGCTCGACCCGGTCTCCCGGGTCCCGACGGACCGCCCCCGGCGCGGTTGCGGCATCGACGGTCGCGAGGATCTCCTCGTACCCGTCGAGCGCCTCGCGCAGGAGCTGCTCCACCTCGCCGACATCGACGACCGCCGTCGGCGCGGCGGGCGCCGGGGTCGCCGTACTGGCCGGGCTCTCGGCCGCCGGTCCCGCCTCCTGCGTCCCGGCCGGCTCCTGGGGCCCCGGCTCTTCCCGGGGCTCGTGCGGCTCGTTGCTCATCCGCGCCTCATCTCGCCTTGAGTTGCTCGTAGCTGACCCGGATCACGCACTCACCGAGTCCCGCGAGGTCCCGACTCCGGGAGGGATCCCGCAGCCAGGCCTCGATCTCCTGCTCCAGCTTCACGGAGCGCCGCTTCACGTGCTCCACCCCGACCTCGAGGAGGAAGGCGCGGATCTGGGCCCGAAGCTCGTCCTGAATGACGGCCTCCGCGCCCTCATTCTCCCCGAAGAGGGTCTGGAGCATCTCGCTGGCGTCCTTGTTGAAGGACACCGAGACCCCCTTGAGGGTCACCTCGATCGAACGACCCGGGCTCTGGGGATTCGGCATGGAGTGGCTGACATCCCCGACCTCGATCACCGAGCCGGCGACGAGCCCCTTCAGGGTCTCCATGCGGAGGGACGGACCGGCCTCGGCCGGCTCCGGAGCTCCGGCCCCGGCGGAGCCGCCCCCGAGGATGCTGAAGACGAAGGCGACGATGACGGCCTCGACGACCATTACGCCTCCCAGGATCAGCAGCCAGGGCCGCGACTTCCTCCGACCGGCGGAGACGGGCTTCTCCGCCTCCTCCTCGATGATCTGCTCGGCCTCGAGGTCGACGCCGGCGATGGGCTTCTCAGCCACGGGAGTGCTCCTATTCCGTCTTCTCGGCTTCGCGGTCGACCAGTTCCTGCACCGGCTCCGGTGTCAGGACGATGACGACGCGGTCACGCTTGCGGAGGCGCTCGATGTCGGTCAGCTCCTCGTAGCGGAGCGGATCGTTCCAGCGAGTCGCCAGTTCCAGTCTCAGATGGTGGATCCCCTCCTCCTCGGGGGAGGGCTCGGTGAGGACATCACCGACGGCACGGCAGCGCTCGTAGGCGAGGCGGGACTCGTCCCCCTCCCCCTCGATTCGGGAGGCCACCCCCACGACGCGGACCCGGTTCCAGCCGCCGCGCAGGCGACGGCTGACGCTCCGGATGACCTCACGCCCCTCGGCGGAGAGCTCCGCGGAGCCGGGCTCGAAGGCGACGTCCCCCTCGATGTCGATGTGGAGGTCGTCCTTCACCCGGTGGACCGAGGCGAACTCGCCGAAGGGATTGGAGATCGGCTGCTCCATCCGCCCCTCCTGCTCGCTCGTCGAGGTCGCGGAGATCTCGGAGAGGCTGCTCAGCATCGTGACGGCGTCGTCGAGGTCGATGAGGGAGAGCTCGTCGGCGTCCGATTCGGTCTGCACCGCGAACACGACATCGAAGAGCTTCTCGGACTTGATCTCGGAGATGGAGAAGAGCAGCACGAAGAAGCAGAGGAGGAGCGACATCATGTCCCCGAAGGTGACCATCCACTCGGGGGCCCCCTCGACGACGGTGATCGGCTGCGCCTTCCTCTTGCCGCTCATGCCGCCACCCTCTCCACCGGGGCCAGGAAGATCTGGAGCTTCTGCTCGACGACCTTCGGGTTGTCACCGGACTGGATGGCGATGATCCCCTCCGTGACGATGCCCATGCGCGCCAGCTCCATGTCGGTCCGGACCTGGAGCTTGTCGGCGAGGGGCAGCGCGACCATGTTCGCGAGCATCGCCCCGTAGAGGGTGGTCAGGAGCGCGATCGCCATGTTCGGGGCGATCTGGCTCGGGTCCTTCATGTTCTGCAGCATCAGGACGAGCCCGATGAGGGTCCCGATCATCCCGAAGGCGGGTGCGTACTTGCCGAGGAGCTCGAAGACCTGCTTGCCCGCGCGGTGGCGGCCGGCGAGGTTCGACATCTCCGACTCCAGCGTGACCGCGATCGACTCCGGATCGGAGCCGTCGACCGCGAGCTGCAGTCCCCGGGCGAGGAACGGGTCCTCGACCTCTCCGAGCACGCCCTCGAGGGCGAGGATCCCATCCCGCCGCGCGATCTCACCGAACCGGACGACCTCCGCCACGAGGGCGGAGTTCGAGGTCTTCCGGGTGAAGAACGCGTTCTTCAGGATGCTCGGCGCCTTCAGGACACGCTCCAGCGGCAGGCTGAGGAGCGTGGCCGCGATCCCGCCACCGATGACGATCAGGGCCGACGGCACATCGATGAAGTTCGGGAGCGCTCCGCCGATGGCGGCGAGCACCAGGGCGACTCCCAGGATCAGTCCGATGATCGTCGAAAGGTCCATGACACTTCTCCAGCACGGCCCCGGTCCGCCGGGGCACGGGAGATCCCCTCTGCCAGTGGCCGGCCCCCCCATGGGAGCCGGACCCTCCCTGCTGTCAGGCGGTGGCGAACGCCCGCAGCAGTCGACCGTGCTCGACGACCCGCTCGACGATCTCGTCGGGGGTCTCCTGCACGATCATTCGCTCTCCGTGGACGAGAGTGACCAGCGTGTCCGGCGTCCGCTCCACGGTCTTGATCAGCTCGCAGTTCAGCAGGAACGGCGTGCCGCCGAGGCGCGTCAGTCGGATCATGGTCTCCCTCCTCCCTTTCCTTCCGGGCTCCGGCTCGCGACCTAGATCAGGTTCACGAGCTCCTGGAGCATCTCGTCCGACACCGACACGGTCCGGGCGTTCGCCTGGAAGGCGCGCTGCCCGATCACCAGATCGGTGAACTGCTGTGCAAGGTCGACGTTCGACTCCTCGAGGAAGCCGGACATCAGGGTTCCGCGACCGAAGGACCCCGCCGCGCCGATCTGGGCCTCACCCGAGTTCGGCGCCGCCGAGTAGAAGTTGCCTCCCTCGTCGGTGAGGCCGTTCGGGTTCGCGAAGCGCGCGAGGGCGATCTGACCGATCTGCCGCACCTCGCCGGTCGAGAAGATCCCCTGGATCACTCCGTCGGCGCCGATGGCGTAGTCGGAGAGGGTGCCTCCGCCGAACCCGTCCTGGCGCGCCTCCAGCTCGGAGCCGATCACCGAGAACTGCGTCAGCCGCGAGAGGTCGAGCTCGACCTGCAGAGGCGTCTCCACCCCCTCCGCCTGAGCGGCGGTGGTCTGGAGGTCGATGGTCAGCATCTCGTCCGGGCGACCGGTCCCGAGGACCTGGCCATCCGCCCCGAAGAGGATGGTCCCGGAGCCGACCACGCGATCGAGGTCCGCGTCATCGCGGGACTCCGCGAAGTAGCGCCACACGCTCGGTCCGTTCGAGGTCGTCCCCTCCTTGACCAGCGTGAGGTCGATCTGCCGGGGAGTCCCCAGCGAGTCGTAGATCGTCGTGGTCATGCGGATCGACTCCCCCTCCGCGGAGCGGACGGGGGTGCCGTTGAAGAAGGAGATCGCCTGTCCGCCGGAGATCATCGAGAGCCCGTGGATGTCGTTGCTCACTCCCACGTTCCCCGCGACCTGGACGCTGCCCTGGGCCTGCTGGAGGACCTCGAAGGTCGAGCCGGCATCCGGGTCCTGGGCGAGGCTCGCGTCGAAGCTCACGGTGAACGCGTTCCCCGCGGGGTCGAGCGAGGTGATGAACCCGCTCACGACCGCGCCCCCGGAGAGGAACCGGACCTCCTGATTGAGGCCGATCCCGCGCTCCGAGATGAAGTTCGTGACCGCGCTGTCCGTGATGGTGAAGGAGCGGAGGGAGCCGTTGGTCGCGGGGGCTCCGATGGTCACGGTCGGGGAGCCGCCGTCGATGGTCGCGAGCGAGGCGTCCTGCGCGAGGGTCACCCCGGTCGACGCGTGGATCGCGTAGGTGTCCCCGTAGGCCGGGGTCACCTCGAGCGAGTTGAAGCCGTCGGTGCGGAAGGTCAGGGTGTCCAGCGGCCCGCCCGGCGTGGAGGCGCTGACCCCGACGATCTCGGCGATCTGACCGGCGGCCGCCCCGGAGTCGAAGCGGATGAAGTCCCCCACCTGCACGCCGCGGAAGTCCGCATCGTGGTCGGTGATGCTGGACAGGGTCGCGATGTCGGGGGTCCCCCCGGCGTTCAGCTCGATCGTCCCGTTGTGGACCTCGCCGGTCTGGGGATCGCGGCGCTGGAACGAGAGCATGTTCTCCGTCTGCTCGACGCCGTTCCAGGTGCCGGTGTTGATGCCGAAGGTCCGCTCGAAGAAGCCCATGAGGTCCCCGAGGCTGGTGCCGCCGGTCGGCGGCGGATCCCCGACGATAAAGGTGGACCCGGGCAGGGAGCGGGAGCCCTTCTGCGCCATGAGGTCGATCTCCACGCCGGTCGGCTGGTCCTGAAGCTCCGGGAAGACGAAGCTGCTCGTCCCCGCGGTGCCCACCTCTCCGGTGGTCGCGTCGTAGTCGACCTGATCGCCGTTCGAACGCACGAGGTTCTGCAGCGGGGTGTCCGCGGTCGCCCGGGCGAGGCCGAGCGGGTTCTCCGACGAGATCAGGTCGCTGTTCGTGAACCGATCGTCGTAGAGACGCTCGGAGAAGAGCTGCGTGCCCTCCCGGCCGACGAGGCCGTTCGCGCGCAGGTTGCCCGAGAGGGTGACGATGTTCGTCGCCCGGGCGATCGTCTCCAGACCGAGCGGGATCTCGATGTTGGTCAGACTCCCGCCGGTGTTGATCTCGAAGTTGTCATCCGCCATCCACCCCTGGACGACGAAGCCGCTGGCCGGGTCGTGGAGGAGGTTGGACGGGTTGATCGTGAAGCTCCCGTCGCGGGTGAAGAGCCGACCGCCCGCCTGATCCTGCAGGACGAACATGCCGCCCCCCTGGATGGCGAGGTCGCTCGCGACCCCGGTGGCCTCGGTCGGACCCTGCCCCCAGTCGGCGCTCGTGTTGCCGACGGAGACACCGTGTCCGATCTGGGTCGGGTCGATCCCCCCGAGGTTCCCCTGGGGGGCGACTCCGTGGGAGATCATCTGACTCAACATGGTGGCGAAGTCGACGCGGCCCGCCTTGAAGGCGGTCGTGTCCACATTCGCGATGTTGTTCCCGATCATCTCGATCCGGAACTGCTGGGCCTGGATGCCGGCGACGGCGGTGTTGAGGGAACGGATCAGCGCCATGGCTCGCCCTCACTCCTTCTGTTCGTGTCGCTTCGTC
>Ga0181574_10000306_pt1 | contig 45075 bp, 36 predicted proteins | sample 101ome_24_FD_145600 | JGI IMG/M metagenome (GOLD analysis project Ga0181574, IMG submission 145600) | Coastal salt marsh microbial communities from the Groves Creek Marsh, Skidaway Island, Georgia - 101410AT metaG (spades assembly) | ecosystem: Environmental > Aquatic > Marine > Intertidal zone... | reverse complement strand
TTGGACAGGACCTGATTCTTTTACCAGTGCTGAGGAAGATTTGACAGGGCTTGTTGGCGGTGAATACACTGTCACAGTTACTGACGCCAATGGATGCTCTGTCACTGAGACATTCGGAGTTCCTGTTGGAATTGACGAATGGTCATTCTTGCAATCAGTAAGCATCAGCCCCAATCCAAGTCCAGGATTGTTCAACTTAAACCTGACTGGGGCTTTGGGAGAAGATCTTATTTTGAATGTGTATGATGCGCAAGCCAGAATTGTTTGGTCACAAACCATCAATCAAGCCTGGGGTGCTGTGCAAACACCGATTAACCTCTCAGGGGTATCGGCAGGAGCATACCAACTCGAACTTCAATCGAACGGTTCTCGACAAACCGTACAATTATTGAAGCAGTAAAATGTAAATTTCATCTTGTTTAAGGGGGCTTCGGCCCCCTTTTTTTATGTCTTGAAGTGAAACCGAAAATCGATTCATGCCGTAAACCCCAGTATCTCTCAATTTTTGGATTTGATTATGGGGTTTTCTTACCGATTTTTAGGCGTGATTCACGCAATTATTTTTTATTTGGTTTCTGGTCTTTCAAGTGTTTGGTCTCAAGGGGCCACCTTCTTGATCGAAGAGCACATGGTGCACGATGGCATTGAAGGAGTGGCTGAATTAGCCGGTCAAACGACCTATCGCTTCTACTTGCAACTTTCGCATCCTGACGACTTCGTTTCTGCCATTTACGGAGGAGAAGAAGCTCCGATGTCGCTCGAATTGGATGCCCCTATGTTCAACAGTCCTTTTGCCACGGGACCGACTGCAGGTGGTGTTCTGCCCATAGTAGCATCATATTTTCCAGAAGTAGCTTACGACAGTTGGGTAACCATCGGATTGGAATCTGCTCCAGAAGGTTCTGGAGAAGCGGATGTTTCCGCATTACAAAGTCCCGAACAACCGTTTTTACAGAATTTCATTGCAGGCTCTCCGACGGATGGAGAAGGATTTGTCGTTAACAACGAGTTGGGTGGGGCGTGGTACTTGTTGACAGGCACAACAAACGGCTTTGCGGGAGATGATTTGAAAGTGCTAGTGATGCAAGTTACCACTGCTGGAACGCCCATGGGTACGCTGAATGCACAGGTAATTCCTGCGGATACAACAGCGAATGCGATTCAAGTGCAACAAGGATACGAGGGCACGGACGTTTGGGACATCTTACCACCAGCTGCATATCCAGGCTGCACCGACCCTTCGGCATGTAACTACGATCCCGAAGCGACTGAAGACGATGGCAGCTGTACTTACGCTCCATGTGGTGGTTGTACCGATGTCTGGGCGTGCAATTATGATGCGAATGCCGTTGATGATGATGGATCTTGTGAATACACATCATGCATTGGCTGCACAGATGAAAACGCTTGCAATTACGATGAATTCGCTGTCTACAATGACGGTTCCTGTGAATACCTCAGTTGTGCAATACCTGGTTGCATGAATTCAAATGCATGCAATTACAATCCTGAAGCCACAGCAGAAGACGGCTCGTGCGAGTACACGTCATGTGTCGGCTGCACAGACCCAGAAGCGGATAACTACGATCCTGAGGCAACGGTTGACAATGGATCTTGTGCTTACGGCGGTTGTCTCAATCCACTCGCGTGCAATTACGACCCGACGGCGAATGTCTCCGATGGAAGCTGTGAATACACTACGTGCACGGGTTGTATGAATCCAACGGCTTGCAACTACGATCCATCATACACCATTTCAGACGGAGCGAGTTGTGAATATGCCGATGCGGGCTACGATTGCTCAGGAAATTGCCTTAACGATGCAGATTCAGATGGCGTATGCGACGAATTTGAAGTTGCTGGGTGTACCGACCCAGAGGCCGAGAATTACGAGAATGAAGCAACCGATGACGACGGTTCTTGCTCTTATGCTATAGCCGGCTGCATCAACCCGTTGGCTTGCAATTACAATGCAGCGGCTACTCAGTCCGACGGGTCATGTGAGTTCACTTCCTGCGTGGGATGCATGAATGATGAGGCCTGCAATTATGACGCTAGCTTCACCATTGCCGATAATTCGTCATGCGTATTTCCAGCCACTTACTACGATTGCGATGGAAATTGCTTGGGGGATAACGATGGTGACGGCGTATGCAATGAGCTGGAAGTTTTGGGTTGCACCGATCCAATAGCAGAGAATTTCGATGCAGATGCAACCGACAATAACGGTTCGTGCACTTATCCCGCAGTTTGCAACGATCCAGAGGCTTGCAATTACACACCATACGAAGGGTATTGCATTGAAATTGAAACCTATGTTGTTCATGATGGAATGGTGGGAGCGTCCGATTTGTCAGGTTTTGTGACCTATCGCATTTATGCGCTTTGTGAAAATGAAGACGACTTTGTCAGTGCTGTTGCTGGCGATGATGTGAATCCTTCTTTCATCCACAGCACAACGAACTTTTTTCAGCATGACGCTGGCGGTGCGCTGGGCCAAAACACGAATCCGCTCGTTTTCCCAGTCATCCCAGATGCAGCATTTGATAGTTGGGTGACCATTGGATTGGAAGCAGCAGCATCCTCGGAAAATGGCGAATCTGGGGTGAGTGTATTGGAAGGAAATGAGCCATGGGTTGAACCTTTTGAGTCCGGGCAATCGCTCGTGATGAACGATGACCTTGGTGGTGTTTGGTACGTATTGAATGGTGCATCCAATGGGGTTGCAGGTGACGACATGAAGGTGTTATTGGGCCAGTTCACCACGGATGGCAACATGACAGGCCAACTTTATGTGCAATTCTTTGAAAATGGGGATGGCATCAATGGAGGGTTTAATAAGATGATTGGATTGCATGAGGCTTGTGGGCTCCCGACATATGAGGCTTGTGAGTTTGCTGAGCCTTACTACGATTGCGACGCGAACTGTTTGGCAGATGATGACGGCGATGGTGTTTGCAATGAACTGGAAATTGCAGGATGTACGGATGTGGAAGCCAACAATTACAACGATGAAGCAACAGATGACGATGGATCGTGTGATTATTATGTCGACCCGTGTGAAGCGGACGTGATCCCACCGTACTTCACGTTTGTTCCGGCAGATTCCACGGTCCAGTGCGATCAGGCGATGCCTACCACCATGGCGCTGGCGGCTGATGATTGTGATGAAAACGTGCAAGTCATGTTCATCGACGGGCCCATCGAGTTCATTTTGGAATGCCCACCTTATAATTACCTCTGCACGCGAACGTTCTACGCGACCGATGATGCGGGGAACCAAGCGCAAGCTATTCAGATGATTACCGTTGCGGACACATTAGCTCCGGTCATATTGAATTTGCCGGATGCACTCATCGAAGTGAACGAGCAGCAAGGCGAATCCATCCCGGATCCGTTCATTACCGTTCAAGACGCGTGTGATGGCAATGCACAATGGTCGTCTCAAGATGAGTTGGTCGAGGTCGATGGTGATCTTGCGACGTATGTTCGAACCTACACAACATTCGATGCTTGTGGAAATTCGGCTGATTGGGAACAAACCATCGTCGTTCTATTGGCAGTGGAAGGTTGCATGGATGCATTGGCTTGCAACTACAACCCCGAGGCAACGAATGACGACGGTTCGTGTGTGTATCCCGAAGATTACGTGAATTGCGATGGCACTTGCATTAACGATGCCGATGAAGACGGTGTTTGCGATGAATTGGAAGTGTTGGGTTGTGTGGAGTCCAATGCCTGTAACTACAACGATGCGGCGACAGAAAACGACGGAAGTTGTGATTTCTGTTCATGTGCCGACGACGAAATTCTCTCTTTCGGATTGGAAATAGATACCGTGGCCGTTCATGAGACAGGAAATTTGGCTGGAATGGTTACGTACCGTTTTTATGTGACCACCATGGAGTCGTCGGATTTCGTTTCAGCGATCTATGGAAATGATCAGGATACGCTGCTCTTGACGTCAGAAAACGGATGGTACCAGGATGAAATGGGCTCCCATTTGGCGCAAAACATCAATTCTGAATTGTATACGGCTTTTCCAGATTTGGCCTACGATAGCTGGGTAACGGTCGGCTTGGAAGGACCAGCCATGGCCGGTGAAAATCAGGTGAATGTGGTAGGAGCAAGCGGCGAATCCGGTTGGGTAAGCCAATTTGAGCAAGGCAACGATGTTATTTTGAACGATGTCATTGGCGGGTCGTGGTTCATCTTGAATGGTGGATCCAATGGCATTGCTGGAGATGATTTACGCGTCCTTGTAGCGCAGGTGACCACTTCGGCAGGCTTCAGCGGTCAATTGAACGTTCAGATCTTCGAAGGAGGGGATAATGACCAGGCCACTTATCACACATTCACCTTTGAAGGTTCCACTTGGACGAATCCACCGGTATTCGAAAATGCTTGCGGATGTATGGACGCTGAGGCGCTGAATTTTGATCCGAACGCACAATATGACGACGGTTCATGTGCGTATCCGGTATTCGGATGTACCGATGAATCGGCATGTAACTATGATGGTTTGGCCACGGATGATGACGGTTCTTGTGAGTACCCAGAACCGGAATATGATTGCGAAGGCAACTGCTTACTCGACACAGACGAGGATGGCATCTGTGATGTGTTTGAAATTCCAGGTTGTACGGATGAGATCGCGCTCAATTTTAACCCCGAAGCAACGGATGATGACGGCACATGCGTTTACTGCGAATTAAGTGCGGATGCCACGATTCAATCGGTCTCTTGTTCAGGCGCAAATGATGGTTCAGTCATCATTTCTGCAACGAACGCCTATCCAGATAGCAGCCAGATCACCTATCAACTGCTTCCGCTGGATATCATTCAATTGGATTCCATATTTACGGATTTGCCAGGTGGCGATTATGTCGTCATCGTCGCCGATGAGTCAGGCTGTGAGGCGGTTCTTGAAATCACCGTAGATGAACCAGAACCCTTGTTAATCTTGCTCGATGAAGTAGTTGGATCGGTAACAGGCGGTGCATCTGGCAGCATTTCAGTAACCATCAGCGGAGGTACTACACCTTATGCATTCGAATGGGTTCAATTGGATGGGGTGTTTACTGCTGACCAAGAGGATTTGAGCGGCTTAGACCCTGGCACCTACCAATTGACCTGTACCGATGCCAATGGATGCCAAACGGTCTCCTTTGAGATTACCGTGGAGGCGATTGTGGGTGTGGATGAATGGTCAGTAGGAGAGGTGCTAATCTATCCCAACCCTGCGCAGAGCGTGTGTAACATTCAATGGACAATGGATAGAGAACCAACTTTGTTCGTGATCGTGGATGCTACCGGTAGAGAAGTATGGCGCTCTGGAAATGCGAACGGCGGTCGTCAATTGACTGTGGATGTGCAATCATGGGCGGCTGGAACGTATACATTGATCATCGCTGACGATGGAAACAGAGTTCACAAGAAAATCCAAGTCTTGAGGTGATTTCCTCAAGGCGAACACAGAGAGATAAGCCGGGCCATTGAGGTCCGGCTTTTTGTTTGCAAAAGCCAAATAGTTTCCCTGGATTCACCTTAACTTGCGCGTTCACAACGATTTTTCTGATACTGCATGAGATATATCTACGCCTTGCTTTTAATCGCCACGATGAGTGGCTTTGGACAAGCACAAGAATACACCCTAAGCTTGGAGGAGCATGCCACGGACATTGTGGCTGGACAGACGACCTATCGCTTATATGTGAATATGGTCAACTCGGATGACTTCTTGTCTTCGATTTATGGTGGAAATGATGAGCCACTATCGATTACAACGACTACGGGGTTTTTCAATAGCGCCTTTGGCGGAGCAGTAGCCAGCACCATCAACCCGGCATTTTTGCCTTTCTTTCCAGATTTAGCGGCTGACAGCTGGGTGACCATTGGGATTGAGTTTCAGAATACGGGGGATGAAGTTGCGATCAGCACAGTGCAAAGCCCAGATCAACCGTGGACAGCTCATTTCGAGTCTGGTACGCCTGAGGATGGAACGGACGTTTACATGAATGATGAGACGGGAGGGGCTTGGTATGTGTTGAATGGAACGCCGAATGGCTTGCCTGACGATAACCTTCAAGTTTTGGTGTTGCAGATGACCACAGATGGTGAGATTTGTGGAACGATGAATTTCCAGATTTTTGAGAATGGAGATGGTCAGTTTGGTGATACGCGTTTGACGTACACGTTTTGCGGCGTGGGTACATACTCTCCAGATGCAGAAGGCGGAGGATGTACTGATGAATTGGCTTGCAACTATGATGCCGCGGCTACAGACGATGATGGTTCATGTGAATATGCTGAGACCGGGTATGACTGCGATGGCATTTGCTTGAATGATGCGGATGATGACGGCGTATGTGATGAGTTTGAGATCGCTGGATGTACCGATGCGTTTGCTTGCAACTACGACGATACGGCTACAGATGATGACGGCACTTGCGAATTTGTCACCTGCTTGGGCTGTACGGATGAATCGGCATGTAACTACGATCCTACAGCCTTGTACAACGATGGATCTTGTGATTATTCGTGCACCGATGTCCTGGGCTGCACGAATGTCAATGCGTGTAACTTTGATCCTGCAGCAACCGTTGATGATGGCTCATGCGAGTATACATCCTGTGTTGGGTGCATGGACGACACAGCATGCAATTATGACCCCACAGCGTTGTATGACAACGGTTCTTGTGAATTCCCAGCGTCGGGATACGACTGCGATGGGAATTGTCTCAATGATGCGGACATGGATGGGGTGTGCGATGAATTTGAAATTCAGGGATGCACGGATATGGGCGCTTGCAACTACGATGCGTCGGCTACAGACGATGACGGCACATGCGAATATGCCGAACAGTACTATGATTGTGACGGTGTCTGCCTTATGGATATGGATGGCGATGGCGTATGCGATGAGTTAGAAGTAGCTGGATGCACGGATATGCTGGCTTGTAACTACGATCCGTCGGCCACCAATGAAGACGGTTCATGCGAATTCGCTGTCAGTGGATACGATTGCGACGGAAACTGCTTGAACGATTCGGATATGGATGGGGTATGCGATGAATTTGAAATAGACGGTTGCACGGACATGAATGCATGCAATTATGATGCCTCGGCTACCGATGATGATGGTTCATGCGTGTATGCTGAGGAATTTTACGATTGCGACGGCAATTGCTTGAACGATTCAGACATGGACGGCGTTTGTGATGAACTGGAAGTAAACGGTTGTACCGATGAGATGGCATGTAACTACAGTGCGGATGCAACAGACGACGACGGTTCATGCACATATGCTGAAACCTACTACGACTGCGACGGCAATTGCCTCAACGACGCAGACGGTGATGGGATTTGCGATGAATTTGAAATTACGGGTTGCACCGATCCGGAAGCGGAGAACTACAATGAAGAAGCCACAGACGACGACGGAAGCTGCTACTATTGTGATATTGCCGTAACAGCAGACTCGACAGATCAAACAGAGGACGCCCTTGGAAGCATCAGTGTTGTTGTATCTGGGGGAACGGCGCCATATGAGTTGGCATGGACCGGACCCAATGATTTTACGAGTACGGATGAAGCATTGCAGGATCTCGAGGCTGGAACGTACACGCTAGTCATCACCGATGCCAACGGATGCACGGAAACCATAGATGTGACCATCAATTACATTGTGGGCATTGCTGAGTTCCCAGAATTGACCTTCGCCATTTACCCTAACCCAACAAATGGCTCATTTTGGATTGAAGGTGATGCCATCAATGGAAAGGCCACCCTCGATATGTTGGACGCTGCAGGTCGCTTGGTGATTCGACAAGAGATGATGTTCAATGGTCAACCGATGCAGATTGCTGTGCCAAGAGTGGAGTCAGGGTTGTATCACGTTGTATTGCGCAGTGAATCGCTAATTGGAACAACCAGATTGTTGATTCACTGATGAATGATTGAACGATAGAATAGTATAGAAAAAGGGCGCTTCAACAAGCGCCCTTTTTTATTCAATACGGTTGACGAAGCAAGCTTCAGGACTTGGACTTGAATCGGTTGATGGCATCCCGTGTGAACTCACTTCGCACAAGCCTTCCCGAAATTGCAGCGCGTTTTGGAAGCAACGTCTCCCAATGTTCTGTGTTTTCCCAGAATACACGCTTCAGTTCACGCATCGCTTCAGGGCTGGAATTGGCCAGTTTGTTCAATAGCTCTGAAACGCCTTCGTCCAATGCTTCTGTGGTGTCATACACCTGAGCATACAACCCGTGCTGCTGTGCCCAGGCGGCAGAATACCAGCTCGTAGCATCAATGGCCATGGCGGTAAATGCGCCCTTTCCAACTTTGCGCTCTACAGCGGGTCCCACCACAAATGGCCCGATCCCAATGGCGAGCTCGGACAATTTTACTGAAGCATGGGACGTGGCGAGGGTGAAATCTGCCGCTGAAGCAACACCAACACCTCCACCAACAGCTTTTCCTTGGACCCGGCAGACTACAAATTTCGGACATCGTCTGATGGCCAAAATGACTTTGCTGAAACCGCTAAAAAACTCAAGGCCCTCTGCATCGCTGTCAATCGCAACGAGCTCATCAAAACTTGCCCCGGCGCAAAACGCGCGAGAGCCGCCGGACTTCAGTAAAATAACTTTACAATCATCTTTTTCACCGGCGCGATCAATGGCGTGTGCCAGTTCATTCAAAAGCGCTCCGGGCAAGGAGTTGCTGGCGGGATGTTGAAACTCGATGGTACAAACCCCATTCTCGCTGGTTAGCTGTACGCTACCTTCCGCCATGTGCCTTGGTTATTGTCGGTTTTTGATGGGAACGAATGGACGGTTGTTGGCACCGGTAAAAACCTGACGTGGGCGCCCAATGGGCTCCCGGTTTTCCACCATTTCTTTCCATTGTGCAATCCAGCCGGGCAAACGTCCAAGTGCAAACATCACGGTGAACATGTCCGTTGGGATGTTCAGTGCCCGGTAGATGATGCCAGAATAGAAATCGACGTTGGGGTAGAGGCCCCGCTGAACGAAATATTCATCATTTAAAGCTACCTGCTCAAGTTGCTTCGCAATGTCCAAAACGGGATCGTCGATGCCCAATTTATCCAAGACGTCATCAGCAGCCTTTTTGATGATGCGAGCACGGGGATCGAAATTCTTATAGACTCGGTGACCGAATCCCATCAGTCGGAAGGAGTCATTTTTATCCTTCGCCTTGTCAATCCATTTTTGCAAGTCGCCACCGTCTTCCCGAATGGATTCGAGCATTTCAATAACGGCTTGGTTTGCACCGCCGTGCAATGGGCCCCACAATGCGGCAATACCGGCGGAGATTGAGCTGTACAGGTTGGCTTGAGAAGATCCTACAATACGCACGGTAGAGGCTGAACAATTTTGTTCGTGATCTGCGTGCAAAATCAAAAGCTTGTTCAAGGCGCTTTCCACCACGGGATCAACCTCATAAGATTCCGTGGGCAGCGAAAACATCATTTTCAAAAAGTTCCCACAGTAACTCAAGTCGTTGGAAGGATACACCGTGGGGTGTCCCATGTTGTGCTTATACGCTTGGGCAGCAAGCGTTGGCAACTTTGCGATCAACCGGTGAATGGTCTTTTCAATATCAATGACCGAACGGTTCGGATTTTGAGACTCTGGATAGAACGTGCTCAAGCTTGAAATCATTGAACTGAGCATGCCCATGGGATGCGCTCCTTGAGGAAAAGCCTCAAAGAACCGCTTCATGTTCTCATGGACCAGCGTGTGTTGCGTAATGCTGTCCTGGAAATAGTCCAATTGCTTTTCGTTCGGCAGGTCGCCGTAGATCAGCAGGAAGGCTACTTCGAGGAATGAAGCCTTTTCGGCTAGCTCTTCAATCGAGTAGCCGCGGTACCTTAGGATACCATTTTCGCCATCTAAATAGGTAATCGCACTTTGCGTCGAGCCCGTGTTTTTGAAACCATAGTCGAGGGTAATGTACCCGGTTTGGGCACGAAGCTTCGAAATATCAATGGCTTTTTCCTGCTCGGATCCTTCAATTACCGGGAATTCGTATTCTTTTCCGTCAAGGATGATTCGGGCTGTCTCACTCATTTTGTGACGCGGTGCTGATTAAACGTGAATGTGTTGCGGCTTTCTTGCTGACCGCTTTCGCGTGCAAATATAGCGTTTTGCTCCTGAGCTGCTGTGTTATTGAGCGTTTCGTTCAATGCTGGTGATCGGTTTGGATCAATTGAAACTTGGCACGAACGAATCGCGGAACGTTTCCCATTCTTGCTGTTGCACGCCGGGTGTGTAATGATCCGCGAAAAACTTCAAATACAATTCAATTTGACGAGGTGTTTTGTACCCGGGTATGGGGGCAATGACTTCCGCATTTTCATCGAAGTAAACCAAGGTCGGGTAAGCACTGACTCCGAGTGCCCGTGAGAGCTGGTGGGTGCTGTTTCTGCCGCGTGCGTTGGGATTCCAACTGGGGTTAGAAAACGTCTTTCCTTGGTAGGTTATGGGATCTGCGGATTCTGCATCAAATTTGACTGCATAATAATGCTTGTTGATGTAGGCAATCACGTCTTCTGAAGTGAAGGTGTTGGCCATCATCATTTTGCAGGGACCGCACCATTGTGTGTACACATCCATCATGATCTTTTTGGGTTGCTTTGCCTGAGCTTCAACGGCTTCTTCTAAGGACATCCAATTGATGCCAGAATACTGGCCCCACGCCGAAAGGGTGCAAACGAAAAAGAAAGAGGATAAGAGAATCAATCGGTACATCACATCACATTTTCCTGCAATATCGCAAAAGAAAAGCGCCCGAAGGCGCTTTTTCAAAAGGTTATGAATTGGGTGGATTATCGAACGCCGTGCATCAGTTTGTTCAATGGCTTGTTGAACAGCGTAATCACGACGGCAAAAACGACCAGAACCATACCAATGGTGGAAAAGACATCCGTGTACTTTGCAAGGCCTTCTGCGGCAGAAAGAGACTCTCCTGAATCGCCATGACCTCCAGTCAATGAGGCGATGATACCGCCTACGTAATTGGCCATCGCAAAGCTTAAGAACCAGCCTCCCATGGCGGTGCCAGCCATGCTTTTCGGTGAAAGCTTCGTTACCATGGATAATCCGATGGGTGACAAGAATAACTCGCCAGTCGTGTGCAGCATGTATAAGAACACCAACGTGAGCAATGGAACCAATGCCTGGTCATCCGCAAATTGCAATCCGACCAAAGTCACGAGGAAACCTGCGCCCAGCTGCAAAATTCCGAGCGCGAATTTCATGGGAATACTCGGATTCTTGCCAATCTTATCCAGCTTCACCCACATGACCGAGAAAATCGATCCAAAAATGATGATGAAGGCGGGATTGAAGAATTGGGTCATCGATGCCGGCATGGTCCAGCCGAGGATATCGCGACTGACATTGCGGTCCGCGAATAGCGTCAAAGAAGTTCCTGCCTGCTCGAAACAAGCCCAGAAAACCGTGTTGATTACCATGAAAATGACCAGCGCGATCATTCGATCTCTCCATATGGTGCCTTCTTTGATTCCAGCTCGAATGAGCGAAGCCGCTACCAAAACGAACAGACCAGTCAAGAGGTATGTCATCCAATCGTTTTGGCTGATTAAGAAGTAGCACAAGGGAATGAGGGCCAACGATCCTATGGAGATGGCTTGATACATCTTCAACGGCCCAACAGGCTGCATTCCCGCCTCCGTAATGTCCAAACCAGGGGCCGCTGCGTAATTATCACGACCGAGCCAGAAAATCAACAAGCCCGCCAACATGCCGATACCTGCGAGACCAAAACCGTATTTGAATCCGTACGTTTCTCCAACGTATGCTACGATGGTTGTCGCCATAAGTGCACCGATGTTAATGCCGATGTAGAAAATGGTGAATCCAGAATCCCGACGCGGGTCGCCGTCCTCATAGAGTTTTCCGACGATGGTTGAAATGTTGGCTTTAAAATAGCCGTTGCCCACAATCAAGGCACCCATCCCGAACAGCATGAACGTCTCTGTTCCTCCGAGGATCATGAATTCTCCGATTGCCATCAGGACCGCCCCCAGCAATATGGCATAACGGTAACCGAGGTATTTGTCGGCCATGCGGCCACCGAGTACGGGTGCTGCATAAATCAATGCGGTGTAGGCACCATAGATAAGGCTCGCTTCCGCATCACCTTTTAAGAGGGATTTTACCAAGTACAGCGTGAGTAATACGCGCATTCCGTAGTAACAAAAACGCTCCCACATTTCGGAGAAGAAGAGCGTATACAGACCTTTGGGGTGGCCTGAGGCCACAGCATTCGAATCAGACATGGGTTAGAAATTTTCGGGTTAATCTAGTTCAATTGGTTCAATTCTCTCCATTAGAGGTTTTCATGAACAAAGTCGAGCATCATGTCGAAGAGGTGCAAGCGTGTGTTCCCTCCATAGATGCCGTGGTTTCGATTGGGGTAGGCAAAGAAATCAAAGTCTTTACCAGCAGCAACAAGTGCATTGACCATTTCCATTGAATTTTGAAAGTGCACGTTGTCATCAGCTGAACCGTGAACGAGGAGCAAAGATCCTTTCAGTTTTTCGGCGTGATTCACTGGGCTGTTGTCATCGTAACCGCTTTCGTTTTCATCCGGCGTTTGCATAAAACGCTCCGTGTAGATGGTATCGTAGTAACGCCAGTTCGTCACCGGTGCCACCGAAATGCCAGCCTTGTATACTTCAGCACCTTTTGTCATGCAAAGCAGGGTCATGAAGCCACCATACGACCAGCCTTGGATGCCTATGCGGTCTGCGTTCACATAATCAAGATTCCCAAGGTATTCACCGAAATCGATGAAATCCTCCGTTTCAAGTTTACCCAGTTCTTTGTAGGTGCTGTGTTCAAATTCACGACCGCGCTTCGGCGTTCCGCGAGGATCACAACTTGCCACAATGTAGCCATGTTGGGCCAACAGCTGATGCCAATAATAGTTTGAGCCACCCCAGCTGTCCGAAACCGTATTGACCCCTGGTCCGCCATAAATGGCCACATATACCGGATAAGTTTGTTCGGGGTTAAATCCCGGTGGTTTGATCATCCAAGAATTCAATTCAACCCCGGCGTCATTGGTGAACGTAAAAAACTCTTTGGGTTGCATGTTGTACTTCGAGACGGTCTGCCTCAATGCCGCGTTGTCTTTGAGCTCACGCACCACCTTCCCTGATTTATTTCGGAGCGTATACACGGGCGGTGTATTCGCATTGTGGTAGGTGTGGATGTAATAATTAAATGAATTTGAATAAGCCGCACGGTGCGTTCCCCGCTCTTCATGTAGGATTTGCATTTTGCCTTTTAGGTCGACGCGAGCAAGGTGAGTTTGCGTGGCTCCTTCTTTAGAGCTAGAGAAATATACCTGCTTTTTGCGTGTGTCAAATCCCTGCATTTCAATCACGTCCCAATCCCCTGAGGTGAGTTGGATGGGCGCTACACCTCGGTTCAGTGAAAACTGGTAAATGTGATTGAACCCGTCTCGCTTGCTGGTCATTAAAAATGATTGTCCGTCCGGCAAAAAGGTGATGTCATCCGTGATGTCGATGTAGGTCATGCATTGCTCAGTCCAGACTTTCTTCGTCATGATTTGCCCTACACCACGATTGCAATCTCCCATGAGAATGCTCAGAATGTTTTGGTGGCGATTCATGGAGAAAATCAACAACTGCGAACTATCAATTCCCCATTTGACGCGGGGAATGTATTCGGTTTTCGGGTGCATCGCTGTGCCTACAGTTCGGCGTTCGAGGTCATAAACTTTGACCTCCACGGTGGCATTCTGTTCACCGGCCTTGGGGTACTTGAAAACGTAAGGATCTGGATACAATTCGCCATACATGGGCATGCCGAATTCCCTGACTTCGGACTCATCGAACCGCATGAACGCCAAATACCGACCATCGGGAGACCAAAACATGCCGTTGTCATCGCCAAATTCTTCTTCATAAACCCAATCGGTGGCGCCGTTGATGATGCGATTCACTTCACCGTCGAATGTTACTTGGGTTTCAACCATCGTAGCCAGTTCGACAATGAACACATTGTTGTCGCGCATGAAGGCGACATGCTGGGCATTGGGGGAGAAGGTGGCCAAGCGCTGGCGCCCTTGGGTAAAGTCTGTGATCGCCTTGGTCTCTCCAGAATTCAGGTCGACGACGTAATAATTCGCAGAGAATGAATGGCGATAAATGGATTTTACTTCGGTCGTCAAAAGCATGTGGCGTTCATCGGCGGAAAAAGCATATCCACTGAATGTCATCGCAGCGTCCTCAAATGCACTCATGCTCGTTGCCAAGGTGTCGACGGCTTCACCTGTCGCATAGGCATATTTTACAACGGCGCTGCCTGATTCTCCGCGCTCGAGACTGGTGTAATGCGAACCGTCATTCATCGAGCGGATCCCGCCGACGCGTTCTTCCCGGAATTCGCCGCTGTACCAGATGAGCTCGTTGCTCAATAATTCAAAAGGAAAGTCTTGGGCTGTTCCAGTTTGGAGCAATCCCATCAGCCCGAAAAAAAAGACCAGGCCGTAGTGTTTTGTTGCGTGTCGCATCAATTTCTTGAGTTCAAATTTCTTTCGATGGAGCAAGATAAGAACTTGCGGACGTCAATGATTTATTGAAAAGATGGAGTTATGTTTGGTCGCATGCCGGAGTTGTGGATAAATAAATTTCAGGATGCTTTCGCAGGGTCACTTGAATTCAGTTGTGAACTGGAAGACTGCAAGCGAATGGCCTCGGATCACACGGAAGATTTGGTGTTTTTGCCAGGTGTCGTCGTCCATCCGAGGAATGCAGCTGAAGTATCCAAAGTCATGGCCTGGGCGAACGCTCATGAGGTACCGGTAACCCCGGCTGGGGCTATGACGGGCTTGAGCGGCGGCGCATTGCCCGTGCATGGTGGAATTTCATTGACCACGAAGCGCCTGAACCGCATCATTGACATCGATGAATTGAATCATCAAGTGGTCGTTGAACCGGGGGTCATCGTCCAGTCCATGCAAGAAGCTGTGCAGGAAAAAGGCCTGTTTTACGCCGTGGATCCAGCCTCCAGAGGAACATGCACCATTGGGGGGAATTTGGCTGAGAATAGCGGCGGTCCGAGAGCTGTAAAGTACGGGGTAACAAAAGATTGGGTGTTGAATCTGGAAGTAGTTTTGATGAACGGTGAAATCATCGAAACCGGAGCCGATACCTTAAAAAACAGCACGGGATACAATCTCACCGCACTGATGGTGGGAAGCGAAGGAACCTTGGGCTTCATCACGCGAGCAACGTTGAAATTGTTGCCGTGGCCAAGGCATACGGCCTTGATGTTGGTTCCTTTTGCCCACGCCGCCCAAGCTTGCAAGACAGTGGCTTCGTTGTTTGTGGCTGGGGCTCAGCCTTCAGCTTTAGAATTCATGGAAAGATCGGCGATTGAATTGGCCATGCTTCACGAGGGACAATCGCTGGATGAACTTCAGGAGGGTATAGAGGCACATTTACTCATCGAAGTGGATGCTTTTCGGTCGGAAGATTTAATGCCTCAATTGGAACGGATTTACCCCGTCATACAAGAACAGGGCGGCAGCGAGCCACTTTTCGCGGAAGATGAAGTTACTAAAGATAAGCTCTGGCGCTTGCGGCGCATCGTGGGTGAAGCGGTTAAATCGAAATGTCCCTACAAGGAAGAAGACACGGTCGTGCCCAGAGGTAAATTACCTGAGCTTTTGCAGGCTGTAAAGCAAATAGGTGCAGAATTTGGATTCGAAAGTGTGTGCTATGGTCATGCGGGCGACGGAAATTTGCACGTGAACATCCTGAAGGAGGGGCTTACAGATGATGTGTGGGAGGATCAGTTGCCATTTGCCATTCGGAAGCTGTTTCAAAAAGTCATCGAACTCGGCGGTACAATCAGTGGGGAGCACGGAATTGGCTGGGTTCAAAAACCTTACATGGATTTAGCCTTTTCACATCAGGCGCTCGACTTGCAGCGGCAAATCAAGGCTGTTTTTGACCCGAAAGGATTGTTGAATCCTTCCAAAATTTGGCCCAACGATTCAAAAATCTGAAGTACGTTTGCTGGACAATTCACACAAACCATGGCAGAGAATTTATTGAAAGGCAAGAAAGGCATCATTTTCGGTGCGTTAAATGATCAGTCCATCGCTTGGAAAACGGCGTTGCAGGCCCACGCACAAGGAGCAGAATTGGTGCTGACCAACGCACCAGTGGCCATGCGAATGGGTGAAATCCATGAACTTGCTAAATTGGTCGGAAATGCTCCAGTCATCCCAGCAGATGCGACAAGTGTCGATGATTTGACGCAATTGTTTGAAGGCGCCATGGACCATTTTGATGGCCAAGTGGATTTTGTGTTGCACTCCATTGGAATGAGCCCGAATGTGAGAAAAGGCAAGCATTATACGGACATCAACTACAATTGGCTGCAAACCACGTTGGACGTGTCGGCAATTAGCTTGCACAAGACCCTAGCCGTGGCAAAAAACTTAGATGCAATCAGTGAATGGGGAAGCGTGGTTGCTTTGACCTATATCGCCGCCCAGCGCATTTTCCCTGATTACGGAGACATGGCCGATGCGAAGAGCTTGTTGGAGAGCATAACACGGAGTTTCGGATACCATTATGGCGTAGCTAAAAAAGTGCGCATCAATACGGTAAGTCAAAGTCCTACCATTACGACGGCAGGAAGTGGTGTAAAAGGCTTCGACGAGTTCATTGCATACAGTGAATCTATGAGTCCATTGGGCAATGCGGACGCGCTGGCGTGTGCAGATTATTGCGTTTCACTCTTCAGCGATTTGACGCGATTTGTGACGATGCAAAACCTTTTCCATGACGGGGGATTCTCCAATACGGGGGTTAGCCAAGAGGTGATTGGAAAATTTGCAACGGACGGGGACGCATAATCCGCTCTATTTGACGCAACCTGATGGATGCGTTGCCCGTATGTACTGAAACCACTCCTGCGGAAATGCCCGCTTAAATAGGAGTTGAAGATTACGAAGATGGGCATGGAAGTGCTAAAATTTGGAGGTTCGTCATTGGTTTCAGCTGAAGCCATGACCCGCGTTAAGGACGTGCTGCTGGCACGTCGAGGACAGCAGCGCATCGTTGTATGCTCTGCAATGGGCGGGGTGACTAACGAGCTCATAAGGATTGGCCTCCGAGCTGCTCAAGGGGATGATTCGTTTCGCGGATTGCTCAGTGCGTTGGAACAACGGCACATAGATACATTACAAGCGTTGGGAGGAGACGATAGCGTAGCCGAAGAGTTGAATGGACATTTTGCAACGCTTCGTGCTTGGAGCGAAGGGGTATTTCTCATCAAAGAATTGAGTGCGAAAAGCATGGACCAACTGGTATCGCATGGCGAACGATTGGCTGTGCCACTCGTCCAAATGTGGCTGGCGAAGGCGGGATTGCAGGTGCGCCGTGTGGATGCACGCGATTGGATTGTCACCAACGATCAATTTGGCTGTGCAGATGTGGAACTGGAGGCCACTCGAGAACGCATAATCAAGGGAGTCCAAGCAGATTTGGATTTTGAAATTTTGATTACGGAGGGCTTCATCGGTCGCGCCGCTACTGGAGATACGACGACGCTTGGACGAGGAGGAAGTGACTATACTGCATCGATTATCGCAGCCGCCATTGATGCGGATTTCATGGAGAAATCCACTGATGTTCCGGGCATGCTCACAGCCGATCCGCGAATGGTCCAGGGAGCGCGCGTTATTGAAGAAATGAGCTATGAGGAAGCGATGGAACTTTGTCATTTTGGTGCCAAGGTTATTTACCACCCGACCATCGCTCCGCTTCGAGAAAAGGGTATACCGTTGGTTGTGCGCAGCACCTTCGATTCGGATTCCCGCGGAACGCGGATTGTAGCCAAACCCAGCACTTCTGCCATTGTCAGAGGTTTATCAAGCGTTGATGGTATCGCGTTAATTACGATGGAAGGCGGATCATTGATCGGTCGTCCAGGTTTTTCAAGTCGTATTTTTTCTGCTTTGGCGCAGTCTTCGGTGAATGTCATTTTCATCACACAGAGCTCCTCTGAAAACAGCCTCACCATTGGAGTGGCAGAAAGCGACTTGGACGCAGCGACCATTGCGCTCGAAGGCGATTTGCACGCAGACATCGAATTGAATCGGCTTGCACCCATCAAAGTGGATCAAGGCCTGAGCATTGTGGCGTTGGTAGGGGGCGGTATGGTCCGCGCGGCCGGTGTGAGCGGATCTGCTTTCAAAGCACTCGGGGATGCTGGCGTGAACATTCGGGCGATTGCTCAAGGAAGTACAGAAAGAAACATCAGTTTGGTATGTTCGACAGATGACGTGCCAGCCGCATTGCGTGCTTTGCATGCATGCTTCTTTGAGAGCGAACGAGCGGCTATTGAATTGTTTTGCGCGGGCATTGGCCAAGTTGGTGCGGCGTTCATTGAACAATTGGAAAAAACAAAGGCCACGATTGAATCGCAAACTGGCCGCAGCATTGAGCTCGTAGGTGTGGCGAATAGCCGCGGTTATTGCATGTCTGATGGTGAATCTCCTCTTCAATTGTTGAAGCGTACTCACATGGAATTGACACCGAGCGAGGGCATTGATGATGCCTTCGAAGCATTCGCAGCCCGTCCTACTGAATTCAAGATTTGGGTGGATAATTCTGCGTCTCCACACGTTGCGTCTGTCGCGCTTAAAGCGGTCCAACGAGGGATAGCTTACGTTGCATCGAACAAATTGGCTGCGACACGGAGTATGGCAGATTGGGCTTTGTTGAATGATAGAAAAGGAGCCGAATTCCGTATCGAAACCAATGTGGGTGCGGCTCTTCCTGTTCTCAGAACACTGAAGGGATTGATCGAATCGGGGGATGAAATCCATCGAATCGATGCGGTATTGAGTGGATCGTTGAATTACATCTTCAGCTCAATGGATGGCGAGGTTAGTTTTGGAGATGCGGTTCATGAGGCCAAGAAATTGGGCTATACCGAGCCTGACCCGCGTTTGGACCTCAGTGGAATGGATGTCGCTCGTAAACTACTCATCTTGGCGCGGCAATCCGGTGCAGATTTGGAGATGGAAAACATTGCCCTTGCGGGCTTCATGCCGGAATACGCTCAGCAATTGACTGTCGACGAATTCATGAAGAGCCTTTCCGACTGGGGCCCTGGTTTGGACGCGCAATCAAGGGAATTGCAAAAGCAAGGCAAGCGTTATCGTTTTGTTGCGTCGTGGTCTCCGCGTGATGGTGCGAAAGCCGGATTGCTGGAATTGAATGCGGACCATCCGTTTTACGGTTTGGACGGTACGGACAATGCAATTGCCATTTCATCTCAACGGTATCGCAAGCGTCCCTTGGTCATCCAAGGAGCTGGAGCTGGAGGCGAGCTCACGGCTAGTGGCGTGCTCACAGATGTCTATGAGATCATAAGGTTGATGTCCAAAAATTCAGGAAACGCATGAAAGATCGAGTCAGGATATGGGCGCCTGCGACCGTAGCGAATTTGAACGTGGGATTCGACGCGTTGGGATGCGCTTTGAATGAACCGGGTGAAGAATTGATCATTCGTCGTACTGAAGAGGCCGGAATCGTGCGGATTGTGAACATCGAAGGGGCGGAATTGGATCTTGCCACAGAAAATAATGTAGCAGGAGTCGCAGCCAAGAGTTTGTTGAGTGCGCTTGGAAACCCTTGTGGTTTGGAGATGGAATTGATTAAAAAAGTCAAGCCTGGTAGTGGTTTGGGTTCAAGTGCTTCCAGCGCAGCGGGCGCCGTTGTGGGTGTAAATGCATTATTGGAGGCGGGACTTCGACCGGATGAACTCATTCCTTTTGCACTTGATGGTGAGGAATTGGCCAGTGGCGCTCGACATGCGGACAATGTGGCTCCAGCGGTTCTTGGTGGATTGGTTTTGAACGGTCCAGATGGAACCATCAAACAAATTCCAGTGCCGCAAGGCTGGTATATGGTGCTTTTGCACCCTCAAATCACGATTCGAACTTCGGAAGCACGTGCCGTTCTTCCAGATGTTGTGCCGCTGAAGGATGCTGTGAGGCAGAATGCGTTGTTTGCCACGTTTTTGGCAGCGTGCTATGAAGGAAACGGGGCAGAGGCTGCATTGAACATGGAGGACTTATTGGTCGGGCCCCACCGGCAACGGTTGATCCCGCATTTCGACAAAATTCGCACTGCATCAATTGAAAGTGGCGTTCGGGCAGTGGGTATTGCAGGGAGTGGTCCATCCAGTTTTCACATTGCCTTAAATCGGGAGGATGCACAATCCATTGCTTCGAAGCTTTCGGGAATCATGAATGAAGCATCTGTGCCTTTCGAATTGTACATAACGGAGATTTCTCTCCAAGGAGCCCGCGAAATATCATGATGTACCACAGCCTATCCAACAAATCCATTCGCAGGTCATTCTCCGAGGCTTTGCGGGAAGGCCTTGCTCCGGACCGCGGCCTTTATGTGCCAGAGCAAATTCCTGAATTGAACTGGGAAGACTTGCAGGGAATGAACTTGGCTCAATTGGGAACTGCAATGCTGGCGCCACTTGCTGCACCATCAATCTCCCAAGATCGACTTGAGTTGTTGCTAGGAGATGCCTTGAATTTCCCCATTCCACTGCAGCCCATTTCCGACGATCTTCACATGCTGGAGCTCTTTCATGGTCCGACCGCGGCCTTCAAGGATGTCGGTGCACGTGTCATGTCCAGGTTATTGGCGGAAACGTCGCAAGAACGTTTAACCGTCTTAGTTGCGACGTCTGGCGATACGGGCTCGGCCGTTGCCCAGGGCTTTTTGAACGTGCCGAACATTGATGTTGTGATTTTGTACCCGAGTGGTCGAATCAGCCATATCCAAGAGCAGCAGCTGACGACAGTTGCTGAGAACATTGTAGCCTTGGAAATCGATGGCGCTTTTGATGACTGCCAATCCATGGTCAAGGAGGCTTTCTTGGATAGAGAATTGCAGGAAATGCGGCCATTGACCAGCGCGAATTCGATCAACATCGGTCGTTGGATGCCTCAGGCCATTTACTATGCGTGGGCAACGATCCAAGCAAAAGAGGCCTTGAACTTCGTGGTTCCGAGCGGCAACTTTGGTAACATCGCTGCAGGGGTTTTGGCCTCGCGCATGGGGATGCCTGTACGAAAGTTTGTTGCCGCGGTGAATGCGAATGATGGCATGGCGGAATATTTGAAAAACGGCCAGTTCACAGCCAAAAAATCCGTTCAGACGTGCTCGAATGCCATGGATGTTGGTGATCCAAGTAACCGGCCGCGCTTGGAATGGTTGCTGGGTCCAGCCATTGAATCGATGCGCCGACATTTGACTGCCGCAGCCTATTCCGATGCGCAAACGATTGAGGAAATGCAGGCCCACTGGCTGCAGCACCAATCGCTCGTTTGTCCGCATACGGCAGTTGGTCTTTGTGCTTTGGCGGACGCTGGCATTAGTGGCCCCACAGCTGTTCTCGCGACGGCAGATGCGGCCAAATTTGGGGATGTCGTTGAACGAGCTACGGGTCAAACACCGGAGGTTCCGAAGAGCCTTCGGGGTTGTCTGGAAAAGAAGAAAGAAAGCGTTCGCCTTGTCGCAAGCTATTCAGCCTTGAAAGGCTATTTGCTGGACTCGCGCAAAGCTTGAGCAAATGTTGTGGCCATCTTCTTGATAGCCACTTCAGCCTGCTCATGACTCAAACCTGCTGGCGGTCCCCATGGTGTGGGATTGACATCGACCACATACAGTTTGCCAGAGTTGGCATCGCGCAAAACGTCCAATTCGGCATAGTCAACCCCCAGTTCCAAGGCCAATGCTCCCATGGACCTTTTTTCTTCCTCGGTAAAGCAATTCGAGTCCGGCAACAAAATGACTTCCTCGGTTAAATTGGTGAATCGAGTCGCCGCCTGTTTGTACTTGATGTACACGACCGGAATGTGCCCTTTGATGTAGACTACACGGTGGTCAAAATGCCTTCCTTTCTCATCGGTGTTTTGAATCTCCACTTGGTAAACGGCGTCGGAGCGAAGGGATACAGCGCTCAAGGGGCCTTTAATCACTTGACCATCGTGCACTGCGTTTTCGTCACTTTTTACGACCATTTTCCCCTCAAAAGCAGTGGGCTCAACGCCCATTCCGTAGCCAAAAACCTTATTGTGGGCTGATTCCAAGGTCGATTTGCGAATGTCGTTGCATGCCACATTCCACCACGTAATGCTCGATTTTTGTGGGGGATTGAATGTGAGTAATTTCTCGGTTTTGTCTTCGAATCGAATGCCCAGGACGGCGTTCTCACGCGATTGATTGGTGAGTTCGAATCCCATCGATCGAGCCACCTTGTATAACGCCGCTCGTCGGGAAGGCATTTCGGGCCAAACGAGCAGTGCTATTGGTCTACGCCCTTTGCGCATCCACTGCAACATCAGCCATGATAACTCCCGTGTTTGCCTCAACAAACGATCGATGAAAGGCAACCCCTGATCATATTGGGAGGTGAATCGGCGATGGCTCAAAGGTCCTGGGGCTTCCATTTTTTGATTTCGCTCGCTCGTCCGCATTGTTGCAGTAGAAAATCATGCTCCCACTTTAAACCACGTGCAGGGCTGTATTCGCGTCCATAAAAAATAATTTGCAAATGCAGGTCATTCCAGCGCTCCCGAGGGAATAACCGTTTGGCATCGCGCTCGGTTTGTTCAACGTTTTTGCCATTTGTCAATCCCCACCTGTACATCAACCGATGGATGTGAGTGTCGACCGGAAAGGAGGGAACGCCGAACGCCTGAGCCATCACCACCGAAGCGGTCTTGTGTCCTACGCCAGGAAGCGCTTCTAGGGCTTCAAAGTCGGCAGGAACTTCGCCTTCGTGGAGCTCCAAAAGCATCTCCGAGAGCCGATGAATGTTTTTTGATTTGGCAGGCGATAAACCACAAGGTCGAATGATCGCTTTGATGTCGGCAACATCCATTTTCACCATTTTCTCTGGCGAATCAGCTGATCTGAATAACTCGGGTGTCACCTGATTCACACGCTCGTCGGTGCATTGTGCTGACAGCAACACCGCAATCAACAGGGTGTATGGATCCGTGTGATCTAGGGGAACCGGCGGCTTGGGGTACAACCGCTGCAGCGAATCCATAATGAACACGACTTTTTCGCTTTTAGTCATGATGGGGAGGAAATAACGGCTCTGATGGGTCTTCGGAAGTGAGCCAAATCCGTCGTGAATTTCCTTCGGCATTCACGGAAATTTCATTGACCTGATCTGTGAAAAGTTCGAAGAATCCATCGCTTGTGAAAGAAAGATGGGGGTCAAAATCGATGGAATCCGTCTCGAGATAAATGAACGTCAAATCGTAATCCACTTCTTTGCCCACAAACTGCCAAGGGATAACACCATCGTCGGTGGCCAATAATTTCCAATGGGAAGATGCATAGGCCTCGATGCTCTCCAGAGTTTTCGGATGTTCTCGTTCATCGCCCAACCTCCATGAAACAGCGTTGCCTTGGTGACGGCTGAGGGCTTCCTCTAAATCGTCCGTAAATACGCGCAAAATGGCTTGCCATGTGGATGATTCAGGATTCCAATCGAGGTTCAGTCGGCTGTAATGAAAGTCGTGCGAAGTCAACGAATCGATCACGGGTTCCGTGGGTTCGATTGTGAAGAACACAGCGATAATCATGATGGCAATGCGCATGGTACAAAGGTAGGACGTGGTAACTTGCGCAGCATGGACTTGAATGGAAACATGCTGCAGCGTGCCTCAGCAACCATGACCTCTGCCGAGGCGGGTGCTTGCTGGGTTGAGTTGCAAAGCGCGGAGCACATTGTGGTGACGGCGCATCGTTCTCCCGATGGTGATGCTGTGGGCTCCGTTTTGGGTTTGGTCAATCATCTGAAATCCAAAGGAATTCGAGCCACGCCAATCTTTCCCGATCGTTTTCCTAGCAATTTGAATTGGATGCCAGGGACGGATGAAGTTCACATTCACGATGAAAGTGCAGTGGAAGTGGAGGGCTTGTTACAGCGAGCAGAAATCATCGTTTGTTTGGATTTCAACGGTCCGAGTCGGACGGGGGGGATGGAGCAGGCACTTCGTGATTCACCTGCCAAAAAGTGGGTTATTGATCACCATCAAAACCCCGAGCAATTTCCTGATAGACTCTTTTCGGATCCTGCTTGCGGGTCGACCTGCGAATTGATTTTTGATTTGATTTTGGGTTGGGGGCAAGTTGCTGAGATTACACAAGACACTGCGGCATGCATCTACACAGGAATCATGACGGATACCGGTTCGTTTCGGTTCCCATCGGTCACGGTTCATACCCATGAAGTACTCGGGTGGTTGTTGGCGACTGGGATGAATCATGCCTTGGTGCATGAACAAACCTTCGATCAGCAATCCATAGACCAAGTGCAATTGCATGGATTTGCCATGAGTGAGCGGCTCAAAGTTTGGCCAGACGCTGGTTTGGCCATGATTTCTTTGGCTCACGGAGATTTGGAACGCTTCCACTACCAACCGGGAGATACCGAGGGATTGGTCAATCGCGCATTGGGATTGGCTGGGGTACGCGCTGCCATTTTTGCCAAAGAATCGAAGGATGGAGTGATCAAACTTAGTTTCCGATCAGTAGGAGACATCAATGTGCGCGACATAGCTGCAGCGCATTTTGATGGAGGAGGACATGTCAATGCCGCAGGAGGGATTTATTCAACGGGAACGCTTGAGGCGCTCCAAGAATTCGTTGAGGCACAACGAGAGGCTTGGTTTGGAACCAAATGATGCGCTAAACATGGGACGCCTTGGAATCATTGGTTTTTTCATCGCTTCATTTGCAATCCAGGGTTGCGATGGAAACAAGGGAAATGACAATTCAATGCGCATCGTATCCCAAGAAGCACTCATCGAGTTCAATCGAAAAAAGCTAGAAGGACAAACGCGATTGCTCGATTCCATTGCGCAATCATGGGATGCTGGGTTTGAGAGGCCCAATCAAATTTCACCCACAGGGCTGAGGGTTTGGGCTGATGAAACGGGAACGAGCGAAGCTTGTTTGTTGGAAGGGGATACCATCGAATGGATTGGGGTTCTTTCGCTATTGGACAGCACGGTGTTGTATCAATGGTCGCCTGAGAATCCACTGAGATTTTATTGGAATCGTTCAGACTGGCCCGTCGGATTTCATGAATTGGCGGCTTTGTTGTGTGATGAAGGCGGTGGGTTGGCCTTGATCCCTTCGCATCAAGGATGGGGCTTGTCTGGCTGGCCACCCTTGATTCCCCAAGATGCGGTATTGGTCTTGGACGTTGAGCAAACTGTCAGGCATGTGGATCGCAGCCTAGTAGGAGATTTATCGCCCAATCCTCTGCGCGAGCGTTGGAACCGGTTGTTGGATGATTTTGAGTCGGGCGATTGGTTCGGAATTCCAGGCTGGATTGACCGGCCACAATTGGCCGCCTCTCCTTGCTTGGCCTGGTATGACCCGGATGCTAGATTTGATGAGGAGCCGAATCAGGTGGCCGTTTCGATGCGAACGTGGCATTTGGCGTCTGATGCTCAGGATTGCACTGAGATGGGATTATCGACATGGGAGTTTTCAGTTCACGATGAAGGCCAACTTCTTCCCGTGATTGCGCATCTCCATGAATTGTATCCTGCTTACCGACGTTGGGAATGCTGGTGCCCAGTTGACCTGGCTTTCAATCAACGTGGCGTCCCTGAGGCCGATGTTGATCCTGAAGACGTGATGGGCTTTCAATGGGAATTGGAGGCTGTTGCCACGGGCGGAGACGACTTGTCTAGTGTCCAATAAGAAAAAGGCACGGGCGTTTGTCCAAATTCGGTAAGGTGCTCGTTTTCCATTTTTCAATGGGTTGAGAACAAATCCACTCGGTTTCGAGGGTGAGGTCTACAGCTACACACAGTTGTTGTTCGGAAGGCAGTGAATTCAAGCAATCTTTCAAAGCTTGATTATTTCGGTATGGTGGCTCCATGAAGATCTGCGTTTCCTTACGCCGCTGCAATCCTTCCTTCATTTCTTTCCAGATGCGCTCTCGTATGGATCCGTCGCGAGGCAAATAGCCTTTGAAGGCAAATTGTTGGCCATTCATTCCTGATGCCATAAGGGCGAGTAGAATGGAGCTCGGACCCGCATGCGGCCGAACGGTCCAACCCGCGTTGTGAGCCATGCGCACGGCTGCAGCTCCTGGGTCTGCAACGGCTGGAGCCCCTGCATCCGAGAGTAACGCGATATCTGATTCGCTTTTAAACCATTGAATCAGATCGACTAAGTCCTCAGGTGTGGTATGCTCATTGAGCGGAAAACTCAGTTTCGCTTGCGGATTTTCATCTGGGAATGCATCCTTCAAAAACCTTCTCGCAAAACGATCACTTTCCACAATCATTCTGTCGCATCCACGCAAAGCCTCAATAGCGGTGGCAGAAACCACTTCCAGTGGGTTGCGCGACCCTAGCGTATTGGGTATCAAATGGAGGGTAGGCATTGGCTATTAATTTTCTTGCTCCTTCCAATGGGTGATCCAATCTTTCGCAGCGGCATCAATCATTTCGTAAATGTGTTGAAATCCGTCATGCCCTCCATAATAGGGGTCAGGTACATTTTCATCGGGCACGAATAATGTGATGAGTGCAGAACTCGTTCCTAAAGACCGGATGTCAGCCAAATTATTTGAGTCCATGGCCAAAATGACATCAAAGAGGTGCAAGTCTTCACGGACGAGAGGTCGAGAACGTTGATCGGAAATGTCATGGCCATGTCCTTGCATGACATCAACACTTCTTTCGTCTGGAAGGGCGCCTTGGTGCCACCCGGAGGTACCAGCTGAGTCCACAATCAAGGGGAAGTCTTGTGCTGTGGCGTGGTGCCTCAACAACCCTTCACCAATTGGCGAACGACAAATGTTCCCCAAGCAAACAACTAGGACCCGCATGCTGCGATCAGTGAATCGCTAGCTTCTTTTCCAAATCTTCCAAGTACTTTCGGAAGTGCTTGTCAGTCTCCTGCAAATTATTGACCGTGCGGCAAGCGTGAAGAACCGTGGCGTGGTCCTTTCCACCGCAATGCAATCCAATGTTCGCGAGCGAGCTCTTCGTCATTTTCTTTGAGAAGTACATAGCGATTTGACGTGCCTGCACGATTTCCCGCTTTCGCGTCTTGGACTTGAGCAGTTCCAAGGGCAGGTCGAAGTAATCACAAACGACTTTCTGGATGTAGTCAATGCTGACCTCTCGTGCTGTGTTCTTGACAAACTTGTCAATCATTTGCTTGGCCAGCTCTAACGTGATGGATTTTTTATTGAGGCTGCTTTGGGCAATCAATGAAATCAACGCGCCTTCCAATTCACGCACATTGGACGTAATGCTGTATGCCAAATATTCGACTACTTCACGAGGCAATTCAATGCCGTCAGCATACATCATCTTCTCCAAAATGGCCATACGCGTTTCCAAAGATGGAACTTGGAGATCGGCACTCAATCCCCACTTGAAACGACTGAGAAGACGCTGTTCCATGCCTTGCATTTCGACCGGTGGCTTATCACTGGTGAGTACAATTTGCTTACCTGTTTGGTGAAGGTGATTGAAAATGTGGAAGAATACGTCTTGCGTTTTCTCCTTCCCACTGAAAAATTGTACATCATCAATGAGGAGTACATCTACCATCTGGTAGAAATGGCTGAAATCATTCACAGAATTATTCCGAACCGCATCGATAAATTGGTGTGTGAACTTCTCTGAACTGACGTAGAGTACGGTCAACTCGGGATTGCGCTCTTTGATTTCTAAGCCGATGGCATGCGCCAAGTGCGTTTTTCCAAGACCTGTTGAACCGTAAATCAACAACGGGTTGAATGAGGTGCCACCTGGTTTGTTGGCCACTGCAAATCCAGCAGAACGAGCCAAACGATTGCATTCGCCTTCAATGAACTGACCAAAATTGTAATTTGGATTCAGGTTTGAATCAATGTTGAGCTTGCGCAGTCCTGGAATGACAAACGGATTCTTAATGGGGGTATCATGAATTCCAGCAGACAATGGGATTGAAGGGTTCCGAGTGGCCTGCTTGTTGCTCATTGGAACCTTCACCGCATAAGGGCTTGATTGACTGGTGCCGGGCTGGCTTGAGTTTTCCATGATGATGCTGTACTCCAATCGTGCATCAGCTCCAAGCTCTTTATGGATGGTTTTGCTGAGCAGTTGGATGTAGTGTTCTTCAAGCCATTCATAAAAGAACTGCGAAGGCACTTGTATGGTCAATACCTTGTTCTCAAGTTTCAAAGCCTTGATAGGTGCAAACCATGTCTTGAACGCTTGGCTGCTGATATTGTCTTTGATGATTTCGAGGCAGTTATTCCAAATGGACAAGTGATCGTGGCTCATGGTAGATGGGCTGGAGGTCAGGTTGTAAGAAAAAGGTGATGAATTCAATGAAACAACGTCAGTTGTTCCTTTCTAAATCCGCGTGCAAGATTCTGATAAACTCTCGGAAAAAAAAATCTCTGACCCCTTGACTTTTTAATAAATTCTTTTTTGGCTTTCTAAGTAGAGTTTATTTATATCGTTTAGTCGTTGAATATGAATTGCAAGAAGAATTATAAAACGATAACATTCAGAAAATGAGATTAATACATCAACGCTTAAAGGAGCATTTTGCAACCATCTTTAAGGTCACATTTTTCCATCCGATATTTGGCACTTATACAGACTAGATGGTTCATAAGTGTGAAATACGCGTCAGGTACTCGGATACTGACCAAATGCAGCGATTGCATCATGGTGCCTACGTAGATTATTTAGAAGTTGCCCGAATTGAAATGCTGAGAGATTTAGGGGTTTCTTATGCTCAACTCGAAGAAGAAGGCTTTGCGTTACCGGTGATTCGATTGAACATTGAATACCTTGGCGCCGCGTCTTATGATGAATTGGTGAAGTTTGAAACCAAGGTCAAATGCACCGGTCCGGTTCGAATCAGATTCGATTACGAACTCTTTGTCAATGAACGTAGAATAGCGTGTGCTTTTGTCGATCTCGCCTGTATCAACATCGAAACTGCTCGACCTACCCGTATGCCTGAGGATTTGATGGCTCAACTTCGCGAAGTGAGCAGTTGAAGTCTTTCATGGATTTCAGCAGCTACCGCAGGCCAAAAGAATCTTTTCACTGCGCTGTACGCATCTATTCTTCGTTCATTGAAATGCTCGCTGTGTTCATGCCAAAGGCGAATCATATCGGATTCATGATCGAAAAGAAATGGGGACGGAACCCAATTTTCGTAGGCCTGCCCGCGTGCCAAAAGCGGAACCACGCCTCGTGACATGGCTTCTGCAACGCTGATTCCAAAATATTCCTGAATCGGCTGATGCAGGATGAAATCGCTGTTGTCCAACAAGCTCAGGTAGGTTTCCTTCGAGTCGGCATATCCTGCATGTTGAAGGCAAGGCTCATACTTGGATTGAATCTCATTAAAAACCTTTGGGATTTCTGAAAATTGCTCTCCACAAAGAATGAGGTTGAACTGGATACCGCTTTCATGCAAGAAATTCAAATGGTTCAAGAATGCGTCGGGACCTTTGTCGTATTCCCAGCGATGATTCCAAAGGATTGTAGGCGGAGTTGAAGGCGTCCGAGTCTGCGGGGGTGAAGCAGGCTCTATGCCCAGCGAAACAATGTGCGATTTGATTCGGATGTTTTCCGATTGGAAGGGCTCAGTTTCTCCCGGGAGTTTAGCCAGGAATTCACTGACCGCTTCGATGAATACTGATTGATGGAAGAGGGAGTTGAACCAGATTTCATCAGCAGCGAGACAAGACTGGATGTTCATAAAACCATAAGAATGGTCCTGTCCTCGTTGCTTTTGTGGATCATCACCACTCCAAGGAAACGTCAATTGATTTTCATGGAAGTATTGAACAATGGGAATCGTTCTCCAATGAGCTGGGAGAAGTCCACGGAACGCTGCTACATCCATCATATCGGTGGTCAGGATGACGTCTGGCTGAGCAAGTTGTTCGAAAGCGAGATTCGCAAAATAACCCGCTGATCCATGCATGCGCCATTTCCAGTGACGCCCAGGCAAGGTCCAAACTTGCACTTCGGCATTTGATACTTGCGGTAAGTAATGCTTGATGCCATCGCACCAATGTGCATGGGAACCGGCGTGGAAGGGATTGATGAGCAACAGCTTCATTGCATCAGCCAATCTAGTGCCTTTTTCCAAATGGGTTTGTACGAGATGGTGGTTGAAGGGAGCTGGGGTTGTCCCGCGTCTACCCAAGCGCTATACCAACAAGCGCTCACGGAGTGGATGCTTCTGATCATTCGATCTTCTACTTGTCCATTCAAAGCATCGTGGTATGCAGCTACAAATCTGGGTGTTCGCATGAGCTGGCGGGTCCTTCCGCGTTGGATGTATGCATCAATGGCTGCACCTTCCCAGCCGTTGCGAACCTCGAGCTCGCATTTAAAAACGAAATGGGATGCAGCATAACTTTCCAATGTGCGTTCCCAAATATGGCTGTGCACGTCGTCGATGTGGGTGCATTTCAATTGATTTTTTCGAGGCTGCAATGTGAAATCATCTTGAAATGCTTCTGGGATCTGCGTCTCCCAAAGGGCATGGATGCCTGTTTGATTTGAGAATTGTCCATTGTAATTGGCTGTGGTGTGAAGCGGAACGTGTAAATCCGCGAGATAATGTGCCAAATCAATGGAATAGCGCAATATCAACGCGGTATTGCCTTCCATATGAGCAAACACCAATCTTTGGTAGGTTCTGTGAGCGTGCCAAGGTCCGATGCCGTGTGAGTTCAGGGCATCCAATCCAAATTTGTCAATGGCGTCCTCCCAATTGATCGGAAAAACATCATCACAGGACTCATCCGGCTCGAGGTATGCATCAACATCCAAGTAATGTCTAATTCCTTCAGCAGGCACATTGTGTTTGCGGATGTCGGCATCAAGTGCATGGTCAATAAGCCAATTTCGGTGTGATTTATAAAAGGGCTGCACCGATGGCGGCAGCCACGCTATGGCCAAATCGACAATGTGTCGATGGGCAGGAAATCCCCAGGCGCTGAGCAACAAAATCCACAGGCCCCCTAAAACGAATCGAGATGTTTTAAGCTTAGCCTTCCGAGCGCATAGTCGAATTCCGTTCCACAGCGTTTTTCGGTGTTGTTTCTTCAAGGCGCACCAAAAATCCGTTTTCGAGGATGGGAATCGTTGACAAATTGTTCGGCGTTAGGCAGTACTTCACATCTTCATTCAAATTCAACCGACGAAGACGCCTTCTGTGGGAAGAGGCGCGGAGAAAAGCGAACATGTTGTCGCGGGCAGATCGGTAGATAAATTTGGCGGCCACTGTGCTATCCTCATCCGCTTTGAAACGACCGCTTTCGATTAGTTGATCGGCAATCGCTCCCGCACAAATCGTATCCTCCAGGTTGAATTTGTCCTTCCAACCTGATCCTAAAATCAAGATGTTTTCGTCTTGCTGGACCAACCAATCGCAAAGCGCATTCAAATTATTCAATGCCCCAATAACCACTCGATTTTTTTCGCTGGCGATATCGATGGCTTTGGTGCCATTGGTGGTAGTTAAAACCACTGTTTTACCCTTGAGTTCGGTAGCACGATCGATGTAGGCGATTGGGCTGTTGCCCAAGTCAAATCCTTCGACAATTTCTCCGTTTCGTTCTGCGGCTCCAATGAATCCCTTTGCTTGCCAAGATTGTGCCTCGGTCACGGAAGCTACTGGCTTGATCCGATCAACCCCGTTTTCCAATGCCGTGCAAATGGCCGAGGTCGCACGCAAGACATCGATGACGACGACCAATTCAAAATCTTCGCGATAAAGCGGATAATCCGCTGGAGAAAAACAAACTTCTACGTAATTCAAAAGGCTATCGATTCACAAGTTGTGGTTCCGAGTTTTCACTTCTCGTGCAAAACATGAAGGTACGCAATTCGTTGGAACGGGGCTATTTCGGAAGAAATCCCGGTCTCACGACCTCGGCAGGCACGGCGTTTTTTCGAATTCGAACAAACACTTCGTTTCCAAGCTCAGCACAATCCCTCTGGATGTATCCCATGGCGATTCCATGCCCCAACGTCGGGGATGAAGTGCCACTCGTTACTCGGCCAATGGTTTTGCCCGCTTCGTTTTCAAGCAGATAACCCGAACGGGGGATGCCGCGTTCTCGCATTACAAGGCCTCTTAGGATTTCTGGTGAACCGTTTTCTTTCTCGCTGGCGAGCTTTTGACAATCCACAAAGTCCTTGGTGAATTTCGTAATCCATCCCAGGCCAGCCGAAATGGGTGAAGTGGTGTCGTCGATGTCATTGCCGTACAAGCAAAATCCAGCTTCGAGGCGCAAGGTGTCTCGGGCTCCCAATCCGCAAGGTGGTACACCCGCATCTACAAGGGCTTCCCAAACTGCCAGAACATCATCATTTCGCAAGTACAATTCGAAACCGCCTGCTCCTGTGTATCCGGTAGCGCTGATCAAGCAAGGTTTGCCGCAAACCTCACCCATTTGAAACGTGTAATACCCCATCTCACCAATGGATTCGAAGCAAAGGGGCTGAAGGGTGGTGGCTGCCTTTGGTCCTTGCAAGGCAATCAGCGACCATTCATTGGACTCATCTGCGATCTCCGCCTGCCATCGATTTTGAGATTGTATCCAATCCCAATCCTTTTGCTTGTTCGCAGCATTCACGACCAATAGGAATTCTTCGGGATTGATGCAATAAACGAGCAAATCATCGACAATGCCGCCCCGCCCATTGGGCATGCAGCTGTATTGCACCTTTCCCGGAGTCAATTTTGAGGCGTCGTTCGTCGTAATCCATTGAATCAAATCAAGGGCTCCTTCGCCTTTGATGCGAAATTCACCCATGTGCGACACGTCAAACATGCCGCAGGCGTTTCGCACTGCATTGTGCTCTTCAACCAATCCAGCATAGCTCACTGGCATTGTATAGCCAGCGTATTCGACCATTTTGCCGCCTGCTGCGAGGTGGGCAGCATGCAGGGCAGTAGGAATGAGGATAGGGGTTGCTGTTTCCATGAGGTCGCGAATTTACTTTATGATTTGTCCAACGACACCAATTCTTTCAAGCATCGGGATAATTCGTGGGGGCCAAGCACGAAAAAAGCATCCAGAACGGAACATCCTGGGATGAAACCAAATTTGGATTCAAAAAGTTGTGGGTAGCGATGAAAGGTCCAGCCATGGCCGGACAACCTGCGTTTTTCTCTTAAATCCAATTCCGAATCTTGAAATGCGGGTGCACAACTAGCCTGGCTTGGAAGGGGCCAATTGCACGTTTCGGCCACCCATTCGATGCTTGCCCAACACCAATCGGACAGCGGCTTTGCATCCTCGTGTTCACGGGGCAGATGTCCAAGCCATAGAGCATTTAAGTCTTCGGCGAAATGTTCAAAAAATGGACTGTTGCCGTATGCCGTTTGAATACTTCGCCAGGAGTGTTGGGGTTTTTGGTGAGCTGAAAGCAAAGGACTCACGCTTTCGATTGGACTGCTTTGGGTTGCAAACGTGATGCGCTGCTCACCCTGCGGTCCAGCAATTTTGATGCGGTTGCGGTGCGTTTGTTTCTGAAATGGGGCATTGATGTCCAGGACCGCACCATCCAACGCCAAAATCCACCAATGAAGCGGGGGAAAGGGGGCCAGCGGAATGACCGCGGTCATTTCACTGATTTGAACATGCGGTCCCAACGGATTTGATTGATCCCGTGCTGGGCTTGATTAGCTTTGGAAAACCAGACAAATGACGCACGACCGACAATGTGTGTCTCTGGAACAAATCCCCACATTCTGGAATCCGCGGATCGGTGGCGGTTATCGCCCATCATCCAATAGTAATTCAGCGCGAAGGTGAAGGAATTGGCGGGCTGTCCGTCAATGAAAACGCCATCATCGCTTATGTCCAAATCGTGGCCTTCGTAGGTTGTGATTGCCCGGCTGTACATGGCAAGGTTTCGTTCATTGAGCTCAATGGTCATGCCTCGGTTGGGCAATGTAATCGGGCCAAAATTATCTGGATCCCAAGTGTTGAATTCAGGTAAGTACGCATTGGGAAACAGCTCCAATCGTCCCCTGCGGTAACTCAGATCGACCCGTTCTATCGAGGTCGCCATGCCGCTTGCCGCGAGTTGTTCTCGCTCTGCATCAGTCAATGCCCACAGCACTTCGAGACCTCTGTCTGATGCGCTACCGTCTATATTGGTCAGGCCCAACCCCTTATGTGCCCGACGCTTCTCCATGGGTGACGCGAAAACGATGCGGTATTCGAATTGGACGCCTGGAGGTGGTTCAAGGGCTTCGCCGTCAATGTAAAGTTGGCCGTCGGTTGCCGATATCGTTTCTCCTGGAAGGGCGACGCACCGTTTGACATAGTTTTCCGTCTTATCGAGGGGGCGGGGACGAATTCCGAATTGACGATCCAACAATGCCCGAGCTTCAGCCTGGTAACGATCTGCGTCAGCTACATAGGAAGCGACATCTCCTTTGGCACGCTTGATGGCTTCCATTCTTAAAATACCGTAGTAATCATGTCCAGCCCATTGGGGGTCCACGATGATGGTGTCTCCATGAGGGAAATTGAAGACGACAGCATCATACCTTTCCACTTGACCTATACCCGGAAGCCGCTTGTAAGGCAGCGCAAACCATTCAGTATAACTCGGAATCATTGAGCCAGGAATCGCATTGTGAATCAATGGAATGGATACTGGAGTCTGTGGCACTTTCGGGCCGTATGCCGTTTTGCTCACATAGAGGTAATCTCCCACCAACATGCTTCCTTCCATAGATCCCGTGGGAATCATAAACGCTTCGAATACAAACGTTCGCACAATCGACGCGACGACCAATGCCCACAAAATGGATTCACCCCATTCTCGGCCTGTCGATTTTTTGGTTTTCGACCAATCCCGGGCTCCAATGTATTCCGGCGATTGCATGCTCAATTGGGGCATGAAAACCCAAGGCAAAGCGCCTTGCTGCCATTGGTCAGCGGTGGTTCTTTTCCCGAAGACAATGCCCAATTCAACGTGCATGATCACCCACATAAGTAGGTTGATGCCGGGCACAATGAGCAAGAACACCCAATACCAGGGTCGTTCAATGACGCGCAACCAAGCGACATAATTCAAAAAGGGAATGTATCCGTGCCATGCTGTTTGTCCAGCTTGTTGAAGCAAGCGCGGCAGGAAAACGCAGTGTTCAATCAAAAGTGCGGTCAAAAGCAACCAAGGAATCCATTCCATTTTGTCTGTATTATCGGGCGAATTTCGACATTTTTCGGGGATTCAAATCCCAATAAAAGGTAAGCCCAGCGGCTGAGATTTGCGTACCATCTAGCGGGATGATGCCAATATTCATGGAGAGATCTTCTCCAACATCGAAAGCATTCAGATTTGCGTCCACATGCGCGTCTAGTACGCCAAGCAAATGCCAAATCCCCAATGCAAACCAGGATAGGTCGCGCTGCCTGCGGTAAAATGCTTCCCGCTCTCTCGCCGTTTGCAAGAGCACAGCATGGCCATCTATGCTTGTTGGATCTGTGAGTTCAAGGTCAATGAGTTCAGACCTAGAGGTGGATAATTCAGCGGCGTTGAAGCGTATGGCACTTATGCAATATGCCATTCCACCCCAAACCAATGGAGCTTTCCAAAATTTCCGGTTCATGCACTGTCCCGAGCCAGGTAAAATCGCAGCCATTCGGGTCGTTCGTTGGATGCGCAGGTCTTCGCTAGAAATTGTAGTGCTGTCTGATGGCAATGGTTGGCTCGCGTTTCCAACACTCAATCCGCAAAAACTGAGCAGGCAAAAGGTGAGTGGGATTATTCTACACATCGAAACGGTCAATTTTCGTTTCAAATGCCCAACTTTTTGAGTAATTCTTCCAATTCTGCAGCATCCCCGTACGTTAATTCGATTTTTCCGCCTCCAGCAGGGATGCGTTTTAACCGCGAGGTATCGCCAAACTTGAGCTTCAGGTCAGCTTGAACTTGCTGTTCGTCAAAGGTCAACAGAAGTTTATTCTTTGATTTTGCGAGTTTCTTGGGATGACGCTTCACCCGAGCCAACTCTTCCACAGCACGGACGGATAGGCCCTCATTTTGAATGCGCTCAAAAACACGTTGTTGCCATTTTGGATCATCGATGGCGATCAACGCCCGTGCGTGCCCCATGGAAATGGTCTTGTGTCGAACAGCCAATTGCATATCGGCAGGCAACTGAAGCAGTCTGACATAATTCGTAATTGTTGAACGGTTCTTGCCGAGGCGTTGCCCAAGGTCTTCATGCGTCAAGTTGCATTCCTCAATCAATCGCTGAAAGGAAATCGCAACCTCAATGGCATGTAAATCCTCGCGTTGGATGTTTTCGACGAGCGCCATTTCCAACAAGGTTTGATCATTCACTTCACGGATGTAAGCTGGGACGGATTCCAAACCTGCCATTTGAGCCGCTCGGAATCGTCTTTCGCCGCTGATGATTTGATACTTGTCCGCACGGACCCTGTGCACGGTGATGGGCTGGATGATGCCCAATTCCCGAATGCTCTGCGCCAATTCTTCAAGCGCCGTCTCGTCGAATTCACGTCGGGGTTGCGCTGGGTTGTTATCGATTTGTGAAATCGTAAGCGAGCAGATGTTACCTGCCATCGTGCCAATCACCGGTGGCGTGTCTGATTTTGCCTTTTTCGGTTGTATCGGAGAGCCTGGAAGCAGGGCTCCTAAACCGCGTCCCAATGCTTGCTTTTTCGACATGACCAAAGTCCTTTTATGGGGTCACTGGGATGATTTTCTCTGCATCGGAAAGCTGGGTCATCTGATTGCGTTGAAGCAACTCCCGTGCGAGGTTGAGGTAATTGATGGACCCTTTAGAAGATGCGTCGTGCATGATGATGGATTCTCCAAAGCTCGGTGCCTCACCCAAGCGGGTGTTGCGGTGTATGATAGTCTTCAATACGAGGTCTTGGAAGTGGGTCCGAACCTCGTCCACCACTTGATTTGCAAGACGCAACCGGGTATCGTACATGGTCAAAAGAATGCCTTCGATATCCAGCGCTTCATTCAGACTCGTTTGCACAATTTTGATGGTGTTTAGCAGTTTCCCCAAACCTTCAAGTGCGAAGTACTCGCATTGTACAGGAATCAAGACAGCATCTGAAGCAACCAATGAATTGATGGTAATCAACCCTAAACTCGGGGAGCAGTCGATGATGATGAAGTCGTAATCGTCTTGAATGGGCTCCAAAGCTTTGCGCAGTTGGAATTCCCGTTCTTCTTTTGAAATCAATTCAATTTCAGCACCCACAAGGTCAATTCGGGCGGGCAGTAAATCTAAATTCGGGGACGAGGTCGTGACGATGGAATTTCGAATGTTACGCTCACCCAGCAACGCCTCGTAGGTGCCGTTTTCGACCTGCGTTGGCTCAACTCCAAGTCCAGAGGTTGCATTGGCTTGAGGGTCCGCATCGACCAAAAGGGTTTTGTACTCCAATACCCCAAAACAAGCTCCGAGGTTAATCGAAGTCGTGGTTTTACCCACGCCTCCTTTTTGGTTGGCGATTGCAATAATTTTTCCCATTGATGTCCGTTCAAGCTTTCGAAATACCAACGCAAATTCTTGCTTTTTCGCATGAATCACCGTGGGTTGGCTACACTCTCACCAACCTTTCAAAGATAATTCGCAGCAAAAGGAAGCGCGCGAAAAGTTATCCACTCTTTCGCGCGCTGTTGTGAAGTCTGTACGTTACGAACGGCTTGTCCGAACGGTTCTTACAAGTCGTCGAATTCGATATCATCAGACGAACCAGAATCTTCGGCTACGTCTGCTGTGGGTTCTTCGGATTGAGCTTTTGCTTCCCGTTCGGCAATGGGATCTCGGTAGTTACCAGTTGCCATCAATTCTTGGATTTTTTCTACTGCATCCACGAATCCTTCTTCAAAGTTGGCAAAATCTTCACGATAGAGGAAAATTTTGTGCTTTTGGTAGTGCACGTTTCCCTCGTCGTCGAATCTACGCTTGCTCTCTGTAATTGTCATGTACAGGTCTTGTCCGCGTGTTGCTTTTACATCGAAGAAATAGGTGCGCTTGCCTGCGCGAACGGGCCGGGAATAAATTTCCTCTCGGTTGTTTTGATCACTCATCTTTCTAGCTCTATCGTTGCTAATATATTCGATGTGCGGTTAGATGCAAAACAAATCTGTATTTTCTATTTCTTACCTCGTTAGGTGAATGTGGCCACTGTACGTTTGAGGGTAATATAATTGGTCCTCAACGATGGCTTCATAGAAATAGATGCCGTCGGGGACGAAGTGCTCACCCGATTGGTATTGACCCATCCAGGGTTCTTTGGTGTCGTTTGTAAACCAAATTCTCTCGCCCCATCGATTGTAAATGCTCAATTCGTAGCGTGTAATTCCCAATGCCACAGGCAACCAAACATCATTGATTCCATCGTGGTTCGGGGTGAAGGCATTTGGAGCGTAAAACACATTTCCAGAGACGGCCACTTGGCCTACCGCTGTATTGGTACATCCCGCTTCGTTTACGACGGTTTGGATGACGTCGAACAACCCGCCATCCGAAAACGTGTAGGTGCCGTTGCAGTCACTGCTCGACCCGCCGTCTCCAAAGTAATAGAAGCAATCCACGTTACCCGACGCGAATGATTCATAAGTCACAACAGGGTTCAATATGTCTACAGCATTGGGAGTGATGTCAAATCCCGCATTGGGAATCGAAAGTACTTCGATCAAATTCGATTGCGTGAGCATCAGCTCCTGACTGCAAAATCCCGAGGCGTTCATGGTCAATGTGACGGAATAATCGCCTGAATTTTGGTAGACATGGACGGGATTGGCAGCGGCGGATGTGGTCCCGTCGCCAAAATCCCACAAATAGGTTGTGGCGGTTTCGGTTTCACTTGTATTCGAAAATGAAACGGAATGGGGTGGGCAGCCAAGTGGAGGACCTCCTTGGAATCCGATTGATGGGTCGGCGATGACCCACACCTCTTCCATTGCGATGACTTCGCATCCGTTGGCCGTTGCTGTGACTTGCACGTTGTAGGTGCCTGGAGCGGCGTAAACCAAATTATTTACTTCCGCGCCGTTCACATTGGCACTGACAATTTCCCCGCCAAAGTCCCAAACATATTCGGTGATGGGGTCGTTGATGACCAAGGGTTGAATCGAAAAATTATTGCTCGAAAAACACTCGGGATCTGGAGCATCGAATGAGGGGTCTATCTCGGGGAAAATCTCCACTGTGGCGTATGCCGTATCACTGCAGGTATAAGGGGCTGAAACAATCAACTCAACGGTATAAATCCCGTCGCCTGGATAAGTGAAGGAAGGTGATTCCTCATTCGATACGTCACTGATGTCGTTTGGAACTCCGAAGTCCCATTGCCAATTGGTGCCATTTGAGGATAGGTTCTCAAAATCGAATTCGAAGCCCTGACAAAATGAGGATTGGTCCGCGATGCCTGCGACAGGCGCATCCGGCGCATCCCAGTCAAAGCTTGTAGAGGATTCACAACCGTAATGTTCGGCATCCACGGTCACGGTCCAATTGCCGAGGTTGTTGAATGTCACCAAGCCTGTAATGGGTTCGTCCGAAGTGGAAGGCAAGCCACCTTGCAAATCCCAAGTGAGTTCAGTCTCCGAATTAAAGGCCCCGCTCACGCCTAAATTGAACGCTTCAATGCCGTTGAGGCATTCAAAGTTCAAAACGCTGATGTTCAGGTCAATGGGCTCGTAGATGTAAAACGTTTGACTGGATGTGTCTGCGCATGGCCAAGTTGGATTGGCGATGAGTGTTACTACGTAAATGCCCGTATCGGGGTATGTGTATTCTGGATTGGATACGGTGCTGATGTCAGAGGTGATGCCTGGTACGCCGAAATCCCATAGCACACTTTGCGCTCCAATGCTATTCTCTGTGAATTGGATGGTTTCCCCAATGCAAAATTGGTCTTCAGTTTGCGGCTGCGCAGCTGATATGATGGTGGGATCGCACATCACCACATTGAATTGAAAGTCCCGCATTACGGTGCTCAGCAATTCTCCGTCTCGGTATTCCGATACACAGATGCCAATGACATAGGCACCTGGTGTGGTGGGAAAGCCCGTGATTTGTCCGGTCTCGGAATCGATTTCGAATGGCGGATTGGAAGGGATGGGGTCCAAGGCGCTGAACCCACCACCCCAAGGAATCGTAGACAGGGTGGAGGCAGGTTGAGGTTGCGGTGAAGGATCATTCGGAGAGCCGCCGTCCCATGGCGTGCAAAAGGAATACACCAAAGAATCGCCGTCCGCATCTGTTGCGCTTTGGTCCAAGAAAAAGTCAAAATTCGTGCAAATCGCTTCCGGCGGATATGCATTGAATTGCGGGCTGCTATTGGGATTGTCGTCGTCTGTAAACGGGGGGATTTGTGTGGTAAGCGTTATTCCTACATCGCCTGGATTGGGTATGTTGGCAATTCCCGGGTTGCGGCAACATCGTTGAAACACAATGTCATATCCGATATCGCTTGCGGGCAAATTGACCACGATGGTGTACTCCAACCGCTGCATGCACAAGTCGGGAGGGAGGTTGCCACAGGGGTTTTCCAACACCGTTTCAAGGGGCTCAATCGAGGAAGTTGTTAACGAAACCGTATACGAATCGTAGGGATTGTTGTCTTCAAAAATTCCCAATGTGATTTCCGGGTCCAAATTCGTGCCGCCGTTTTGCCAACCACTTGGCTCAACACCACTGCTGTAGCACTCCCGATAAAAGATCAATGTAATTTCGAAATCACCATCCCCGAGGTAATCGTAGTAAACCTCGCCACCCATTGCGTGAGCGGCACTCACTTTCTCAGAAATTAATAATGCAATGAACACACTACAGAAACTAAAGATGAGTTGTTTCAACGTCATTTGATGATTGGTACGCTATTGCTCAACGTAGTGTTCGTGGTAAATTTATAACAGCTTAGACCATTGATTAGTTGCATCCGCTGTAACTTCATGCCGTGGAAGAAGATATAAAGCGCTTGCGCTTCGACGAGTTGCCTCTGCATCCTGACGTCTTGGACGCATTGGATGCCATGGGATTTGAACAAGCAACACCCATCCAGGCACAAGCCATCCCGAGCATTCTTAAAGGCAAAGACTTTTTAGGCATTGCTCAAACGGGAACAGGCAAGACCGCGGCATTTTTGTTGCCAATCATTGACAGAATTCTGGATACAGAGGATAATGGGAAAACAAAGGCTCTCATAGTAGTTCCGACGCGTGAGTTGGCCATGCAGATTGACCAAGCAGTTGAAGGATTCGGCTATTATGCGAAGGTGACCAGCCTTGCTATTTATGGCGGAGGGAGTGCACATGACTTCACACGAGAAAAAACCGCACTAACGGAGGGCGCTGACATCATCATTGCTACGCCTGGTCGGTTTTTATCCCATTTGACCTTTGGTTATGTGGACCTTTCAGAATTGGAATGTTTGATTTTGGATGAAGCGGATCGCATGCTGGACATGGGGTTCCTCGGGGACATCATGCGGATTGCTGAGAAGTGTCGAAAAGAGCGTCAAACCTTGTTGTTCAGCGCCACAATGCCGGATCGAATTGAAACCCTTGCCCGTGACTTACAGAACGAGCCTGAGGTGGTTAAGCTGGCGTTGTCAAAGCCTGCAGAAAAAATCAAACAGGGCGCCTACATTCTGTTTGACCATCAGAAGGATGATGTCTTGGTGCGTCTTTTGAAAGAGCGCAATGTCGGTTCAGGCATCGTTTTTACCTCTCGAAAGCGCACAGTTAGTCAAATCACGCGTGTACTGAAAAAGGCGGGCATTCGATGTGAACGGATTTCATCTGATTCAGACCAATCTGAACGCGAAGATGTCATGCTGGGCTTCAGGCAAAGGAAATTTCCCATTTTGGTTGCCACTGACGTAGTGAGCCGAGGAATCGATATTGACAACATCGAATTGGTGGTCAATTACGATGTGCCGCCCAATGAGGAAGACTACGTTCACCGCATCGGCCGAACAGCTCGTGCCGATCGCGATGGTGAAGGAGTAACCCTGGTCAATCCAGACGACCAACAGCGATTTGGGCGCATTGAACGACTGATTGAGAAGTCGGTTCCAAAGATTCCTCTCCCCGAGGGTTTGGGCAACGGCCCCGAGTATACACCAAAAGGGAGGCACAGAGGAAGTGGCCGTCGACCGGGAAAGGGCGGCGGAAATGCCGGTAATCGGCATTCAAAGAATCGGAATTTCAAATCGGGCGGTCAGAAATCACATCACCGCAAGTCGGGTGGCCATGGCGGAAGAAAATAGACCAAAGGCTGAAAAGGTATTTCGAAGTGACGAAGAATGGCGTGAAATGCTCTCGCCCGAGGCGTATCGCGTGTTGCGGCAAAACGGAACCGAGCGCCCATTTTCTTCACCGTTTCACGCAACCGGTGAGGCAACATCGTTTTCTTGTCAAGGTTGCGGAAGTATACTTTTCGGAGGTTCCCACCAATTTGACTCGGGGTGTGGATGGCCAAGCTTTGATCGGGAGTGGACGCAAGCTGCGGTTACTGAGCGATTGGATCGTTCGCACGGTATGATTCGTGTTGAAGTTCGCTGCGGTACGTGTGATAGCCATCTAGGTCACGTTTTTCCAGACGGCCCTACTGAAACGGGGAAACGTTATTGCATCAACGGGGTTTGCCTTGTCCCGAATGAAGGATAGCCAAGCCCTGCTGCGCTCACCAAAAATCGATTGACATCAGCGTCTTGGGCGCCTATTCATGGGGCGTTGCTCTTGTTGCATGCGCGCACGCATGATGCGAGACCGAAAATCACGTTCGATGCGCTGAAGTTGAGCCGCACGAGCGTATCCAATGATTTTTGCAGCCTCCTCTACCGCCTCAAACCGCATTTCAATTCCTTCCAATTGGAGTCGTTTCAAAGTTTCAAGTTCACGCTGAATTTGATTGTCGTCAAGCCCTTGGGTGATTCCGTCCTCTACATCTCGAATGCCTTTCATGTGCGTTTTGAGATCATCTTCAATAGCATTCCAAACAGGCCAAAATTGCGTGCTCTCCTCTGCCGTTAAATCGAGCTGTTCGACGAAATAAGCAATGCGTAGGGCCTGGATTTTTTCCGCTTTATCCTCCGAATCGGGCGCACCAGGTCGTTGACCAAAAGCGAAGAAGCCATGACAGAGAAACGCGCAGGTTAAGGCGCTTTTGACCACCATGGAAAGGTTCGGTTGAGCGGGCAGTGACAGGCTTCGTTTAGTTTTCATCTCACGTGGGATTTATAGTAGGGTTTCCGAGTCAATGATTTCTTGGAAAAGTAAATCGTCCTGAATCCATTGGTCCAGGTCCTCTTCGCTGAATTGCAATTCTTCAGGTTGGGTGTTGTCCCAAAGGCAAGCGAAAGTTTGGCAGGCTTCACTTTGATTCAGCACGGCAAAGAACCAAGTTCCAACAATGACCGCAGCAACTGCAGCTGCAACAGCTAGAGGAGCTTTGGGCTTCACAACGGGTGTTGCTGGAGGCAAATCACGCGTGCGGTTTCGGGCAGCATCCCAAATAGCTTCTCGGTGCGATTCGAAAAATCTATCCGGTGTTTTAAAGGGAGTTTGCATACTATTGAGACGAATATTGGATTTAAAGGTTTAATCGAGGTTGACGCGTGCCATGATTTTTTCTTTGGCATGAAAGTAGGATGCTTTCACACTGCCTTCAGAGAGATTCAGAATTTGCGCCAAGTCTCCAAAGGGCAATTCATTGAAATACCGCAACGTGAAGACTTCCCTTTGGCGTTCGGGCAAGGTCAGCACGGCTGCGTGCAATCGCTCCAACGCTTTGTCGCCATCAAATAAGGGGTCAGTTTGCAGGGAGTGCAGTTGGGCTTCAAATGCCAATTCCTCATTCAGGTGCTGGATGCGTTTTCTTTGGCGCAGCAAGTCCAATGCTTTTCTGCGGGCAATGGTAAACAGCCACGTAGAGAATTTGGCTTCCCCTCGGAACGTATGAATGGAGCGCAAGACTTGAATGAATGTTTCTTGTGTGGCATCAGCGGCATCATCGTGCTGTCCGAGAAGGGTTCGAGTGAATCGATAAATCGGTTCGTGCCAAACATCCATCATGGCATGGAATGCACGTTCTCGAGCGTAGGACTCATCGTTGCACAGTCCGTTGATCCATTCAGGTTGCTCGAATTGCGTTTCAACACTCATTGAAGAGGGGACGGAGCTTTTAACCAAAAGTTTAAGGAAGCTTCTTTTCAGCGGCTTTGGGAATGAGAAAATACAGCGCCATGCCTCCAACAAATGTTGCAATGGAAATGAATTCAGCTTGCGTCATGGTGAATCCCAAAAAGTCCAACTCGACATTGACACGGATTTTTTCGATGAAAAACCGTTCAATTCCATTGAAAATGCAGTAAAGCGCAAAGAGCTGGCCAGGAAAGCGCAGGGACTTTCGGAGTTTCCACAGAACCGCAAATAGGAGGAAAGACACCACGGTTTCGTAAAACGCGGTGGGGATGACGCCAGGATCGAGGTAAGTTCCGTAGCCTTCAAAAATGGGCCAAGGATCATCGGGGGTGATCCATTTCCCTGTGTAACCTGCAGGCCTTACCCCGTAAACTCCATTTACGTTATTCGGAAATTGGTATGACCACATCCAATCAGGAAGCCACGCAAGCCAATTGGGTTTCGGAAGTGCATTTGGAATTCCCCAATCGCCATCACCGCTGACTTGACATCCAATACGTCCAACACCATACGCCAACATGAGTCCAGGTGCAGTCGCATCTGCCAGTGGGAGAAAAGAAAGTTTATGCTTCCGAGCATATGCGAAAACAGCGAGACCTCCGACGATGAGGCCGCCATATATGGTTAGTCCGCCTAAGAAATTCGACAAGGACGGGTCAGTGAAAAACCGCACCAACTCATCCGGATACT
>Ga0181574_10000303_pt1 | contig 45337 bp, 39 predicted proteins | sample 101ome_24_FD_145600 | JGI IMG/M metagenome (GOLD analysis project Ga0181574, IMG submission 145600) | Coastal salt marsh microbial communities from the Groves Creek Marsh, Skidaway Island, Georgia - 101410AT metaG (spades assembly) | ecosystem: Environmental > Aquatic > Marine > Intertidal zone... | reverse complement strand
GAGCTGTAGATCTGGCGGTGGTAGTAGTACGACGGCGGCTCGGGCAGACGCTCCTCGCCCTGCGCCCACATGTGCGTCTTGTAGTTGTCGTCGGCGCGTTCGAGGTAGTAGGGGATCCAGCCGATCTGGCTTTCCGCGTACATCAGCTTCAGGTTCGGGTAGCGCACGAGCACCCCCGAGAAGAGGAAGTCGATCATCGAGGCGGCCGAGTTCGCCGAGATCATGGCGGCGGTGACGATGGTCGGGCAGTCGTCGGCCGGACGAACGGTGCGCGTGCCCGAGCCGATGTGCATCGTGATGACGGTGCCGGTCTCCTCACAGGCCTGGAAGAAGGGATCCCAATGCCCTGAATGGATCGACGGCAGCCCCAGCCACGCTGGCAGCTCCGACCAGGCAACCGCGTTGACGCCACGAGCGGCGTTGCGACGGATCTCCGCCGCTGCGAGTTCGGCATCCCAGAGCGGCACGAGGCAAAGCGGGATCAGGCGACCGCCGGAATCGCCGCACCATTCCTCGACCATCCAGTCGTTGTAGGCCTCCACACAGAGCTTCGAGAGCTCTTTGTCCTTGCGCTCGGCGAATAACTGGCCACAGAAGCGCGGGTAATTCGGGAAGCAGATGGATGCTTCAACATGGTTGTCGTCCATGTCCTCCAGCCGCGCTTTGGGTTCGTAGCAGCCGGGTCGAATGTCGTCGTAGGTGACACCTTGCATCGTGACGGTCTTGGGATCACGGCCAGCGCAGGCGATCATCTCCTTGATCTGGTAGCGATGATCTTCGTAGTGCCACCAGGCCGCCATCTTGTCGCCGTCACCCGGCGTCTCGACCCATGACCCGTCAACCAGCGTCATCTCGCCCTGGGGCGCAATCACGATGCGCGGGCCTGCGTCCTTGTACTTCTCCGGCAGACGGTCCTGCCACACGTGTGGCGGTTCGACAACATGGTCGTCGACGCTGATGATCTTTGGGAAGTCTTCGAGCGACACCGGCATCTCCTCACCATACCTGACACACCGTCAGGTCCCGGAATCCGCAACGTCCCATCCTGCAAGAATGTCCGCGACAGGTATCGACACCCCTGGTGTTCGTCGGTACCTTTCGCGCCATGAGCGAAACGCCCGAGGCCTACGACGCCATCATCATCGGAGCCGGCGTGATCGGCGCCGCAATCGCCCACGAGCTCGCCGGCCGCGGCTGGAAGACGCTCACGGTCGACAAGGCGGCGTCTGCCGGTGCCGGTTCAACCATCAACTCGTGTGCGATTGTGCGCTTCAGCTACTCAAGCGTGGAGGGGACCAACCTCGCGTGGGAGGGCATGCACTACTGGAAGGACTGGCCGGCGTACATCGGCACCGACGACGAGCTCGGGCTGATCGACTACCACATGACCGGCCAACTCGTCTTCGAACCGCCCGGTGAGGGCACGCACGCCGCTCGGGTCAAGGCCCTGTGGGACGAGATGGACATCCCGCACGAGACGTGGGATGCCGCCACGATCAAGGAACGGCTCCCGTATCTCGACCCGGGTCTGTTCGGGCCCCCGACACGTCCCGACGATGATGCGTTCTGGAAGGACGCGCAGGGGGCAATCGAGCGTGGCTATTTCGCCCCCGACGCAGGGTATGTGAGCGATCCCCAGCTCTCCTGCCACAACCTCCAACGCGGAGCCGAAGCGAACGGTGCCGAGTTCTGGTTCGGCGCCCAGGTCGTCTCCGTTGATCGAGCTGATGGTCGTGTCGCCGGGGTCACGCTCGCCGACGGCCGGTCCCCGCGAGCCAAGGTCGTCGTCAACGTCGCCGGCCCCCACAGCTACATCATCAACGAGATGGCCGGGGTCTACGAGTCGATGAACATCAAGACCAGGGCGCTGCGTCACGAGGTCCACCACGCGCCAGCGCCTCAGGGCGTCGACTTCGAAGCCGACGGGGTCACAGCCGCCGACGACGATCTCGGCATCTATTTCCGACCCGAGGTCGGCAACCACATTCTCATCGGCTCAGGCGACCCGGTGTGCGACGAGCGCGAGTACGTCGATCCCGACGATTACGACCAGACCATCAACGCCGAGCAGTGGGAGGTCCAGATGTTGCGGGCCAACCGACGTCTGCCGGCCCTCGGGATGCCACACGAGAAGAAGGGCATCGTCGACCTGTACGACGTGAGCGACGACTGGATCCCGATCTACGACCGGACCGATCTCGATGGCTTCTATGTCGCAATCGGCACCAGCGGCAACCAGTACAAAAACGCTGGTTCGGCGGCGCAGATGATGGGTGACCTCATCGAAGCGGTCGAGGCCGGACATGACCACGACCGCGATCCTCTCGTCGTGACGGGCCGCTACTCGGGAGTGGAACTCGACATCGGCTTCTTCAGCCGCAATCGCGAGATCAACCCGAATTCGTCGATGTCAGTGCATGGCTAGACAGGGTGCCCGTGGGTGAACCGGCCATTGGCCTGATTCTGGCGGCGCTTGACGTCGACATCGACAACGGGGCTGCGTGGAACCGTTGGTACGACCTGGAGCATCTCGCACCGAACCTGGCGCTGCCGGGCGTCGTGACCGGTCACCGCTATGTAGCACCGCCCGACCTCCACGACTGCAGGATCGCTGCCGGCGATGACGCTGTCTGGAGTCGGGGGCGGAGCGTCTACCTGACGTGGTACGCGACATCGGTCGATCCGGCTGCTGCGATTGCGACGATGAGTACGCGTCGTGACGAGCTTGACGCGGCCGGCCGCATGGACGGCGCAGGTGCACGAGTCGTTCGAAGCGGTGATGCCCTAACACTGCTGTCGACCGCGTCGGCCCCCAACCTGCGCCTCGATGAGCACGACCTCGTCCATGTCGGCCACGTCGGGCTCCGACTCGTGCTCGACCGCGAAGAGCGGGTCGCTTCGCTCGGTTCGGGTGTCGCGGCATCCCTTCGATTCGGCTCGGCCTTCGCGCCCGGTCGCTTCGTCGAGCTTCAGCTGCTCACGGATGACCCTCGCTCGGTGCTCGATCAGCTTCGCTCGGGGGAGGGAAGGCGTTCGGTTGAGGTCGATGCTGCGTTCGATCGCATCGAGCCGCTCCGGTACCCCTTCCTCCCCGCGATCGAGAGCAGCAGCCTTCCTCGGCGGGTCGACGAGGACTGAGCTTCTCGCAACCGCGAGCCGGTCAGCGCAGGAGGAGCGGCACGCCGGTCGCCACGAGTCCGCAGGCGACGAGAACGAGCACCGTCCGCGGCCGAAGGTGGCCGGCGCGGCTGGCGCCGAAGGTCGAGCCGATCGCCGCACCGACGACGAGTACTGCTGCGTGCGACCACCGCACGTTTCCGACGATGGCGTGACCAGTGGATGACGCCAACGAACTCAGCATGGCCGTGGCTGCCGTGGTCGCGGCTGCCCGGTGCGGGTCGAGACGCCGAAGGCGGGCAAGGAAGGGGAGCGTGATGAGCCCACCCCCGACGGCAAATGTGCCGCCGAGGAAACCGACGAGCACGCCGCCCGTCGGCAAGGCACGCAGCGAGCGCACATCAGGTTCGCCTTGCCTTTCGAACGTCGTCGGCATCACCACCACGAACACAGCGAGTACCAAGAGCAGCAGGCCGAGGAGGTCCACGAAGACGGCACTGTCGATGCGGTCCGCGACGACCGCCGCGAAGAAGAGGGCCGAGGGGATCGCACCTGAGGCGAACCAACATGCTCCCCGCCGGTCGACCAGGCCCTGTTGGTCATAGGTTCGGGCGCCGCCGATGCCGATGGCGGCCAGCGCAACCGCACCCGTACCTACCGCCTCGGCGCCCTCCAGACCGAACAGCAGGACAAGGCCTGGGATCAGGACGAAGCCCCCACCGGCACCGATCACCGAGCCGTAGACACTGACGACGCCCGCAAACACGAGCAGGCCAGCAATGGTCAGCGGATCCACGGGCCGGAGTCTGGCACGCGAGTTCGGGCTCAACGCGGTGCACGCTCGCCCGAAGGGGTCATACTTGCCGTCATGAGCGCAGAGTCTCCCGGTGCTGTCCGCCCCGCCGTGTCCCAGCTGCCCGCCTATCGACCAGGTAAAGGTGCGGCACAGGCGGAGGCCGAGCACGGCATTACCGATGCGATCAAGTTGGCGTCGAACGAGAACCCGTATGCACCGATCCCGCACGTTGTCGATGCGATCGCCGCCGCGGCGGTCGAGGTCAACCGCTACAGCGACCATCGCGCCGGCGAGCTGCGTTCCGCGATCGCGGAGTGGCACGGCGTCGGCGATGATCACGTCACGGTGGGGTGTGGCTCGGTCGGCCTCATCCAGCAGCTCTTCTTGACGTATGTCGATCCGGGGGACGAAGTCGTCACGCCGTGGCGGTCGTTCGAGGTGTACCCGATCGACACGATGCTGATGGGCGCGCAACTCGTGCCGGTGCCCCTTGTCGACGGTGCGTTCGATCTCGATGCCGTGGCGGACGCCGTCACCGAACGCACGAAGCTCGTGCTCATCGCGACCCCGAACAATCCGACCGGGCCCGCGGTGAGCACCGACGCCCTGCGAGCGATGCTCGCGCAGATCCCTCGCCGCGTGATCGTCCTCATCGACGAGGCCTATCGAGAGTTCGTCGACCCGTCTTTCGGTGATCCGGTCCACGACCTCCTTCCCGACTTTCCGAACGTCGTCGTCAGCCGGTCGATGTCGAAGGCCTACGGCCTCGCCGGACTCCGCGTCGGCTATCTCGTCGCGGACCCAGCCGTCGTCACCGAGGTCGACAAGACCCTGCTTCCGTTCGCCGTCAACCTCGTAGCGCAAGCGGGTGCGCTTGCGGCCGTCCGGCATCGAGCGGAGTACCAGCCCAAGATCGACATGATCATCAGCGAGCGCGAGCGGGTCGTATCGGAACTGGAGGCAGCCGGCTGGCAACTCTTCCCGACGCAGGCCAACTTCGTGTACTTGGAACTCGGCGACCGGACTGACGGGATCTATGTGGAGCTCGAGCGTCGTGGCGTCGTGACTCGCCCCTTCGCGGGTGAAGGCATCCGGATCACCATCGGCACGCCAGCGGAAAACGACCGATTCCTTGCTGCCCTCGCCGACGTCATCAGCTAGGCGCTACGACCGGTCTCGAAGCCTGAGAGCACGGACGCCACGTTCCGGCCGAGTTCCTCGGTGGCATAACCACCCTCCATCACCAGCACGGTCGGCAGTTCGATTTCGGCCAGACGCCGGCCGAGCCGCATGAAGTCCGGCTGCTCCAGCCGAAAGTGAGAAATCGGATCGTCGACGAAGGTGTCGAGTCCGAGCGAAACGACGAGTGCCGAGGGGGAGGAGGTGCTCAGCCAGTCGATCGCGTGGTTAAGCGTGTCGAACCACGTCTCGGCCTCCGTGCCCCGGGGGAGGGGGAGGTTGCGGTTGTGTCCGTCGCCCCGACCGGCGCCGTGCTCGTCTGCGTGGCCCAAGAAGTAGGGAAATTCCTCCGCAGGATCGCCGTGGATACTGCAGAACCGCACGTCGTCGCGCTCGTAGAAGATGTCCTGCGTTCCGTTTCCATGGTGGTAGTCGACGTCGAGCAGCGCGACTTCCTCGTGTCCGCCAGAACGCAGCCGCTGTGCCGCGATGGCGGCGTTGTTGAGATAGCAATACCCCCCGAATTGGTCCTTCATGGCGTGGTGGCCCGGCGGCCGACAGCGAGCGAACACCACCGGCGCACCGTTGAGGACCCGCTCGGCCGCTGTGTCGGCGATCGCAGCGCTGTCGCGCGCGGCCTCCCAGGTGCCGTCGCTAATCGAACAATCTGCGGCAAACGAGTAGTAGCCGAGTTGGGCTTCGAGAGTGGCGGGGCGCACGTTGCGGAACCGACGAGCGGGCCAACCGAACGCCATCGCCCCATCGGCTTCGTGCCCCTCGGCCTGCCAGCGAGCCCAAGCCTCGGCGAGGAAGCGGACGTAGTCGGGGTCATGGACCTCATCGACAAGCTCCGCATCGAAGGGGTCGGGGCCGATGGTCTCATGCGCCCCGTCCCCGTCAAGCGCCCGGTCAACGTGCTCCGCCCGATCCGGGCTCTCCCACGAGGGCACAATCGTTGCGCCATCGAGCTCGAGGCTGTGGTGACGACGGTGGGTCTCGGAACGAACAACGATCATGACGGCATCCTCGCGGAGCGCTCGATCCGGAGCCACCCGAGCACCGCAAGAAGGGCGTACCGTGCGAGTCATGACCCACGACCTCAAATTCGGCTGGCTGTCGCCGGTGATCGGCAACGCCGGCAGCGACCACCAGGCGATCGTCCTGTACCAACAGGAGCACATTCTCCCGACCGTGCTGCCACACTTCGACAGCCTTTGGATCGCTGACCACTTCTACGGCTTCGACGCTCGCACCGACCCCTTCTTGGAAGCCTGGACCACCCTCACCTGGTTGGGAGCCAAATTCCCCGACGTCACCCTGTGCCACCACGTCCTCGGCCACGGGTACCGACCACCTGCCCTCACGGCAAAGATGGCTGCAACGCTGCAGACGTTGACCGGCGGTCGCTTCGTGCTCGGCATCGGAGCTGGGTGGCGCGCCGACGAGTACGCGGCCTACGGCTATGACTTCCCGAAGCCATCCGTGCGTTTCGCACAGCTTGAAGAACTCATCCAGATCTGTCGCCTGATGTGGACCGAAGATCACCCGAGCTTCGAGGGTGTGCATTACTCGATCGACGACGCCAGCGCCCCGCCACTGCCGGAGCCTGTGCCACGGATCTGTATCGGCGCATTCGGCCCCAACGTTGGGCTGCCGCTCGTCGGGCGTCAGGCCGATCAGTGGAACTGCTTCTTCCTCGGTGACGACGACTGGCGAATGCGGCTCGGCATCGTCCGCGAATCTGCGGAGAAAGCAGGCCGCGATCCTCAGTCGATCGAGGTTGGCACCACGATCGAACGTCCGCTGCCGACAAGCGACGCCGAAAGCGAGGCGCTCCTCGAACATCTCTCACATTTGCGGGAACTCGAGATCACCCACTTCACCATGGACTTCGGGCACCCGTTGACCCCCGAGCATGGGCTCCGGTTTGCCGAGCAGGTGATCGGCGTCATGCGAGCGTCGTAGACGTCACCCGTGGGGCAGCAGCACCGTGCGGGCCTCGGTTCCGGCCCGCATGGCGTCGAATGCGCCGATGAGACCGTCGAGGCCTGCCGTGTTCGAGATCATCTCGTCGAGCTTGAGCTGACCGTTCATGTACAGATTGGTGAGCGTGCGGAAGTCCTTACGCGGCTTGGCGCCTCCCGCACGGATACCCATCAGGTTCTTGTTCTGATGCAGCGACTGGAAGTTGTAGGTGACGGTTGCGGTGAGGTCGGGCACGCCGACGGCGCAGACGTTCCCGCCGGCCCGAGTCATGTTGATCGCATCCGCAAGCAGTCCGGTGTGGCCGACCACCTCGAACGCATGGTGGACACCACCGCCGCTCAGCTGCTTCACGGCGTTGACCATGTCGAGATCGTCTTCGGCCAGGATGAAATCAGTGGCGCCGAACTCGGTGGCGAGCTTCTCCTTTTCAGGAATGCGATCGATGGCGATGATCTGACGTGCTCCGACCAGCTTCGCGGCCTGGATGACGTTGAGACCTACGCCCCCGGCGCCGATCACCACACAGGCGTCGCCCAACTGTACCTGTGCACGGTTGAAGACTGCGCCGGTGCCGGTCATCACGCCGCAGCCGATGAGCGCCGCACTGGTCAGCGGCATCTCCTTCGGGATGGGGATGCACTGGTTCTCCGCGACGATCGTCTCCTGCACGAACGCGCCGATGTTCGCGAAGTTGTAGAGCGGTTGGTCACCCTCGGCGTAGGGCTGCGAGAGGCCGCCCATGCCGACGGCGCAGTTGCCCGGGTCGCCGACCTCGCAGTCGGAGCAATGGCCGCAGTTGCCGAACGTCGAGAGGATGACATGGTCGCCAACCTCGCAGTAGGTGACGGCCGAGCCGACTTCAACCACCTTGCCGGCGGCCTCATGGCCGGGAATCAGGGGTGTCGGCATGTAGTACTTGCCGTGGATACAGCTCATGTCGCTGCCGCAGACCCCAGCAGCGTGGATCTCGACGCGAACCTGTCGTGGCGAGAGGTCGCCGACAAGTCGAATGTCATCTGACAGTCGAACGCTGTCTTCGGTCGTCCCTTCGCAGATGAGTCCCTGCACGTTGTCCCCCTGTGACGAGTAGCTCTCGTAGTTTGGCCGCTCGGCGCAGCCAACACAGCATTGATCGCTCCGTCGCCTGATCTGTCTCCAGAGGACGGGTTGTGGCCGCAGGCTGCCGGAGACGACTCCGGAGCGGCCCGCGTGCATCTAACCTGCGCCCGTGGCCATCACGCTCGCGCTGCTCACCGCTGCCCTTTTCGGGACGGGCGATTTCCTGGGTGGTTTGGCAGGAAAGCGAATGAGTGTTCTGCGCGTGCTGGCCATCTCCCACTCGATCGGACTCGTCCTGATCACGGTCGGCGCCATCGTCATCGCCGACGAGTTCCTCCTCGGCGACCTTGCCTGGGGTGCGCTGGCGGGAATCGCCGGATTCATCGGGCTCGCACTCCTGTATCGGGGCCTTGCGCGTGGCCCGATGGGCGTGGTCGCACCCCTCACGGCGATCACGTCAGCCGCAGTACCCGCCGGGTGGGGGCTGCTCATCGATGACGAATCCCTGGCTGGGACCGCCTGGGTTGGTGTCGTGGTTGCGTTGCTCGCGATCGGTCTGGCGAGCGCGTCGCCGTTCGAGCAGTCGTCGGTCAGCCTCATCGCCATCCTGGAGGCCTTGCTTGCCGGGGTCGGATTCGGCCTGATGTTCGTCGGGCTGGATCAGACCATCGAGGCCTCTGCGCCGTGGCCGATCGTGGGTGGTCGCCTGATGACCGTGAGTGCGATGGCGGTCTTCTTCTTCATCGTGAAGCGAGAGTCACCGCTTCCGCCCGTACGGGCCGATATCCGGCTTCCTGCCGTTGCTGGATTCGTCGATACGTTCTCGAACGCGCTGTTTCTCTACGCCACCCTCGAAGGCGATCTAGCGATCGTCGCCGTGCTCTCGTCTCTCTACCCGATCGCGACAGTGTTGCTCGCCCGAATCGTGCTCGGCGAGCGACTCACCCGCCTCCAGCTGAGCGGGTTCGTCGCCGCGATGGTCGCTACGACGTTGATCGCTCTCTGAGTGGCAGACTCTGAGAGATGGACCCCGTGCTCGCCGCACTTCGTGCGACCGAATGCCCGTACGACATCGTCGACTGCGACCCAGACCTTGCCGATACGGCGGCCTTTTGCGAGCACTACGGCTATGCACTCGCCGACAGTGCCAACGCGATTCTTGTGGCCGGAAAGTCCGAGGAGCGCCCCATGGCGTGCTGTGTCGTTCTGGCCTCGACCCGGCTCGATGTCAACGGTGTGGTTCGGAAGCGCCTCGGGAGCCGCAAGGCGTCCTTTGCCTCGCCTGACGAGACGATGGAGCGCTCAGGCGGGATGATGATCGGCGGCGTCACCCCCTTTGGGCTTCCGAGCGATCTGCCGGTCTGGATCGATGCGCTGGTGATGGAGCGCACGCTGGTGATTGTCGGTGGCGGAAGTCGAGCTCGAAAGGTTTTGTGTCCGCCGCAGGCAATCGCGGCGTTGCCGACGGCCGAGGTCATCGACTCGCTCGCAAAGGCCACCGGTTAACCACCGCTCGTTCATCTCATCTGTCGGTGTGCTCTGTGCCGGTCAGGGCGACACGCGCCTCGATTGTTCCTCGTTCGACGACTGACCGAAGCGCGAAGCTGGATCGGACATTGGCGACATGGGGCAGGCGAGCCATCTGGGTGCGGTGGATTCGCTCATAATCGCTGACGTCGGCAGCAACGACATGGACGAGATAGTCGAAGTCGCCTGCCATGAGATGACAGCCGATGACTTCGGGTACCGCTGCGACCGCCGCCTCAAATTCGTCGAGATGATCCTCGTGCTGACTGTCGAGAGAGATCTCGACAAAGATCGTGGTTCCGAGCCCAACCCGCTCGCGGTCGATTGCGGCGTGGTAGCCACTGATGACGCCGGTGGCCTCAAGTCGGCGAACGCGGCGCAGACAGGCGCTGGCGGAGAGGTGGATCCGTTCGGCGATGGCGGCGTGTGTCATGCGCCCGTCGCTCTGGAGCAAGGCGATGATCTGCTGGTCGGTCGCATCAAGGTCGAGCATGCACAAAGACTACGCTAGGCGTGTGGCAGGCGCAGGAATCGTGCATTCAAGCATCTCCAGGCACACGATCTTTCAGGGATTCGGCCCGTCGAAAAGCATATGTTGCTGAGCAGACATCAACCCCAGGGGAGGGACGGCCGATGCATGTTGGCGTGCCGAAGGAAGTCAAGGTGGCCGAGCGGCGGGTCGGGCTGACGCCCGCAAGTGTGCGGGAACTCCTCGCCCACGGCCATGAGGTGACGGTCGAGGCTGGCGCTGGCACCGGTATCGGCGCCCCGGACGAGGTGTACGTAACCGCAGGTGCCACCATCGCTGTCGACGCAGAGGCGGTTTGGCGCGAGGCGGATTTGGTGGTCAAGGTCAAGGAGCCGCAGGAAACCGAACGCGCGAAGCTTCGCGAGGGTCAGCTTCTTTTCACGTACCTGCACCTTGCACCAGATGTCCCCCAGACCGAGCAGCTGCTCGAGAGTGGTGCCACCTGCATCGCCTATGAAACGGTCACGGATGCCCTCGGCGGACTGCCGCTTCTGGCCCCGATGAGCAAGGTCGCCGGTCGCATGGCCGTGCAGGCTGGCGCCCATTGCCTGGAGTCGCCCAACGGCGGTGCCGGCATGCTTCTCGGCGGCGTCCCTGGCGTGGCGTCGGGCCGTACGGTCGTCATCGGTGGCGGAGTCGTTGGCGAAAACGCCATTGAGATGGCGATCGGTCTTGGCTCACAAGTCACCGTTCTCGACCGCGATCTCGACGTGCTCGACCGGCTTTCCCGTCGTTTCGGGGCTGAACTTGAGACGGTCTACTCGACCAATGACTCGCTCGAGGCCGAGGTCCTTGCTGCTGATCTCGTGATCGGCGCAGTCCTGGTCAAAGGCGCCACCGCACCAAAGCTGGTGACCGAGGAACTGGTGAAGCGGATGAAGCCGGGATCCGTACTTGTCGATGTGGCGATCGATCAAGGCGGCTGCTTCGAGACGAGTCGACCTACCACGCACGCCACGCCGACCTACGTGTTGCACGACGTCGTCCACTACTGCGTTGCCAATATGCCGGGCGCGGTGCCACGGACGTCCACCTATGCCCTCAACAACGCAACGTTGCCCTTCACCCTTGCCCTCGCTGATCAAGGCCTCCACGACGCCCTTCTGGCCGATGCCCATTTTCTCGGCGGTCTGAATATCTGTGGGGGGATGCTCACCGAGCAACACGTCGCTGAGGCCCAGGGTCTCGCCTATGTCCCTCCAGCCGAGGCGCTTGCGAAGGTCTCCGCCTGACCTCCACGCACTACGGTGCGGCCATGGCAATCCCGGTGCCCGCACTCGTGGTCGACGTCGACGCGCTGGATCACAACATTCGAACCATCGGCGAGACGCTCCCGGGTCCGCGCCTGCGACCGCACGTCAAGGCCTTCAAGTCGACTGCGCTGGCACGGCGCCTGGCTGATGCCGGCCACCGGGCATTCACGTGCGCGACGGTTCGCGAGGTTGAGGGAATGGCGGCGGCGGGACTCGGGGACGATCTCTTGCTCGCCAATGAGGTGCTCGATCGCAGCCAACTTCAGCGCCTTGCCGCCGTCGACGCAATGGTCACCATCGCCGTTGACTCCAACGAGACGGTCGAACGTGCGGCGACGGCGGGGCTCCGCAACGTCCTGATCGACGTCAATGTCGGTTTGCCGCGCTGCGGAATCGCGCCCGGCGACGCAGGCCGACTTGCCGATCGGGCCCGGCGCGCCGGACTCGAGGTCCGTGGCGTCATGGGCTACGAGGGCCATCTGATGATGGTGGAGGAGCGGGCCAAGCGGATCCACCTTGTCGAGAAGGCCATGGCGCTGCTGCTGGACGCTGCGGCGCAGGTCGGCGGCGACATCATCTCGGCGGGGGGTACCGGCACCTACAACACCAACACGTGGGCCAGCGAAATCCAGGCCGGCACCTTTCTCCTTGGTGACTCGCAGTATCAGCGCCTCGATCTGCCCTTCCGCCAGGCGATCTATCTCGAGTGCTCGATCCTGTCGAAGGGCGATGGTTATGTCGTTGCCAATGCGGGACTCAAGGCCCTCGGGATGGATCACGGCGACCCGCTCTGGCCAGAGGGGCAGGTCCTCTTCTGCAGCGACGAGCACCTTACCCTCGTGCCCGACCCTGAGCACCCCGTCGAACTCGATCAGCGAATCCGGGTTGTGCCCGCCCACCTCGACCCGACGGTGGCTCGGCATGAGACGATGTGGCTTGTCGATGGCACCGAGGTTGTCGACGAGTTCCCGGTCGACCTGAGGCACTGGTGATGGCACGACGAGAAGTCACGAACTGGTCGAAGCTGCAACGTTTCCAGCCACGCGAGATCTTCGCTCCACGTAGTGAAGACGAACTTGCGGCAATCGTTGCACGAGCCGATGCCGAAGGGCGTCGGATCAAGGTCATGGGGGCAGGCCACTCGTTCACGGCGATCGCCGTCACGCCCGATTTTCACGTCACGATTGACGCCCTCGATCAGCTGCATCACGTCGACGCCTCGACCGGCCTCGTCACGGTCGGTGCCGGCATCACCTTGAAGAAGCTCAACCGGGCACTCGACCAGCACGGGCTGGCGTTGACCAACATGGGCGACATCGACAAGCAGTCGATCGCCGGTGCGGTCAGTACCGGCACCCATGGCACGGGACTCGCCTACGGCGGTATTGCAACGCAGGTTCGAGGTCTTCGAATGCTCACGCCCACCGGCGACGCGGTCGACATCGACGCGACCCACGAGCCCGAACTCTTTCGGTGCGTCCGCGTCGGACTCGGAGCGCTCGGCATCATTACTCGTGTGACCCTGCAGGCTGTCCCGTCCTTCCGTATTCACGCCGTCGAGTCCAGCCATGCGCTCGAGGACGTGCTGGAGGCGTGGCCGGACACCATTCGGGCGAACGACCACGCCGAGTTCTTCTTCATGCCGGGCGGGCGAAACGCAGCTCGCAAGATCAACAATCGGACGAACGAGCCGGCTGCGCCACTCCCGCGACACCGCTACGTCGCCGACAAGCTCGTTGCGGAGAACATCGGCTTTGGCGTGATCAACCGGGTTGCCCGTCGCCTTCCCAGAGCGGCACCAACGGTCGCCAAGCTGCTCAACGGCAGCGAGATGAATCGCGACTATGTCGACGTCTCCCACAAGGTCTTCACCACCCCCCGGTGGGTGCACTTCTACGAAAGTGAATGGTCGGTTCCACTCGACTCACTCGTGCCAGCGATCCGAGAAATCAACGCCTTCGCCCGAACGCTGGGCAAGCCCGTCACCTTCCCAATTGAAGTTCGCTGCGTCGCCGCCGACGACATTCCCTTGTCAACCGCCAACGGAACCGACCGCGGCTACATCGCGGCACATGTTTTCTGGGGAACCCCCTACGACGAGTACTTCAGTGGACTCTGGTCGATCGTGCGGGAATTCGACGGCCGACCACACTGGGGGAAGATGCACGCGGAGACTGCGGAAACGCTCGCTTCGCGTTATCCCGAATGGGATCGCTTCCAGGCTGCGCGCCTTCTCGCCGACCCCGAGGGCCGTTTTGCCAACAGCTACCTCGATCGAGTGCTCGGCTCAGTCGGCTGATGTGAGACTGCAGGCGCCTACTCGGTGATGCCGAAGCGCTGAAGGCCGTAGGCGTCGATCGCGTTTCCGCGGAGCACCTTGTAGCACTCTTCCGCGTTCATCCCGACCGCCGCGAACATCGAATGCGCAACCTTGCGGCTGTGGGGGAACGTTCCATCGGAGTGCGGATAGTCGGTCTCGAACAAGATCTGATCGATGCCCACATCGTCACGCTGCTTGAGTCCGACGAGATCGTCGAAAATACATCCGTAGATCCGACCCTTTGCGATTTCGCTGGGAAGCGGGCCCGCACCACCGACACCGCCGCGGCCCTCCTTGAACACGGAATCCATGCGTTCGAGCTGGAACGGCATCCAGCCGACCTGGCTCTCGGCGTAGGCGATCTTGATGGTGGGGAAGCGCTGGAGTGTCCCCGAGAACACCCAGTCGACGAAGGAGCCTTCGGCGTTCTGGGCGTACAGCGACATCGATGTCGCCAACGGCGCATCGGGTGAGGTGGTGGGCATGGACGACGACGAGCCGATGTGCATCGACACCGTGACGTCGGCTTCCTGGCACGCGTCCCAGAGGACATCCCACTCGCCGGAGTACATAGTGGCGCAGCCGAGTTTCGAGGGATTCTCGGAGAAGGCGATGGCGTAACTGCCCTTCGACGCGCAGCGACGGACTTCTTCGGCGGCGAGCACGGGATCCCAGAGCGGGACGAGCGTGAGCGGGATGAGCTTGCCTCGGCCGGCACCACCGCCCCAGTCGTCGATGATCCAGTCGTTGTAGATCTTCAGACACTCGAGCGCGAACTCCTTGTCCTCGCGCTCAAGGAACCCCTGCCCGCAGAAGCGGGGAAAGATGTTGGGGTAGTTGATCGCGGCGGACACATGGTTGAGGGCCATGTCTTCCAAGCGCTCGCGCTGGTTGTACGTGCCCGGGCGCAGATCCTCGTAGACAGCGGCCACATTTCGTTGCTCTTCGCGAGGTACGCCGGCGGGACCGTGCAGGAAGCCAGTGGGCGTCACCAGGTCGTCGTAGAGCCACACGTCGCACAGATGGCCATCAGGATCGTTGCGTTCGAAGCCGTAATGACCACCCTCGAACTTCAAACGGACCTTTTCCTGGACGGTGCGGGGACCGCGGTCGCGCTTGCTCGGTGGAAGCTGCTGTTGCCACAGGTCGCGGGGTTCCATGACGTGATCGTCGACGGAGATGATCAGAGGAAGGTCTTCCTCGGCAGGGGTGACACTGGTCGCAGGATCCGTGCTCATGGGAGCAGCGTACTTCCTGACGCATCGTCAGGCCGAACGCGGCGAGGCACAATGGCCCAATGACTTCGCCACTCGTCTACGTCGCCGGCCCACTCTTCGACGAAGGGGAGCGGTGGTGGATCGAAACAATCGACACCCGGATCGCCGCGCACGGGCTTGCGACCTTTCTCCCGCACCGCGACAACCCTGACAAGACGCCCGATAACACGCTCGAGATCTTTCGGAACGACCGCGACGCGATCGACCGATGCGATCTCGTCGTCGCCAATCTCAACGGCATCACCACGGATGACGGCACGGCATGGGAGATCGGCTACGCCATCGGGATCGGTCGACCGGTCATCGGGCTCTTCACCGACTGGCGACGCCGCTTCGCCGACGAAGTCGTCAACTTGATGATCGAACACTCTGTCGAGCGGATCGTCCGCTCCCTTGAGGAGTTGGACAACGCACTGCAGTCACGCTTCGGCGCCTGAGTAGCGCCGATGCTCAAGCTGCTGCTCGGGTCCTGCGAAGGATCGGGTCCGCGGCTGCGAGGGTACGGTCGGCCAACCGCATCACACGGCCGGCGGCTCCAGGGGTCTGGCTGTCGACCAGGTTGCCCATGACCTGCAGCGTGATATCAGCGATGTACTGCGTACCGACCGCGAGACGCAGCCCGCTGCGAAGTATCCACGGGTGGCCGATCAAGAAGCTGAAGCGCCGACCGGTGCGAAGGAACGCGTCGAAGCGCTCGCCGACTGCGGTGTCGTACCTTGCCGGCGCCGTGGACGGGTCGGCGACGAAGAGGTCGGCGGCGATCATGCCCGACTCGAGGCCGTAGTCGATCCCCTCACCGTTCATCGGGTTGACGAGACCGGCGGCATCGCCGATCGCAACCCAGCCGTCGCCGTGGCGCTTCAGCGCGCTCATCGGCAACCGCCACGCTCGGGGCCGTTCGAGATCAGGGCCGAGGTCCCACTCGGGCGTAACGAGATTTCGGTAGCTCTCCTGGAGTTTGTTGAGATTGAGCTGCTTGAAGCCCTTCATCGTCGAGAGCGCCCCGACGCCGATGTTCACCGTGCCGTCGCCGGCGGGAAACATCCAGCCGTAACCGGGTACCGCCGTGCCGTACTCGTCTTTGAGCGTGAGGCACGCTTCGAGATGCCGATCGCCGTGGCGCGGTGACTCGGCATAGGTGCGAATCGCAAGCCCAAAGGGCTCGTTGGGATCGCGCTCAGCCCCAAGCATGCGGGCGACGGCACCCGGCGCACCGGCGGCGACCACCGTCATCGGGGCCTCGAACTTCGTACCACCTGCCTCGACGCCCACGACGCGTTCGCCATCGAGGATTGGCAGCGCTTCGGTCTCGAAATGGATTTCGGCACCAGCTTCTTCCGCAACGCTGATCAGCTTCTCGTCAAGGCGTCGTCGTGGCCAGACCGCGCCGTGGGGCGCGAAGCGACCGTTGTCGGGCCACGGCAGCTCACGCCGCGTCGTACCGGCGATCATCCGCAGCCCGTCGATGCGGTGTGCATCGTCCATGTCGATGTCGAGCTCGTGGAGCGCAGCGACCGCTCGGGGGGTCAAGCCGTCGCCGCAGACCTTGTCCCGGCCACGAGTGCCCTTCTCGAACACGGTGACATTGACGCCGGCTCGGGCCGCCCGGATGGCGGTGGCCGCCCCGGCGGGCCCGCCTCCGATCACGACCAGATCACGCTTCTCCATGGACTAAGCCTGCCGGATTGTGAACGCCAAACCGCAGTCGGGCGCCAGGGGTCACACCAGCGCGCGTTGCCGGCTCAGGGGAGCTGCCCGGTGTGACCTAGGGCAAGGCGCAAGAGACGATCGTGACCTCCGGTCATCTCGGCGATGACCTCGGGGCTCATGGCTTCCTCGGGCGTGACCCACGCGAGGTCGAGCGCGTCAGCGGCAGGGGAGGCCTCGCCGTCGATCGGGACGATGTACGCCAAGCTGACAGCGTGCTGGCGAGGGTCGTGGTAGCCAGAGACCGTGGGGTCCGGGAAGTATTCGGCAACGGTGAACGGTGTCGGATTCGCCGGAAGGCGAGGGAGCGCCATCGGCCCGAGGTCCTTCTCGAGGTGACGGAGCAGCGCATGGCGGATGCGCTCGCCGAACACCACTCGACCGGTGACGAGGGCTCGACTGATGGTGCCATCGGCCATCGCCCGCAGGAGTAATCCGATATGGGTCACCTCACCGATGCTGTCGACCCGCACAGGCACGGCATCGACATACACCATCGGAACGCGCCCTCGAACGGTGGCGAGATCATCGTCACTGAGCCAGGTTTCTTCCGTGTCCACCTCGATGAAGTCACTCACGGTGTGATTCTCGCGCCAGGGACGCTCGCGGCGGCGGACCAGGTCGGGACGGGCATGGCAGGCAAGGGAGTCGTGAGTCGAGGGACGCAGTCACAAGCGCCCCTATACGGTGTATATTGACGGGGTGCCAACGCTCGACCTCCCGCCCGACCGCATCGTCACGGTCGCGCGCAGCCTGATCAGCGAGCACGGGCTCTCGGGTTTCAGCATGCGCAAGCTCGCCGCCGCACTCGACGTCAACCCGATGACGATCTACCTCCGCTTCGACAACAAGGACGCACTCCTCGACGCGGTCGCCCGGGCGAGCCTGGCGGAGTTCGAGGCACCACCGGCGGACGGCACGTGGAGCGACCAGGTGCGGGCGCTCGCCATCGGACTCCGCAACCACCTGATCCACGACAGCGAGACGCTGCGCCTCCTCAACGATGCCGACCGACTCAGCGCCGGACTCCTCGGCACGCTCGACCGAGGACTCGAACTGATGAGCGCCATCTCATCGACGGGTGAGGAGACGGTCGCAGCGTTCCGGGTCCTGTTCTGGCACGTCGTCGGCTCCGCCCTCGTTTCGGCGGCCTTCGACGACTTCCCCGGAAGCCGTTCCGACATCGGCGACATCCTCACCGGCGTCGGCACGACCCACACGCATCTCGCCGCCCACGCTGCGGACTTCGGTCGCGTCGACGGTGACGAACTCTTCCTCCGATCCACCGACCTCCTGATCGCCGGCCTGCTGGCCGACACCCCAAAGGACAACCCATGACCACTGCTGATCCCAAGACCAAGGACCCCATCGCTCGCATCGCTCCTCGCCGTGTGCACATCGAAAAATTCGGGGTTGAACTCGGACCGGTCGTCCACGTTGCCGACGAGCGCACACGACTCTCCTCACCGCAGTACGAACACATCACCGTCACGCCCAAAGGCGTCACCCTGGGCGCCGAGATCAGCGGAGTCCGGCTCAGTGGCGACCTGCCCGACGAGGTAATCGCCGAGATCCGGCGGGCCTGGCTCGACTACAAGGTCGTGTACGTCCGCGAGCAAGACATCTCCAGCACCGAGCATGTCGAGTTCGCCCGGCGGTTCGGTCAACTCGAAGTGCATCCGTTCCTGCTTGGCAGCGAGGAGCACCCTGAGCTGGTTCGCTTCGAAAAGGGGGTGGAGGCGGGTGGTTTCGAAAATGGCTGGCATCACGACGTCACGTGGCGCGAGACACCGTCGATGGGCGCGATCCTCCGTTCGATCCAGGTTCCTGCGACTGGTGGCGATACCGCCTTCTCCGACATGGCCGCCGCATATGACGGGCTCGACGACGAGATGAAGGAGCGTCTCGACGGCCTGCAGGCGGCCCACGACTACACGTTGGCGTTCGGCAGCTTCGTCGACGACAGCAAGAAGGCGGAGATGCGCGAGCAGTACCCGGTGGTGCACCACCCGATCGTGCGTACCCACCCAGAAACCGGTCGAAAGCTTCTGTTCGTGAACGCCTACTTCACATCCCATGTCGTCGACATGGACGAGCACGAGGGAAACCAACTACTCCGCTACCTGATCTCTCGGGCAACGATCATGGAATACCAGTACCGGGTCTCATGGGAGCCGAACCAGGTGACGCTCTGGGACAATCGAATCGTGCAGCACTACGCACTCAGCGACTACTACCCCGATGTGCGCATCATGGAGCGCGCCAGCATCGTCGGCGATCGCCCCGCGTGAACATCCGGGCGACTCGGCTCAGGATTCGATGGAGACCCGCTGATCGAGCGGCCTGACACTGACGTCGAGTTGATCGAGGATCGCAGCATCTGCATCGTCGCTGTTGTTGTCGGCCGTGAGGAGCCAATCACCGAGGAAAATGCTCGATGCGCCGGCGTGGAGGCACAGCGCATGGGTCTCCTCGGACATCGACGAACGACCCGCCGACAAGCGGATCGTCGACTCGGGCATCACGATTCGTGCCGCTCGGGCGACAGGACACAAACAACGATTGGGTCACCCGCTACGGTCCTCGGCATGCCGCCAAGGACCGACTGGAATCCCGTGTTGCGCGCCGAGTTCGAACAGCCGTACTGGAAGGAACTCATGGGCTTCGTCGCAGCGGAGCGAGCCGTCCACGAGGTGTACCCGCCGCACGACGAGGTATTCGCGGCCTTGCATCTCACCCCATTCGCCGACGTGAGGGTCGTGCTTCTCGGGCAGGATCCGTACCACGGCCCAGGGCAGGCGCACGGTCTCTGCTTCAGTGTGAATGACCGCGCCCGGCTTCCGCCCTCGCTCGTCAACATCTTCAAGGAACTCGAGGCGGATCTCGGGATCGCGCCATCGGCACACGGCAACCTGCGTCCGTGGGCGCAGCAGGGTGTGCTCATGCTCAACACGACACTCACCGTCCGGGCTCATCAGGCCGCCAGCCACCAGGGGCGCGGCTGGGAAACCTTCACGGACCGAGTCATCGGGCACGTGGGGGCCAAGACGGAGCACGTCGTCTTCGTCCTCTGGGGCTCGCACGCCCGGAAGAAGAAGGCACTTGTCGACCAGACCCGCCACACGATCCTCGAGTCGCCCCACCCGTCGCCGCTCTCGGCGCACCGCGGCTTCTTTGGCAGTCGCCCGTTCAGCGCCGCGAACGCCGCCCTGGAGAACGCCGGCCAGCCCCCGATCGATTGGCGGCTCGACGCAACCCCTTGAGACCGTCCCGGAGTTCACGCTTCTCCTCTGCGGTGATGGCGTCCCATTGCCCAGGCTCGAGACCCTCAAGGGTGATCGGCCCGATCGCGATGCGGACGAGACGCAAGGTCGGGTGCCCCACTGCTGCAGTCATTCGACGTACCTGGCGATTCTTGCCTTCGGTGAGCGTGAGGCGAATCCAGGAATCAGGAACCGACGTGCGAATGCGGATCGGTACCGGCCGAGGCGGGAGCGCGGGTGCTGTGGTGAGGAACTCCGCAGTGGCCGGGCGCGTACGGCCGTCCTTGAGATCGACTCCCGTGGCGAGATGGTGAAGCGCGTCGTCGGACGGGATCCCCTCCACCTGCACGAGATAGGTGCGAGGGTGGCCGATCGTGGCATCGGTGAGGTCGCCGCGGAGGGCCTTGTTGCGCGGGAGCAGCAGGAGGCCTTCGCTGTCACGGTCGAGTCGGCCCGCCGGATACACGTTGGGCACGTCGATGTGGTCGGCGAGCGTATGGCGGCCGTCGCGGTCGGTAAACGCCGTCAGACAGTCGTAGGGCTTCCAGAACCGCAGAACCAGGTCGGGATCGCCAAGCCCTGTCATCGCCGCTGCGCCACCTCTGCTCCTAGAAGTACCAGGGAAACGCCGACCAGTCGGGTTCCCGCTTCTCCAAGAACGCATCGCGGCCCTCGACCGCTTCATCGGTCATGTAGGCGAGGCGGGTGGCCTCGCCGGCGAACACCTGCTGACCCATCAAACCGTCGTCGACGAGGTTCATGGCGAACTTCGCCATCCGCTGCCCGGTCGGACTCTTCTTGTTGATTTCAGCGCCCCATTGGAGTGCAACGGCCTCGAGTTCGGCGTGAGGCACGACCTTGTTGACCATCCCCATGTCGAACGCCTCTTGGGCGGAGTAGTCCATCCCGAGGAAGAAGATCTCTCTCGCTCGCTTCTGGCCGATTTGGCGAGCGAGGTACGCCGACCCGTAGCCGCCGTCGAAACTCGCGACGTCGGTGTCGGTCTGCTTGAAAATGGCGTGCTCAGCACTGGCGATCGTGAGATCGGCGGTGACATGCAGGCTATGACCGCCTCCGACAGCCCAACCGGGCACCACCGCAATGACGACCTTTGGCATGGTGCGGATCAGGCGCTGAACCTCGAGGATGTGGAGACGGCCGGCCCGCCCCTGCTCGACCGTTTCGGCGGTCTCGCCCTCCGCGTACTGATAGCCGCTCTTGCCACGGATGCGCTGATCGCCACCCGAGCAAAAGGCCCAACCCCCATCCTTCGGCGACGGACCATTCCCGGTGATCAAGACACAGCCCACGTCGGGCGACATCCGGGCGTGATCAAGGCAACGGTAGAGCTCGTCGACCGTGCCGGGCCGGAACGCGTTGCGCACCTCGGGCCGATCGAACGCGATGCGAACCGTTCCCTGGTCCACCGCCCGGTGGTAGGTGATGTCGGTAAGGTCGCCGAGCTCGTCGATCGGCGACCAGCGAGCAGGGTCGAACAGCGGGGAGATCGTCTCGTCGGCCATGTGGGCGAGGCTAGACCGGGGGAGGCGCCATGCGGGCGTCCGGCTACTGGGGAACTCGCTGCAGACGAGCGTCGAATCGCTCGAACCAGCTGTCCATCAGGGCAACGCCGCGTTCATCGCCGAACTCCAACTGATCGAGACCTGACATCCGGTGGAGTAACAGCAGCAGGCTTTCCTCGTAATCGGCCATGAGCCGCTCAAAGGAATAGTCGCCGACGCCCGATGCGACGAGCACCTCGTGATACCCCCGAAGCAGATCGTCGATGGTCGACTCCGGCGTTTCCGGCGGCAACGAGCCCGCGATGAAATACGCAACGTCGAGCGCGCCAGGGCCGCGATTGACCGTCTGCCAGTCGATAATCGCCGCGAGCGACCCATCTGCGGCGAAGAACAGATTGTCGAGTCGAAAATCGCCATGGAGGATGGTGCGGGGCGCCGCCTCGTGCATGCGCGTGATGCGCTCGAGGCCCGTCTTCCGGATGGCCTTGACGTGCGCCATGGCATGGTCGCTCAAGCGCTCTGCCGCAAAGGCTTCGAAGGAGCGGCGGTTGTTCTTGTATTGGGCGTGGAAGAGCCGGGGCACGATGTCGCCGTTGGTAAACCAGTGCCGGAGCGGCGGGCACGCGTCCCCCCATGCGGTCGCATGGAGGCGTGCCAGAACGCCGAGCGCAATCGCGGCTCGGGTCGGATCGCAGCCAGCGACCTGATCGCCCATCTCGGCGGCGGCAAGATCCTCGAGGAGGAGAATGCAGGGAGGTACGTCGGCATCCGTTTGCACCCTCCGGAGCAGCAAACGAAGCAGAAACAGGGGAAGCCGCTCCGCCTTGATCAGTTGATCAAGGAAGGCTTCCTCGTCCCCGGTCGCGTCGTATATCGCTGCGTGAACCACGGGTCGCGGGACGTCGATGTCGACGAGCAGCGTGTCGTAGGCGCGAACCTCTCGCTCGTAGACGCCAAGAGACTTGCCGGTAGCCCGGTTGAGCTCGACTGCGGTCGGCACTTTGGCAATGACCGTCGCCGGGCCGGACCCGCTCGTGTAGATGAGTCGAAGCCGGGCGATGTCGCCGACGAAACCCTCGCCATCGCCAAGATCCGTGCGCTCGAAGCCCGTGATCTGGGCATCGGGGCTGATTGCGCCTTCCTCGCGGAGCACATCGGTCAGCCAATCCGACGTGATGTCATCGAGCCGGCTCGGTGTCATGGTCGCCATCCGCCGACGGTAGCGCCCTCGGCGAGTTCGGAGCCAGCAGGCTCTGCGTCAACGTGGGGTCGGAGCCGAGCCGTGCTCGTCGCTGCGGCGCGACCACGTCCGACCCGGGCGACGGAAGAACGCCATCCCTGGGTAACGCTCTTCGTGCCGAGCGCGGGCAGGACTGCTGATGTGGTCGCACACGAGGGACGAGTGCGACGGTCGCCGGCTCACGGTCAATCGACGCCTTCTCCAGGCCACGAAGCGTTGCCCAGGCAGATGCCACCACCTGTGGATAACTCGAAGCTAACCTGGCGCAGCGGGCCGGATTTCCATGCGTCACTTCACCCTGCCTTCGATTCGTTCCCGCTCCGCCATCGCCGCCGTGATCGGCTTCGCCACCGTGCTCGTCGTACCAGCCGGGGCGCAAGACATCAGCGACCTCCGACGGCAGCGTGAAGAGGCTCGTGCTGCAGAGCAGGAGGCGCTCGAGCAAATCGACATCCTGCGAGCCGACGACGCAGCCGTTGCAGAGACCTTGGCGGAGATTCAAGGTCTGGTCGATGCCCAGACCGCCCGAGTCGCCGGCGCCCAGCAAGCGCTCGCTGCCGCCGAGTCCGAGGTCTTGTACCGTGAGCAACTCGCACGCGATGCAGAAGCCGCCGTCGCTGCGTTGCGTGAAGAGATCGCAGTTCGCGCGGTCGACTCCTTCGTCGGGACCGACACGACCATCGAACCGTGGCTCGAGTCGGGCGACCCGAACCGGACCGCAATCCGGCTCGCGATGCTTGACTTCGCTGCCGGCAGCGAACGGGATCTTCTCGACGATCTCCGCACGGTGCAGTCAGAGATGGAGGACAACGTCCGACGAGGGGAAGAGGCTCGTGTGGAGGCTGACCGCCTCCGGGTTGCATTCGAGCTGGCCCTTTCGGAACTGGAAAGTCGTCGAGCGGTCCAGCTCGAGGTCCAGGCCGAACTGCAGCTGCGGATCGACGACTGGATCGCCATCGCCAACGAGCGCGACATGGCAAGCGACGAATTTACGGCGCTGATCCGAGAGGCAACAGCCGCCGCAACCGGACTCGCCGTCGGATCGGCCTCGCTCGAGGGGTTCGTGATGCCCACGTCGGGGTCCGTTGGTTCGGCGTTCGGACCTCGTGTTCATCCGATCTTCGGCACCGTTCGCCAGCACACTGGGGTCGATATTGGCGCCGCAACCGGCAACGCAATCTGGGCATCGAAGGACGGTCGGGTCATTTTCGCAGGGTGGAAGGGTGGCTACGGCAACACCGTGGTCATGGTCCACGGCGACGGAACAGTGACCACGCTTTACGCCCATATGTCGGTCATCCACGCGTCGGCTGGCGATCGCGTTGATCAAGGCGAGGTGATCGGCGAGATCGGCAGCACGGGCTTCTCCACGGGACCCCACCTCCACTTCGAGGTGCGAGTCAACGGCGAGCCGAAGGACCCACAAGCCTTCTTGCCGTGACCCCGTACCGCCACGCACGTGGTTGCCTCGGGTAGCGTCTGCCGGAGAGTCGACGAGGCGGGGATCAGATGGCGGCGAAACCAAAACGCTTCAGACGGCGCCTCTTCGGGTATCAGCGCGCTGCAGTCGACGCACACCTCGACAGGCTCATGGACACGATCGACGCACTCGAGCAGCAGACCGCCGAAGGACGCGTTGCCGACCACGACGAGCTCGTTCTTCGCGCCACACGCTTGAGCGTTGCTGCGGTCATGGAGCAGGCCGAGGCCGAGGCGGAGGAGATCCGCCAGTTGGCGCGAGACGCGGCCGCGACAGTGCTCGACGATGCCGCGTCTGCAGAGATCGATCGCCCCTCCGACCCCTGATTTTCTGTCCGGTCCAGCCGCGACCGCTACTGTCGCCCTGCAATGCTGCTGGCGATCGGCGACTTGCTTGAAGAAATCCTGATGCGCCTTCGTGACGCGCCCGTGCGTGGCGTCGACAACGCAGTCCGTTCGGCTCGAGTTCGAGGGGGGAGCGCCGCCAACGTGGCGGCGATCGACGCCGAGACCGGAGGGGCACCCCGGTTCGTCGGCCAGGTGGGCGACGACGCACTCGGGCACGTCCTGGTCGATGACCTCCGTTCCCGCGGCGTCGACGTCCGCGTCTCGCACCTCGGCGGCACAGGGGTGATCGTGACCACCGTCGGGCAGGGACGTCGCACACGCCTTGTCGATCGGGGCGCGTCGCGGGGCCCAACGCGTCTCGATCCCGCGACGCTCGACGGGGTCGCGCAGGTGTATCTCGCGGCATCCGCCTTCACGGAGGACCCGTTGGCGACGGCGGTCGACCGCCTTCTCGCCGAGATTCGTGACCGGCGTATTCCGCTTGTGCTGGGAGGGCCGGCCGCCGCCGACCTCCGTCTCCTCGGGGTAGAGCCCTTCCACGAACTGGCACGCACGGCTCGTCCCGATGCGGTGGTGCTCAACCGTTTCGAGCACCGCTCGCTCAACATGCATCCGCGCGAGGCGATCGAGGGCGCAGCGGCCACGGTGGTCACCGCCGGGGCTCGACCGACTCTCGTCCTCACACCAGACGGCGACGCTACGTCGGTGCCCGTTCCTCCGATCGACACCGTCCGCGACCGGACAGGCGCAGGAGACGCTTTCCTTGCAGGCTTCCTCGCCTCTCGTCGAACCGGGGCCGATGCCGTCTCGGCCACCCACGCTGGACATCGCGTGGCTGCCCGGGTTTTGCGCAACCTCGGCCCCACCACCAAGGGTTAACGCATGCGTGCCGCTGTTCTCACCGCCCGAGATCGTCCGCTCGACATCATCGATGACCTTCAGGTCGAGTCGCCGAGGCCTGGCGAGGTGCTCGTGCGCGTCCTCCACAGCGGGATCTGCCACTCCGACCTGACCGTGATCGACGCAGGACATGGCCTGCCGGTTGTGCTCGGGCACGAGGCGGCAGGTGAGATCGCCGAAGTGGGGGAGGGAGTAGCGCATCTTCGTGCTGGCGACAAGGTCGTGCTCGCCCCGCTCGCGCCGTGCGGCGAATGCGGCGCGTGCGCTCGCCATGCGGGGACGGAGTGCGCTCAAGCGCTCGCCTTTGTCCACCACCTTCGCCCCGATGGGACATCGCCTTTCAGCCTGGGTGGCGACCTCGTTCATCGAGGACTCGGCGTCGGCGCCTTTGCCGAATACACCGTCGTTCCGGCGAGTGGCGCGATCAAGGTTCCCGACGACACGCCGCTCGACGTCGCCTGCGTGATCGGTTGCGCCGTGCAGACCGGTGTCGGTGCAGTCCTCAATACGGCAGAGGTCAGAGTCGGTTCTTCGGTGCTGGTCCTCGGCGCCGGGGGAGTGGGGCAGGCCGTCGTCCAGGGCGCTCGCATCGCTGGTGCCGAGCACGTGATTGTTTCCGAACCCGTCGAGGAACGGCGCGCCCACGCGCTCGCAATGGGAGCGACCACCGCCATCGACCCCACCAGCACTGACCTTCGCGAGGTCGTCATGGATCTCACGGGCGGTGCTGGTGCCGACTATGCGTTCGAGGCCGCCGGCTCAGGGAACCTCGTGCAGACCGGTATCGAACTCACCGGTGTCGGCGGCACCGTCGTCATGGTCGGTGCACCTCCGATCGAGGACGCCGTCACCATCGATGCGGCGGTCATCTTCATGACGATGGGGAAGCGCATCCTGTCGAGCCTGCTCGGCGGCTGCTGGCCAGCACGAGACATCCCCCGCCTCATCGGCTTCTGGCGCGAAGGCCAGCTCGATCTGGGCGGCCTCGTCAGTCGCCGGCTTGATCTCACAGAGATCAACGAGGGGATTCGCCTGCTTCGCGAGACCGACGGGGTGCGGACCGTCGTCGACGTCGCACCAGCGCCATAAGTTCTTCGACGACCTCGTGAATTGATGGCGCAGGAGCGATTCCCAACGGTTCAAGCGTGAACGACACGGGCACCCCGTCGGCCGTTGCTTCATCGATGGTGGCGGTGAGTTGACCGACGCCTGGTGGTTCCCCAACGATCACTTCGAGCAAACGGTCGTGGGGATCGACGAACACGACCTCACCGACCTCATGGGCCGCATCCATCATCCGGAGCAGCAACGCAGCGGGATCATCATCAGCAACCAGTTGGTCAGGTGACGTCGATGGAGGACGGGGTGCAGGTCGTGTGGCAGTCACCGGCGAAGGCCCAGCACCCGGTAGTGCTCGCTCGCCGTCGCCGGTGACCTTGCGCAAGAGGTCGAAGGCCTGGTTGACCCGTGCAGCGTCGGCGCCGGAACCACCTGCGTCAGGATGGGTCCGCACGATCGCCTGTCGGTGCGCGGCGCGGACGTCGCTCCAGTCAGGAGCGCCCGAGAGTCCGAGGACTCGCAGTGCGTCGTCGACATCCACGGCCGCATCCTCGCGCCCGGCGCGGCACCTGTCGTACTGGGGCGTTGTTGCGTCCGCAACGACCTGGGGCAACGCCACTCGACAGCCTTCGTCAAGATCAATGTGGGGCCGCCGGTTCGTCCGCCTGTCGCCGTGCCGAAATGCCCTGGGAGGACGCCTCGCGAATCGGCTGTCGGTGCTTGTCGACCGCGCGTCGGCTCCGTAGGCTCACTGCGTCTTCGCACGCGATGCCCGTGTGCGCGACGCGCATCTACAGGGGAGAAACCGTGAGCGCTGTTCCGTATCTGGCCCTGATCTCGGCCCTGGCGGGCCTGGGTCTGGCCGCCTACTACTACAAGGCCGTCGAGGCGGCACCTGCAGGTAATGACCGCATGGTGTTCCTGATGACGGAGATCCAAAAGGGCGCGCGAGCGTTCCTGAAGCAGGAGTACACCTGGGTCGCTGCGTTCGCCGTAGCGATGCTGATCCTGATCGCGATCGTGATTACGCCGCTCGCGTCGGTGAGCTACATCATCGGCGCAGTGCTGTCGGCGACGGCTGGCTACGCCGGAATGACCGTCGCCACGATGGCCAACGCCCGCACCACAGAAGCGGCGAAGGAGGGCCCCGGGAAGGCGCTCCCGGTCGCGTTCCGCGGTGGTGCCGTGATGGGCTTCGCTGTGGCCGGCCTTGCGCTCGCCGGCCTGATGCTCGTCTACCTCATCTTTGTCGTGTGGACGGAGAGCGATGACGCATTCGAGATCGTCACCGCCTACGGCCTCGGCGCCTCGACCATCGCCCTCTTCTCACGTGTGGGCGGCGGCATCTACACCAAGGCCGCCGACGTCGGCGCTGACCTCGTCGGCAAGGTTGAAGCGGGAATTCCCGAAGACGATCCCCGCAACCCGGCCACCATCGCTGACAACGTCGGCGACAATGTCGGCGACGTTGCTGGCATGGGCGCCGACCTCTTCGAGTCCTACGCCGGTTCGATCATCGCCCCCATCTCGCTCACGGCCTTCGCCCTTGGCCTGACGGCTGCAGATGCTGGCAACGAGGGGGTCGTCGAATTCTTGATGTTCCCGATCGCCGTGGCCTTCGTCGGCATGATCGCGTCGATCATCGGCTCGTTCCTCGTCAAGGGCGGCGACAGCACCGACTCCAAGGCGCTCAGCAAGGCCCTCCACTTGGGCACCAACGTCGCAATGGGCCTCACGATCCTTGCCACCATCGGCATCGCCTTCTGGATGTTTGGCGACATCGCTGATAGCCGGGACGGCAATCCGATCGGCCTTGCGATCTCCGTGATCGGCGGCCTCATCGTCGGTTGGGCGCTGGGCAAGACCGCCGAGTACTACACGTCCGATCACTTCGGGCCGGTCAAGAAGATCGCGCGGCAGTCCGAGACCGGGCCCGCTACCACCGTGCTCGGCGGCGTCTCTGCCGGCATGGTCTCGGTTGCGGCATCCGTCGGCCTGATCCTCGTCGGTGTGCTCGTCGCGTACTGGGGTGGCGAGGTCACGCTGGGCGACGAGTCGAGCTTCGCCGGCATCTACGGCATCGCCGTTGCCGCGATCGGCATGCTTGCGACCACGGGCGTCGTCGTTTCGGTCGACGCCTACGGGCCGATTGCCGACAACGCCGGCGGTATCGCCGAGATGGCCGAGCTCGATCCGTCGGTCCGCGAGGTCACCGATGCGCTCGATTCGCTCGGCAACACCACGGCGGCCGTCGCCAAGGGCTTCGCCGTCGGCTCCGCGGCGCTCACCGCACTCGCGCTTTTCAAGAGCTTCGAGTACGCCGTGATCGAAGAGGGCGGATCGCTCAGCCTGAACGTCGGCGATGTCGACGTCTTCATCGGCCTGTTCATCGGCGCTGGCTTGCCCTTCCTCTTCGCGGCGTTGACGATCGACGCGGTCGGCCGAGCCGCCCAGTCGATGATCGAAGAGGTTCGTCGTCAGTTCCGTGAGATCCCCGGCCTCCGAGAGGGCGCCGAGGGGGTCAACCCTGACTCCGCCCGCTGCGTCCAGATCTCGACCGAGGCCTCCCTCAAGGAGATGATCGTCCCCGGCGCCCTTGCGGTCGTCGTGCCACTCGTCGTCGGCTTCATCGACGTCGACGCCCTGGGTGGTCTTCTGGCGGGTGCGCTGGTCACTGGCTTTGCGCTCGCCATCTTCATGGCGAACGCCGGCGGTGCCTGGGACAACGCCAAGAAGTACATCGAGGCCGGCAACCACGGCGGCAAGGGCTCCGACCCGCACAAGGCCGCCGTCGTCGGCGACACCGTGGGTGATCCCTTCAAGGACACCTCCGGTCCGGCGATGAACATCCTCCTCAAGGTCATGACGATCGTGTCGCTGGTGTTCGCCAGCGCGTTCGTCTGATCACGGCGAGCGAGTTCTGAGCGGAGGGGGGCCCGAACGGGTCCCTCTCCGTGGTTTTCCCACAAAGGTGCGCGGATGAGCGATCACGCCGAACGACGTCAGGCGATCCGTCGCCAGCTCCGCGAGCGCCGGGCCGCGCTGTCATCCATCGAGCAGGCCGACGTGTCGGCGGCCGTCGGAACCCGGCTTGCGCGCATCGCCGCACTCGAACGGGCGCAGGTCGTCGCCGGCTACCGGGCGATCCGGGGTGAGGTCCGCCTCGATGCCGCACTCACGCACCTGCACGACCGCGGCGCGATGGTCACCGTTCCGCGAGTCAGTGGAGATCACATGGAGTTCCTGCCATGGACACCTGCCTCCCGAACGGTCGCCGGGAGCTTCGGCATCGACGAGCCCATCAGTGGTGACCCGGTGCCTTTCTCGCACCATGATGTCGTCCTTGTCCCTCTCGTTGCGTTCGATGAGGCCGGTCAACGCCTCGGTCAGGGGGGCGGCTTCTACGACCGTGCGATCGCTGCGGCCGGCGCGACTTGCCCGCTGCTGATCGGCGTCGCGCACGCCTTTCAGCAGGTCGATTCGGTGCCCGTTGAGGCATGGGACATGCCGCTCGATGCCGTCGTCACCGACGAGCGCGTTCACGAGTTCCGCACCGGCTGCCTTTCCTGAGGGGGTGAGGCTCCACATCGCGCTCGCGAGGGAGTAGAACAGACCTGTGCACGTAGTCGTAGTGGGTGCCGGCGAGGTCGGCTCGTACGTGGCCGACCGTCTGAGTCGAGAAGGTCACGACGTTGCGATCGTCGATCTCAGTAGTTCAAAGCTCCGGCGCCTTGATGACGCGCTCGACGTCTTGACGGTTGTCGGCAGCGGCACCCACCCCGAGACACTCAGCCGGGCCGGCGTGGAGCACAGCGAACTGCTCGTGGCGGTGACCTCGAACGACGAGGCCAACCTGGTCGCATCCATGGTGGGCAAGTCGATGGGGGTCAAGCAGACGATCTGCCGGATTGAAGCCTCCGGCCTGCGCGGTCCTGCAGCACACGCGGTTCGAGAGGCGTCCGGCGCCGACCTGTTCATCGACCCCGATGCCGAAACGGCCGCCGAGGTCCTCGAGTTGCTCGACTTTCCGGGCGCCGACGAGGTTGCCCATATGGCGAACGGAGAGGTCGTCGTGATCGGTGCGAGCCTTCCCGCCGAAGCCCCACTCGTCGGGAGGACTCTTGGCGACATCGCGGAGGAGTTCGAGCCCGACTGGGACTTCATGGTCGCATCGATCGGGCGCGGCGAGGAGACGATCATTCCTCGTCGTGACCATCGGCTCGAAGCCGGTGACCATGTCCGGATCGTGGCGAAACGACGAGCCCGGCGGCTGGTGATCGAATTGCTCGGCCTCGCGAAGCACACGCCGAAGCGGGTGATGCTGCTCGGCGGTGGACGCACGGCAGAGATCCTGGCGAAGAGCCTGACCAGCCGAGGGGTGCAGGTCGTTGTCATCGAACGGAACCCCGAACGAGCCCGTGAACTTGCCGAACAGCTCGAGAATTGTCTCGTGCTCGAGGGCGATATCACCGACGACGACCTGCTCCATGACGCCGATGTCGGCCGCTACGAGATGGTCGTTGCACTCACCGGCGAGGACGACGCCAACATCCTGGCGTGCCTGTTCGCAAAGGCGAACGGCACCACCGAGACCGTGGCCGTGTTGCATCGCCTTGCACTGCTCGGGCTCTTGAGCGGGGCGGGCGTCGACGTTGCGCTGTCGCCCCGCACCGCGACCGCCAATGGCGTCCTGCGTTTCGTCCGTGGTGGTGTCGCCGCGGTCGCAACCTTCCTCCACGGCGACGCCGAAGTCTTGGAACTCGAGGTTGCCAACGGCAGCCCAGCCGACGGATCACTCGTCTCGGAGCTCGAACTCCCGAAGGACGCGCTGATCGCAGCGTTCGTGCGCGATGGCAAGCCCCAAATCGGCCGCGGAAAGAGTCGCCTTCGGGCCAAGGACCATGTCGTGGTGGTCGCCATGCCGAGCTCGGTCGACGAGGTGCACCGGGTACTCGGGTGAGCCAACGGGAAGCGAGCAAGGCGCTCTCAGGCTTCGGTGTTGCGCGTCGGGACTCCTACAGCCGACTCGCGGTCGCTGACGGTCTCTCCGCCTTCACCGTCGTCGCAGTCCTCGCTGCCGCAGCCGGCGTTACCGACGACCTCGGCGACTCCCTCGTGCTCTTCGCAGCGGGGGCCATCACCGGTTCGATCACGATCGTCACGCGCCGAAGCTTCGTGCGGCGGGAGCGGCCCCCTGCTGCACGGGTGATTGCTGGCCTCGCCTCCACATGGGCTGCGCTCGTCGTGGCCGGTTCGGTCGTCTATCTCGCCTCCGGCACGATCACCACCGTTGACGAAGCACTCTTTGAATCCGCTGCCGGATTCAGCACGGTGGCGGCAACCACGGTCGATCCAGAGTCGCTCGGTACCTCGATGTCGCTCTTCCGAGCCGGAACACAGTTCGTCGGCGGCCTGGTCGGTCTGCTCGCGGGTGTCGTGGCGCTGCCTCGCACCATGAAAGGCAACGTGCAGATCCCGAAGGGACGTGGGAGTCGAGCCGATCGGCTCGTCCCTGATCCTGCCATCGGACGTCAGCGAGTAGTGCGCCTGTACCTGGCGCTCGCTACCGCATGTGGATTCGGCTACCTCGTCACCGGCCTCGGGGCGCGCTCAAGCCTCATCCACGCTCTGACGACGGTGTCGACCGGTGGCTTCTCGGATCGAGCCGATTCACTCGCCTCGGCGCCGGGTGGGGCGAAGGTCCTCGCCACCGTCTTCATGCTCATCGGCGGGATGAGCTTCTTTGCACTGTTCTGGCTCCTTCGGGGAAATCATCGTCGTTTCGTGCGAAGCCCCGAACTTCGGATCTATCTCGGCATCATCGGGGTGGTGACTCTCGCTCTCCTTCGAGAGGTCGACGGGCTGTCCGTCGGCGACGCGCTCTTCACAGCTGCGAGTGCGTCGAGCACGACCGGACTCGCCGTGATCGACTGGACCGGCTTCCCGGCGGGCGCCATGGCGCTCTTGCTCGTCGCTGTCGCGACAGGAGCGATGGGCGCATCAGCAGGAAGTGGGCTTCGCGTCATTCGAGCCTGGCTTCTGTGCTTGTTCGCCGCGCGCGAGATCCGCCGCCAACTCGACCCCAAGGCGGTCACACTCGTGCGCCATGGTGGCCGCACCCTCGGCGACGAGGAGCTCGACTCGCTGACCGGCTACCAGATCGCCCACTTCGGCCTGTGCGGAATCGGCGCGTTCATGCTCGCGCTCACCGGCGATGAACTCGTCGACTCGCTCTGGACAGCCATTTCGGTCGTCTCGACCTTCGGCCCGTCGCCCACCATGGGGGCGTTTGGCGACGCGGACCAGCTTGGGCGCCTTGGTCAGCTCGTCATGATCCCCGGCATGTTGGCCGGACGGCTCACGATCCTCCCGCTCCTGCTCGCCGTCGCCGGCCTGCAGCAGGGCTACCGGGCGCTGTTCCTCGGGATCCGGCGGTTGGCGAGGCCGCACCGATGAACAAGGCCCGCTTCCTCCCGATCCGGAAGACGGCGATCCGCAGGGCAACCGATCTGTCCTTCGGTCAGGCGAAAGTCGAAAGCACGACCCTTCACGTGATGGGAATCGCCGTCGCGTCGATCTCGGTCGGGATGTTCATCGGCGCCCTCGTCGAATGGGGGTCCACGAATCGCGACACGGCAGCGCTGCTGATCCCCGGCGGAATCGCGCTGGTCGTGGGTTGCCTGCTCTGGTGGATCACGGTGCCGGGCACCGTTCGCGCCCGCGACGTGTTCTCGGCGGTCGGCTGGACTTGGCTCGCCGTCACGCTCGTCGGCGCGCTCCCGTACCTCCTGAGCGGTGCCTTCGATGTGGCGGGAATCGATCGTTCCGGTCAGTTCGTCAACGCCATCTTCGAGTCGGCGTCGGGCTACAGCTGCACCGGCTCCACCGCGCTCACGGACTTCGGACACCCTGGACGCGGGACGATGATGTACCGCCAGATCACCCAGTGGTACGGCGGAATGGGCATCGTGGTGCTCGCCGTCGCGGTCCTCCCGTTCCTCGGCGTCGGCGGCCTCGACCTCATGAGCGCGGAAGCGCCCGGCCCCTCCGGTGATCGCCTCACACCCCGTGTTTCCGAAACCGCCAAGCGGTTGTGGGCGACCTATGTGTTGTTCACGCTGGCCGTCGCCGGCGCCCTCGTCGCCATCCCAGGTCCGTCGCTCTACGACGGCATCGCCCACGGGCTCACAACGGCGTCCACTGGCGGGTTCTCACCCCACGCCGACTCGATCGGCAGCTTCAACTCCCTTGCGGTGGAGATTGCCATCATCATCGGAATGGTGGTCGGCGGCACCAACTTTGCCCTCCACTGGCGGGCGCTTCGCGGCGACGGTAGGGCGTACTGGAGGGATCCGGAGCTTCGGGCCTACGTCGCACTGCTCGTCGGCGCCTCGGCGCTCGTCGTCGGCCTGTTGTGGCTCGACGGTGGCTTTTCCTTCGACTCGGCCGCCCGGGCCGGGGTGTTCAATGTCGTCGCCCTCGGCACCAGCACCGGCTTCGGGTCTGCTCAAGGAGGCGGGAGCCCTGGTGACTTCGTGCTGTGGGTACCCGCTGCGCAAATGGTGATCGTCTTGTTGATGGTCATCGGTGCGAGCACTGGCTCGACCTCCGGCGGCATCAAGGTCATGCGATTGCAAGTGCTTCTGTCGCACAGCATTCGAACAATTCGCCGATCACAGCAGCCCCACGCGGTGATTCCCGTGAAGCACGGCCGCCGCGCCGTGCGCGAGGACATCGTCAGCCGCATGGCCGGATTCTTCCTCGTCTACCTGCTCCTCGTGCTCACCGGCATCGTGATTCTCACTGCGCTTGGCGGCGGGTTCGTTGAGTCGATCGGCGCAACCGTGGGTGCACTCGGCAACATGGGTCCCGCGCTCGGTTCGGCGGGGCCAACGGCGAACTTCACCGAGGCCTTCAGTGAGCCCGCCCGGTTGGTGCTGGCGTTGTACATGCTCATCGGGCGGCTCGAGATCTTCCCGATCCTCTTGATGTTCGCAGCGCCCTTGCGTGCTGTCGGCGATCGCTTGCGTTAGCCCCGAAGTGCAACCGAGAGCGCTGCCTGGAACCAGCAGGGGTCGAGTGATCCGGCGGTCTCGCGAGCGGAGTGCATAGCCAGCTGAGCCATTCCGGCATCGACCACACCGATGCCGAGTTCACCCGCAGTCGCAGGCCCGATGGTCGAGCCACAGGCCAGATCGGTGCGGGAAACGAAACGCTGGACCGGCACCTCGGCCTCCCGACACGCAAGTTCGAACGCAGCCTGCGAGGTGGCATCAGTTGCGTAGCGCTGGTTTGCGTTGATCTTGACCACAGGGCCGCCGTTGAGCGCAATGCGGTGATCGGGTTCGTGCCGATCGACATAGTTGGGGTGGGTTGCGTGCGCCCCGTCGGCGCTGATGACCAGTGACGCCGATGATGCGGCGATCGTGGCCTCCAGATCGGCCTCGAGGCTGGCCCAGATGCGCTCAATCTGGCGACGGAGGAACGGCGACGCAGCTCCTGTTGTGCTCACGCTGCCGACCTCTTCGTGGTCGAAGAGCGCCAGCACTGCGATCGCATCGCCGGGTGCGTCGGCGACGTCGAGCAGCGAGCGGGTGGCGACGAAACACGACAGCTGATTGTCGAGCCGAGAGGACACGAGGAACGCGTCGTCGAGACCTGCAAGCCCGGCAGGGGAGAGGTCGTGGGCCATCATTTCCCAGGAGACGACCTCGTCGGCGCCGACGGAAAGCTGATCGGCGAGGTACTCGCGGAAGGTGACCGCCTCGCCGAGACCCCACATCGGCACCATGTGTCGCTGTCGGTTGAGGTTGAGTCCACTCGACCGGAACTCACCGTCGAGGTGAATCGCCAGCTGCGGGACGCGGAGCAGCGGCCGATCGTCTCGAACCAGCCGAATCTGAACGCCATCGCCCGAACGGACCGCGACGCGGCCCGCAAGCCCGAGATCACGATCGAGCCAGGAATTGGTGAGTGCACCGCCGTACACCTCCACGCCGAGTTGGGCGACCCCGAGCGTCGAAACGTCCGGCTGCGGCTTGATTCGGAGGTTCGGGCTGTCGGTGTGAGCACCGACGATTCGGAGCGGACTCGACGCGTCGTGATGTTCGGCCACCACCCACGCGATGATGCCGCCGCCGTCGGCATAGAACCACCGGCCAACCGGACCTTCGTCTGCGGCAAAGGGGCGGAAGCCGGCCGCCTCGAGATGGGCTCGAACCGTCTCGACAGCGTGATACGGCGTCGGTGACGAATCGAGATCGACACAGATGGCGGCGGCGACAGACGGATCGGGTGCTCGCATCTCTCCATCCTGCCGTGATCGGCAACCGAGTTGGCCCATGTCCGACGAACAGGTAGTTTTCCACACCTGGAAGCGCGGCCAACGTTGTCCCTGCTCCGAAGCCACTGGGCCACCGCGCCCGGCCGACCGGAGGGATATCGATGCCGAACATCGACCAGACCAATCGCGACTTGCCGCCAGCGCAGGGGCTCTATCACCCCCGGAACGAGCACGATGCGTGCGGACTCAACTTCGTGTGCGACATGCACGGCCGCAAGAGCCACGAGATCGTCGCCAAGGCGATCGGCGCGCTCTGCAATCTCGAGCACCGAGGTGCACGCGGCGCCGATATCAACACCGGTGATGGCGCCGGCATCTTGATCCAGGTTCCCGATCGCTTCTTTCGCGACGTCGTCGCCTTCGACCTGCCCGAGGCCGGCGCCTACGCCACCGGCATGGCGTTCCTGCCCCAGGAGCCGAGCCTGGCAGATACAGCAGCGCGAGAGGTCGAGAGCATTCTCGAGGCGGAAGGTCTCATGGTGCTTGGCTGGCGCGATGTGCCCATCGACGAGTCGATCCTTGGCACGGCGTCGCTCATGACGATGCCGATCTTCCGGCAGGTCTTCGTGTCGGCGCAGAACGGCGCCACTGGTATTGAACTCGACCGTTTGGCATTCATTGCTCGCAAGCGCATTGAGCGGGAGATCGCCGTCGATGCGGGCCCCGGAGCAGCCAACGAGGCCATGGGTGGCGTCTCCGAGACGCATCAAGGCGTCTACATGCCGTCGCTGAGCGCACGAACCTTCGTCTACAAGGGCATGCTCACGACACCGCAGGTCGCTGCGTTCTACCCCGACCTCGTCGACGAGCGGATCGAAAGCGCCATGGCCTTGGTGCATTCTCGGTTCTCGACCAACACCTTCCCGTCGTGGCCGCTCGCGCACCCGTATCGCATCGTCGCTCACAACGGCGAGATCAACACGATCCAGGGCAACCGCAATTGGATGCGCGCCCGTGAGGCATTGCTCGACTCGCCGCACCTTCCCGGCCTCGAGCGGGCCTTCCCGATCTGCACGCCGGGGGCGAGCGACACCGCCGGCTTCGATGAGGCGCTTGAACTGCTGAGCCTCGGTGGCTATTCGCTCGCCGAGGCGGTGCTGATGATGATCCCCGAGCCGTGGGAGCACCACGACGAGATGGACGCCGAGCGAAAGGCGTTCTACCGGTACAACGCGACTCGCATGGAACCGTGGGACGGTCCCGCGTCCATCGCCTTCACCGACGGCACCGTGATGGGCGCCGTCCTCGACCGGAACGGCCTCCGTCCAAGTCGCTACTGGGTCACCAAGGACGGCCTCGTCGTCATGGCATCCGAGGTCGGCGTCGTCGATCTCGCCCAGGACACGATCGTCGAAAAGGGCCGCCTCCAGCCCGGGCGCATGTTCTTGATCGACACTCGTGAAGGTCGCATCATCCGCGATCACGAGGTCAAGGCCGGTATCACCAGCGCCCGCCCGTATGCCGAGTGGCTCGAATCCGAACTGGTCGCCGTTGCCGATCTGCCGGCCGGCATGGAGCGCTCGAGGGGCGAGTCATCGGTGGTCGAGCTCCAACAGGAATTCGGCTACACGATCGAAGAGAAGAAGCTCCTGATCGCCCCAATGGCGCGCGACGGCAAGGAAGCCATCGGCTCTATGGGCACCGATACCCCGATCGCCGTGCTGTCGGACCGGTCACGCCACGTGGCGGACTACTTCCAGCAGCTGTTCGCCCAGGTCACCACCCCGCCACTCGACGCGATCCGCGAGGAGATCATCACCTCGCTCTTCGCTCGGGTCGGCCCGGAAGGCAATCTGTTCGATCCCGTGGCGGCCTCCTGTCGAACCATCCATCTCGACAATCCGGTCATCACCAACGCCGAACTCGGTCGCATCGTCGCGCTCGATGGCAACGAGGGTCCGGATGGCTTCCGCACCGCCGTGCTCAGCGCACGCTTCGATGCCGGCAGTGGCGGGGACGGACTTGCGTCCGCAATCGAGCGACTTCGCGTCGATGCTGACGCGGCGATCGCCGACGGCGCAACGGTGCTCGTCATCTCCGATCGAGGCAGCGGCCTCGTCGACAGCCCGATTCCTTCCCTCCTCGCCTGCAGCGCCCTGCACCATCACCTCGTGCGGAACAAGACCCGCACCCAGGTTGGGCTCGTGGTCGAGGCGGGCGATGTCCGGGAAGTGCACCACATCGGCACCCTGCTCGGTTACGGCGCCAATGCGATCAACCCGTACCTCGCCTTTGCGACCATCGACGGAATGATCGCCGACGGCGAATTCGGCCTCGGCGATCTTGATCCGACCAAGGCGCACGCCAACTACATCAAGGCGGCCGGGCTCGGCATCCTGAAGATCATGTCCAAGATGGGCATTTCGACCGTTGCCTCCTACACCGGCGCACAGATCTTCGAAGCGATCGGTCTCTCGTCCGAGGTTGTCGACGAGTACTTCACCGGCACGGTGAGCCGGCTCGGTGGTGTCGGGCTCGACGTGTTGGCCGAGGCGGTCAAGGAACGCCAGGCCAAGGCCTTCCCGGAGAACCCGACCGAACGGGCTCACCGTACCCTTGAGGTGGGTGGCCAGTACCAGTGGCGCCGAGAGGGCGAGTACCACCTCTTCAACCCGGACACGGTGTTCAAGCTGCAGCACGCCACCCGCGAGGGCCGCTACGACATTTTCAAGGAGTACACCGGCCTCGTCGACGATCAGTCCGAGCGCCTCGGCACCCTTCGCGGCTTGTTCAAGTTCAAGTTCGGAGAGCGACCTTCGATCCCCATCGATCAGGTCGAACCGGCCGAGAACATCCTGAAGCGCTTCAGCACCGGCGCGATGAGCTATGGCTCGATCTCCGCGGAGGCGCACGAGACCCTCGCGATCGCCATGAACCGCCTCGGTGCGAAATCGAACACCGGCGAGGGCGGGGAAGACGCCGAGCGTTTCACGCCGGACGACAACGGCGACCTCCGGCGTTCGGCGATCAAGCAGGCCGCATCCGGTCGCTTCGGCGTCACGAGCGAATACCTCGTCAACGCCGACGACATCCAAATCAAGATGGCGCAGGGCGCAAAGCCAGGCGAGGGGGGTCAGCTGCCCGGCCACAAGGTCTACCCGTGGATCGCCAAGACCCGGCATTCGACCCCTGGAGTCGGCCTCATCAGCCCGCCGCCACACCACGACATCTATTCGATCGAGGATCTCGCCCAGCTGATCCACGACCTCAAGAACGCCAACCCGACGGCCCGGATCCACGTGAAATTGGTCGCCGAGGTCGGCGTCGGCACGGTCGCAGCCGGCGTGTCGAAGGCGCACGCCGATGTGGTGCTCATCTCGGGCCACGACGGCGGAACCGGCGCCTCACCCCAGACCTCCATCAAACACGCCGGCGCACCGTGGGAACTCGGACTGGCGGAGACCCAGCAGACCCTCCTGCTCAACGACCTGCGGGATCGCATCGTCGTGCAGACCGACGGCCAGCTCAAGACCGGCCGAGACGTCATGATCGCTGCGCTCCTCGGCGCGGAGGAATTCGGCTTCGCGACCGCACCACTCGTCGTCATGGGCTGCGTGATGATGCGGGTGTGCCACCTCGACACCTGCCCGGTCGGCGTCGCAACCCAGAACCCCGAACTGCGAGCCAAGTTCTCCGGCGAACCGGAGTTCGTGGAGAACTTCTTCGAATACATCGCCGAAGAGGTCCGGGAACTCCTCGCCGAACTCGGTTTCCAGACGCTCGATGAGGCGATCGGTCAGGTCGAGATGCTCGACACCACCGACGCCGTCGACCACTGGAAGGCTGAAGGGCTTGACCTCTCACCGATTCTCCACCTGCCCGAGATCGCCCGCGAGGCGAGGCGCCACCAGTGGAAAGAGCAGGACCACGGCCTCGAGCTTGCGCTCGACCAGACACTGATCCAGCTCGCGGAGGGTGCGTTGCAAGACGGACGTCCCGTCACGATCGACACACCGATCCGCAACGTCAACCGCACGGTCGGAACCCTGCTCGGCCACGAGGTCACCAAGGCCTACGGGGGCGAGGGTCTTCCAGACGACACGATCGTCGTCAACCTCACCGGGTCGGCAGGCAACAGCCTCGGCGCGTTCGTTCCTGCTGGCATCACGCTACGACTCGAGGGCGACGCCAACGACTATGTCGGCAAGGGCCTCAGCGGTGGCCGGATCATCGTGCGACCGCCTCGTGAGGCTCCATTCGTCGCCGAAGAGAACGTCATTGCGGGCAACGTCATCGGCTACGGCGCCACGGGTGGCGAAATGTTCCTTCGCGGCGTCGTGGGGGAGCGGTTCTGTGTGCGCAACTCCGGTGCCACGGTGGTCGCCGAGGGCGTCGGTGACCACGCCTGCGAGTACATGACCGGAGGCCGAGCGGTCGTGCTGGGCCCAACCGGGCGCAACTTCGCCGCCGGCATGTCGGGCGGCATCGCCTTCGTCTACGACCCCGACGGGATCCTGCCCCAGCGGACCAACCACGAGATGGTGGCACTCGAACATCCCGACGCCGATGACCTCACCTGGCTGCGCGAGCGTGTCGAGCTGCACAGCCGCGAGACCGACAGTGCGGTCGCTCGTCGACTTCTTGCCGACTGGGACGCTGCCGCAGCAGCCTTCGTGAAGGTCATGCCGACCGACTTCAAGCGGGTGCTCGAAGCAGCCGCTGCAGCCCGGGCCGACGGCCGAGACGAAACCGAGGCGGTCATGGCCGCAGCGAGGGCCTGAGGGCCGGAACGGACGAGGAAAAGATCATGGCTGATCCACGAGGCTTTCTGAAGCACGACCGAGAGCTCCCGTCGCACCGTCCGGTGCCGGTCCGGCTCCGAGATTGGAAGGAGGTCTACGAAGACTTCCCTGAGGACAAGCTCCGCACGCAGGCGAGCCGCTGTATGGACTGCGGGATCCCGTTCTGCAATAACGGATGTCCACTCGGCAACATCATCCCCGACTGGAACGACCTCACCTACCGGGGTCTGTGGCACGAGGCGATCGACCGGTTGCATGCCACCAACAACTTCCCCGAGTTCACGGGACGTCTGTGCCCGGCGCCCTGTGAGTCAGCGTGTGTTCTCGGCATTCACGAGCCGCCCGTCACCATCAAGCGCATCGAGGTCGAGATCATCGATCGCGCGTTCGCCGAGGGTTGGGTTGTGCCGATGCCGGCTGCCACCAAGACGGGCAAGAAGGTCGCCGTGGTCGGCTCGGGCCCCGCCGGCCTTGCGGCCGCCCAACAGCTCACCCGAGCCGGGCACGATGTGGTCGTGTACGAGCGCGCGGATCGCATCGGTGGTCTGCTTCGCTACGGCATCCCCGAGTTCAAGATGGAGAAGCGTCACCTCGACCGTCGGCTCGGGCAGATGGAGGCCGAGGGCACGGTCTTTCGCACCAACGTGAACGTTGGCGTCGACATCACCGCCGACGAACTGCGGGCCGAGCATGACGCCGTCGTCTTGTGCTGCGGCGCCACCCAGGCTCGTGATCTCCCGATTGAGGGCCGGGAGTTGTCGGGGATTCACCAGGCCATGGAGTTCCTGCCCTGGGCGAACAAGGTGCAAGAGGGCGACCTCGACGAGTCGCCGATCAGTGCAGAAGGCAAGGACGTGATCATCATCGGCGGCGGTGACACCGGGGCCGATTGTCTTGGCACGTCCCATCGCCACGGAGCGCGGTCGATCCATCAGTTCGAGATCATGCCGCGACCGCCGGAGGAGCGGCCGGAGGCAAACCCATGGCCGACCTACCCGATGGTCTACAAGGTCACCTCGGCTCATGAGGAGGGCGGCGAGCGCGAATACGCGATCAACACCGTGCGCTTCGTCGGCGACGAGGACGGCAATCTCACTGGTCTCGACGCCGTTCGGGTCGAGCAGGTCGTCACGGATGGGCACATGCGCTTCCAGCCCGTCGAGGGCAGTGAGCAGCACTTCCCGGCGCAGATGGTCTTTCTTGCGATGGGCTTCACCGGCCCGGAACAGAACGCCCTCGTCGAGCAGTTCGGGGTCGATCTGACCGACCGCGGCAATGTGGCACGCAGCGACGATTGGGCGACCAATGTCGACGGCGTGTTCGTGGCCGGCGACATGGGTCGAGGCCAGAGCCTCATTGTCTGGGCCATCGCCGAGGGTCGGAGCGCTGCCGCGGCCGTCGACACCTACCTGATGGCATCGACCGACCTTCCGGCGCCGATTGCGCCAACCGCCGCACCAATGCGCTGATCCATCCACCGCCGAGGGCGAGGAAGCCGTGGTCCGGATGGCGCCCCCTGGTGTCAGTTCTCGTCGGGAGCCATGGCACTGCGGACGTACTCGACCGCCAAGAGCAGGATTGCCAGCACGCCGAGGACGTGGAACTCGGCGAATTGCTTGGGCCACCCGAAGTCTGGGGGGTGCCGCTCGAGCACCTGCTCGGCCATGATCAAAAGACTCGTGACGGCAAAAAGGCCGGCTGCGAGGGAAGCCGGGAGTCGAGCCGCTTCCCGGCGAGCCACCCCAAACGCAGCCACGCCGGCAATCACGAGTGCGGCGAGAGGCCAGCTCGGGAGGTTGACCAGCGCGAATAGCCCCGTGCCGACTGCGACCAGCACCGCCGAGCGACGTGACCCGCGGGCGCCTCGGCGAGGCGGGTCGATGAACGTCGGCATGGCAACGGTGGTGCGTCCGACCGGAGTCGGCGCAGACCGCACCGCCAGAACGAGGATCGCGAGGACCGCAACCGCAGAGAAAACCAAGGCACGGTCGACGAGTTGCTGTGGTGTCCACACGAGCTCGACGGTGCCGCCTGACGCCGGGACCGCCCAGCCGTTGGCGAACCCGTCGACAAGGGTCGGTGACCCCAGTGAGACCCCGTCGAGGGTGGCGGTCCACCCGGGATTGTGGCTTTGGCCGAGTACGAGCCACCGATCGACGTCGCCCGGAGGGATCCCGACCGTGAGCCGAACGTCGCTTTCCCAATCCGGAGACACCGCCGGCATGGTCGGCGGCGGGGGCACGGGCCGTTCGCTGCGCAGCACCAACTGATCGATCGTCACCGGAAGGCTGCTGCCGGTCGTGTCGATACGAACATCGCCGGCCGATACCGGTACGACATCGCACGCAATGAGGTCCAGCGCTTCGCCGCGGCGGGCCGCCTCTGCATCACCGCTGATACGGACAGGCACACCGAGGCCGTTGATGCGAACAAGACCGTCAACACACCCAGTGTCGACGGGACCCGCGGCGGCGAGGCCGAGCTCTCCGACGCGCATCTCGGCGATGGCGAACGGCATCGAGATGAAGGCATTCGAGTACCAGTCGCGGGTCAGCGTGTCGGCGCTTGCGCTGACTTCGATTCGCACGGTGGTTGCCGACTCGGCAGTGATCGGGAGCACGATCGTCTCGACTCGCTCGGTCTCGCTCGGCGAAAGGCCTGTCAGGAAGCGGCCGGCCTCGACATCGTCGACGGTGACCAGGAGTTCGGTGGGAACACTCTGACGCGGTCCGACCACGACATCGAGTTCGAGACCGTCGATCGCGAACGGCGTGGCGCTGCGGACCCGCCAGGCCTGGCCTACCTGGTCGTCGAATCGGCCGATGAAACGGGTTGTCGGGTCACCGTCGAGCATCGCGCTGGGTACCGCCAGGAAGTTGCCCTCGAGCGAGCCGGTGGACGTCACGACGAGTGCGCCGTCGGTGCGCCCGAGGAACGCATCGAGCTGCTCGGACCGAACGTCGGGGTCCAAGCGGACCGTGCCGCTGACCGAGAACGTCCGATCCTGCGGCAGGGGCACGATTCGCCGCATCCCTGATTCAGGTGTGCCGCGCACCGGCTCCTGCGGGTTGCTGCGCTCGCGAGTTAGGACCACGGTGAGACCGTGCGCGTCGAGGTCGTCACCGAGTCGGTCGACAAGCGCCCGAGGAGTGCGGATCCATTCGGTGGTGGGGCCCGACTCACCGAGGGTGAGTTCAGCGAACCCGACGGCCGAGAGGCCCCCTGGATACGTGGAGAGCACCGGCACGTCGAGGTCGGTGATCACAATGTCGAAGACTGCGCCGGTGAGCGCCTCGAAAGCAACCGTCTCCCCGTCGGGAAGCCACGACTGTGACGTGAGATCGACCGTTCGACGTTCGCCGTCGGCGCGAATTTCGACCTCGGTGATGCGGCGATTGGCCTCGACGAGCGGTTGCACGGCGTGCAATGACTCGATCGTGACGGGCGTTCCGAAGTCGTACCGGAGAAACTCTCCACGGCCCTCAGCGAAGGCGGCGACCGTCCAGGCCGTGCTCACGTCTCCGTCGGCTGCGTGCACCGGCCGGTCGTCGAGCGCGTAGGTCACCGGATTGCCAAAACTGGACGCCGTGACGCGGGGCCCGCCGACCTGAACCGCCACGGTGCGCGTGTCATCGACGTCGAGCCCGGCTGTCGAGGAGGCAGCCGGGAACACGGGGAGGCGATTGTCGCCGGGATCGAAGACGAGTGGTTCCGTCCCGGCGAGTTCCGTCACCCCGACGTTTTCGCGAAGCGTGCCCCACAGCCGGGCCCGGCGACGGTTGGAGTCGGTGATGACGATCTCCGCCGGCGAGTCGGTCAGCGATGCACGGAGTTCGTCGTCCACCGCCAGGTCGGCACCGAACACCACCGTGCGCTCGAGATCCAGCGCCCCCGCCGCCGCGGCATCGACGAGTCCCTCGCCGTCGCCGACCACGATCAGCACCGACTCGCCCGACCGCAGACGGACCACGTCGAGCGGATCGGGAACGGCATAGGAGGTCACCGGCGCCGGGTCGGGCAACGTCGGGTCGATCGATAATGCGACCTCATCGAGGAGGGTCTGTTCGGGTCCGGCGACATTCGGCGCCGGTTCGCCGAAGCCGATCGGCTCGCCAAGGCCCGGAACCGATTCGAGAAAGTCCGCCATCGGCACGGGCCGCGGAGTCCGGAACCGCTCGTAGGTCAGATCGGCTCTGTGCACGAGATCGCCGACCGACATGAGCTGTGCAATCGTCACGACTGAAGCTGATTCGAGGCTGCCCTCCTGAAGACGCCGGTCGAAGGCCGTGAGGAGATCGGCTGACGCGGCCGAGCCGAACGGCACGAGTTCGCGCGCGACATACCCGCGGTCGATCAGACCCGGTGTGATCGGGTCGACCGTGTTGCCCCAGCGATACGACGCAAAGTCGCTGCCCGGAAGCTCCCAGATGCGGGTGCCGTCGTCATCGGCATCGAAAGCGGCGGCGGCCTCGAGCCAGTAGGTGGGAAGGTCTTCGTCGCGGTGGAGGTTGTCCTCGATCATCCGGACCTTCCACATCGCCGGATTGGCGAGCACGATCGCCGCAAGGGTGAGCACTGCCAAGGCCCTGCCGGGCCGAGGAAGGCGGGCGTGCAGAGCCGAGACCACGGTGCCGAGCAACACGGAGGTTGCCAGGACGACCATGGGCGCGGCACGAGGTGTCGAGCGGAG